>Ga0326511_10000719_pt1 | contig 28901 bp, 49 predicted proteins | sample 0_2496_0518_D_FD_203701 | JGI IMG/M metagenome (GOLD analysis project Ga0326511, IMG submission 203701) | Bovine rumen microbial communities from UC Davis, California, United States - 0_2496_0518 | ecosystem: Host-associated > Mammals > Digestive system > Stomach > Rumen | place: USA...
CACGGAGAGAAGTTTAAGGCTGATTTCTTGAAGTGGTTAGACTTCTTAACAGATTTAGGCTATACCAACTTTCACGAAGATTTGAACGCAAGGTATTACGGAGTGCCACAGAATAGGGATAGAACTATTATGGTTAGTTTGTTAGGTAACTACAAATTCAAGATGCCTAAACCTATTCCATTATATCCAACAATGAACAATTTGTTAGAGGATGAAGTCGATGATCGTTACTTTTTGAATAGCGAAAAGGCAAACAAACTGATTGAGGAATTGTTGCAAGGTGGCAAACTCGATAATCTACCTGATAAACATATTCATATCCCACCTGATGTAGTTAAGTTGTTGTCAGCATATCAGAATGAGTACAACGAAGCTATTAGTGTCGGATGTGATTTGTCGGTAAATTGCCCCTAACTTGATTGATGTAGCAAATTGCATTAAAGCACGATACGATTGCGGTATTAGTAATTTAAGGCAAGATGGAACAGGTATTATATATATATATATATAGGCTTATATATGAATTACAAGCATATAGATTACTTCAATACATCTATTGCGAAGTGCTTATGTGCAAGAGATTTCAAAGGGTTTGGTAGCGGTTTTGATACACAGAACGGAGTTTTGATATGCAAGATAAAATTGTGAATATTCCTTTTATTGCTTGCGATTGTGGGGGGGGTATAACGAAGTTTGAAACTGTGGCATGTACTTTAAGAGCAAGAGATTGGAAAGGTTTAGACAACTACGGAAGTAATGCGGTAATAGTAAGGAGAAACAAGAATGAGCAACCTTCAACTAGCAACTTGCATAGGGGGGGGGTAGGAAGTAAGCAATCAAATAGTGGCACACAATACTTTCAGCAAGACAGAGTTTACTTTGGAGATATAGCATTGTGTTGCCCGGCTAATCTTCCTAGCGGTAGTTATATGTATGTGATTAAAAGGAGAGCAGACAATGAACAAAGGTATAACGGTAAGTCGGATAAGTCCTGATGGCAAGACATTTAATTCAGACTTTACAAGGCTTGAAGAATTGAGGGGGGGTGTGCATCAGCCGTGACTTGCGCTAATAGCGGTGCCGGACTAGGCGTACAACATACAAATATGGTTTTAGTTATCGGTAGGATGGATAACACACAAGACCATACCTTTGAGAGTGCAAACAGAGTGTACGATACTAAAGGCATTTCGCCAACTATAAATACTTGTGGGGGGGTGGCTTGCAGCCGATGATTGTCGGTAAGAGATATGATTTACATAAGGGTTAAACAAGCCACAAAACTAGGTTTTATAAGGTGTCAGAGTGGGGGGGGGGTATTCGATGCTTCATATCCTAAATCGGAGTTAAGACGAGGTAGGGTACAGAGTGAAGGGATGGTTTGTCCTACTTTGACAACAGGAGAACCAAATATTTTGAGAATTACAGTTGAGAGAAAGGAGAAATGATGATGCACAAGCCTTCTAATCGCAAAGATTACAAAATGATTGAGAAGTATTGTGAATATTGTGGTAAGCAACTTGATAGAAATTATTATCCTAATTGTGGTAGGCGAGAAGATATTGAGCATTTCAGAAAACGCAAGTATTGTGACAGAACCTGTATGAGAAAAGCAATGGTTAATGTTGGTGTCAATAACGCAAACGATAGTAACACTCATACAACCGCAAGAAGAATAAACGAACTATTTTTAAGTAAAACACAATGTGAGAAATGTGGTTCTATTGAAAACCTTGACATACATCACATAGATCACAACCCAAATAACAACAACCTAGACAATCTTATGTGCTTATGCAGAAGTTGCCACATGAAGATACATAGACCTAAACCTAAATGTCAAATATGTGGAGAAGATGTTAAAGGGTTAGGTTATTGTAACAAACACTATATCAGATACAAAAAATACGGAAACCCATACATTGTTTATGGTAAAGACGAAAGGAGATGATGCAGATGTCATACACTAACGGAGATTACACTTACGCAATCCGTAAGCTTACCCCAAAAGAGTGTTGGCGGTGAGAACGGCTGATGAATTTTACTGATGAAGATTTCGAGAAAGCCGAGAAAGTCAATAGTCGAAGTCAACTCTATAAGCAAGCTGGAAACTCAATCGTAGTATCAGTTTTAATGGCAACATTCAGCCAACTTAATATCAAAGGAGTTAAGTGTTGGAACGATATGTCAGAAACCGAGAAATACGAATTGATCTATAAGAATTGTGGAAAACCAAGAGATTAAGGAGAGTGATTATATAGGCAAATGAAGATAGGATTGATTGATGTAGACGGACACAACTATCCAAACTTGCCCCTGATGAAGTTATCAGCATATCACAAGAGCAAAGGCGATTTTGTTAGATGGTATGATGCGTTTGACGGATTGATAGAAGAATATGACAAGGTTTACTTGTCAAAAGTGTTTTCATTTACCACCGGCTATCAATATCCTATATACGCTAAAGAAGTGAGTAGGGGTGGCACAGGCTATTGTATCGAAGTTGTAAATGGTAAAGAGATTTATCATAAAGAACTTCAAAAGAATTTGCCTTATGAGATTGAACACATATACCCTGATTATTCACTTTACCCTGATAAAACCAAAGATACGGCATACGGCTTTTTAACAAGAGGTTGCCCTAGAGGATGTTCGTTTTGCATCGTAAAAGACAAGGAAGGGTTGTGTAGCCATAAAGTTGCTGATTTATCGGAGTTTTGGAACGGACAGAAGAAGATTGAATTACTTGATCCTAACTTATTAGCTTGTAAGGATTGGAAAGAGTTATTGCAACAACTTATAGACAGTAAAGCAAAGGTCAATTTCAATCAGGGTTTAGATATACGAATGATGACAGATCAAAAGGCAGAAATGTTATCACAAATTCCGATTGAAGCGATACATTTTGCATGGGATAGATACGAAGATAAAGAGTTGATACAACCTAAATTCTTAACATTCAGGAAAGCGAGCGAAGTCCATCCACACGCTTTGCAAGTTTATGTACTTGTAGGAGATAGAGAACGAAGGGTGTTAAAAGAAGATTTAGAGCGTATCTATTGGTTGAGAGATAGTGGTTATGCGCCTTATGTAATGATTTATGAGAAAGAATTATTACCTAGAGGACACGAATTAAGAAAACTTCAAAGATGGGTAAACAACCGGTTTATCTTTTGGAGTGTAGCAACTTTTGAAGAATATCTGAAAGGTAGATAAGGAGAGTGAGAGAATGACAGAAGATACAAAGGCTGAATTTAGGGTTTATACCACAACAGGAATAAGAGAGGTAATACCCCTAGAAAACTTGTCTAGTTGGAATTTAGATTATGAACATGAGGTAGCAAGATTTGATTATAAGGATGGTAGTTTTAAGGAGTTTAATAAACAATACATCGTTTGCGTAACACTAGCGAAAGGGGGATTAGTGGATTTATGTTGAGTGATTGGATGAACACAATCATATTTTGTACGGCTATGGTATGTATTGCCAAAATAATCTGTATAGGTATGATTTGTGGAACACTAGAGAAGATTAAGGGAACGAAAGGAGAGTGATTAAATGAAAAAGAAAATAATGTTACTAATTATAGCACTTTGCTTCATTCTTACTGGGTGTGGCGAAAGAACTGTTGAGAAAGATAGCACATATTTTGTGAAAATTTCAAGTGAACGTGAAGGTGATGTTATATACGATTCTCGTACTAGGGTGCAGTATTGGAAATCGTGTGGTTGTTATAACGGAGGTTCATTAACAATGTTAGTAGATGCAGATGGAAAACCGTTGTTGTATAAGGAGAGTGATTAAAATGAACGAAAATAAATCTTATGATGATGGTATATGTGATACATGGGATTGTATAAGGGATATAGCAAGAATGGGCAAAGACAAACGGCATAGATTATTCTGAGAAACCAACATTGGTAAAATCGTCAAGGAATACAATCCGTGGGAAGTAATGAGGATAGTTAAAACATATAAGAAGCAACAGAAACTTAAAAATAACGAGTATGCAGAAGAAATAACCAAATTACAGACATACAAGGTACATGAGGGTGGCGAAAAGATGGTTTTACTTGAAGATGTTATTAGGATTTTAACAGACGGAAGGAGTGATTAAATGACACTTGAAAAAGCAATCGAGTTTGGGAAGATTTTTCTCAAAAGCATAGAGGATGAAAAAGGTTCAGCAACTTATGAGTTTGTTGAAACGGCGATTAAAGCACTAGAACAAGAGCCTTGTAATAAAACTCAGATGATTGATAAGTCAAATTTTAGCCAAGAACAATATAAGGCAGATTTAGAGTGTGCTTATGACTGTGGGAAATCTATTCTTGACAAGATAAGAGAGGATATAAACAATTTAACTGTTTATTATACTACGAAAGATAAAGGAATAAATCTTATAAGTCAAAGGGCAGTAAATAGAGTTTTTGACAAGTACGAGGCAGAAAGTGAGGTAAAGAATGATTAAAATACTCAATACTAAAGGTAATACAGGATATGAACTTATGCACGGATATTATGATGTTTTAGCTGAATTGCAAGATAATTGTACTAACGGCGATATGATTAAGGCGGTGTTTCCAAATATTGACGCAAGTGTTAGCGGCGAGGGAGATGTAATAGATGTATATGAATTAGGCATATACTGTCAGACATTTGATTTAGATTGGTGGAAAGCACCATATGGAAGGGGTTGAGTAGATGGAAGAAAAACTAAAGGTTAGTGAAGAACCAAACAAAGAAACCAAAGAAGTGAGAACGCAAGAGATTTTAGACTATTGGCAGAAGATTAACGGATATATGAACAGTATATTTGCTTCAATTCTGAAAAATCGTGACAATTTCAGCATAGAAATAGATAGCATAATCAGGGATGATTTACGCAAGACATACAGAGATTTAAGGTATGCAGAAGGAGATATTAGGCACGCTATTGAAAAAGGCTATATGTCTAAAAGCACATTAAATTTTGTAACAGTTTGGGAAAACGAAATGTGGAAGTGAAAGGAGTGAGTAGATGGAAGATAAAATGTATATCTTTTACCTTAAAACAAACAGAGTAGTTTGCGTTATAGGGGATGATTTTCAATTTGATTCCGACCAAATAATTGTTGTCGAGGATAGGAAGATAAAAGCAGCCTTTATGTTTGATGGCATAGAAGGGTTTGTAATTAAGAAAAATACAGAAACAGAAGAAGGAGAGTGATAATTTGCCAAGTATATCAATATTGTTACTGTCAATAGTAGCAATCACGGTGCTTATCCGGTTAGCGATGTTAGATTACAAAGTCCACCTGATAAGCGAAATTCTAGAAAGTTTTTACGAGAACGATTTAATCGTGTCGGAAGAACAAATGTCTAAAATCAAAGAAATTCTTTCAGAAAATCAAAACGAAAATTCCAACGATGATGAAACTATTGTATAGATTTTTATACGCCCCTACAACTTCATATTTTCGATTTTAAGACGCTTAATTTTTTTAGACGATAATTTATACCTAAAATACATTCTAAATCAAATTTAGGCTATCTGAATAAGTTGTACGGGGTGTTTATCTGAAAGGAGAATGACGAATGTACGAAGAATTAAATGTAACAGAAGATACACTCGATGAGATTAAACAAGTTGTGAGCCTTATTCCTAAAGGCAGAGATAATGCTATCACAGGCAAACAGATTAGACAGTTAACCGGTTTTAGTGAGCGAGTTGTTAGGAAGTATGTTTCACTTGCAAGAAGGGATATTTGTATTCTCAACGATCAGAACGGTATGGGATATTACAAGCCCGAAACCAAAGAAGAAGTTGAAAGATGGGTAAATCAAGAGAGAGCAAGGGCAAAGTCAATCTTTTGGAGTATGAGAGGTGCAAGAGAATATTTGAAAGGGGTTGAGTGATATGTCAAAAGATGAGATTCGAGAACTATTAACCGACTTTGTAAAGTATCAGATTTCGTACCTTACAAGTCATGACGATATTAAGTTCGAACCGATTGTAGAATCGTTAGTAGCGCAAATGATGGTAGATACTAAAATGTGCTATTTGTTGGAGATTAAGGACTAGGAAGGAGATAGGTTGATGGAACAGTTTTTGAAGTTAAGAGAAGGTTTTTTTAAGGACGAAACCATAAAAGAGATTGAAAGTCTGCCGGATGGAAAAACGATTGTTTATGTGTATATCAGGCTGATGATACTTGCTACCGAGAACAGCGGTGTATTGACATACCAAACAAGCCAAAAGAAAGAGTTTTACCGCAAGTTGTCGAAAGAGATTATTGTTGAGCCTGATGGTATTAAGAACGCTCTTAAGGTTCTGAAGCGCTATGGTTTAGTTGAGATAATCGAAGATCAGACTTATAGCTAAACACATATCAGATTTCCGTATGTTGCTGATAACAGAGGAATCGAAACCAACTTGTTTAAGAGAAAGGAGAAGTGAGGTTTTAAAATGGCAGAGAAAAGGATGTTTGCAAAAACAATAGTGCTATCAGATGCATTTTTGGATATGCCGGTAACGGCAAGGTGCTTGTATTTTACGCTAGGTATGCTTGCCGATGATGACGGATTTGTCAATAGTCCTAAAAGCATAATGAGGCAATGTGGAGCGTCAGCGGATGATTTGAAAGTGCTGCTTTCAAAAAAGTTTCTATTAGTGTTTGAAAGTGGCGTTATTGTGATTAAACATTGGCGTATAAACAACTATTTGAGGAACGATAGATACCACGAAACAACCTATATCAGTGAGAAAAATGAACTTTTGATTGATGAACAAGGCGTTTATCACAAAACTGATGATTATGAAGTTGGTATACCGAGTAATGGTATACCGAGTAGTGGTATACCGAGAGAAGATAAGAATAGATTAGATAAGATTAGATTAGATAAGAATAGTATAGATAAGGGGAGTATAGGAGAGGGTAGCGAAACCGAACCGCCTTCGGCTGATGAGGAAGAAGAACACTCAAACACAAGACATAATTTTCAGGAAGTCACTAAAGCATGGAACGAACTTAAGCCTTTTGGTGTAAACAGTGTTACTAAAGTTGTACCGACAACCGAAAGAGGTAAAAGTCTTAAAGCTCGAATTGCTGATTATGGACTTGATGATGTGCTTAAGGCTATCGACCTAGTTAAGCAATCGAAATTCTTGCAAGGCAACAATGACCGAGATTGGAAGATCACTTTTGATTGGTTCGTTAAGCCTAACAACTTCATAAAGGTTTTAGAAGGCAACTACACCGACACAGAGCCAAAGAAAGCAATAGACCCACTTGACCGTAGTAACTTTGATTCTTACGAAGCGTGGCATAAAGCAGAACTTGAAGCAACTTTTGGTAGTTTTGATGATTAGGAGAGTGCGATATGGATAGAGAATTTGAAGAACTTTGCAAGACAATCAAGGCTGAATGGGAAGAAAACAAAGAGGAACTTGCTAAAAGAGAGAGAGTAATACCACCGCCTGAATACAAGTGCAAGAAGTGTAATGATTCCGGATGGATTGAGGTTAGGCACGATGAAGAAGGAATATTCTTTAGTCACTGTCCGTATTGCAATCTGATTGATAAGCTAGAACGGAGTAGTAAGTTGTCGTTTGCTAACATTCCACAGATTTATGCCAATAATCGAATTGAGGACTTCCGAACCGACCTTTACAGTACCAAAGAAACTCGGACAGTAGCAACAAGCGCACTGAATACCGTTAAGTATTGGCTTGAAGAACTTAAAGAACAAGAGAAGTACGGCAGAGGACTTTACTTTTCGTCACTAGCCAAAGGCAGCGGTAAGACATTCTTAATGTCCGGACTAGCAAACAGATTGCTAGAAATGGGTAAAGAGGTTAAGTTTGCTACTTCACTAGATATTCTTAACGAGATCAAGAAAACTTGGGAGCGCAAGAACACTCCTGAAAGTACAGAACGAGAAGGAGATTTGCTAGAGCAACTAGCGAATTGTGAAATCTTGATTATTGACGATTTCGGAACGGAGAAGGCTAAAGATTGGATAAACGATAGGTTTTACCAAATAATCAACGCTAGATACAACAACAAGAAGATTACTTGCTACACTTCAAACATTCCGCTTCGCAATCTGCAATACGATGAGCGCATAACAAGCAGAATAAAGAGTACGGCATATGCAATCAACTTTCCTGATGAGGACATAAGGGCAAAGATAGGACGAGAAGCACATAAGGAACTTCAAAAACATATCTGACTTCGTAAAATCGATTTTAAGGCGTTTTTATTTGCTAGGGTATATAAATATACCTAAAACGATTTTAAGTGGCTAGATTTTGATTGTAGTGAGTTACACAAGGTAATCTGATAGTAACACGATGGCTAGATTTTAGAAGGGAGCAAAAAATGAGTACAATTCCTGAAATAGTTTACGAACTAAAGACACGCCGAGATTGGAAGTCGGTTGAGGAAGTAAACGACAAGTTTGACGAGATACTAGAAGCCTTTGAAAAGTATCAAGCAGAAGAATACAACCGCCACAAACTAGGCGATAGAAAACTTAAAAAGCAAATCATTAGCAACTTTGAGGAAATATGCAAGAAACACATAAAGTATCTGTATGTCGATGAGAATACACCGGCTGCAAACGACATAAGAACCGCATATAGTAACTGTATAAATGAGTTAGAAAGGATGATGTAGCGTGAACGATAGGGAGCGATCACATAAGTTTTACTATGACCGAAAGGCTAAAGGATTGTGTACACAGTGCGGAAAACCCGTTACTGACGGTATGACTACTTGTAAAGAGTGCCGACTTAAAAAGAGTGAGAGAAGGTGTAAGGATGATAGAACAAGAGAGTATAGACGAAACTACACCACCAAAAAGAAAGCAGAAGGCTTATGTATCTATTGTGGCACTAGAAAAGCAAGAGAAGGCAAGGTTGCTTGTGAGGAATGTGGGAAGAAGCAAGCAGAGAAGGCTAAAGAAACAAGAAAGCGTTTGCATGAGATGGGATTGTGCGAGTGTGGCGAGAAACTGATAGGGCAAGAAAAGACGTGTCCTGTGTGTAAGGCAAGAAAAGCTGATGCAACCGCAAAGTGGCTTGAAAGAATGAATGATGAGCAATACGAACAACACTTGCAGAATATGAGAGCAAATGGGAAGGCTAGGCGTGATCGTTGGAGAGAAGAACACAGGTGCATAACTTGTGGACACAAGATTCCTGATGAAGATACGCACAAGACTTGTCCGTTGTGCCGAGAGAAAGCAAGAAACAAGGCGCATTTGAGATACAAACCGGTTAAGAAAGAGTTTGGAATATGCGCAAGGTGTGACAAGAAAGTATATAAGAACTCGAAACTATGCAAGGAACACTACGACATTGCTTGTGCGCAAGCGGAATATGCAAGACAGTTTAATAAAGCGTGGGAAGGATATAATAAAATATTATTCGCAAAGAAGAAGGTGGAAGAATGATTAAGTTAGGCTTCTTGAAACGTGGAGATTTCATAATCTACGAAGGTAGTAAGTATATGATTCTCGGAATAGGGAATCGAAGTTGTAACAATGTACAGTGTATGAATGTTATCACTCACAGGCATATATGGCTAGATGTAGATACGGAAGTTGAGGAGGTGGAAGAATGAACAGAGCAGAGAGAAGAAGGCAAGAAAAACAAGGCATAAAGGCTGATAAGACTTTTAACGTGACTAGAAAACAGTTAGTCGAAATGCTAGAAAACGAAAATCAGAGAATCAGGCTTAAGGCTACAGAAGATGCTTTCGAGCTTATGATGATTGTTCCGGCTATGATATACCATGACTACATAGAGAAACTTGTGAAAGAACCGGATGGGTTGGAAACCTTTGTTAGCAAGTGTTATGACTTTTTCGACACGTTTTCACAAGGCTATGTAACACTTGATGAGTTAAGAGATCAACTGAAAGAAGAAACAGGAATTGAAATTAAGAGATAAAGGAGATAGAGAAAATGGCAAATAGAGAAGTAAAAGTATATGGTTTTGTGATTGCAATATCTGTAAACCCTTTGAAATTACCTTCACAAGTATCGAATCTTTATTTTATTCAGGATATGAAAGGCTTTATCGGTGTATGTCCACGATACCCTGTAGGTGCGGCTTGTTTGTTTAAGACCGAAAAGTTAGCTGAAAACGCTATGAATCAAGCGAAACTTAAAGGAATTAAGATTGTTAAGAGTGTTACAGAAGCGTATATTGATTCACAAGACATACAAAGGTGGTAATGAAGAATGACAGAGAACGACTTGAAATCTCATCGTGTTACCGAAAACGAATTGAAATTTGCGCTTGAAAGTGGTATAATAGATGCCGTTGCTATTCAGGCGCAATATGCTATGAAAAAACGAGAAGAACTTATAAGCAAGCATCAATACAGCGTTTGGCAAGGTAAAAATGGTTTTTGGTACACACATCTTTACGAGGATGATGGAAGGCGGTTAGTTAAGAAGAAAACGAAGGAAGAAGTTGAGGATGTTATAGCAGATTTCTATAACGACACCTATAACATCCGAAAACTCTTTAACGCTTATAACGACCATAAGTTAGAGATTGGCAAGATAAGCGAAGCAACACATTCAAAGAATAAATATGTCTATGCTAGGCACTTGAAACCTTATAGTGCTACGAAAGTCGAAGATATCACACCGGAGGACATAACTTTATTCCTAGAGGATGAAGTCTGCCGTAAGCACCTCAAATACAAGGCTTTCTTGAACTTAAAGGGTTTAATCAAGGGAATGTGTCAATTTGCTAGGCGAAAGCGAATAGCCAAAATCGACTATGAATCTGCATTTGCTGATTTAGATTTGAATGAGAGAGATTTCGACAAGACTAGGCATAAAGATAAGCGGATGGAAGTTTTTAGCGATCAAGAGCTGCCGATTGTGCTAGATTATCTTGAAAACAATCTTGACGATATTAGAAATATCGCAATGTTGCTGATATTGGTATCGGGATTGAGAGTTGGGGAGATTTGCACATTGCATTACGAAGATTGGCTGAATGACATAGCCTTTAAGGTTAATCGCACTGAAACAAAGTATCGTGACAGTAGCGGACAAGTGCATTATTCAGAAAAGCCAACACCAAAGACCGAAGCCGGAATAAGAACTGTTGTTATTCCAACCAAATACGCATATATCCACAAAATATTGGTAAACCGCAAAGAAGGCGGAAAATACTGTTTTGCGGATAAAGAAGGCAACTTCTTGAAAGATTATATCATAAGAGCAAGGTTTTACAGAGTTTGTGATATGTTACACCTTCCGAGAAGAAGTCCTCACGATGCTAGGAGAACATACGCAACGGCACTATTAAACAGTGGAGCAAGCGATATGTTCATAATCGACCAAATGGGGCATACTGATGTGAATACTACCAAACAATACTATTATCGTGATGTGCGGAATGTTAAGGACAAACTTAAGCTGATTGATGAGTTAATCGGATGATTACAAATCGGTTACTGTATGGTTACTCCGAAAACAGACACGAAAAGAAACCCTTGTGGTTAAAGGGTTTTAGGCATACGAATAGAGTGCGGATGGAGGGACTTGAACCCAAATAATTCCGACACGATTTCACAAAGAATGTAGTATTTAAGCGATTTATCGTAGTTTTTGCGTGGTTACAAATGGTTACAAAAATTATATTTTTTGGTTACTAATCAAATAAATACAAGGAAAAACAGAGTTGAAAATCAAAGAGAAAAGGAGGAAAGCCTGAATAGCAACATTTTTTTGAAAACGGTTCTTTAAATTTTCAAACGGTTCTTTAAATTTGCAAGTGGGAATTTTGGAAGTCAGCGTTATGCTGATTTTTTTGTTTTGTATAGAATTTAATACGGGGGTGGATATCAGAAGTTTCAAAATCTGAAATCGCAACTTTTTGAGCGCAAAAAACCTCCGGCTATCGCTAACCGAAGGTAAAATCAAAAAAAGGGGTTACGGAAAACATAACCGAAAGATACAATATCACAAGCGAATTGACTTGTCAACTTTTAACGCCAATCCACACAAAACTTTCGCCATCGTCTGTTTCTGCCGGCTCAACACGAACAACCTGATAATCTAGAAACTTTGCCACAGGTTTATCGGCTAAAATCTTTTCAAGTGGCGAGCCGATGTTGATATTTACACCTTGCATAAGCTCAAGATCATTTACTGATATAATCTTTTCAAGTCCACCGGCAAGATGCTTATTGTAGTTTGTTTCAAGCCATTCTCTTAATGTTACCATAGATTTTCACTCCTTTTTGATACAAAAATAGCCTGAAAGTGGGACGCAATCAGGCTAAAGCATTATGAATATGCTATGCTAAAAACAAGCAGAATAATTATACCATTTCGGCAGCGGAATTGCAAACGAAAAGCCGATGAAGCCGAAAAAAAATTTGGATTTTCGGAATATATAGCCTAATGAATTTTATACGGGGGTAGGGTAGAGCAACTTTGAATTTTCGGAATCGCATTTTTTCGGAGCAACTTTTTTGCACTGAAAATAATGGGTGTACACTTGTTCGTCAAATGAATTTTCGATTTTTGGCTTTTTCAACTCCAAAAATAGAACGTACAAACGATTATATATTATAGCGTTGTGGCTTCATATTTTAGGCATACAGACATTTTAATTATGTTTAGGTGTATTTATATCACTTTTATATTTTAATCGCTTAAAATCGATTTTATAGCGTTGTGGGATATAATTCCGAAACATTCCGAACAACTCCAACGGCAGCCGGCAAAATAAACACACGACTATATAACAAGTGTATAAGCGTTTTTAAGGCGTTATAATTCTGTAAAGGCTATATAATACCCCTTGCAATATAAACACGCTTAAAACGGCTTATATTGAGTTATAGACATATAGTCACAAGTTATCAGGAAGGGCGCAAGATATGAGCAACCAAAACAGACATAAAAAAGGCGTTAACCTTAAACGATCAACGCCCTTTATACTTTATGCAACTTGCTTTTTATTCGTTCTTGATTTCATGAGATCTTGCACCCTGTCGAATTGTTCCGCCGATATAATCGGAGTATGTACGCCTTCGACACTTGCGCCGGCGTATGTGTTCACGCCCTTATAAAACGAATTTGTAAGAATGTTCTTGATTGACATTTTATTAAATGGATTGTTTCGCTTGCTTTTATAGCCTTCGGCGTTTATTGCTTCGGCTACCTTGCGCAAATTTTTCAATTCTTCATATTTTGAAAAAATCAGCTTTACAACTTCGGCTGCATCTGCATCAACTTCGATTTCACGACCACGCCACATATAACCAAACGGAGCGCATCCGCAAGACTTTGCACCGGTTGCGGCTTTTGCTCGTCTGCCTTTTGCTAATTTGGTGGCAATCATCATTTTATCATATTGATCGAGAATCTGAAAAATGCTATTGATTAAAAAGTCATTAGCATCCTGATTATAAAGCGAAAAAGTAGGCTGTTCAATACTGATAACATCTGCGCCGGCATCAATTAGACTTTTCGTCACTACAACTTGATCAAATTGTGAACGCCACAAACGGGATGTATTTTGTACTATGATTTTATCGCCCTTTTGCAAAATCGCTAATAAGTCAATAAAGCCGGCGCGCCCTGAAACGCTTATATCTAAACTGTTCTTGTATTCAAGTTTTGCGCCGCTTTTCGCTTCATCTTCGAAACATCCGGACAACTCTATGCCGTTGTTCTTGCAATAATCAGAAACAACCTTCTTTTGCATCTGCACTCCGTTTGTTTCGGCTTGTGTTTCTGTGCTTATTCTCATATAGCTATAATAATTCATGTTTTGCCACTCCTTCACTTGTGTATTATAATAATAAATTCGTTATCAATAACGCCGCAACTTTTAACAAGTCTATTCAATAAAGGCTTATCCACTTTGTACGAAGGACCTGAAAATAACGCTTGATCTTTAATTTTTGATAGGTCCGCGCTATCTTTCACAATATCAAATTTTTCACTTTCAATAACTACTATGTTTTGTATATACCATAATTTTAATAATAAATCATTTAATGTCATCATGTCGCATCACTCCTTTATACTATCAATTATCATTTCAAATATCGCTAATATTCCACACGCCGCAAGAATCAGCAACCCAAACGGCAGAATGAACACAAACCAAAACCCAAACGCCGTAATACTTCGGCACAACCGCAAGTTGTCAACCATTGCATAGAATACAATTCCGATAACTTCCAACATTTCAAACACTCCTTTATTTTTCTTTTAAGTTATTCAGCAACACAAGCGCATTTTTAACTTGTGTTAACATTTTTAAGCACTCCGGCACATTCTGCAAACGTTGCGCCGTTTGTTCTTTTGTGTGCCTTCCTTCCGTTGTCGGTGTTGCGTTTGGTGTTTACAATGTTATTGATCTTATGCGCAAAATATGCGCTATATGTCGGAACACTTGCAAGCGTTGGAAGGTTAGCGACATTTTGAAGTTGTGCGACCTTCTCAGGCTTTATATCTTTTGCAACGGTAACAAATAAACAATTGTTTGATTTATTCGCCGTTGTTGGTGTTGCTTCTGCCTTGTCTGTATCGGTGCAAATATCAGCCTTTACAATGTCGGCGGCGTTGCCCTGGATAGTTGCGGTTTTTGGTGTTTCTTCATCCGTTGCGCTCATATCATCGGCGCAAATGTCTATTTTTTCCATGTTGCCGTTATATATTATCAGTCTATCATATTCGTTTTTATAGAAATTTTCGGAATTGTATTTTGTTTCAATTCTGTATATTTCTTCATTGCCGTAATAACTTGTTGTTTTGATTATAGTGGCAGCCTGTACGCCTGATTTATAATATTTATAGTCGATTTCTGTTATTTTGTTTATGTAGTCAATGCCTGTTATATCAGACATAATTTGCAAAAATTCGTTTGTTATATCGTTTGTTACTCTTTTTTTATCGCTAAGTATAAATAACTGCCTGCCGGCAAAATAAAGGGTAAAACCATTATATATAACATCTTTCCCGATTTTATCGGCGTTTTTATGTGCTTTTTGTTCTTTTTTAGCTTGTTTTTGTTTCTGATCTATTGTATAGCAACCATATAAAGCAGTTAAAAAATTTGTATAACTATCGATATTATAATCTTTTCCTAAGCAACAAGGCAACAAAACACATTCTATATCATTACTGGCGATATATATAGGGCTTTTATTGTCTGTTATGGTTAGCAAGTCGGAACCGGTCAATATATTGAGTTTGTTGAAATAATAAGGGTTAAAACCTATATAGCTATTATCAGAATATTTAATACAAAACGGTTTTTTATCGGTGTTGTATCTGTCATACATTTTTATATCCTGAATGTTTACAGTTGTTTTATATTCGCCCTTTTTGAATGTTTCGATAAGATCAATAAATCTCTTAACAAGTTTTATATTTTCGAGGCGTGGAAGATCTCCGACATAATCAAGTGTTGAGCCGGTCAATTTGATGACAATATGCATATTCATCAAATAGCGTGCGCCGTTCTCGTCCTCGAAATATCCATAGTATTTGGTATCATCTTTTACATTCTTCATAAGTGCTTTTATTGCGTTTTCGTGTTTTTTCATAGTTTGTTCACTCCTTTTTTAATCTGCCGGCAGACTAGCCACCGGCGTTGGTTGTGGTTAAATTAAAAGCTATATATTTCTAAAGCTTCGCTTAAGCACTCTCCTAAAAGCATACACCTGATCGTTACATCGCAAGCTTCTGCACCATCTTTCAAAATGTCGGTGTTACTTCCGAAATAGTCGCACGCATCCGCTAATAAGTCGAGATTGTGGCATAAATTAGATTCTGCCTTATATGTGTTGAATGTATAGCTTCCTGAACCGTTGCCGGTTATACTGTCATCAATCCACATTTCATCATATAACGCCTGATATAAATCATCATCCGCAACAAGTGCGCCGTTCTCGTCTTTGTACTCGTCATCGTTTAAAATGTAGTCATAATCTCCATTGTTTAATGCTTCTAAAATATCAGCCTTTACCGCTTCTCTATAATCGTATGTCATAATAATCGCCCCTTTCTTATAATTCTTCCTGTCTGTATTGCTCAACATATGCGACCATATCTGCAAGCGTGTCGAATCCGCTGCCGTATTCATCAAGCCACTTTTTTAGTTGGTCGCTACTTGCATAATAATTATTGTTTGGTGCTTCGATTTCTTTTATGCAATCATCTGCAAGTTGCATCAATCCACACCACACAATACTATGTGATTTTGTGCGCTTATTCTGCATCTTTTCATATATCCAACTATTATTAAAAATCGTAATATCAAGATGATGTTCTAACCACTCTTTATTGATCTGCATTGTTTCAGTGTTCAAAAAATAACTATTAAGCGCGTTATATGTTATATCTTTGTTCGTTCTCCTTTTATTCATTGTGATCACTCCTTAATTTTTGATTTTGTTTATTGTTTTCTTGTTTCTGCCGTTGTCCTTAATCAGCGCCCTAGCTTATCGGCTCAAACACCTTTTAAGACTTCAACCGCCTTTATTCAATTTTTTATCTATCAATCGCAACGGCTGTCATATAACCGGCGTTGTCGTTGTTAAACTTCATAATTTCATTGTTTGACATTTCCCAAACTACTCCGAGTTTACCGCCGTTTTTTGTGTCGATGATCTCGACTAAAAATTTGTTTAATGTTGTTGTTCTGTTCTCCATGTTTTCCAACTCCTTTTTGATTTTCTAATATGTTTATATAATATGTTTATATATATTTTTTTATGAGTTTTGAAAGTGTTACAATCCCGTTTGTTATCGCTTCCTTAACTCTGATATTATTATATAATATGTTTATATAAATGTCAAGTGTTTTATTTATTTTTTTACATTTTTAAGAAGTCTGTAAAGCCTTTATTTATAAGGGTTTGCGGAGTTACCAAAAAATATTTTGAAAATATTTTATATAAATGTTTATATATAATGATAATTATATAAATGTTTATATTGACATTTATATAACATGAGTATATAATCATATGCAATTAGGAAGGAACGAAAGAAGGTGCTTTATTATGAGCGGTAAAACGGCAGACTATACAAGGCGTGCGATCGATAATTATAACTCAAAGAAAGATAGATTTACAGTTATAACAGAATTAGGGACTAAAGACAGAATAAAAGCCGTACACAATGGAAGTATAAACGAATATATTATAAACGCTTTATATAAGCAATTAGAAATTGACGAAAAGCACCAAAACAAAAGCAAATAATAAATCATAGAAAATCAACAACACAATAACAATTGATCTTGTGTTCGTTGGTTTTCTTTTTTTGTCCGGCTGCATCCTGATTATGTTTGAATGATCAGCTATGATCTTGTTAAAGTGATCTTGATAGAGTGATCAGCCGTGATCATGTTAGAACGATCTTGACCATTTGGAATGATCTTGTGTGAACGATCACGATAGAACGATCACGATAGTTTGGTGTATGTTTATATAATGTGCGTTATATAAATGTTTATATATAGTTGATGTATAGTGTATATTATATATTATTGACTATTATATTATAATTAGTGTTGGAAGGTGTAAAGATATGCTATTGATTGATAAAGATGACTATAAATTGAGTGATAATGAATTGACGGAATATTTGTTAGAATCTGCAGACAAACACGGCTTTAGTGATATTAATAGTATTTCAACTAATCAATTCAATGTATTGTTATGTGACATTGGTAGTAAGTTTTTTAATAATAATATATTATATAATCACAATCATTATTCTTTAGATGAGAATATTATTGATCTTTTATCTAATTATTATATATATATCTGTTCTTTGTATAATAAGTGTATAAGTATGTATAATTTTTGTAATATGATTAATGTTGAGAGTGAGCTGTTGGAAGTATGGAAGAGTGCGGATGTAACATCCCTAAAATTTAAAGTGATAAAAAAACTTACAGATAAACGTGAACAATACATCAAAGACAAATTGACAGACTCCAACAACGTAGTGGGTGCAATAGCGGTTGCGAACAATGAATACAAATGGACAAACGGCAACAACTCCGGCAACACAACTATAAACGTGTTATCAGGTTCGAGCCTTCCTGACTTAATAACCAAAATAGCCGATAATAACGGCGTTCAAGCGTTGCCGCCTTCTAACGAATTGTAAAATATTAGCAATAACATTTGACGAATGTATGTTCTTTTCGCCTGATCTGCCTTGTGAGTAGGGTGTCGGGGTTTTAGAACACATGTTCGAAAATCGATGTAAGTCCTATCTACAACCGCTTGGCTAAAAGGGGTATCAGCCTATAATATAATAATTATAATCAATAATAGACACATAATACTTACATACACATAATATTATATAATTATATAAGGGTAAACCCAAACAACCGCCGAAGTAAAAGGGCATCTGTAATTAACACATATAGACTTTAATATAATAATATTCAATGCTGAATAGATAGTATTATATAATTATATATAAGGGCAATAATACTAAACAATATTCAATCATACCCCTAATATTCAATAATGGAAGTATAGTTCAATAATGCTAGGTAAGTATTCAACCATTAGACAGAATAAGACAATATCTTGATAATATAACCTTGCTAACCCACTAAACTTTCATGCATATACACTCCAAAGGGCAATCCCAAAATCGCCCAAAAACAAAAAGGACTTCCTGACGCAACAATCCGGAGGTTCTTTTTTTGCGTTATATATAATATATATATTTACATCTTATTCAAAGCTTATATTGTTAATTAGAGATAGTTGATTTGATATCCTAATAATTAGCCGTATTTCGAAGTATGGAAGAATCTTTGATTATATATCATAGAGATATAGGCAAACACTATAACGAAAAATACAGAATAATGTGTATATAATGTGTGGCAGAAGCTAAAAGGCTTTATTTAACATTTCTACCCTGAAAATCATCGGCTATAAGCCTAGTGCGATAAAGGCGTTAGGCGAATGAGCCGTTTGCGGTAGAGGAAGGAGTAACAATGGCAAAGGTTGCAGCAAGTAATATCTGTATGCAAGTTGATACACTACCTGACGATGAGTTAAAGCGATTGCTTCGTGATGAGCTTACGGCATATCGTTTCGTTGTCGTGGATGCAGAAGGACAACCACAGTTCATAACGATATCATCCGAGAAAGCATACGAGTTAGCTTATGAACTAGATCAAACCGGAGCGACATATGTTCCTGTTGCTGATTACCTTAACCCAAAGGCTAACGAAACAGAAGAATGTATCGGCTTTGACAAGGTTTATGACGATGTTAGCAACCCTAAACACTATTGTTACAGCAAATACGAACCGAAGGATGTTATCAGAGAGTGGGGGTTAAACTTCAATCTTGGTAACGCCGTGAAGTATATAGCAAGAGCCGGACGCAAAGATGATATAATCAAGGATTTGCAGAAGGCAAAACAATACATAGAATTTGAGCTTGACTATTTAGAAAAGCAAAAATAGACAGTTGCGACTTTCTAACAAGGTTTTTGGATTTTACCTATAAACGAGCCGAGCGTGAATAAGTGTTAGAGAATAACGCTAGTCTTATTATTCATCCTTTCATATGACACACAATCAAAGACAATCGCTGATGGACTTTATGTTTTTTCACTCCTTTCGGTGCTATGTTTGGGTATGACATAGTATCAGGCGGTAATGAATGGACGCATTATCGCCATATGGTGTAACAGAGATTGTCTTGTTGTCGGTGCAACTCCGAAATACGCCAATCGTGCTTCTGACATATATACCTCTTAAACAAGCCGTGATGCTTCTTATAGGGTGTTGCGGCTATCAGGAAGTAGTTTAATAGCAAAACGGCGGTGTTCAAATATAGTTTCTAACTTTCTCCCCTCGAAATAGAGTCGAAACCAACCATAACTAATTTTTCGCCATTGTTAGTTACCCCCTAACCGCTGATATAGGTGCAAGACCTATCTTCCTGAATCAGTTGATTTTTTTATACTCATTATTATCCTTCTTTTTACCCTATCTTGATTGATTGAACGATTGAGATAGGGAATTTTGCTAAAAGGGCGGTGTATGATGCACAGAATATATAAAAAAGGGCAATTTGTGATATACGAAACCAAAGGGTGTGGCTTTATTGTGCAGAATATCTTGATGGATGGGTTCGCTCATACACATTTAGAGAATTTTGCAACAGCAAAACGAGTAGTTGGCTTGTCACTAGCGAAGAAAGTGCCGTATGATCTGTCGTTTTATGTGCTGATATCGCTGACAAGGGTAAATGACGATGAGAAATACCTGAAAAAGGTGTATCAAGTGATTGCAAATAAGCAAAAGAAGGACAGATACGTTAACCAACACAACAAGAAACACTGAAAAGAGGTGCGAAATGGCGAAAAAGAACGAAAATACGGAAGAAAATACCGAAAATAGCCAAAATAACGCTAATTCAGGCGAAGGATATATCGTCAGTGGCTTGCAAGACATAGTAGAGTACGGCAAGCAGATTAGTTATATATACAAAACCGAAGGAGCAAGCCTAGAATTAGTGGATGCAGCTCAAAAAGCGGCTCTAAAGGCTCATTGGCAATACCTAGACCATAAGTTAGGCAACAAACTAACAGGAATGGCAAAGAAAATGGCTATTGAGTTGGCTACAAAGGATGCTATTGACCCAAAAACAGGTAAACAAATGTCTGTATGGGAGTTAGAGGACTTCTTACGCAAGCATAACACTAGCACACAAGAGCTTGAAGCCTTTTGGTACACGTTGCAGATTGAAGCAGAGCATCTTTTTGACAGTTTTATGCTATTTGTAGAGCGTAAAAGGGGTATAAAGAGCAAGTTTTACTACCCTAGACGAGAAGTATTGTGGAAACACGGCGTTGTACAAGCGTTACAAGACCTAGAAGATGACAAGTTAGACTTACTAGCGTTGTCGCTTGCTCCGGGTACAGGAAAAGGCGAGCCACTTTATGCAAAAGTGCTTACGCCTGATGGGTTTATAACAATGAGTGAGGTTGAAGTAGGCACAAAGGTTATTTCTCCTTATGGCAAATTTGAGCAATGTGTAGCAACTGTCATTGGTGTATTTCCACATGACAACATGGAAGTCTATGAGATAACACTAGAAAACGGCAAAAAGTGTAGATGTGACACTTCTCACTTGTGGAATGTCCTTATAGACGGAGCGTATCGCACAATGGACATGAATACTATTCTTGACGAAATCGAACTCGAGAATCACAAGATTGAATTGCCCGTTGCTGATGATGAGTGCTTTTATGCTATCACAAAAACTGAATTTGTAGGCTTTGAACCAACAAAGTGCATATATCTTGATAGTCCTAGTCACTTGTACATAACAGACGATTATATCATTACCCACAATACATCGATAGAGAAGTTCTTTGCGGCTTGGGTAATGGGTAGACACGTTATAGATTATAGCCTTTTCTACTCACATTCTGACGATATAACGAGAATGTTTTACGATGGAGTAGTGGATATAACCACAAACGAAACAGAGTATCAGTATCACGAATGTTGGCTTGCTAAACCGATGGTTCTGTATGGCGTAAATGCAAAGAAACAGACGATAAACTTTAACTCATACAAGCCATTTGCAAGCATACAAACAACATCGGTAGGTGCGAAGAACGCCGGAAAAGTACGCTGTAATCGCTATCTGTATTGTGATGATCTAGTTTCAGGAATAGAGGAAGCCTTAAACAAGAATCGACTTGATAAACTATGGGATGCTTATTCTGTCGATGCAAGGCAACGTATGATTGAAGGGTGTAAAGAGATACACATTGCTACTCGTTGGAGTGTACACGATGTTATAGGGCGTTTAGAGCGCATACACGAAGGCGATGAGAGAGCAAGGTTCTTGAATATCCCTTGTTACGATGAGTACGGACAGAGTAACTTTCAGTATGCTTATAACGGTTTCTCAACAAAGTTCTTCAAAGAGCAGCAAGCGATTATGGATGAGATTTCGTTTAACGCCTTGTATATGGGGCAACCGATAGAGCGTGAAGGCTTGCTATACAACAAAGACGAAATGCGATATTACACTGAATTGCCTGATAGAGAGCCGGATGCAGTTATCGGAGTGTGCGATACAAAGTCGAAGGGTACTGACTATATGTTTGCGCCTTGCTTTTATCAATACGATAATGACTATTATCTTGTGAATTGCGTATGTGACGATACAACCAACTACTCGATACAGTACGGCAAGATAACGGACTTGATATGCGACAACAACATGAAACAGATTGAGTTTGAGAGTAATGCCGGTGGAGATCGTGTTGCGTTTGAGGTAGACAAGATGGTTAAGGCAAGGGGCAGAAGTTGTAATGTAACCACAAAACCGACAGAAACGAACAAAGAAACAAGAATTATCACATATAGCGATTGGATAAAGAGAAACGTAGTATTTAGGTCACAAGAAATGTACACAAGGAAGTCGGACTATGGAGAAATGATGTATTGGCTATTTGCTTATACACAAACAGGCAAGAACCCACACGATGATGTGCCTGACGGACTAGCCAACTTTGCAAAGTTCGTTGAGCGCAAGTATAATGTGCGACCAACGATGATAAGAAACTCGCCGTTGATGTAGGAAGGAGCGTAACAATGACATTAGCAAGTTATTTAGGGCAATTAAAGCGTGCTGACTTAAGGTTTAAGCAACTTATGGAGCGTGCGGAAGAATGGCACAACATAGCAACTAGCACCGGACTTAATACCGATGGCGATAAAGACAGAGTGCAGACTTCAAAGAAGTATGACAAGATGGAGAAGGCGATTGTTGAAGCAATCGAGTATGAAAGACAAGCCAAAGAGGAATACGGCAACCTTGTTACACTTAAAAGAACGATAGAAACGCAACTTTCGACTATGAGTAAGCCTGAATATAGCCTTATACTTGAATATTTTTACATAAAGGACTTAACCATCCTAGAAATCGGCGGTATTTTGCGTATGTCGGAGAGAACAACAAAGAGATATAAGCGTTCAGCGATTGAAGAATTTGAGAAAAAATACGGAGATTGCTATAAATAATCTGAAAATTGGCATTAAATGGCTTAAAGTAGCATACATTGGCACTTGCAATCGTATAAAACTTAATTTAAGGTTAAAGTAGATGAGTATGTAAAGCACAGAGTTTTAGGACTTTGTGCTTTTTTTGTTGGAGAAAAATTTATGGTAACGATTATTTGTCCGACTTGCGGTAACAGAGTTTATACTCACGATGGCAAGTCTAAATCAGTTGTCGAGGTTTATTGCAAAGGTTGTCAGCGATTGTTGAAATTCAACCCTGAAACGATGGCGGTAACAGAAATCGGCAAACTGATACGAAATACAAGTAGTGGAATGAGGTTTTATTGATGAATGACTTAAACAATAACCCTGTAAACTACATAGGCAGACGAACACTTTATACAGATGTTGAAGAAGTAACCGACAAGAATGTAAAGCAAATTTTGCGTGATGTGATTAACCTTCACGAAGTAAATCGTCAGCAAATGACATTCTTACTTGAGTATGAAGGCGGTAAGCAACCTCTTAAGCGTGTAAAGACCGTTAGACCTGACATTGATATACACGATATCGACAATGTAGCTAACGAGATTACAAACTTTAAGCGTTCTTATCATTGGGGCAATCCTATAACACTTGTTCAACGTGGTAATGTCGATAGCGGTTCAGAGATTGAGCCAAAGGCTATTGCATTGCTTAACGAGTGCTTTTCAGCAGAGAATGTTCGCAAGAAAACGGCAGAGTTATCAAGATATGTCGAGATAACAGGCGTTGGATATACGGCGTTAGAGCTTAACACACGTTGGAAGGAAGGCAAAAGCCCTTTTACTTACAGCGTTATCGACCCTAGATATGCCTTTGTAGTGCGTTCAAGCCGTTATGCAGATCATAGAGTTATGGTTGGCGTAACATATAGGGTTGATAGTTTTGGCAACAGATACTTTACGGCTATAACCGAAAACAGAGTGTATATCGTCAAGAACCTTGTTCAGACTATAAACGGAGAACCGTTGAAGGAAGAGATATGGACTTGGGGCGATAGAAGCGGAGAACCTAACCCTTTCGGAATGATAAACATTGTCGAGTGGGTACGTGATGTTGACCGTATGGGTTGTTTTGAGCGACAGATTCCTGAAATGGATGCACTCAACATTATCGAGAGCGACTTCGCAAATGATGTAGACCAAAACACACAAGCGATATGGCACGCAAACGATGTTGAGCCACCAAAAGACGAGAACGGCAACGATATTGTTGCATCTAGCGGACAGTGGATATACACCGAAACCACAATGAACGGCAAAACGCCATTCGTAAAGCCTTTAACAATCGGCTATGACTATGGCGGTATGCTTAACAATGTGATTAGCAAGCGACAGTTGATACTTCAAAAGTGTAACGTACCACAGAGAAATGACAATAGCGGTGGTAGTACAGGTGTTGCAATGTCGGATGCTACCGGTTGGACGCAAGCAGAAGTTGAAGCAACAAAGATACAAGGCTTACAAGAAGATAGCAAAATGCAAGAAGTTGAGGTTGCATTGGAGATTATCAAGTTATCGCCTTATGTACCGCAAGATAGTCCGTTAAGAGAATTAAGATATGTCGATGTTAAGCCAAATGTCAAGCGACAAAAGACTTACGAAATGACAACAAAGATAAATGCGTATGCAACAGGTGTGGCTCACGGAATTGCACCGGAGCATATGATTTATGCAATCAACTTCTTTGATGACCCACAGCAAGTAGTGGACGATAGTAAAGAATATCTTGATTTATACATAAACAGTGTTTTCAAATCTGACAATTCAGAGGTTGTGCCTGACGGTGCAGAAGGAGAGCCTAGTGTAAATCGTGAAAGACTTACACAAGACGAATCAGACCAACAAGGCAATAGTCCGATGATTGACGGAATGAGAACAGAATAACAGTGACAATAAGCACTTATCCATTAAGGATAGGTGCTTTTTTGATATACAAACATAGTGTCCTAGAGAAAGGACACTCTAATAAATAATTCGCAAGATACAAAAAATATTTCATAAGTGCAGAGAAGCATAAGGCTGACAAAGCCTACAAAAACGCAGAAAGGACAAAGCTATGAAAACAAACGAAACTTTTATGCCACTCGATTTACAGATGTTTGCAGAAGGAGAGGGCGCAACAACCGAAACTGAAAACACAACAACGGCAACAGAAACTCCTAAAGCAGAGCCAAAGGTTGAGAAAACCGAAAAAGCAACGCCAAAGGATGAGCCAAAGAGTGAGAAGTCACTCGAAGATCAGTTACAAGAGTTGCGTGTTATGAACGCCAAACTTAAGAAGGCGCAAGAGAAAGCATCTAGTGAAGCCGCAGACTTCAAAAGACAGTTAAGAGCAAGACAAACAGAAGATGAGATTGCTTTACAAGAGAAAGCAGAGAAAGAAGCAGAGAAAGACGAGTTGATTAAGAAACTCACTAGAGAGAACACAATCAATCAGCTTACAAAGAACTTCCTTGCACTTAACTACAATTCGGAAGAAGCCACAGAAGCGGCAATCGCACAGTATGACGGAGAAACAGAAGATTTGTTTGCTATTCAGAGCAAAGTACAAGAACGCTTGTTAACCGAACAGAAGAATCAGTGGCTTGCATCAAGACCTGATTTGAATGTCGGTGTGGGAGAGGAGAAACCAACAATGACACTTGAACAATTCAAGGAAGCGACAATGCCGCAGATTGTTGAGTTCAAAAAGAATTTCCCTGAAACATACAAAAAATATATCAATAGTTAAAAAAGGAGAGATTGATTATGGCACTTGCAGAAACAGCTACAAAGCTCACAAACTTGTTCAATCCGGAGGTTATTGCAGACCTTTTGGATGTAAAACTTATTGATGCACTTAAGTTTGCACCACTTGCTAAAATTGACACCACCCTTGTTGGTAGTGCCGGTAACACAGTTAAGTTACCTTACTACTCATACATTGGCGATGCTTCAGTAGTAGCAGAGGGTGCTGATATTCCTATCAAGCAGCTTACACAGACAACCAAACCTGTTCAGATTCAGAAGGTTGGTAATGGTATTCAGATTACTGACGAGGCAGTTCTTTCAGGTTATGGCGACCCTATTGGCGAAGCCGTATCACAGTTAGCAATTTCTATTGCTTCAAAGGTTGATAACGACCTTCTTGGCGCACTTGCTGCAATCACAACCGCCGGCGGTGGTTTAGAGTACACATCAGCAGCAAATACTGTTCTTACCGCTGATGATATTGCAAACGCTCTTACCCTTTTCGGAGAGGACATTGACGGAGATAAGGTTATCCTTGTTGATGCAGATACTTACGCAAACCTTCGTAAGTCAACTACTTGGATGCCGGCTTCTGATATTTCGGCTGATACATACCTTAAGGGTGTTGTAGGTCAGGTTCAGGGTACACAGGTTGTTGTTACCAACAGAATTAAGGGTGCTAACGCTCATAAGGCATTTATCGTTAAGCCGGGTGCATTGGCATTGTTCCTTAAGAGAGATACCCTTGTTGAAACTGATAGAGATATTATCAATAAGTCAACAGTTATTACCGCTGATAAGCACTATGCTTCATACTTGCTTAACGCCGGTAAAGCAATTAAGCTCAATCCACATACAGCTTAATAATTAGGAGGTATCGCTATGGGAATGATGGTGCGTAGGCATTATGCTTCCTTTGTAGATAATAAGGCAGAAGGTTCGGCTAAAAAGGTCGAGCCTTCCGCTCCTGTTAAGGAAGTAAAGGCTAAAAAGACAACTACTAAAGAGAAGTAGGTGGAAATATGGCAATTAAGATCAAGAAAGACTATCGAGAAATGTATGTTGACGATAGTGTAGCGTTTGTATTCGAGAACGATGGATGGGAAAGGGTAGATAATACCCCTAAAACTTCACAGAAAGACGATACAGACACGAAAGACGATAAGTTGGAGGATTTATCCGAAAGCGACAAAAAACCGCTTAAAAAGCGTTTTAACAGATAGGAAGGGTGCAATTATGAGTAACATAACCACATTCGATGAATTGAATACAGAGTTATTCAACGACCTTACGGCAGAATTGTCGGTTGTAGATGCTCAATATAGCACAAGCATTGAGCCGGTCATAATGGCTAAAGTTAAAAATGCAACTCGTAAAGTCGTAGCGGCTAGAAACTATCCGGACAGTAACTTATACACGGAAGAGTATATCGTAAATGAAATAGCCAATAAATATTACAATGTATGCCGTGACCTTGCGTTGTTTTATTACAACACTATCGGTGCGGAGTTTCAGCAATCGCACGATGAGAACGAGATTAAGCGTGTTTGGAGAAATGAAAACAATATCTTGAATGGCATAACGCCTATATCAAGGGTAGTGTGAAGAATGAGCATAACGGTTTTGTGAACGCCGTTTCACTTTATCGTTGTAGGGTAATACTAGCGTTTAATGGTGGTGGGTTGCTAGTTAGTTTTAGAAGGTGTTGTTATGAGAACATTAAGGAAAAACGAACAGAGAATGTTTTACTCATTGTTTGTGAGTAATGCACCTAAATACGAGTTAGACGAATACGGCAACAGAATAATAGATTCGTTCGATGATTTCGGCAATCCTATTTATTTAGAGGTTGGCGAGAATGAAGATACTTATTCAGAACCGGTTGAGTTTTGGGCGAGTATTGACGGTAATGTTCGTCAAACTTTAATGCAAGAGTTCGGAACAATCAATAGTCCGAATTATGCACAGATCGTAGCAAGAACAGGCTTGTATGATTTCAAGGTTGGCACTTTGATATGGAAGGATAGCGAGATAGTCTATAAGGCTGATGGTACTCCTGACGAATCAAGCGCAGACTATGATGTTATCGGTGTTCTTGACGAGCAAGTAGACAACACGACCTTCTATTTACACAAGAATGTTAAGTAGGTGGTTGTATGGCAACATATGAACTTAACACCAAATCAATAGATAAATTGCTTAAGGATGTAGAAACGCTCCAAAATGGCATAGACGATAAACTCGAAAGGTTTTGCGTTGAAATGGCTAGACGAGGTGTTTTAATCGCTCAAAACGAGTTACAAGTAGTTAGTGCTATTGATAGCGGAAACTTGCTTAACAGCATCAAATTAAGGCGTGGCGAAGTAGCAAAGTATCAATGTAAATACTACATTTATACCGATTGTGAATACGCTAAATTCGTAGAGTTTGGAACAGGCGTTGTTGGTGCAAGAAACCCACATCCTGATTTGTCACAAGCAAATATTGAAGGTGGTTGGACTTATGATAGCCACAATCACGGAGAAGAAGGATGGGTTTACGAAGATGAAAACGGCAATTGGCATCGTACAAGAGGTCAAGCATCACGTCCGTTTATGTACAACACGAAACTCAAACTTGAAGAAATTATCGAAGAAGTAGCAAGGGAGGTATTTCAATGACCGATTTATTAGCGATTGAAAGCAAGGTTTACACCAAAATCAAAAATAATCTGTCTGATACCTTCAAAGCTAAATATCCAAACACATACATTACAACTTCCGATAAAAGACCGACAACAATGAATTATCCTTATGTTTATGTTCACGATATGGGCGGCACAGAAGGTAGGCGTACATTAGCAAATGATACGATTGTCGGAGTTTATTCATCATTTCAAATTGAAGTATATTCTGACAAATCCCAAACTGTTACAACCGATACAATGCGTGAGATTATAAGGATAATGAAAACAATGAGATTTTCAATAAGCACTATGCCTGAAAATCTTAACACTGATTCTTTATATCGCAAGGTAGCACGTTTTGAACGGCTTATATGCGATGGAGATACATTATAGCAACCTAAAGTTTAA
>Ga0326511_10000720_pt1 | contig 28898 bp, 26 predicted proteins | sample 0_2496_0518_D_FD_203701 | JGI IMG/M metagenome (GOLD analysis project Ga0326511, IMG submission 203701) | Bovine rumen microbial communities from UC Davis, California, United States - 0_2496_0518 | ecosystem: Host-associated > Mammals > Digestive system > Stomach > Rumen | place: USA...
TATTCCATGCAGCTGTCTTGCATTCGTACACACGAAGGTTATAGTCTGAGTTCACAAGCGAACGAGTCAGGCCCGAAAAGAAAATACCAATTTCAAACTCTGGCATCTCAGGATTACGCTTGATGATACGCCAATCATTCGAATCACAATCTAAGAACAACAGACCATCTTTTTTACCGAGTGCAATACATGCTTGGTCAAGCAAACCATTATTCAGTCCGATATACTCACGCTCCGCTTCGGATGCTATTTTTACCACCTCGAAAGGTTGTAAAGTAATATCGTTTGCCTTAGCAAAAGCCATTACATACGCAATCAGCACAGCAGCTGATGAAGACAGACCACCAACGGGTAGCGAGCCTTGAATAACACCATCAATACCTCGTGTCAGTTCGAAACGTTTCTTTAGTGCGAACTTGGCACCGCGAGCATAATCTCCCCAATGATGTTCACGTACCTGAGAAGGTTTATTGATTTCAAACTCCACATCACCTTCAAAAGTTTTTGATGACAATTTGACGGTACTGTCTTCCCTTACATTAAACCACAGGTCTACACCTTTGTTGATGGCAAAGCCTGTTACCAGTCCATGTTGGTGGTCAACATGTGCGCCTAATGGGCAAACCCTATACGGGCTAAAAATATGATATTGATACTTTTCCATTGTAATTTACAGCTTATGTTTTCCCCATTGTGGCCAAAACAGAAATGAACAAAACTGCCACAAAACTATCAATACTTTTTTCATTTCTTTGTTATGCCTAAGATTCCATCCACCTCATGTTCAACGAACGGCCCTTCCTTACATTCAAATATGCAACTATTTGGCTCCATCGCTTCAATCGTATGCCACACACCTTTCGGAATATTCACACCATACCGTCCTTCTTCAGCACATAGCACCACATCCTCTATAATCGTTCCATCATCCTTATGCGTAGTCACCCGCACCTTTCCTCGAAGTATCACAAACGTCTCATCTTTTGTCGGATGTCTGTGAATTGGAACTTCCGTTCCTGGCTCTACAGCATTCAGGAACCGATGGCACTTTTCGTCAAGGCTCTGGTGAAAGTTATAATTCATCCTAAGCCTTGGAGAAGCCTTTGCTTCCTCTGTTACTTTGTCAAGAAGATCAGTATCAATAATCATATCAACTCATATTCATGAATCCTTGTTTCCGTAATTCCGCAAGTCCTGCTGCGATATCCTCAATCACAACGCTACCGCCCCACATCCGATATACGTAAAGTGGCGTCACACATCCATAGTCCATTGAGCACGAGCGTGCTTCATCCTCAAGGAATCGCTTCAACCGCTGAAGTATTTCGTCATTCATACCATCTCACTATTTATCCAACGCCTCATACACGGAGTGGTTACTCTTATACTCAGGTACTATTTCCTTCATCTTAGCGACAGTCTTCATATTATCATACTGCTTGGAAATAGCGATTAACTCGTCCACATCCTTACTAACTGAAGAATATTCATACTGTCGAACATCAGCTATTCTTATCTTCTCATGGAATGATGGCTTTGTTCCTTCCAGTTCATTTAAAACCTCCTCATATAGTTTCTCGCCATCGCGCAAGCCAGTGATTTTAATCTCAACATTTTTCGCTCCAGACAATGCAATCATTCTCTTCGCAAGGTCAATTATCTTCACTGGCTTACCCATGTCGAAGACAAAGATTTCACCACCATGACCTTTCGTGCCAGCTTCAAGAACAAGCTTACACGCCTCTGGTATCAGCATGAAGAAGCGAACAATCCTTTCATCGGTAACAGTCACGGGGCCACCATTCTTTATTTGCTCTCGGAAAAGTGGAATCACGGAACCATTCGAACCCAATACGTTTCCAAAACGTGTAGTCACGAACTGGCATTTATCCTGCGTATTATTCAAGCTCTGCACATAAATTTCACAGATACGCTTTGAGCATCCCATAACATTGGTTGGATTTACGGCCTTGTCTGTAGAAATCATCACAAACTTCTTCACGCCATACTTCACGCTCAGATCAGCAATCACCTTCGTACCATAGATGTTATTCATCACAGCCTCACTGGGGTTTGGTTCCATCATCGGTACATGTTTATAAGCTGCGGCATGGAATACATAATCAGGTTTGAAGCTACTAAATATTTCCTCCATTCTCGTCACTCGGCTAATACTTGTCACCACGATTTCCGCATCTATCTCAGGATAAACCCTCTTCATCATCAGCAAAATATCATGTTGTGGAGTCTCTGCTTGATCTATCAACATCATCTTTGCAGGATTATATACTGCTATCTGGCGTACCATCTCAGAGCCGATACTACCAGCAGAGCCTGTTATCAGCACTCTCTTGCCTGCGAGCATTGCCCCCACAGAGTCCATATCTACCTTTATCTCTTGGCGTGGCAACAAGTCTTCAACTGAAACCTCCTTCAACTGCATCCCTGCGAAATCCTCATCGGTCAACTCACCATTTTTCAAACTGGCCTCCTTTGCTTGATGGGCCATGAAGATTTTTACACCAGCCTTAATAAGCAAATCTTGTAGTTCCTGGTTATCTCTAAAATCAGCAAGTCTCAAAGGAGATACAAGCACAGCTTCTATCTTCTCTTTTTGTATGATCCCAGCTAAATCATCCTCCACATTATACACTTTCTCACCCATCAGCATCATGTGTTTCGCTCTGCTGTCATGAGAGATAAAGCCACACAGTTTAAACTTGACAGGATTCTGAGATCTGATATTCTTTGCAAGTCCAATTCCGCCAGTCAAAGCGCCATATATTAGCACCCTTATGGTATTATTTTCAGCCTTTGTTAAATCGTTAAGGTTCTTCACTACTATTCTGGTACCCCACATCAACAGCATTGCGAGTCCAAATGTAGCAGCAATCTCTGTCTGGTTGAATGCTGTCAAAGTTTTCACATCCCAATGTTCAAACGCCAGAGATGAAATAATCGCTATTATAGCAGATAGGACATTGGCATAAGCCACTCTCAGCAAATCTACAAACGACGAATATCTTACAACGCCAGAATAGGTTCGGAACACGCGAGCCCCTATCCAACTAATAACAACGTAAAAGAGCGATGTATATAACACATCAAAACGATGTGTAAACATCTCCATTGTCCTGTTGAATACCCAATATATGAATAATCCCGAGAAAAGAACTATTATACTATCTATAAGAAATAAGCACCAATAAGGTAGCGATTTCTTATTGAAGTACCAATTCAAAGGTTTCTTCCAAAAATTCATATACATCACATATTATTCTTGCACGATTATTCAGAATATCCAAGAGTTCTTATGTTCCTAATAAACCATGCGACCATTCTATATGCTCCATACCCCAATAAACATCCCAATATATTATGAATCAGATCGTCCACTTCTGAAAAGCCTTTCCTAAAGACGAACTGTAGTGCTTCAATAGAAACCGAAATACCAGCTCCAATCAACAGCACATGCCACCATTTCAGACGAGATATTCCCATAGCCAGCAACAAGCCAATCGGAACAAATACCACAATATTCATGACGTTCTCAACAAACAAGCTAGTGTCGCTATAGCTCCAGAATGGATGATAGTTATATTTTCTAATATCATTAACACCGCGGAAAATAAACGTTGAGCAATAAATCAATACAATATATTCAATCAAAAAAAGAAGCGTAATACGCCTATAAGCTTTTTTTAATTCCAAAGCCATAAACGATATTACCCCTAAACAAAAAACAGACAATAAAACTTCATACACATAAAGAGGGATCGCATCTCTTAATTCTATTAAATACCATTTGCTATCTTCAGTCATTTCACTTTATTCAACTCTAATATTCCGTCCTCCTCATGTGGTACAACGGACCTCCTTCGCAATCAAACAGATGGCAATTTACAGTCAAGGCCTCTATAGTATGCCACACCTCTTATTCGCCTGCTTCTTGACGAAGAACTACATATTCAATAATAGGACTATCGTTACAACACATTGTAGAGCGTACCCTACCACACAGAATCACAAAAGATTTGTCCTTAGTGGTATTACGTTGAATAGGCAAATCCGTGCCGACTCAACAGCATTGAGCATACAACAGCACTTTTCATCATGACTTTGATGAAGGTTGGAGTTCATCCGTAGTCGAGGAGAATCCTTGGTTTGACGTAACACACCGTCTAAAAGACTTTTATTTATTATCATATTTACTACAGGCTAGCCTCTTCCATTTCCTATTGCCATATACACCGGCCTTAGTATAATCAAATGGCACAAATCCTATTTTTTTCATAACAGCCTTATTCTTAAATCTGAAATCCATATTTTCTGGATCACGAAAACAAGGATCTTGATAAATGGAACTTGAGTCTTTCTGCTTAATCCACGTTAAGACATCGTCTTTATAAACTATGGGCAAATCTGAGGAAACTGACCAATAGCAATTACTATCAGGCACCACCTTGTCACCCATATCTGGACTTGCATCACATCCTGTAAACAAAGCACCTGTTTTCATAATAATGATATTGTGAGTAAAAGCGACAGGCACTTCCCCTTTGGGTAAAGAAAATGTTGACTGACTCAATGTTCCCCAAGCAAAGATATTATTTGTTACAATATTCTCTGTCCCAAAATCTTGATGAAATCCTCCTGATGTACAATTATAAGCTAAATTCCTGTCAAACACAATGTTTGAGGTTGCTGCATCTGCAAAAAGCCCCCAGCCTCTATATTCTTTTGAATTAACATCTGAAATGACGTTATGATGAATATGAGTTCCTTCCGAACGTCCAACTGTATAGATGCCTCCCATATCATCCAGGTTCCCTGTTCCTATATGAGATATTCTATTATATGAAACTTCATTTCTTTTAGAAGGACTATCAGCATAACTCCAGACCCATCCTAATGAAATTCCTGTATATTCCCCATAATGTATGTCATTATGACTAATTACACAATCTGAAGCGTTAAAAAGGACTATGCCGACAGCACTCTCATACAAATTTCCATAATTCGTAATTAAATTGTTGTCAACTATTATGTGTTTTGTCAACTCTTTTGAATCAACCCTATTTAGTGTTCCTATTTTGATGGCACCTGCTCCTAATTCGTGAAAATACGATTTAGACACTTTGGATTTGTTACAACGTTGGCGAAACCATATACCATAATTAGCTATATTTCGGAGCTCACAATTCTCAATCTTCAAATGATTTGCATTATCTATTTCTATAGCTGCACTTATTTCAGCACCAGCTTGTACATCTTCAACGCCTTCTTTAGGTATTTGATATGTTGTGTGTTCAAAAACAATATTCTTAAGGTCTATACCTTTCTCGGTTTGAATACAGAAAAGTTTTTCCACTATCGGAATCCTGAATTCGGTTTTATCGAGGCTCTCATCCGCCTTTGGCATATAATAGAGATAACCTTTTTTGTCCACACACCATTCACCGGGTTTGTCAATTCCACCTTTTACGTTTTCTATTATTAGTCCATTCCCTACCCAAAGTTTAATATATGATGGAATTTCTAAACCAGTAAAATACAATGTTGTATCTTGTTCTGAAGCTCTTGCTAAAAAGCGTTTAGCAGCAGTCCATTTTCGATAAATGTTCAAAAGGGGAATGTCATCATCATTAATCGTTGGAATTAAATCCATATCTTCCTTTCTCAATTTAGCTCCATACGATATGGAATCAAATCTTATACCTTGCTTCAGAAAAAATGTGGTATCATTTGGAATCCGGGACCTCGTAGCTCTCTCTCCATTAACAAACAATTGATCTGGCATATATCCATTATCAACTATTTTGGGGACCTTACACCGCCATAACCCGTCAGGTTGTAACTCCCATCCTTCAACTAATATAGATCCAGATATAATTGTTTCTTTATTTTTCGAACCAACCAATGATATTTTGTGATTGTCTCCGGAAATATTAATAGTTTTCGAAACACTATAATAACCGCTCTCTACGATAATCACTATATTGTCAGACTCTGGAACTTGCTTGATATCATCTAAAATAACGGATAACTGTTTTTCAAATGGAACTCCATTCTGAGTAATTCTATACTTGTGTGTGTGTGCTGATACTTCATTCCACGTTATACAAAAAAACACACAAAGAAATAACGCCAACTTTTTACTCGTCATCTTATAGTATACAGATAGTTTTCATTTATTCATATCAAACAATGCTGTTTCTATCACAAGGTGTTATTCTCCTTTAAATGCAGATCGAAATCCATTATATACAATTAACGGAAAAAACTTTAAAGCATTGAGCGGAAATAATTTGGCATGATCCAACAAATCATTGAATCGTATCGCCATTGACTTAGCTTTTCTTCGTAAGTATGAATAATTGCTATAATAACTTGTATCTCTATTATGTCCAAAGTTACCCGCTTGCAGAATAAAGATATTAATACGATTGGCCTTCTTTACCCATTTTTCAGAATCGTCATACAATGGAATTGCCTCTATGGGCATTCCCAAATAATGATGTGCATAAGCTCCAAATGCTTTCCACTCTGTTACGAGTCCCATCTCTTTCAAACTCTTTAGTATCTTACTTTTATCAATACGTTCTCGATTAAACCAAAGGAGCCTACACCAATCGCATATTTGTCGCAAGCCAACGCCACCTTTGTAAAAGTGCTGTAAAATATGAGAGAAAACGTATATCACATCGTTATTAACACCTAACAAAAAGATGGTTGTAGAGTCATTAATCCAAGATCTTACGTATCCATTGTAGAAAGTATCATGTTTTATGCTGTCAAGGCACTTATCTATTCTTCTTGACAACCCACTCCTTAAATTACCATGCAGTTCAACGACCCACGAACCTATGGTCATTCCCAAATGCTTATCATAGTCAACCTCATTTTCTACCGACTGGGCTAATGGTTTTAACACCTGTTTTGCTTTATAGTAATTCTCTTCACTAAGAAACAAGTCAATATCTCCGCATGTACGCCATAAAGGACGCTCATAACATTGTGCGACACCTTGTCCTTTTACCAGTAATGTATATACACTGGCAGCTCGTAATTTACTTATTAATTTTACTATGAAATGATTCATAGATTGATTACGTTGCTCCAGTTGTATTGTTTGCCCTACAAATTGTAAAGTAATATCTTGTGGTATTCTATAATCTTTTACGTGTTCAATACCAGCCGCCATCAAGCCTAACACAGATTGTTCTTCAGCTAATCTATAAACTTCGTAAAAATCTATAGATTCGAATGATGAAAGCAGGACATCTTTTTCCCAAAGTCCTGCTCTTAACACGGTATAGAAAACCTCAACGTTATTATTGTGTTTTTTCACAATTTTTGCTCTCACACAGTTATAGAGTACAAATCAATATTAATATCAAAAGGCGACTCAAAATCCTTTATCAAGGCGTGTTTGGTATCCTTTTCGCTCAGCAGTGCTTTATCAGTCGGTATCTTCCAATCAATTCCAAGGCTATCATCAAGAATACTGATGCCACCATCGACCTCTGGATGATAAAAATCATCACATTTATACTGAAAGATGGCCGTTTCACTCAACACCGCGAAACCATGAGCAAAGCCACGGGGTACAAAGAACTGACGGTGATTATCCTCCGTAAGTTCAACAGCCACATGCCTTCCGTAAGTTGGGCTCCCCTTGCGAATATCCACGGCCACATCCAGAACGGCACCTTTTACACAACGTACCAATTTGCTCTGAGTAAACGGTGGGCGTTGGAAATGCAAACCTCGCATCACACCATAACTGGACATACTTTCATTATCCTGAACAAAGTGGATTGTATGTCCAAGAATAGGTGTTACCTTTTCGTCAAACTCACGCTGTGAGAAACTCTCAAAGAAATAACCTCTTTTGTCACCAAACACTCTTGGTTCTATTATCAAAACTCCTTCGATGTCAGTTTTTATAACTTCCATATATATTTAATCATTATTTCAAATTATCCATACAAGTTCTAAGAGAATCCGTCCAATATGGAATAGTAATCCCAAAAGTCTCTTTCACTTTAGTTTTGTCCAAGACAGAATAGGCAGGACGCTTAACAGGAGATGGGAATTCATCACTGTGGCATGGCTGGATATCACACCCAGTATTGCCAGCATACTCAGCAATCATCTTCGTAAAGTCAAACCAACTGCAAACACCCTCATTGCTGAAATGATAAATTCCAGTCTTGCTGTATGAAGCTGCATTCTCTTTCTTATAGTCTTCTATAATCGTTGAAATGGTATTTGCCAAGTCAAGCGCATAAGTTGGTGTTCCCACTTGATCAAAGACCACTTTCAACTGAGGTTTGGTTGCTGTCAAGTTCAACATGGTCTTCACAAAGTTCTTTCCAAACTCAGAGTAAAGCCATGCGGTACGCAGAATTACATAATTGCAGCCAGTAGCCTGAATCTTTTGTTCTCCATGCAACTTTGTTAAGCCATATACGCCAGTAGGGGTACCCTTTTGGTCTTCTTTGCAAGGAGTGTTGTAAGGATCACCTCCAAATACATAATCAGTGGAAACATGAATAAGTAGTCCATTGACCTCCTTCATGACTTTTGCCAAATTTTCTGGTGCAGTTGCATTCAATTTTTCTACCAAAGAGTATTTCTCGGGGGTTTCTGCACCATCTACATTCGTCCATGCAGCACAATTGACAATCACCTTCACGTCATTATCCTTTACCGCCTTGCGAATAGACTCCAAATCTGTGATATCCAACTTCACATAGCCATCACAAACATCCGTAAAGATATAATTGTCGCTACTTTGTTTTGCGACTATTTGCATCTCATTGCCTAACTGACCGTTGGCCCCTGTTACAAGAATATTCATAATACGTATTTTTATTCTGCAATTCTCTGACGAAGACTACCATTATATATTCTTCTTATAATTGAAGATGGGAGAAGTCTAATGATATATCTCATAATTGGGAACAACGATTTGTATGGCGAAAAGCCATAGAGTTTTAGGATACCTTTCTCATGAACCTTTAACTCCAAATTACTATCTTTACGATTAGACCTTCGCTTATATACAGAATCGTTACGTCTAAATTTTAGGAGCACTTTATCAATATTTGCGACTTTATATCCCGCAGCTAAAACATCAAACCATAATGCAAGATCTTGAGACGTACGGTATTCTTCATTATACGAAATGCCTTCATCAAATAGATTCTTTTTCATCATTACAGCTGGATGTGCTAAAGGATTAGCTTTATATATTATTTTTTTTGCTCCTTCCGTATCTAATGGGAATTTCCTTATGCCAAGATTATCACAACTATCACTAAACTCTTGTATATAAGAGCCTACCACCGAAATATCATGATGTTTGTCCAAAAAATCAACTTGGTTTCCAAAACGCTCAGGCAGTGATATATCATCACTATCCATTCTGGCAATATATTCGCCTTGGGCAACTTTGATTCCTTTGTTTAGTGACTTGGTTAAACCAATATTCACTTCGTTTACTATCCGAACCAAAACTCCACCCAATTTCTCCTGCCACTTTGTGATTACCTGTAACAGATCATCGCCCAGAGGCCCATCCTGCACCAAAATAATCTCATCCGGCTTCTGTATTTGGTCATCCCAAACACTTTGCAAGGAACGGTCAAGATATGCCGGCTTCTCTGACTTATAAACCGACATCAGTACAGAAATCTTCATCTTAATAGATCTTTGTCAACCAATTCTGATACTTAGCAAGCTTGCCCTGAGCCGCCTCCAGATACTTCAGGTGAATTGCCTTAGTCTTGGGGCCTTGTTCACCAGTACCGATAGCATATCTGTCAACGGTATAGATAGGAGTAACCTCCATAGCAGAACCGCAGAGGAAAGCTTCATCTGTCATATAAACCTCGGTACGGTCAATGGTTCGCTCCACGAACTCCATACCCAATTCTTCCACAGCTAACTTAATAACCGTATCACGAGTGATACTCTCCAGAACGCTATCCGTCAAACGAGGAGTGATCAGCTGGTTGCCTCTAATCATAAAGAAGCAGCTGCCAGGGCCTTCTGCCACCTTGCCGACTTCGTTCAAGAAGATGCAGGTATCATAACCGTTACGCAAAGCCTCACGCTGGCCAACACGACTGTTGATATAGTTAGCACCACACTTGATACGGGGGCTCAGGTTCTCATCACTTATTCTTCTCCAAGAGGTGAAGCAGCAGTTCAAACCTTTCTTGTTGTATTCAGCAGCAGTACGTCCTCGAGGAATAGGAGCCACAAACATCTCCACCGGTCCTTCACTACCCCAACTGCCAAAGCCATCCACAAACAAGGTCTGGCGAACACTCAGGTTCTCATCATATTCATTTGCCTTAACGGTATCTACCAGTGCTTTCTGGAAATCTTCTTTGGTGTATTTGCAGTCCAACTGTATCAATTTGGCAGAACGGATAAGACGGTCATAATGGTCGCTCAGGCGGAAAGCATACAGCTGCTTCTGCTCATCATTCCAATAACAAGGAATACCCTCAAATACATTCAGTCCAAATTGCGAAGTGGGTGAAAGCACATTCACCATTGCCTCGTTCACATTCATAATCTGACCTTTAAACCAGATCAGTCTGTTTGCAACATCAGTCTTTGCCATATTATAATTATCTTAAATTTATTCTCAAATTCTTGATAGTTTCTTTAACCTCTAAACTCTAACCTTTAAACTTTAACCTCTAACCTTTATCAATCCGGAAGATGCGCGATTCTCTTCACTTCTTCATCATCCAATGCAGCAGACTCTTCTGCACTCATTCCTTCACGCTGGTCTTCATTGATATTTGCACTCTGGAACACTTTCAGTACTGACCACCAAAGAATCTTGATGTCAATCCAAATGCCTTCCTTCTTAAAGAGGTCAACATATTCGTTATCCAGCGTCACTTTCTCATCCCAGGAGTTCTCATTACGTCCTTTGCATTGTGCAAGTCCTGTAATACCGCCCTTCACTTGGAAGCGCTTCTTGTACTTTTTATTCAGCGTGTCAAAGTCACCCAGTTCATAGGTCACACAAGGACGGGGACCAACTACAGAGATGTCACCCTTCAGCACATTAAAGAACTGCGGGAATTCATCTATACTGGTCTTACGAAGGAAAGCACCCACTTTGGTAACACGAGGGTCATTATCATAAGAGAACAATCCCGTACCCAGGTTCTCTGCATTCACCACCATAGAACGGAACTTCAGCATCTGGAAGATGCGTCCATCCTTGGTTCTGCGTCCCTGTTTAAAGAACACCGGTCCTTTACTGTCCAGCTTGATGGCAATTGCCACAATAATCCAAACTGGCGTGAGCAATATAACAGCTATCAAGCAGCTCACGAAATCAAAGCAACGCTTGATAAATAGATTCAGCTTATACATGCTTAAAAGTTGAATGTATGGAATAAGTCATCAAAGTTCTCGGCACGCTTAATCACCTCTGTCTTATCCTCGCTAATGTCCAGCACAGGGAAGTTGGGCAGAATAAACGGTGGCTTCATCACCAGCGAGTACGAGCCACAATTACTAATCACAATAGCATCCTGATGAGCCAGTTTGCCAGTGTAGTTGTGATAAAGCACATCTCCTTCAATGCAGGTAAAGCCCACAAAATCCAGATCCTTGTAGTCATTCTGCTCGCCACCCATAGCAATCACCTCCATTGGAGGATTGATGCCGGTCATACTGATATTCTTCTGGCTACCAAGTACTGTTGCAATCCATTTTCCACGAACATTCTTGATGGTTTTAACGGTACCTACGAACTTCATGCAGTCACCGACCACAGCACTTCCCGGTTCTATCAGCAGTTCAGGCTTTACATCCTTGTTTTCAAAGTAATCTGCAAACACCTGTGCAGCAGCCTTGGCGTATGCTTCATAGTCCGGAATCTCGCAAGAGAACTGAGAGCGTAATGAGTCTGCCATCTTGCCAAACAGACCACCACCTATATCAATACGTTCTGGGATGATTCCCAGGCGATCAATCAAATCCACCATACCCTTGGCGCGTGCAGGCCAGTAGGCAATCTGACGCTTGGCAAAGTGGCACTGGAAATTGATGAACTTCACATTCTTGGTCGTAGTGGCAAACTTCACAGCCTCCATAAATTCTGCCCCATCAATGTCAAAACCAAAACGGGAAACCACCCCGTCATTCACATCATAGTTGCAACGGATACCCACATGGATCAATTTGTCTGCATGACGGTTGTGAATATCCTTCACTTGTTCCAACTCTTCGACGCTATCAATATTGATGGTACCACCATCCAATAGGAATTGCTCCATGATGGGAACATTCTTGATAGGGCCGTTCCAAATAACACGATCCATCTTACAACCTACCCTCTTGGCTATCTCCAGCTCCATTTCACTCACGACTTCTGCATAGCCGCCAAGTTCGTTGACTATCTTACAGAGTTTGGGAGTATAGTTGGTCTTGTAAGAATAAGCTATATTCCAGTTGGGATATATGTTGTTGAAAGCGGTTTTCAGTTCAGCAAAGTTCTTACGAAACTGGGCACTATCCAGCAGGTAGAAAGCCTCGCCGTATTCAGCACGTAGTTGTTCAATAATCTGTTTATCCATATATATACTAGCAAGTTATTATTTTGTCCACAGCATCCCTAAGAGCGGCCGCATTATCAGTAAAATAAGAGGCAGCAGCAGAGGCTTCATCTTCTAATCTACGTATCTCTGCAATACCCGTATCAAATATTTTTTTCACTTCGTCTAAATCTGATATCTTGTCTGTATTGCAGAAACTACGGCTTACAATTACCATACTGGAGCCTAGACGATAATGTTCTTTTAGAACATATTTACCAGGTACAGCTCCAGTGTCGAGACGAGCTATTCCACCGAAGCCAAATGGTATTCCCTTGGCTTTAATTTTGTTAGCAAGATTTTCCACGATGCCATCAGTTAATAACTGAAACATAAATTTCATACCAAGAGAAAGATGAAGATCATTTAGCCCGATGTGAATCATGTCTATACCCGATACTTTCAGTATCTCTTCTATTAACATGGCAGCCTCTGCGGTTTCTAAGAGCAGACAAGTCTTAGCTCTACCATCCACAAGTTCAATAAAAGTACGGACTTCTTCTACTGTTTTAAAGAAAGGTAGCATCACGATATCTGCCCCAGCCTTGATTGCTGCATCTATCTCATCTTTTGAGGATGGATAATTAGGTAGCGCATCGTGAATGGGATTAACTCTCACCAGCACCTTCGCTCTTTTCACAACAGCTTTTATTTTCGCTACATCTTTCACTGTATGGTGGTTCTGGACAGTATCCAACCCACCTTGTCTGTCATCCTTTCCTATGAATTCCATATCAAGGAATATCCAGTCCACACCAGCTTGCTCCGCAATCTCTGCAACAGCTGGTTTGTTGGTAATATACATTAACTTAAGCATGTCGAAATTTATATTTTAAGCATCTTATTGAAAGACACCATAGAATGTATAATCGAAATGATAAAGAATAAAAAATACTGTGGTCATCTATAGAAGATGTGTTTGAGGAATGAATTCGATAATCCATCAAAGGCTCTTCAATATAACAAGCAGAGAATAAAGTTTCAGCCATAAGACCTATCCAGAAATCGTGTGCAGACAGTTTAGATGGGAATGGCAATACAATGTCTAATAGTTCCCGTTTGAAAGCCATCGCGCACCCAAAATACGAATGCTCTCCTAAAAAAAGATAGTTATTAAACCTAAAGCCCTTGTCACCAAAAATGGTTTCACTTAAAGAGTTAAGATTAAAATCGACGCATTTCAAATTGTGTATAACAAGGGTATAATAATCTAATTTTTGCAGACATTTTTGCACTTTATCAGAATGCCAAACATCATCTTGATCTGCCAAGAAAATTACATCACCTTTAGCATAAGATATAGCATTCTCAAAATTTCGTGTAACTAATGTATGCAGATTAGGTGATCTTGTTTCGTGATTGTGAATAACAACTTTAATTCTTGGATCATTTAAACTATTAATTACGTGTACTGTATTATCTGTAGAACCATCATCAGAAATAATGACTTCATCTTCTGGGGACAACTGAGGGAGTATAGATGTCAATTCCTCTTTAATATATTTTTCACCATTGTAGGTCGCTATACACACTGAAATCATAATATCCTCCTTTTAGCTTTAACACATAGACCCCAGTAATAGGGCAACAGACCCACGGCATTCTTTACAAGGGTCTTTCTCTCATCGAGAAATTTTTTGTCAACCTTCGTTGAACTGATACCATCGACATCATTATATTTGGCCACAACTAAATTAACATAGTGGAATCTAGTACCTTCAGCCAACAATTTCAGGTTATAGGCCCAATCAGCCACCAACTTATAGCTGGGATCGTAGTCCTTTATCATATATATAGAGCGTGGATAAAACACACATTGATGACAAATATTCTCATAGCCCCACTTCCACCTACTAAATTCTCCGTCAAAAACAATTTGTTTCTTTATCCTCAGCACACTTCCGTAATAGACTTCGTGATCTGACTCAATACTTTCTGCAACCTTTGAAATAATATCGTCAGAATTAAGCAAATCATCAGCTCCAAGAAATAACAGAAAATCCCCCGTCGCTTTCTTTTTAGCTTTATTCATTGCGTCATATATACCAGAATCTCTTTCTGAATATAATTTTATCTGAGGGTATTTAGAAACTATGTTTGTAGTACCATCTGTGCTTAAACCGTCTTGGACGATATATTCAATGTTCTTATAATCCTGCTTGATTACTGACAGCAGTGTCTGTTCAATACAGTGTGCAGCATTATAACTCACAGTGATGATTGATATTCTTGGATTATTCATTTTGATTTAGATGTGTATTTAGCTGCGACATGTATTAACAATGCCATCAGTACATAGTTAATATTCAACACCTCACCCAAGAAATCAAAGGCAGACCCTCGAGGAGCTCTAATGAAAGAATATAATATGAAGAAAGATATAGTAGTAAGCCAAATGCGATTAGTCATCCAGTATGGTATCCTTGCCAAAATATAACCCATAATAAAGTTAACGAGACAAATACCGAACCATTTTAAATCAGCATATGCCTCCGCAATGTAGCATGAGCCATAGCCACCACCATTTAAATAGATAGTCTCATTATATAAGTATGTAACATATGAACCAAGTTCATCTCCTTTTATGGCATAATCTACCGTCTGCGCAGTAAGATTGTGATCAATACCTAAGACTTGCCCTATGATACTGCCATCAAAAATATGAAATACCCTACCTATGGAGTATATCTGGCCCGGAGGCATCGTATTAGCATTATCATACACGAAACCGATTATCTGATAACTGGTACCTTGCTTGAAGAAAAAAGCAATTATTGCATCCACCATGGTAAAACCTTCTGTAGAGTTACCGTTTCTTACTAATCCCATTGCCGCCATACCAACACAAACCAGTGGGGCGGCAATAACTATTGCCCTTTTTGCTTTTTTAGTAATCCAAGGATCATCTGGGGAGAGAGTAGATCTAATGAACAGATATATAAGGACGATGAATAAAGGATAAATAATGGCACCTCGTGCCCCAATCAAAAAGCGAACGAATGCAGAAAACAGATATAAATAAATAACTATTTTTGCCTCCTTCTTAGAAGGAAGAGACGCCAAAAACAGGAACACAGCAAAAACAAAGAACGAAGACAGTTTATATACTAAATATGGGAGATTTTGCTCAAAACCCATATAATATTCAAAATAGCCATTACTCCATGCATAGCTGACACGCTCAAGAGTTTCTATAAAGTCAAAAACAAAAGTTAAATAAACAAGCCACTTTGAAAAAGTTCTTACTTTTATTGCATAATTAGTTGTATTATGTATTACTTTTATATTTTTACTGCCAACTTTCTGCCCCCAATAGTAACCAATATAGACTACACATAGTGAAACTAAGATCGACTTAAATATAAATGACTCTGTAGTTGGTTTGAAATCAATATATAGATTAAACGTATCATCGGGCAAAACTGTCGTAAAAGATTGGACAAGAAATCTACCTAACAAAAAAGTAAAGAACGATATTAAAAAAGCGAAAAAAGCGATTCGATTATCAAGATCTTTTATAGTATATAGTAATAGAACAATCCACAACAATATAACGGAAAACGTTCCAATTTCCGTTAAAAAAGACAACACTACTATTGTTATCACTAATAAAGCCAACAATTCCTTGCCCATTTTACTACCTTATAATACAATAATTCTGAAGTTATTTGCCATGACTTTATTTCCCCAGAACCCCAAATAGTATTCTCCAACGATTAATAATGCGTTCAACTCCATATTTTGTCACTTCAGATTTTGCATTACCTGAAAGGAAAAAGCGCAAATCCTCGTCAGATAAGACTTTGTCTAAAGCATTAGTTAAAGCATCTACATTTTGGTTCTCAACTAATAGTCCTGAAATATTATTGCGAATAATTTCAGACGGTCCAGTCTCAACATCGAAAGCAACACAGCAGCAACTTTGATTCATTGCCTCAATAAGGCCCATGGGTAATCCTTCAACTCTTGAGGAGAGTAGAAAAATAGCAGATTCTCTCATGACACTGTTTATATCTTTTCTAAAGCCAAGGAAATCCACATTGATATTCTGCAAAGAATCACTAAATTCTTGCAAAATTTGTTTGTTTTCTATAGAACCATCACCTGCTACTTGTAATCTCCAATCTGGGTATTTATGACATACTCCAGACCAACATTTCAACAAAGTATCTAATCCTTTTATCTTATAATCGTCTAGCCGACCGACGCCAAGGACAACCTTACTTTTTTTAGAAATATCAACGTCATCAACTTCCAAAGAAATGGGATTTGGCATACGAACCACATTCCCGTATTTCTTCCACTTATTATAATCGTGACGAGTAAGTACTGTCACAGCATCAGCTAACCGGTAAATATATTTTTTTATAAACTCATTTTTCCTTGAATTGTTAAAACCTTCAACTCTTGAATGTTCAGAAACAATCACCTTTGTCTTTAGGCCTAAGGCTGCCAGGATTAATGGCCCGTTGTTTTCTGTCACAAAAGAGACAACTACATCCGGGTGGATAGATTTAATATTCTTTCTCAGTAAAAACAATTTATAAGGAAATCTTAGTATGCCTATTTTATAAGCCCAACTACGACGAAGTTTAGAAATATGATTCAAAGAAATGATTTTATCATTCAGTTTATAGGCTGAAGGATAATCAGTATCATAGTCTATATATACTTCTTCTCCTGAGGAAGCAAAGTAATTAGCTAAAGTAGACATAACTCTTTCAGCTCCCCCCCCCGCAAATCTATTAATCACAAAAAATATCTTCATTATCTCTTTAATATAATTGTATAATAATTTTTTCAAGCTGATGCCTCAACCAAAGATTTATAAAAATCGATATACTGCTTACATATTATCTCAGGTGAATAACCATGTTTAACGTATTCGATTATCTGTTCCTTGTTATAACTTGTTTGCACAGCCTTATTAATCGCAATAACAATATCTGAGACTTCAAATCCGTCACATCTTACTCCGCACATTTCATTTATTAATTCTTCCGTACCACTCACAGGAGTTACAATTGCGGGCACGCCACAAGCCATTGCTTCAATAGGTGATTGTGCAAAAGCTTCTTTCATTGAAGGCATGACGTAATAATCAGTAGAAGACAACAAAAGGGACATTCTTTCTGTATCATTAACACTTCCAACATCTTGGACAAGTCTATGTCCCTCAAATGACTGATTGTTACCAACTGCCAATATCTTCATTTTTGGATTATTAATAATCTCCAAAGCACGTATTAATTTCATTAAACCCTTACGTGGATCATCAATTTTAGCCGCAACAAAAGAAAACAAAATGGTATCGGCTGATATTCCTAATCTCTGTCGTGCAGTATTTTTATCATAAGGATGAAACTTTATACAATCTACAGAATTATTAATAACCCTCAATTGGCAACCTCTTACCGCAGGATGACTACTAAAATTAGAAAAAAAATACTTCGACAAAAAAACGATTCCTGTATTACCTCGATTAATAATCATCCTCTCTTTGATTGTCTTATATTTCATTTCAAGGGGATGGTTAGGAAGGATTTCATTTGTGTAATGTGCCACCCCGCAAAACAATCCTTCATCATGCAAGGTCCAAACAATGGGTTTCTTGACTTGTTTAAGAAATACCGGAACATCGAAATAATTGTCCACCCAATGTAAATGAATAACATCCGCGTCTTTTACCAATGACGAATTTGATAAATCAAAAGGAGATATGGGTCTTGAATAAAAGCAATTGGTTTCATTAGATAGTTTAATCAACTTATCATATTCAAAAACATAAAGACGAAGCCAACGTAATAATTGATGAAACACACGATAAACCAAAGAACGTACTCCAAATGCTTTTATCACGTCAGAATCTTTGTGGCCCTTTTCTAGAACTAACAGCTTAGAATCATGACCTATTTCTAATAGAGTTTTATGGATTCTGTATGCACACAACCCAGCACCTCTCACATCTGCTGTTGATATATGGAGTATCTTCATAAAAATAATATTACTATTCTCTATTTAATCTGTTTTTTTTCCACCAAACTACGTTATCAGTCTTTATAACTTTTGCAGGGACGCCTACTACAACAGAATGTGGTTCTAAGATACTTTTATTGACAACTGCATTAGCACCAATGTAGCAACCGTCTGCGATACTAATATCACCATAAATAACCGCCCCTGGTCCAATATAAACATCATCACCAATAATAGGAGCCTTATCGCTTCCGCCATTTGCTCCGATATTTACATTGTTCATAATGCAACAGTTCTTACCGATCCTTGTTGCTTCATTCACAACGATTGACCCATAGTGGTAAAGAGTTAACCCTCTATCACATACATGTGGTGGTATAGTTATACCAGTAATACATGATGCCCTTCTGAACAACATATCTATTATTTTATATTTAATGCCAGAATGATTCTCAAAAGACTCTATCGTTCTAAGCAGTCTCTGAAAAGAAAGAGAATTAGGTGCAATGAAATCTATAATAAAACTCTTTAAAGAAGTGCCCCCCCCAACTTCGTATTCAATCAATGCTTTTGTACTACTTTTCATTATTAATGGATTTTAAAAGCCAATCTTTTCCTATTTTTGATAACTCATCAATTTTTAAAGTATAACTTTGGTAATCTATATTTCCAAACAAAGTTGGATCCGGACATTTTTCAACAAACCTATCAGCAAGTCCAACCATATTTAACAAATTAATCATTCGTGAGGAATTACTTATACTTAAAAAAGGAAAAGTAAAAAACTGTTTATGAAAAATAACAGAGAAAGCTGTTGCATGGAAGGAATTACTGATGACAAACTCTGAACCCGCAATGTAATTCACAAAATCGATGGGATTGGCATTAGTAATGTTTTTGTCAATATTCTCAATCTCGTATTTATCATATATCGAATATACCTCCAAACCTTTGTTTTTTGCAATTTCACATGCACATGATACCAAATAATGATTTATCTGTCCTATATTGTATATTAGAACATAAGGCTTACTGTTGTTTTTTTTCTTAAAGAACGAAAACCAATCTGATTTTGACAACAGGAAAACAGGGTCACATACAACAGTGGAATCTATGTTAAAAGATTTTAAAATATCAACACCTGATTGTTCTCTAACGCTGATTTTGTCAAATCTTTCCAGCCACCCTTTAATCTCGGATGCTATATTTGAATCCACAGCCTCTGCTCCAAAACTTGCAGCGTAGGACAATTTTATTTTTGAATTTGGAACAAATGTAAGGTAGAAAGCAGGGTCTTTACCGTTCTCCATATAATAAGAATTCCATACTTGATCACTACCAGTTATATAGATATCCGCATTCTGTTCATTTTTGCAGAGTGATTCTAATGTAGAGTACTTTGGAGTTAATTTTAGATATTTTCTAGTAAAGGAATCAAATAAGAATTTTCTTCCTATACTTTTTAATGACAACAAGTATCTATACAGAATAAATGGCAGACGAACATACCAATGTTTTAAAGATGGTTTATATTGATATAGACCTGGAGAGATATAAGTACTCAATCTATAATGGACGCTAAGATAAGTAGGCATATAATTTATTATCTCAACTTCATGCCCTTGTGATTCCAAAAAATTTTGCAATGCAAAGGCCTGAAGCGATGCACCATAATTATAGACATTATGACATGTAATTGTTCTTATAATCATTTTTTATCAAATATAATCTTTGCAATAGCCAGGCCCTTTTTCCCCAAGATGCTCTTAATAATTTTATCCCTTACAGATGATTGTTTAACTACTAACCCTGCCACATTAGTATCTATTTCCCACATTCTTTCAATAGCATTGCTTTCATCTTCTGTACTTGTAAACACTTCAAATACTATTGATTTATCACCTATCTTTGGATCAATAAACCTCTCATATGTGTTTATAAAAGAATCTTTATCATTTGCTGTTATATACTCGTAACCTAAACTTTCAGCATATTGCTTTACAAGACTCGTTGATTTATTACCGAAGTGCCCACCTGCCGCTATATATTTATCGGCTTCTTCTCCAAAAGTGGATCCGACATGATAAAAATTGCGGAATTCTTGCCCATGACCATTGTTTACGATTAAGAGTCTAATATTACCCCCCACATGTCGATTGCCCAAAACATTCATGTCATAAAAGAATGCTAAATCTCCAACAACTCCAAAATACAATTTATTCGGATGAATTAAGGATGCTCCGACTAAAGTAGACACACATCCATCAATGCCAAAACCACCGACATTTGAAAATGACGTTACAGATGGCGGTAATTCAAACAAATTCCACGTTCTAACGCTGTTAAGTATACCCAAATGCAAGCAACATCCTTCAGGCAATTTTTTTGCAATCTTGGATGCAATCCATACATTAGAGAAAGGGAGCTCAGGCATCTTTTCATACAAAGTATTAAGGAGTTGCTTACACTCTTTATGATATGAGTTATGAGATTCTTCTCCCTCAATTGTATAAAAGTTGAAGAAATCAACCAATGTCATATCAAACAAATACGTAAGGGATCTGAACATATCACGTATCTCACCATCATAACTAACGCGCCATATGTTGGGTTTTTTAAGATGGTCACTAATCATTCCATATTCAGAAGTAACTTCACCTACATGAATACATAAATCTAAATCACATAAGTCATATATGCTGTTGGTCTGAACAGTTGGTAGTGAGAAATTAACCTTATATTTTCCATAATATCCGCTGGTATGATCACAAAATACAACTGCATTCCTCGATGAACAGAAAGCATCAATAGCTGCTGTTTCGGCTTCCGTAAAAGTATTATGCGATGTAAGTAGAATTCCGATTTTCCCTTCAGGCATCTGCGGAGCCTTATCAATATTATCATAACCTATTCGTTTCATAACCTTGACCTTAGGCAATTCTCTAACGCTAAAATCTCTTACATAAGAGGTCCTAAGGTTAATATGAACAGGTCCACCGCCATGTTTAGTTAAGTCGTCAATCGCTTTATTAGCATATAGTTGGCAAACATAAGCATCATTTTCATCCCTCACCCCATCAAGTAAGTAACTTGCTCTAACAGTATCTTTTGGAGCAACACTACGATCAATTACTTGTGAAAATAATTGCCCTACTCGTTCTAGATTCTGTGTACCTGTAACCACGAGTACAGGTAACTTACGATAATAAGCCTCAGTTAAAGCTGGAAAATAATTGCGCGAAGCCGTTGCACCAGTACAAGTAATAACAACTGGCTCGTTAGTTTCGGATGCAATGCCTACAGCCAAATATGCAGCAGAGCGCTCATCAATACATGAGTACATCTCAAAGAACGGGTCGCATTGTAAGCTGGCAACAAAGGAGAGATTTGTAGTACCAGGACTTGCGATAACACGCTTAATACCATGAGCCTTCAACATGGCTACCAGTATTAGCACATTGGGTTCGTTTGCATAATATTTTTGTTCCATTATAAAATAATTTTCTTAAGTTAGAATATATTATAATCTACATCTTCAAATGACAACAAGCCAGCACCTCCAGTCATATATAAAATATCACCTACAACTGAACGTCCCATATCGCTCACTAAAAACAACGCACCATTCGCGATTTCTTCCGGTAAGATCCATCTTCCTAATGGTATTTCGGGCTTAATCAAATTTTTAGTTGCGCCTATATCCTTCATCATCATAGGGGTTAGAGTTTGTCCTGGTGCTACACCATTCACAGTAATTCCATATTTTGAAAGTGACCGAGCTAAACCCATAGTCAGTCCACGGATGCCCCATTTGCTTATTGTATAGGCAGATACAGCGGGCCTTAAACTCGAAGATGATGCTACATTTAAAATATTTCCTCTAACTTTCTTTTCAACCATATATTTCCCTACTATTTGGCTAAAAAAGAAAACACCCTTAAGATTAGTATTCATTACTTTATCATAATCCTCTTCTTTAGCATTTGGTAAATGGCCTCCATTTACACCTGCATTATTAACCAAGATATCAATAACACCAATCTTATTCTTCTCAACTATCGATTGTGCTTCTTTAAAGCCCTTTTCAATGCTACAAACACTCGTATTATCAATAACCAGTGCAAAAAGCCGATTGGGCATGTTTATTGAACTAACAACCTCATCCAATCTTTCTTGATTACGTCCAGTTATTATAACAGTTGCACCTGCCTTGAGGAATGCTTGTGTAATTGCCAATCCTATTCCACTTGTTCCGCCAGTAACAATTGCACACCTATTCTTAAGAAGTTCATTGGTAGACAAGGTTGCAATATTTGCCATATATACATCCGGCTCCCCATGCAACAAATATGACAAGATGCTTTTTATCTTTGACTTTACATTCATTTCTTAATTTTCTTTAAATAATTCAGTACAACATTATTTATTGTGATTCTCTCTCCCTTTGTTAATCCTATGAGGTATATAAATGCACATGATGATAGTATACTGACAACAACATTTACTGATAACCTTATATAATTCTCAGGGAAAGAATATAAAATAAGAAAAGGTAGAACTAGTGAAAAAACTGTTGGTAACCAAATTTTACCGAGAACACCTTCAAGCCATATTTTGGGGTGAAAATTTAGCATCTGTTTCATCAACATCAACCTTGCAGCCTGGACAATTATGTAAACAATAATATATATCCAATAAGTTGCAACTACAGAGCAACCAAGCCAATATGCAAACCAGGTAAGAACAAAAACCATTGAGCCTAATAAAGTTATCCACAACACATATTTTTTAATGTTGCCAGTTGCCATACATGCTGTATATCCAGTTGTCCCAAGACATGTCACCAAAGAACCAATTAGCGCCAACCTGACGAAAATCACTGTATATTCAGGAACAGTTTTTAACCACAGGGTCAAAATAAGTTTTGTTTCAAATAATAATGGAAGGAAAAAAATTAGCAGCAAGAAAAAGGAGAATCTAGCCCCTTTGCATATCAAATAATTAAATCTTTCAGTTTCTCCAGCAGCATATGATTTTGTTATTTGTGGGTTAACTGCCATGGTAAAATTCTCAATAAATTGCTTCAACGTACCATCCACTTGAGCTGCAATACCACGGGCTGCGTTGAGAGCAACGCCAAAATACATATTAACAAGTATACTAACTCCCTGCGTATTAAAAATATAGGCCGCATTTGTAAAAAAATTCCAACCAGCAAAACCAGCCATTTCCTTAAAGAGACCCGTGTCAAAGGCTATTCGATATTTACATTCCTCAAAATGCTTACCACAGTAGAAACCATAAATGAACCTTATAATTAATGAAACGACTACCAAAAGTATACTGTATGTTATCAGCTTGTCATAAGGAGAGATGCATAAAGCATAAATAATAACAAGTTTTAAAACGGCATCCAAAATACTCACATATGCAAATGCACTCATATGTTCATGTGCAATAATACAAGCATTATATGGTGTACTAATTAGACCAACAACGAAAGTTATGAGTGAACATTGCAATACCCAATTTGCTGCGATAATCCGCTCTGGAGGTATATTCATTTTGCAGTTTAAAAACCAAACGCCTACTATTTCACATAAAAGCAATACTATTATAGAAATTATAACTTGAATATTAATGCTAGTAACGAAAACTTTATTAAGTGTTTCTTTATCACCTTTACCAAGACTAAAAGTAATAAAACGACTAATAGAATTAGACAATGCTCCAGAAATAACAGAAAACATTGCTACCACCCCACCAACTGCCTGATAAATACCGTAATCATCTACCCCTAAAGTATTCAGAACGACCCTACTAGTGTATAATGACACTATGAGAATTAATAATGTTCTAAAATATAGGAGTATCGTATTTTTTGCAATACGCTTATTACTGCTTGTGTTGTCCGACATATAATGAATATTTGAATTCCCAACAGAGAACTACAATATTCCCCCGTTCATTAGTCCTGCTTAAGCGTCCTTGAATTAACTACTTCTTTCATTTCGACAATAACCTTCAAGAGGTATTGTCCATACTGGTTCTTTAGCATGGGTTTGGCTAACTCCCTCATCTTCTCTTCTGTAATCCAACCGTTGCGGTATGCAATACCTTCCAAACAAGCCACTTTAAGACCTTGGCGCTTTTCAATTACCTCTACAAAAGTACTTGCTTCAGCAAGACTATCGTGCGTACCCGTATCCAGCCAAGCGAACCCACGGCCAAAGACCTGAACTTTCAGTTCGCCATCTTTCAAGAACTCTTGATTCACCGTAGTAATCTCCAGTTCTCCACGCGCAGAAGGCTTTATATGCTTGGCTACATCAACAACCTTGTTGGGATAGAAATAAAGACCTACAACGGCATAGTTGCTCTTTGGCTCTTTTGGCTTTTCCTCAATAGAAAGGCAATTACCCTGTTTATCAAATTCAGCAACGCCATAACGCTCCGGATCACTAACCCAGTAACCGAATACGGTAGCTTTGGCATTTTTCTCTGCATCTTCTACTGCTTTGCGAAGGAGGCCAGTAAAGCCAGAACCATAGAAGATATTATCACCAAGAACAAGACAAGCACTATCATTGCCAATAAACTTCTCACCAATGATGAAAGCCTGAGCAAGACCATCAGGAGAAGGCTGCTCTGCATACTCAAAGTGTACTCCATAGTCACTTCCATCTCCAAGCAAGCGTTTAAAGCCAGGAAGGTCGTATGGTGTTGAGATAATGAGAATATCTCTGATTCCAGCCAGCATTAAAGCACTGATGGGATAGTACACCATCGGTTTATCATATATCGGGAGGAGTTGCTTTGAAACTCCCTTCGTTATTGGATAGAGACGCGTTCCGCTGCCTCCAGCTAAAACTATTCCTTTCATATTTTTCAATTAAAATTAATAGCCATTAGGGTTATTCTTTTGCCAATTCCAACTATCACGGCACATTTCCTCAATGCCATACTGGGCTACCCAGCCTAATTCCGCTTTAGCTTTGGCAGGATTGCAATAGCAGGTTGCAATATCACCTGGTCTGCGAGGTTTTATCACGTATGGTACATTAACACCATTTACCTTCATAAAGGCTTTGACAACATCAAGGACACTATAACCATGACCTGTGCCAAGATTGTAAATACCAAGACCACATTTGCGTTCTATTGCCTTTAAAGCGGCCACATGGCCGGAGGCCAAATCGCAGACGTGGATGTAATCACGTACACCTGTACCGTCAGGTGTATCGTAATCATTGCCAAAGATGCCCAATTCCTTTCTTATTCCAACAGCGGTCTGAGTAATATAAGGCATGAGGTTGTTGGGAATACCATTCGGATTCTCACCAATCATGCCGCTCTGATGGGCACCAATTGGGTTGAAGTATCTTAACAGCACCACATTCCACTCAGGATCTGCCTTCTGAACATCCATCAGAACCTCTTCGAGCATACTTTTGGTCTGGCCGTAAGGATTGGTACAATGACCCTTGGGACATTCTTCCGTGATAGGAATAATAGCAGGATCACCATAAACCGTAGCAGAACTACTGAAAATGATATTCTTGCAGTTATACTGGCGCATCACATCCAAAAGGATGAAGGTGCCAGTCATGTTGTTGTGATAGTATTCCAATGGCTTAGATACTGACTCGCCTACAGCCTTTAAGCCTGCAAAATGGATGACAGCATCAAACTTGTTTTCATCGAACACCTTTGAGAGTGCATCCTTGTCGCGCACATCAACTTCATAGAAAGGAATGTCCTTTCCTATAATCTTTGCAACTCGTCGCAAAGATTCAGGGTCGCTGTTCACGAGGTTATCTACAACAACCACACTGTGACCAGCTTTATCAAGTTCTATAATGGTGTGGCTACCGATGTAGCCTGCACCGCCTGTTAAGAGTATGTTCATTGATTTCCTTGATATTAAAAAAAGGAGGAGAGAGTCACCTTATTGAACCTTTATTTTATGAGAGAAGTGAACACCTCCCCTCCATTTAAAACGATTTTTTATATAGCTGCTTCGCAGCAGTATGATATAATCAAACAGGGTCGTAACCTTCCAAACTCTGTTTGTACCTTTAGAGTTCCTAAGTAAGGGACAGCTATAATGCAGGGTTAATTTAATGACTCTTTATACCACTGGAAAAGCTTTGCTACGCCATCCTCGATTTCCACTTTGTGGGTCCAGCCTAGAGAGTGCAGTTTGGATACATCAATGAGTTTACGCATCGTACCATCAGGCTTGCTAGCATCGAATTCTACGGTGCCTTCAAAGCCTACGGCTTTTACCACCAATTCGGAGAGTTCACGAATGGTGAGTTCCTTGCCGGTACCTACATTGATGTGACAGTTGCGGATTTCGCCCAGGCTGGGGATGTAACCACCACGTCCTGCGCTGTGGTTGCGGTCAACAGCACCATCGGTGCTGGCACCGAAATGAACTGAAGAATACTTCTCGATACCAATGATGTCACTGAAGTTCACGTTCAGCAGCACATGAACTGAAGCATCGGCCATGTCCTCTGACCACAGGAATTCACGGAGCGGGTTGCCTGTACCCCAAAGAACGACCTTGTTGTCGTAGATGCCGTACTTACCAAGAACGTTCAGTATGTCGGCATGTGATGCCGACCCATTAACGCCCTCCACTGGTCTCTTATCCAAATCTATCGCTATCTTCTCCCACTCTCCATCATGAATCAACTTCGCCAGATAGACCTTACGCATCATAGCGGGCATCACGTGACTGTTCTCCAGATGGAAGTTGTCGTTGGGGCCATAGAGGTTGGTGGGCATCACGGCAATGTAGTTGGTGCCGTACTGCAGGTTGTAGCTCTCGCACATCTTCAGACCCGCAATCTTAGCAATGGCATACTCCTCGTTGGTATATTCCAGGGGGCTGGTAAGCAAGCAGTCCTCTTTCATGGGCTGCGGGGCGTTCTTGGGATAGATGCAGGTGCTGCCCAGGAAGAGGAGTTTTTTCACGCCATGGGCGTAAGCTTCGCTGATGACATTGCACTGAATCTTCATGTTCATCATGATGAAGTCAGCCCTATAGAGCATATTGGCCATGATGCCGCCCACAAAGGCAGCAGCCAGCACTACAGCATCCGGCTGTTCTTCATCAAAGAACTGCTTGACAGCCACTTGGTCTGTTAAGTCCAGCTCCTTATGGCTGCGGCCAACAAGGTTGGTGTAACCACGCTGTAACAGGTTGTTCCAAATAGCAGAGCCCACCAATCCATGGTGGCCTGCCACGTAGATTTTAGAATTCTTATCGAGTGCCATTACTTTACAATGCCTTTCTCCAAGTATTCTGCAAGGTTGGTTCTCACCTTGGCAGCAGCTCCCTCAGCAGCAACCTTAGCTATATCATGCTCAACCATGATCTTCACGAGTTCCTCAAAGCTCGTCTTGTTCGGGTTCCACTTCAGCTTGGCCTTCGCCTTCGTGGGGTCACCCCACAGGTTGACCACATCTGTAGGACGATAGAAGTCCTCGCTCACAGCGACAACAGTCTTACCAATCAAGTTTTCAGGACCATTAACTACAATACCCTTCTCGTTGATGCCCTCGCCCTCAAACTTCAATTCAATACCTGCGTGTTTGAAAGCAAGTTCCGTGAATTCACGCACGCTATGTTGTACCCCTGTGGCAATTACAAAGTCCTCTGGTTTGTCCTGCTGCAGGATGAGCCACATACACTCTACATAATCCTTGGCATAACCCCAGTCACGCAGAGAGTCCATGTTACCGAGGTACAGACAATCCTGTACACCCTGAGAGATACGTGCTGCGGCAAGTGTAATCTTACGGGTTACAAACGTCTCACCACGACGCTCTGATTCGTGGTTGAAGAGAATACCCGAGCAACAGTACATGTTGTATGCCTCACGGTACTCCTTGACAATCCAGAAACCATACTGTTTGGCTACAGCGTAAGGACTATAGGGATGGAAAGGAGTATTCTCATTCTGAGGAACTTCCTCTACCTTGCCATAAAGTTCAGATGTTGATGCCTGATAAATACGGCAGGTCTTCTCCAAGTGGCAGGCACGAACTGCCTCCAAAATACGCAGGACTCCAGTGGCATCGACATCAGCCGTGAATTCAGGTGAGTCAAAGCTGACCTGTACATGGCTCTGTGCTGCCAAATTGTATATCTCATCAGGCTGTACCTTATCCACCACCTGTACCAGGCCCATGGAGTCACCCATGTCACCATAGTGCAAATGGAAGTGTGGTTGACCTTCGAGATGAGCTATACGCTCACGAAAATCTACC
>Ga0326511_10000721_pt1 | contig 28897 bp, 40 predicted proteins | sample 0_2496_0518_D_FD_203701 | JGI IMG/M metagenome (GOLD analysis project Ga0326511, IMG submission 203701) | Bovine rumen microbial communities from UC Davis, California, United States - 0_2496_0518 | ecosystem: Host-associated > Mammals > Digestive system > Stomach > Rumen | place: USA...
TATTTGCTCTGTAAACAGCCATTCAATACACCTCCGTTTTTTATGGGTGCGGACAGCAGGAGTTGCACCTGCTTGTGATACTGTTGTCCGCATAAGGCAGTACAGGACTGCCTATTCAATTGTGATTATCTCGAAAGGCTCATCACCGATGAGGGCTTTCAGTGTCTGCTTGGCAGTTTCCAGCGTGTCTGCCTCAATATCGTATCTGCGTTCTACATCGTCCGGCAGATAACAGAAAAATGTGAACATCATCTTATTTTCCTCCAAACAGTTCTGGGCTTTTAGCTTTCAGCTTTGCAATGTATACCTCATGTGGCTTGATGGCTGTCAGGCTTTTTCTGTTGCTTATTTGTCCTCCGACAATGCCTAAATCATCAAGAACCTGAATCTCATTTGCTATGATTTCATAAAGGAATCTCGTATGGTCGTTACAATTATCACCAGCAAAATAATAAGCATGGAGTACAAGATAGTCTTTGTATTTCCCGTCTAATGTCATACAAAAGCTCATGTCTTTCTGTCCGCAGTGTATCTTATTTTTCCAGTAAAGTACTAAATTATAGGGTTCATCAGGTGAATCTTCATCTCTCCAGATTGCTGCGCCGCTTGCTGTAATTCTATTGGCATCATATCCAACCTTAATCATGGCTACAAGCTGACTGAGCAGTATTTGTCTTATCATTCCGGCTCACTCCATTTCAATGTAAGACACCAGAGCATATTCAATCATCATGCCGGGTCTTTGCTTGCAGAGGATTTCCTCAACAACTTCATAGGCTTTCGCTCTGGTGAGGACATCCCCCTGTTCAAGCTGAATGTCGGCAACAGGTCTGCCTTTGTAGAGTACCTGATAGCACTTGCCGTCATGTTTCAGGTTTTCTACCAGTTTCATGGTTCGCATTTCATTTCACCTCGCTTTCAAGCAACTTGAAGTAATCACGCTTACTGGATTCTTCGTGGAGATAGGAAACATATTTCTTCTTGTCTACCGTCACAATATAGTGTCTGAGGTCTACATCATAGTCACTTGAAACACCTTTTAGTTTCATTCTGATATATGCACCATCAAATCCGTTCCAGTTTGAAACTCCAAATCCCAAAATTTCACGGTTAAAACCGTAAATTTTCTGAAAGTCGTGAAATGTATGACTGAAATTCGTAACTAAAGGTTCGTGGTCGATAATGTCAATCAGGTTTCCACATGTAAAATCTTCAGCGATTTCATTTACAATCACAACACCGTCACAGCCTTTCAAGGCACATAGGTCGAAAAATTCTTTTACTGTCATTCTTGTTCACCTCGTTAGCCTTTTTTATACAATCCAGACCTGTTCCGGAAGGTTTTCCAGCAGGCTGTCAAAACGCTTTTCCGCCTCAGTCCTTCCAATAGCACCATCATTTCTTTCCCATTCATCGTAGGCTTTTTCGATACTCCGGATAGTATCCAGCAAAGAATGATTCTTGTCCTGCAAGATTTCCATTGTTGCTTTCAGTCTGTCGAAACGGTAGCTCAAGTCGAGATAGGCAATCAAAATTCCCATATTCATTCCGATAGTGGAAAGCATTTCTTTCTTGGTCAGACGCATCAGACGTTTTCCGGCTTCTCTTTCAGCGAGTTCGCTGTCATAACCTGCAAGGTCAAAATAATCGTATTCATAATCATCGTAGCCGACAAGATTGAAGCGATTCCCGACAAGAGCAACAGTCGTGTCATTAAAAGCCTTTTCAGCATCCTCGTATGCGTCTTCATAGCCTGCAAAATATAAGTTACGGACAGATTCCTGCAGAGCTTCTCTCAGCCGATAGCAGTCGTTTTCAATGTCAGAGAAAGCCATTCTGAAATTGAATGCCTCTTCTTCACTGTCATCCAGTGCATTGATAAGAAAATCCTGTTCGTTATCAATCCACCAATGCACATCACCGCAGAGTTCTTCAATTGCATCAAGCCCTTCTGTGATATCATTAAAACTCATAGAAGCAAGTGCAGGTTTTTTATACCGCAGTATTTCACAGCGTTCCCACTTTGTCATTTTCATGTATTATTCTTCACCCGTTCCATTCATCGACAGCCTGATGATAAGACTTTTCAAGTTCGTCTCTGGCATCTGCTCCAAGAAGTTCCCTTGCAAGTGAAAGAAGTTCATCTTTAACATCTAAGCATATATCAGAGCTATCTTCAGCAATTCTGCCAAGCATACTTTCAATCCGGTCATAAATCAAATCAGTCTCATATGATAAGTACCTATTAAAAGCACATTCATCAAAAATTCTGACAGCTTTTTCTTTTGTGTTGTAATATCTGCCGTTGTGGACACCGCATTTGTCATCGTCAATTGTCCAGACAACATAAGGGTCAGGTGCTTTCTTATTGAATGCAATGCAGTAGCCATTGAACATTCCGAAAACTTCATAGTCCTGAATTTTTGTTCCGATGTGAATTTCTTCAAGCCGGAGCTGGATGTTTTTCACATCATCCGGAGAAAGCCCTGTTTCTTCATAGTCCAGAAGTTTGCACATCGCTCCGTAAATTGTCTGACTCATATTCTTGAATTCTTCTCCGTGAACACCCCATGTTCCGGACGGTTCTTTGTATGTAAATCTCATGTGTTATCATCCTTTCTACAGATTTCACCAAGTGTCCTGTAAATCTCTGCAAGTTCTGCCTCGATAGCTTCTTTCTGGTGTTTCAGTTCCGCAATGTGTTCCACAACAGCTTTCAGCGTGTTTTGCCAGCTGATAACAACAGGTTCAGATTTTTTTCGGGCAGGAGCTTTTTTATAAACAGGCTTGTAGTCTGACTGCTCTCCCAGCGTTTTTTTAGCACGGACACCAACCTGAACACCACTTTCTTCCAGAACAGCAATAATTTCAGCTTTTTGACAAGCATTCAGCTCTGCTAAAATCTGAATCTGTTTTGCTTTGTGTTTTGCCTGCTGATAACTCTGGCAGATTTCCTCATTTGTCATTTGCATGGTATTTCCTCCTGATTTGCATCTTGCTGCTTGAGATTTGGATATTCTCTCTCCAGCCATTCTTTGTTTTCTGGTTTTTCAAGCCATTTCAGTACCATATCGCAGAACTGCTTTGCAACTAATGAAGGAACTGTTTTATTTGACATACACGTTCTCTCCTTTTTCTGATGTACCTTCTACCAGTTCACGGCAGGAAGTCCCCAGTACTTTCTCCAGTCTGACAGCAGTGATGATGTTGGGGAACTTGATACCCAGCTCATACTGTGCCAAAGCTGCCTGGCTAATGCCGATAATTTTCGCCAGCTCTTCTTGTGAAAAGCCCTTGCTTTTTCTCAGGACTTTCAAATTGTCAGAAAATGCCATTAGCTCACTCCTTTTAAAAAAATATAACTCGGTTATTGACAAATTCCGAAAAAGAGTGTATAATAAAAATAATAAGATATTGATACACATATAATTCAGCTATTTAAAAAACGATTATTACCTTTTCCGATTTGCGACTCCGGTTTTGGTTGCTTGTTTTTTTATAGCTTAGTTATAATTATAATTCAGAAAATTGATTTTGTCAAGCGAATTTTTGAAATCATTTTCAAAATATCGAAATTCGTAATATGTAACAAAATCAAAATATTGAAATTATCTAAAATCACTAAATTTGAGGAGGTGCTAACATGTTTGAACGCATTAAAACTTTGTGTCTGGAAAATGGCTTGACAGTCACAGAACTTTGCAAACAAGTAACGGGAAGTAGTGGAAATTTACCGACTTGGAAAAAAGGAAATATCAATCCCGTATCGCTTGTAAAAATAGCGGACTACTTTCATGTTTCAGTTGATTACCTTCTTGGCAGAACTGAAAATACCAACAATATTATTAGAACAGGTGACATTACTGGTGATAATAATATTGCAGGAAATTCAGGTGATATTACAATTGGAGCAAAAATGAGTGGCACAGAAGAAACCACAAAGGAAATCAGCTCTATTCTGTCAAAACTCACTCCTCGACAGCGTACAGAGCTGATGATGATAATTTATCAATTTGCTGATGAGCATACAGTGTAATTTAGAAAGTTGGAGTATAGGTATGAAAAGTACAGAAGTAACTGAGAATGTTAAAAAGAAGAAAAAAGCCCCTCTCATCATAATTGCGGTGGCTTTGATTGCAATTATTGGTGCTAACTCTAATAAAACTGAAGTTGATTCTGTTCCAGATAGAACCGTACAATCTTCACAATCTTCGGAAGATTCTTTAGCTGAAGTAACTGACATAGCGACAGAAAAATCTTCTGAAACAGAAAATATATCAGAGGAAGAGACAACGGTAGCAGATGCAGATGTATCACCCGAAATTTTTGTAGATGTTGCTGAAACAACTGATGTGACAATAGAAGAAACAACAATAGCGGATACTGATATATCACCTGAAAGTTTTGTAAATGTTGTTGAAGAAACAATCCAAGGTGCAGTAGGTTCAGATGAATTTATAACTGATGTTAATTTGACAGATGGAACGTTAACTGTATCCGTTGATTTATCAAAAGCTGATGCAACAATTGTATCTTTAGAAGATTTAGCTGTTACCCGTGCATCATCAATAACAGATAATATTCTTGAATTGAAACAGTATGATGAATTTTGGAGTGAAATGGTAGTTGATTTTGGTGTTGTTGGCTCTGTAAGCAGGACAAAAGACGATATAAAAGATTCAACATTTGGAAGATATTTTGAAATTAATGAATTGGATTCCAAGAATGTTGTTGATTAATATGCTTGAAAGTGGTGAATAAAAATGGATTATGAGAATATAGTTGAAGTTATTGAACTTAATAACTATTTTAAGGTGAATGAGTATCTAAAATGTGGGTGGATTTTATTATCCGCGTCTGTTTCGGTTGCTCCTTATGGTAATGAAGGAAATGTTGAACAAAGCATATATGCACTTGGATGGAGCAAAAAAAATGGTGAGGTACAGCATCCAGCTAAGAAAACAGATGATGATTTCTGGAACTTTCCAAAAACTGCGTACTAATCGGGAGATGATTTTATGAGTACAAGAGAATTGGCTTATCATGTTGTAGATTCGCTTTCAGAAGAAAAACTGCAAGCCTTTATTACACTTTTCGCAGATGAAAATGAAATTGCAAGAATGGAAACAGAACTGATGGCAAATGACCCAAATGCTTTAAAATTCAACAGCGTTGAAGAATTGTTTGAGGAGCTGGACAGCGAATGAAATATACCATACAAAGAACATCTTCGTTTAAAAAAGATTACAAGTTAGTCAAAAAGCGTGGATATGCGATTCAGAAACTTGCTGTGGTGATTGCATTCTTGGCAGGTGGTCAGACACTTCCAGAAATTTATTCTGACCACGCCTTAACTGGAAATTGGAGTGGTTATAGAGAGTGTCATATTGAGCCTGACTGGTTGTTGGTCTATAAAAGGATTGACGATAAATTGATTTTATCTTTAACAAGAACAGGAACACACAGTGATATTTTTTAGTTATAAACAGTGAAATGTGGAGAATGATATGAAAAAAGCGGTAATCTATGCAAGGTACAGCTCTGACCGACAAACAGAACAGTCCATTGAAGGACAGCTTCGTGTCTGTCATGAGTTTGCAGAGAAAAACGAACTCACAGTTATTGAAGAATACATAGACAGAGCCATGACCGGAACAAATGATAAACGTCCTGCGTTTCAAAAGATGATTGCTGACAGTATCCATCACAAATTTGACTATGTAGTGGTTTATAAACTGGACAGATTCGCACGTAACCGTTTCGATTCTGCTGTTTACAAAGCGAAACTGAAACAGAATGGAATCCGTGTTCTCTCTGCGATGGAAGGTATCACAGACACACCAGAAGGCATTATCATGGAAGGTGTCATTGAAGCGATGAATGAATACTACTCCGTTGAGCTGTCTCAGAAAATAAAGCGTGGGATGCGTGAGAATGTCATTAAAGGCAAGGCAACAGGCGGAAATGTTGCATTAGGATATAAGATTGGTGCAGATAAGAGGTTAGAACTGGATGAAACGGCAGCCATTACTGTCCGTAAGATATTTGAAGATTATGCCGCTGGAAGTACCTATGCTGAAATCATAAGAGACTTAAATTCGCAGGACATCAAAACAAGCCGTGGAAATGATTTCAATAAAAGTTCATTGACTCATATCCTGACTAATGAAAGATACATCGGTGTCTATACCATTGATGGAGTTGCAGAACAGTCAGAATGCCCTCGTATCGTTTCTGATGAACTGTTCCATAAAGTGCAGGAAAAAATACAAAACTCTCAGCAAAAACGCAGGAAACGAAGCAAGTATTCCTACTTGCTTTCAGGACTGCTTTACTGTGAGAAATGCGGATGTAAAATGACTACCACAAGTGGTACATCGAAAACTGGAAAGAAATATCACTACTATTATTGTCCGAATAAATGCACAGGGCGTATTTCTGCTGAATATTTGGAACAGAGTGTTTTGGATATGCTTCGTGAATATTTGACAAGTGAAAATTTGGAAATGATTGCAAGAGCTGCATACACAGAGTATCAGAAAACTATCATGGATGATTCAGAACTGAAAGTTGTAAAAAGAGAACTGAAAAATGTAGAAAAACAAATCCAGAATGGCATTGATGCTGTCTTGAATGGTTTTGCCAGTGAAAGCTTGAAAGCTACTCTTGCAGAATTGGAAACAAAAAAGAAATCATTACTTCTGCAAATTGATGACTTGTCGAGAGCTGCCCCAAAATTAACATTAGAACATTTCAAGGGGATAATACAAAAATTGATAGATGATTGTCAGAAAAACTTAGTAGACACTATCGTGGCTAAAGTGACATATTCATCAGAACGGATTATTGTATACATTAATATCACAAATCCGGATAATGACCCACCACTGGATAAAATTGAGTTTAATGTTGCATCGCCTCAACCACATGCAACATTAAGCGCAATCATTTGTGAAGGTTTCATTTGTTTGTGCAAAAAAAATCAGAAATTCAATTACAGAATGTAAAAAAATCCCTTCCGGAAGAAAATTTCCGAAAGGGATTTTAATATTGTTTAAATGCATTTTTAATGGTATTAAAACGGGATTTTAATCGACAATTTCCCAGTCTTCAGCGAGCATGTCTGCCTGCGATGCAAGCCAGCCGAGCTGAATGCCGGAAGTGCCGACAAAAGCGATAGCTTTATTTCCGATTGCATCGTGCTCCGCATTGATGATTGCGCCGTCAGTAGTTTTGTAGCTGATACAAGTTGCAAGCTGGATATACTGATTCTTCCCGTTCCAGCCGGAACGAGCCACTCTGTCACCATGTTTGAGGGCTTCGAGCGCATGACCGAATGTCATTTCACCTGATTTTCTGTAGGCGTTTTCAAAGGCTTCTTTCGGACTCCATGACTGATAACCGTCCGGATATTTCACAAGATAGCCTGCATCAGATGAGCTTTCTCCCTTTTCAGTCAAAATGCTGTTCCTGCCTGACAGTTCAGCGTATTCGCCTCTTGTCATCGGGACAGCTTCAACTCTTTTCGTACCGATATATTCTTCAAATTTCATAAAATCAGTCCTTTCTTGAATGAAAAAAGATATAGATATAGAAAATATTATCAGTCATGTTTCCGATTGTGGCAATCCAGACCATGTGAACAAAATCCAGATGCAGAAAGACTGCCGCTGCTGAACCGATAATAGTCGCCGCTGCTGAAACTGCATTGTTGTTATTATCGAACTGTTCCCGAAGCTGTTCGGTCGGATAGCGCACTGCCCGGAGACGGACTCCGCCGCAGATGATATTTCTGGTAATCAGGCAGAACAGAGTTGTGTCTAAAATATAGTACATCAGAAGATTTTCCGGATGAAATGTCACATAAAGTGACATACACAGCCCTGCAAGGCATTCCAGAACACAAAGAACTGCATAAGACGGGAAAAAACTGTCTGAAAATTTGTTCCAGAGTGTTGAAAACAGAATCACGCTGATACAGTTCACAATCTGATTGACGGCAACAGTTCCGCTGGAAATGCCGGACATAATTTCTTTGTAGATATAGGGATAGGTCGCTGAATAGAAACAGTCAGCGAAGAAAGTCGCCATCAGCATGGCATCCGGTTTCTTTTTCATGCTCACTGTTCTATCAGCGTTCCGGAATAGGTTTTTCCGTCCGCCGTGAGTGTAATTTCAACAGATTCCACATTATTTTCAACAGGAGAAACAGCCGGAGCATCAATGAGCTGGGCTTCATCAGCAGAAGCCAGCAGAGCATTGACAGCACTCTGAACAGCCTGATAGTCATAGCCTGCGGAAGTCAGACGTTCTTTCCGGTCTGCACCTGTTCCCCACTTATCAGCGAGAACTTCTTCAGCGATTTCCTGAACGGATTTCTTTTCTGCCTGCGAAGGTCCTTCTTTCGGGAAGCCGTTCAGTCCGGCATTCTGAATAATTTCCGGATAATCAACATAACATTCATTCAAGTCAACATTTCCGGAAATTCCGTCAACTCTGCCTGTTTCCGTCTGTTGCCAAATACCATAATTTTTGACATACTTCGGGCTTGAGCCGTATCTTGCAACCCATTTGCTGTAGTTTTCCAGCCTGTCAATCTCCAGATTATCTTTGAAACCGGAAATATCACTTGAATAAATCCCGACAAAATATCCGTTTTTTTCCATGAAATCACAAAAAGCAGTTGTGGCATCTGTCGCACCTGCCGGATTTCCTGCAAATCGTTCCACATCTGCATACACCGGAAAATCGAATGTCTTTCCCTTGATAATATCAATGAATTTCTGTGCTTCTTTGCGCCCCTGCTCTGCCGTGGTAAATGCGGATGTAAAGTAATATGCACCAACGTGCAGACTTGCTGATTTTGCATCTGCATAATTTTTTTCAAAGCAAGAATCCTTATAATATCCGGCTTCTGCACCGCCGGCCTTGATAATAACAAAATCATAGCCGGATTGTTTCACTTTCTGGAAATCAATTTTTCCCTTGTCATTATTATGATGGGAAATATCAATGCCTTTCATTCAAATCACCTCATATTTTTCATGTAATAGATTTAATTTTGCCTTTGATATACATTTCAGACGGCTGAACTGTCGTATCAGCGGATATCGTATTAATGCCATTGATAGTTGGGATATCAGCGATTGACAATTCATCCGAATAATCGCCTATCTTTTGGATAGGCTCGTTTACAATGGCTGTTTCAGGCTCGGCGAGGACATACCAGACTGTAACGGGCGTTCCGGCGGCGTATTGGGCAGCAAGGTAGGATTTGAAGGCGCCGGTATCGGATGCAATCTGTTTATCAATCCAGAATAACGATATCTTACTGGGTGGAACACCATATCGAAAATGAACAATATCTGAATTATCGTCTGTGAATGGGAAATGCGAGCAAAGGCCGAAAATAGAAGCAACGTCAACGACATTGACATAAAAACGCTCCGTAGTTGATGAGGTGCCCATACGCCACAGTTTCCATTCTTCCTCCCCCGTCAGCACCAGTTTCTTAATCCTCCTCCTCGTCTCGGCCTGCCCGAGGTAGATTGGGTACTCTGTGCCGTTGACAGTGAGGGGGAGTTTGTAGCCGTAGGGTTCGTAAGGGAGAGCGGTGCTGCCTAGGTTGAGCATTACATTGCCTATCTCGGATTTAATCGCATCGTAGCTTGCGCGGGTTGTATAAATCGACACATACAATGTTCCTCCGCTAGATGGCGTATACTTGGTTGTTTTTTTTGGCAACAATCCGGTTCGTCTCTGCATAAGTACACCATTGGAAATCACCGAGTATGCCAACCATGCTTGTGCTGACGATGAATAAGGAATGTCGATATAAAATGATTGCCCTTGCTCTATTTCGCAAATGGGGTTCATGCATGTAAAATATAGCACTGATTCTTCGCCTGTTGTCGCTACTGGTAGACCAGTATCAGCATCTAATTTATATTGTTCTGAAATCTTAGCCGGATTCCACAAATTCTCTGTCCGTTCTCCACATCCCTGAACCTCAACCGGATTTTCCGGAGCGGGAGTGCCGTTCTGCACAGTGTTTCCATAAATTCGGCATTCAGTTAGATTCTTTCCATACCCACGAAATGTTATAGGCGGTGAGCCTTGAATTTCATTCCAATTCTTGAAAAGAAGCCTGTTTTGATTATCCCTGACTTCAATTATTTCTTTTCCATCCCTCGTATAGATTGATGTAATTTCTTTTCCGATTTTAGATTTAATCACTGGATTCACCGCCTTGCGCATCATCCTCATAAATGAAATACAAATCAAAGTCTTTTTGAGCCAATGCACCGTATTCAGATTCTGTTCCAATCCATCCGGTTTGACAATCTGACAGTTTCGCCTTTTCACTTGTTGTGAAGTCATTCGTTGACAATCCTTTACCAGATACTTTGTCAACCTTTCCAGCGATAGCAGTCGTATTTGCCTGAATTGCCGTATTCATGGCCGCCGCTGAATCTTCATGTGAATCAATCCAGTCAGACATTTCTTTTAATGTGTCGAAGTCTTCCGGAGCATCTGATACGATTTCAGCGACTTTTTCCGTAATTCTTGCATCTGTCTGCGGCTTCGTGTAATAGCTGTCAGGGTCGAAATCGCCGCCGTCTCCGCCTGCCTCAATAACGTCTTTCAGTTCCAGCAAAAGGGCTTCCATACGGCTCTGCGGAACTTTTTCATATACCTCACCATTAATAATGGAGTACAAAATATCCTCATTTCTGCTGAGCATTAGTAGTCCTCCTCTTCATCTAGGTTCATCACGGCGGCGAGCCCTGCCGATACTGCAGAAACACCGATACCGATTAAAGTTGTTTTCAGAACGGCTTTATCCGCCGACCAGTCTACATTAGGGACAGCAACAGCGATATAGCCTGCCATTGTCTGAAAAGCTGTTCTTAATGCTCGTCTTAGCCAGTTTTTCATCTTAATTCACCTCCGGAAACAGGCAGATTCTTAAATTCTTCATGAATGGAATCCATCACGCCGTTTGCGCCGAGTTTGTGATATTGTTCATAGAGATTCTCGAAATTCTCTTTGGCATAAATCGGCGCATAGCCTCTGGATTTGTATTTTTCGTACTGATGAATCAGCCGGTCTCTCAAAAGTGCCTGCACACCGAGTTCAAGAGCCTGCTGTTTCTGTTCGGAGACTTTCAGGCGATTTAATAAAAACTGCGTGAAAATCCCGATAATTCCGCTGGATGTCAGCACGGTTATCAAAATATTCTGAATCATGATTTCACCTCATTCCGTCCAGATGATTGTTGCATTTGATGCGCTCCACGGCGAACCGGAAATGCTGTTTTCTGCTTTCTGAATCGTGATTGTGATTCCGGAACAATAGAGAAATGCATTGGAATAAATCGTCGTGACATTCGCCGGAATGGTGATGGATTTCAGAGCATAGCACCGGTTGAAGGCATATTCTCCGATACTTGTAACGCTCTCCGGAAGTATCACCTGTGCCAGACGGGTGCAGTTATTGAATAAGCTTTTCGCGAGGCCTGTCATGCCGTCCGGAAGTGTGACGGCTGTCAGGGAACTGCATCCATAAAGTGCGGCTGTTCCCATACTTTTCAGATTTTCGCTCCACTGAATTTCGGTTAAATTTTGGCATCCTTCAAAGCAGTTCGCCGGAAGTGCGCTCACAGGCTTTCCGAGTTCTGCGCTGTACAGACGCGTGCAGTTCACAAATGACCGTCCCGACAGGCCGGAAGAATCATCTCCGACTATCATCTTATAGAAAACATCTGTATTTGCTCTTAAAACCGTCACCAGTGCAGACCAGTTATTATAACTGAGGTCATCAAAATACTGTACTTCGGAAGTTTCCTGATAATTCGCATCCAGTGTGACAAGTGCAATTTTCGTGCTGTCATATTTTCTGCGCTCCCAGATGAGCTCACTGCCGAGATATACTCTCTGCACTTCCGTACTGCCGAGCATAATATTTTCTGCCTGATTCAGAATCATGTGCCATTCTCCTCACTAATTAATGACATAGAGTGTATCCGTATCCGGATTTTCCAGAGCATCATATTCTTCTTGTGTCAGTGTTTTTGTCGGTTTGAAATCCGTATATGTCAAAATTGTGGCTGGCAGAACAGGTGCAGTATAGAATATACCTGTATAGAACCCATGACCAGCAGAAAATACCATAGAACCTGTCTGACTGTACCCTGAAACAATACTTTCCGGACAAGTGATACCTTGAAGGAAAACTTTTGATGCGTTTCCGCCAGACAGACCATAGCCGACAAAGTTTTCAGCATCCTGCGTATAGCCCTTAAAGATACAGTTTTCAGCGTTTAATACGCTGTTGACATAGAATCCATAGCCGTTTTCTATTCCGATTCCGCAGAATGTGCATTCCGTGAAATTTCCGCCTGCCTGACCGCCGTAGGCATTTTTTCCAGATGCCATGAAATCGCTTCCCAAAGCATGAGAATTCAATGCTGAAACACCGTAAACGGTTTCCTCATCCGTACCATTCACATTGATTTTGCATTCCGAAATAAAGGAGTTCCTGTCCGCCATGATGCCCCACAAGGCATTATCTGACGAAAAATCAGCACTGCATCGGAGCAACCGGCTTTCGAGCAGATGCCAGCAGGTGATAAAGATTTCCGTTCCAGATAGACTGCCATAAATGTGGCAGTCCTCAAAAACGGCATTGTTTCCGGAAATCAGATTCAGCATGACGTTTTCATCAGATACTGTCAAATCCGGATACTTTACAGACAGCCCTCTGACAGTGCAATTTTCAAAGTACCCGAACTGACAGGATTTTGCATGAATCAGAATACAGTCCGTGAAATCAATTGCAATATCAAAATCGCCAGTATTCTGATAGACAATACTGTATTCTTCGCCGTCAACGGCCGTAGTCGTGTCATTTGCGCCGAAATTGCCGACAACCCTAACCGTTCCGGAATTTCGGTGAGTCTGCTTCCAGTTTTCGATAAATAACGGCAACTCAACATTATCACTCACTTCATTACAGTGATAGCAGCCGTCATCCAAATCGGTCAGCAGCGTATCTAGTGCCCGAACCCGTTCAAAACCGAGAATCCTTCCGCAGACAGAATCATCATTCCGTTCATCACCGATGTCATTCTGTGTGACTGCGGATGCTCCTGCCCATATCATAACATAGGCGAGGGAAATCTCCCAGGTATTTTCATCACGCTGTAATGATGGAAGAACAGGCGATTCGCCTGCTGTTCCCCGTCTGACAGCAATCTCCATCGTGCGGAGTGTTCGGTTCAGCCGGAGAACGATTCTGTCTGCACGGTTCAGGATGATGTCCGGCTGGTCAAGTGTCAGATAGACATCCGCATCGTTGTGAATCCACTTCCGCCCGATGAAACCCCATCCGGGCAGAATCTTCACGGTTAAACCAGAATTTTCGCACACCTGAAATGCGCTTTCCGGTTCTGCCATGACTCCGTCTGGAATCAGGGTTTCAAAGAAATTGGAAATATCATCAGCACTGTATTTTCTGTCGCCGTCAACAGAATCAAAAAATCCGTAGGTAACTGCCATTATTTCACGCTCCAATCTGAAAATGTCGGTATCAGCCTGTAGCCTGTGCTGTCCTCGACTTCGGTCACTTCCGTGATGACTGCTGTGCCTTCAATGCCGTATTCGTTCACAATCGAAACTTTATCGCCGAGATTGTAATCCTTGCCGAATTCATACATGTCTGTATTCAGGATTTCACCGCTGTACTGCTTTGTTTCGGTCGCTTTCCGGAGATTATCGTCTGCACGCCGTTTCAGAATCCGGTTGTATTCTGACGGACTCATCTGTCCGTCTTCTGTCGTGGATGAAATGCTTTCTGCCTGCACATACTTTTCACGGAGGTACAGACCTTTGATTTCGCTGGATTCTATGACAGTGACGTGGGTTTTCTCCGAGCCTTCGCCCTCGCCGCCCTCCTGAATCAGATTGTAGTAAGTTGACATATCATGCAGATACTCCGTGCTTCCTAAATTTTCAAAATCAGGAGAAAATATCACAGGACTGTTTTCAGTTTGATTTTTCGTTCTGTCAATGCCCTTGTAGAGCCAGAACGCTAAGCCTGTACTGCTGAAAACGATTTTAAATCCCATATCAGCAGAAATGCAGATGTCCGTGACGGCATCCAGAAGATTTTCACCATCATACTGTATATCTATCTTAGTTTCATCCACAAGCCAAGAACCGATAGAAAGTTCCGGAATTTTCCGCATTTCTTTCAACGTGGGACTGCCCTTATCCGGAGTCATTGCATTGTACATAATCAGATAATAAGCAGCGTGGTCGGCACGGATGGAAGTGTATGTTGTTTGATACAGCACAATCCGCTGTGCAAGAATACATTCAGCAGACCGTCCCGTCACAATCAGATGGTTTCCCTCTTCTGGGTCTGTCGTGAGCTGGACACTCTCAACTTTCATAGCATTTTCGGAGTCATCGTCTTTTGTGACAAGCAGGAAGTCTTGTGTGAAAAGTTCCAGAAGTTCTCGGCTTGCCGGAAGATACACTTCAAATTCGCCTGCATCCTGAAATCTTCTTATCCATATCACCGAAATAGCATAGTCAATGACAGCGATTTTCTGAAAATTTTTCTCTGAGACATATTTCCAGATATACAAGTTCATTCAGACACCCCCGTAAAGCTCGACAGCGGCAAACTGAATCACAACTTTATCTGTATCGCTCGCTGTAAATGTGAGGTCATTTGCCCCGGTAGCAAGCTGAATCCATGAAGAACCAGCTTTCATGTAATTCAGCAGATTGACCGTTTCACCGTCTCGGAATAGGGAAACGCTCTTTTCTTTGCCGGATTTTGTATTGATTGTGATAATGTCATCCGCCTGAAATGTGTAATCCAGCGCAAAATACTGTTGTGTTGCTGTATTGTAGATGTTCAGATTTTGCACTTCTCCGGAAATTTCGATTGTGATAATGCATCCGCAGGGGACATCACCGCCGTTGACAAGTGTGCAGAGCGACAATCCTCTGATTTCAGAAAGCGGAATCGGGTCATTGACTTCAATTGAGAACGGAAACTCAAACAGTTTCATCACTTTGGACAGCTCTGCCTGCAGCGTATTCAGATTTTCAAAATATGGCTTCGGACAAACAATAGAAATCTGAATTTCTTCCTTGTCTGTAAAGATTGTCCCATCCAGCAGTTCCACATATCCAACGATTCTGACATTTCTGTTCCGGTTCTTGTAGTAGACCGTACATGCAGTCTTTGTCGGAAACATTCTGTAGAGCTGCTGGCGGTTCGTTTCAATGTCACCCATCAGCCGGAGTGTAATGACAATGTTCCGCTTCTGCATCCGGGAAGAATTGTAAATTTCCCCGTCTCCTGTTCCGGTGCTGGTGTTGACATCCACCGCCGGGGGCAGAAGTCCGTCAATGCTTTTCACAGCATAGTTTTTCGTGTTGTTGGTCAGCTCGAACGTTTCACCTTTTGTATTTTCAATTCTGAGGGTAAATACAGGGCAGAACATAGCACACCTTCTTTATTTTTTAATCATTCTCATCAGATTTTTTGCATCCTGACGGATTTCAAATCTGCTGAGAGATTTCGGAGAGTTGTTTGTCTGATTGAATGTCTGGCTGTTGTCAGTGCTGTAGTAGTTGTTGACCGTTCCGGACGGAATTCCAGCAATTGCAGTACTGTTCATGGAAAGAGTCAAATCGGAATCCAGCGACATTTTCAAAGATTCGGAAACGCTTTTGACTGCTTTTTCCAGTACTTTCCTGTTTTTCAGCAGACCGTCAGAAAGTCCCTTCATGAAGTCCGGCATCCAGTTTTCAAAATCCGTCAGAGGTCCTTTATCCGGAACAGAGAAATGCAGATATTCATGAATCACATTTGCAACAGCAGAAACTGTATTTATCAGGTTTCCTATCTGGTAATTAATGCCGTTTATCAGGTTCTGCATCATGTCATAACCCCAGTACCATGAAGAATTGACCTGATTTCTGATATAACTGCCTGCATTGTTCATGCCGTTCCAGATGATATTTTGCAGTTTGTTCATCTGATTGCTGACTGCTGTCAGTGCGTAATTCAGTGCTTTTACTGCTGTATTGCTGATACCAGTCCACAATGACGAGGAATCCGCCTGTACAGCACTCAGCGACTGTTTGTTAAAGTTTCTGATATTGTTCAAGGAATTCTGAACCACGAAGTCAATCTTCTGCATGGATTTCGCTGTTTTATCCGTCAAAGAAATAAACGTGTCAGACAAGAGACTGTGTGTCAGGTCAGAAATCGCCTTGCCGCATGATTTTACTGCATTTTCAATAGTTCCCTGTCCGGAGGAAATACCGTCAGCCAGACCGCCCATAAAGTCAGGCATCCAGCTTGAGAAATCTGACAGATAGCCTTTCTCCGGTTCGGAGAAATGCAGATATTCCCAGATTTTTTCGCCGACACCCTCAGCAGCATCAGCAATCTTTCCGATACCGCCGAAAATACCGTCAACCAGATTGCTGATGATGTCCGAGCCCCACTCATGCGCTGAATCCAGCGTGCCAAGCAAACCCTCGCCGAGCTTGATGAAAATATCCTTTCCGGCTTGCCAGATTGCCCCCAGATTGTCCAGCAGGGACACAACAACAGCCGAAATGATTTCAGGGGCAAGGCTTGCAATTGTATCGAGAATCTCGTCTGACTTGTCAATCAGGGCAACCAAGAGTTTGAAACCAGCCTCAATGATAGCCGGAAGATTTGCAAGAACAGCGTCAACCAGAGCCGTGATAATATCCGGAATGACGGCAATGATGCCCTCGATAATTTCCGGAAGAGCATCCACCAGAGCTGTCAGGAGCGTGACGCCTGCCTCAATCAGAGCCGGAACACGTTCCAGAAGTCCGCCAACAATGCTGGTAATGATAACAGGCAGAACCGCCAGAATCCCGGTGATGATGTCCGGAAGAGCGTCTACCAGCGCAAGGAACAATGTCAGACCTGTATCAATTATCATGTCAATGCTGGATAGTAAGCCGTCAGCAAGCTGTCTGATTAAATCCGGAAGAATCGCCAGCAGTTCCGGCAGGGCTTTCAGCAGACCATCAGCCAGAGCCATTATCAGCGACAATGCCGATTCTACTATCAAGGGCAGATTTTCAGCGATTCCTGTGACAAGGTTCTGAATCAGGTCAACAGCCGCATCGAGAATCAGCGGAATGTTTTCTTTCAGACCATTTGCAAGTGTTGTGACAATTTCCACCACAACGGGAATCAGTTCCGGCAGAAGTTTCATGATGCTGGTTGTCAGAGCCGTGATAAGGCTGAGTGCTGCGCTCACAATCAGCGGCAGACTGCTGACAAATCCCTGAATGAATCCGGTAATCAGCGTGACAGCCAGAGTTGTAAACTGCGGAAGGGTCTGCATCATTGCAGAAAGTATCGTCCCCATGATGGTCATGATTTTCGGCAGGATATTCCTCAGTTGTACAGAAATTGTTGTCATCAGATTGACAATTGCACTTTTCAGCACACCTTCTGCGCCGTCTTTGCCCTCAATCACTCCTGTCAGGGCAGGGAGCAGCTTGTTTGTCAGGGACTGCACCACTTTCCGGAGAGGACGGTCTAAGCCGTCGAAGATAGCCTCCTGCAATCCGGAAAATGCGGATTTCATCAGTGTGACATCTCCGGCAAGATTATCCAGCTTGACTTTTGCCATTTCTTCCGCTGCACCGTCACAGTTGTAGATAGCATCAGCCAGTTTGCTGTAATCTTCTGTAGAAGCATTGATAAGGGAAAGCATTCCGGCAACATTCTGCTTGCCGAAAATGATAGCAGCGTTTTTTAGCTGTTCTGCTTTGGTCAGCCCGTCCTCTGACTGCTCTACTTCTGCAAGGATAGTCTCATAATCTTTCAGATTGCCTTCACTGTCAAACAGTTCCGCATTACAGTCACCGAGAGTCGTGCGGAGGATGTCCACCATTTCACCGAGCGACTTCATGTTTCCGGCTTCGTCAACGAATACAGATTGTCCTTCGACCGTCTGGATTGTTCCCTGCTGTGCCTGCGTGAGTGCATCCTGCGCCTCCGTCAAGTGCCTTTCAGCGGTCTGCATATTGATTAAGGCAGTCTGTGCCTGTTTGGAGCTTTCGCCGTATTTGGCAACAGCAGAATTATAGGCAAGCTGTGTTTTTTCAAGTGCCGCTGTCTTGTCGGCTACTTTTGACTGTGCTTTTGTGATTGCCTCATCATCGAATACTCGGGTCGTTTCGCTTGCAATCAGTCCCAGCTGCGACATTGCCACCGCCTGCTGTTTGGTCGGCTTTACCAGATTGATGATACTGTTTCTCAGCGCACTGCCAGCCTGTTCACCCTTGATTCCGGCATTTGCCATTGTACCGAGTGCAATTGCCAAATCTTTGGTGTTTTTAGCAGCCTGTTCTTCGTCCTTGCTCATTGTACCAATGATAGGAGCGGCATACTTAAAAGATTCACCGAGCATTCCGACATTGGTGTTCGCATTGGAAGAAGTAGCGGCAAGAATATCCGCATACCCGGCGGCATCTTCCGCCTTCAGACCTAATGCTGTCATGCTGTCGGTCACAATATCGGCGACAGTGCCTAATTCTTCACCGGAGGCGGCAGTCAGATTCATGACCGGCTTAAGAGCTGCAACCTGCTGTTCTGACTTCCAGCCAGCCATAGCCATATAGGTCAGTGCATCGGCAGCTTCGGAGGATGAAAATGCTGTTGTCCGACCCATTTCTTTGGCTTTTTCGGTCAGCATTTCCAAATCATAGGAGGCTTTTGATGTCGGGTTGTGTAGTTCTTCCAGATTGTAGCCTAAAGTCGCAACTACACCGGACATTTTGCTTTCCAGTTCCGAGCCGGTCTGAATCGTGCTTGTTGTAAACTCTTTCAGCTTGTCAATACCAATTTGCAGAGCATTGGAAGCAAGATTCCCGATGAACGTACCGACAGCAACGGCAGCGGATGAAATGCCTCCGGATGCCTTTTCAGAAGTTTCACCGACTTCCTTGACCGTTTTATCAAATTTGTCAGCAGAACTCTGCGCTTTCCGGAGCGAGGATTCTTCAGAATTGATTTCTCCGGAAAGACCGCTTATCTGTTTGGCAAGAGATTTCGCTTCTTTTGAATTTTTGCCGTATTGTGTAACAGCGTTTACATATTCAGATTTCAGCTTGTCCAGCTCTGATTTCTGGTCTTTGAGCCGTTCTGTCAACGTTTTTTCTTCTGCTGTGACATCATGAGCAGCTTTTTCCACGCTTTCGAGCTGAGACTTATTTTCTTTCTGTTTCTGACTGAGAGCCTGAATCTGGCTTGCAAGAGCTTTCGCTTCGGAAGAATCCTTTCCCTTTTCAAGGACAGCGGTCTTGTATTCTGCATTCAGTTTATCAAGCTCTTTGTCCTGTTCAGAAATTTTCTGTTTCAGCTTATCCAATGCTGTTCCGGTAGAAGATTCCGTGTTCCGGAGGTCACTGGCGGCTTTTTCGGCATCTTCGAGCTGAGACTTGTTTTCTTTCTGCTTCTGACTGAGTGCCTGAATCTGGCTTGCAAGGGCTTTCGCTTCATCGGAATCCCTGCCTTTTTCAAGTACAGCATTCTTGTATTCCGTATTCAGTTTATCAAGTTCTTTATCCTGTTCAGAAATTTCCTGTTTCAGCTTATCCAATGCTGTTTCTGACTGATTTTCAGCAGATTGCAGATTCTTCAGGCTTTGCTCCGTCTCGATAATTTCACGCTGCAAGGAATCATACTGCTCCGGAGAAACAGGATTCCCGAATTCATCAGAGACAGCTTTTGCCTTGTCTTTCAGGCTCTGCAGATTCTCTTCTGTATTCTTGATTTTATCCTGCAGCTTGCTGTATTGTTCCTGTGTGATTTCACCGCTGGAAAGCTGCTGCTTCGCCTTTTCATCCTGCGTTTTCAGCTTTTTCAGGCTCTCAACAGTTTTGTCAATTTCCTGCTGAATCGGCTCGTACTGGTTTTGCCATGCAGTATAGTTATCTTTTGTCTGCGCTGCCTGTTCGCTGGCAGTTTTCAGCGTTTCGAGCCGTTTTTCCGTATCAGCAACGGCTTCAGTCAAAAGTTTCTGCTTCTGTGCAAGCAGTTCTGTATTAGTCGGGTCGAGCTTCAGCAGACGTTCCACATCTTTCAGGTCTGTCTGTGCGGACTTGATATTTTTGTCAACCTGAGCTAATGCTTTTGATAAGCCTGTAGTATCGCCACCGATTTCGACTGTAAATCCCTTAATTCGTTTTGATGCCATGAAGTATCACCTAGATTATTTCTGTTTCGGTCAGAATTATATCAAAATCCCCGTCAATCATAGATTTCAGCTTTTCCTGCTCCGGAGATTCAGCATCTTCGATTTCAATCCGGTGCTGAACGGAAGTTTCGTATAAATAGCAATAAAAGATATATCTCATAGCATTTTCTCCTTAGAAATTGTCAAAATCCGCCTGAGTTGCCTTATATTCATACTTGAAATCATCGTTGTCCCTTTCGATGAACATATCCTCCACCATGCCGATAGTCAACAAATCAAGCTCGGTCATTGACAGACCGAGCTGTTTGCACCTCAGCAGGAAAAGAGCTGTTGTCATTTCCCGGTCAATTGGGCGATGTTTTTTTTTGATTCCGCCTGCTGTTCCGTGTTCAGATTCCAGAGTTCCAGCAGTTTCGGGAAAACTATATAAATGCTCAGCGTGCTGAACTGGTCGAGCCATTCTTCAGGAGTGTCGGGAACATTATCCGGGTCAGCATGTTTCGCCATAATGAAGGCGATATTTTCAAACATTTCCAGATTATCAATGCTCAGAGAAGAAAACATGATTTCAGCAGTTTCTTCCGATTCCTTCGGATTTGTATCAGCTTCAGATTCTTCAGCTTTGGCTTCTTCGGCTTTTTCTGCATTTTTATCAATGGAGTCCTTCATAGCTGTGCGGAGCGTAATCAAATCCTTGAAAATATCTCTCCGGAATTTTGCACGGTACAGGCGGGGAACAGTCGCACTCGCACGAAACAGAACGTCCTGCTCATCAATTTTAATTCTTCTGGTAAGAGCCATTCTATATCACACTCCTTACGGATTGGTAGAGAAGTCAGGCATATAGACAGCATCATACCACTCGTCATAAACCGTGCTGTCGGTAGACGGAACAGTTTTCGCCTTGACAAGTCCGTTCGGCAGGGGAACAGCTTTCAGGGAAAGCGTATCTGTCTGCGGCGTTTTGGTGTCTTCTGTGGTCTGTCCGTTCATAGCCGGTCTGGTTGTCGAGCATCTGTAGGAAACATGGCGTGTATGCGTTTTGTCGCCGTCAAATTCCCAGAACAGTGCAAACTCTGCCGGTTCTACATTGCTCTGCTCAACCAGTACGCCCTTGTTGTCCAGCTTTTCACCGAGAATATCTACAGCAAAAATCTGCGGAATCAGCGCAATTTCAAGGTCTCCTTCATAGCCGGAATTACTGCCGGTTACATAGTAAACGGTATTGTCCGCATAGAAGTTTTCGTTTTCGCCGTTTGCATCCAGTGAGAGATTGACTGCACCGGGAATTCTGACAGGTGTGCCGTAAGTGGGAGTCTGCCCATCTTCTGACCAGCTAAGGATTTTAGCGTAATGCACATTCGTCAGGCCGAATTTGACTTTGTTTTCATTAGTAGCCATTGATTAAACCTCCATCTCATAAATGACCTCATAGAGCTTTTCAGAATCTATGAATGTTTCTTCTTTTGTGTAATAGATTTCATGCGCTGTCAGCACATTTTCTATGATTTCTTCTGTTTCCGGTGATTTCAGGTCGGTGTACAGCTCGACTGCAAGCCGTTTTGACTTGAAATACATCAGATTATCTGCTGAAAACGTGTTCTCTCCGGGAGACAGGAACAGCAGAAACGGCGGTTCAGGGCTTTCACCCTCTGCAAAATGATGATAGGCATAGGGCAGACCTGTTTCAGACAGCATCATACTAATTTCTTCGTAAGTCATCATAACACCTTCTCTATCAGTTCTGTCAGGAGCTGCTCGCCATGTTCTTCTGCTGCTTTGATGTGTGGTTTCGGAGAAACACTGCCGACAGTTCTGCCGCCTCTGCGGAGCGCATGACCATTTTCCAGCAAATGTGCTATCTGATATTTTCCGGCATGAACAGTGATATGCATGGCATGTCCTGTTTCTTCGGTCAGAGAAGCTTTCCAACTTTTCGCATAGTCTCCGGTTTCTTTCGGAGAAGTCTGTGCAAGTTCTGTCTTGACTGAATTTGCCGTTTTCCGGACAGCCTTCTTTACATCAGCCTCCACTTTGTGAGAATATTGATGCAGTTCCCGGACGATTGCCCCTGCCAAATTCTCAATATCGATTTTATTGGATTTTCTTCCCATATCATGCACCTGCTTTCCGGACTTCACAGATAATTTCCAGATAATCTTTCTTTGTGAAATCCGGCTTGATTCCTGTGATGTCATACTCCAGCCCCGAAAATCTGACTCTGTGCGCTGTTGTGGTCAGCACTCTGGTATCTGACGACTGACGGACTTTGAACACTGTCTGCTGGATTTCCTTTGTCACTCCGGCGGCGGTTTCTTCAGAAGATGCCGTCACGGAGTTCCGCATATATGCCTGCGCCCACACGGAATACAGTTTTTTCCATGTATTCCGGTGATTGCCGATGCCGTCAATTTCCGTCACGCTGCCGAGAATATCAATTTTCTGATTCATTCTGCCGATTTCCATCAAAAGGCACCTTCTCTCTGTGCGAACAGCAGATAGCGCAGATTCATAGTTAGATTGTGATAATCTGTGCCGTTTCGATTCTCGTACAGATACGACAGGCAGAATTTTATCGCTGTATCTGTCGTATCTGATTCAGAATCAAGCTCTTCTTGGGTCATCCGCCCAACATCCATGACAAGTTTCTTTGCCGTTAGAAGCAGACCTGAAATCAGAGCGTTTTCATCATCACTGTCAACACGGAGATATGCTTTGGCCTCATCCAGCGTAACAGCCATACCGTCACGCTTTCATTGTGAGAACCTTGACTGCTTCTGGAAGAATCAGCTTTCCGTCTACTCTCTGGCTTGCAAGGAAACCAATCTGACCGTTCATTGCGAACAGTTCATTCAGTCTCTTGAAACTTCTGCCCTGTCTGTCGCCAATCCAGTAATAGCTGAAATCACCAAATGCCATGCACTTTGCACCTGCTTCAATCTCAGGCACATAGGCAGAAGTGTAGTAAGGACGATTGAAAATCGTATCGGGAATGCCTGCTGAAACAGAAGGCTGCCAGATATAATTTCCGTTGCTGTCCTTGAGTTTGCGGAGAGCCTTGACCGTGCTGTCGTTCAGCACCCATACAGCCTTTTTGCGGTAAGGACTTCTGAGAGAATAGAACAGTTCCATGACATCATCAAAAGCGATAGTCGCACCTGCGGTTGTAGCTCCGGCAGATGCACCACCTGTTGCCGCAAAGATACCTGTAGGCTTGCCTGTGCCGTCACCGACAAAGAAGGCTTCTTCTTCCTTTGCACCGATTCTGCGTGCAAATTCCTTAGCAATGTAGGAAGGCATATCAAATGCGGAATCGTTGAGGAGTTCCTCGGAAATCTTGATAGCTGTACCAAGCTTGTATGCGGAAAGCGATGCCTGACCGAAAGCATCATCGGAGAGAGTATAGGCATCTTCTTCATCAAGCCAGCTTGCTCCGCCCTTGGAAGTGACGATAGGAATCTTGCGGTCGCCATTGGAAGTTTTAATAATTGTAGCAATTTTGCGGAAAATGTTTTCTTCTTCGAGAGCTTCAATGAGTTTTCTTTCAAACTCGTCCGGTACAAGATAGCCGCCTTCGGAATCCGTACCAACTTCGAGGTCGTTGCGTACATCGTAGTAGTTGCGGTTGCGAATGCTGTTCCAGAAAGCTGTGCTGTATTCCGCAGAGGCTGTGCCTGTCTTTGCTTTGCCTGCCTTTGTATCATTGGGCTTTCCAATAATCGGTGCAGAGGTAGGCTTGTTCATTTCAGCCTCGATTTCAGCCTGTCTTTCGAGTCTGCCGATTTCCTTGCCGAGGTCAACAATCTGCTTTTCGAGTGCATCATAAGTCTTGGCATCCTCATCACTGAGAGTGCCGTTTGCATTTCTCTTGCTGTCGAGGAAATCACGGGCAGTGTCCCATGCTTTCGCTCTTTTTTCTCTGAGTTCCTGAATCGTCATCGTAACATTCCTCCATTTCAATATTTCAGCAGTTCCAGCCGTTTTTCAAGCTGTGCTACTGGTGTACCTGTTGTTGCATCTGCGGAAACTTTCTGCAAGAAACTGCCCATTGTCCTTGATGGAGAATAAGCCATTGAGGGAAGTTTATCTTCTTCCTTTTCGGATTCTTCCTCTTTTTCAGGCTCATCTTCCTCCGGTTCATCTTCTTCAAAGGGGAGTTTTCTTTCTGCGAACAGAATGCCGTCCGCAAAACCGAGCTGTTTTGCTTTCTTGGCGTTGAACCATGTTTCCTCGTCCATAAGGTGAGAAAGTCTTGTTCTGGAAAGATGTGTCTTATCTTCATAGGCATTGAGAATGGTTTCCTTGACCTCTTCCAAAAGTGAGATAGCTTTCTCCATGTCAGCCTTATTGCCCATAGCCACCGTACTGGGGTTGTGAATCATCATCATACCAGTCGGACTGATAAGCGTTTCATCACCTGCCATTGCCACAACAGATGCAGCAGAGGCGGCAAGACCGTCAATCTTGACTGTGATTTTCCCCTTATGGCTGCGGAGCATGGTATAAATCTGACTTGCGGCAAACACATCACCACCGGGACTGTTAATCCAGACCGTGATATCGCCTGTGTGTTTCTTGAGTTCAGACTTGAACATAGCAGGAGTGATTTCATCACCAAACCAAGTCTCATCAGAGATTGCTCCGTCAAGATACAGTTCAGATTCTCCTGTGTCCTCGTTTTTCACCCAATCCCAGAACTTATTCATCTGCGGATTCCTCCTTTTCTGCGAATGCTCCTGCATCAGCAAGTTTAGTGAACGAACCGTTTACCAGATATAGATTGCCGCCGAGTTCATCAGGAATCTGGTTCATATCTTCCAATTCTCTGATGTCGTTGGCATTCATCCAGCCGTTCTGTCTTGCTGTAGCATAGCCCTGCATTCGGCTTGCATAGTCACCACGGAGCAGACCTTCCACATTGAACTTGATAAAATAAGTGCCTTTTTCCGAATCAGAAAGAAGTGCTTTCTGCATGGACTGCTCCCAGCGAACTATCCAAGGGTCAAGCGTGTATTTTACAAATTCAAGCGACTGTTGCTCAATGTTGCTGAATGTAGCGTGTTCCAAATCACCAATCAAATGCAGAGGCACTCTGTACAGACGAGCGATTTCTTCAAGCTGAAACTTTCTCGTTTCGAGAAACTGTGCCTCGTTATTCGGAATGGAAATTGGTGTGTACTTCATGCCTTCCTCAATGACTGCTACCTTGTGAGAATTTCCTGAACCATACGCTTGTCTCCAAGCGTTACGCACCTTTTCAGGATTCTTGATAACACCGGGGTGTTCAAGTACACCGGACGGACTTGCACCATTTGCGAAGAACGATGCGCCGTATTCCTCACAGGCAAGGGAAATGCCAAGAGCATTTTTTGCCATTGCGATTGGTGAATAGCCAACCAGACCGTCAAAGCCTAATCCGGGAATGTGCAGTACGTCTTCCGCACCAAGAACTATGTCTCCCATTTTCTTGACATTCGGATTGGCTTCATCGTATCGGCTGTAAATATAAATCAGTCTGTTCTTATCGTCACGGTCAACCTTTACACAGTCCGGCATAAGCGGATACAGCCCGACAACCTCGCCTCTGCCGTTGCGGATAATCTGTGCAAACGCATTCCCATAAATCAGCAAATGGCTCATCAGTGTTTCTCTGAATACGAATGAAGTCATTTCAGGGTTGGGCTGGTCGTGGAGCAAGAAATAAAGCGGGTGCTTTGGCACTCGCTCTTTTCCGTTGTCTGTGTATTTGTAAACGTGGAGAGGCAACTGTGCAATCGCCTCTGACAGCACTCTCACACAGGCATAAACCACAATGTGCTGTAATGCTGTCTTGTCCGTGACTCTCTTTCCGGCATTGCTTCTGCCGAAAAAGTAGGTATAGGACGGGCTGTCATAGCTGTTTTTAGGCTTATCCCGTGACCGGAACAATCCGCTGAAAATACCCATAGTCATCATCTCCTATCATATCACAAAAAGGTCACGTTCATCATAGATGCTTTCCGCTGTTTCTGCTCCACACCGGATTGCACGGTCAAGAGCCATAATTGTGGCAACAGCTCCATCAATTTTCTCCGTGGATTTTTCCTTGTCAGGCTTGATGTTTCCGGCAGGGTCGGTCTTGATGAAAATATTGTCCATCATCCAGCGGAGAACAGGGTGTCCACCGTGAGCAATCTGCTGATTCAGAACAAGTCTCATCAGTTCTTTAGTCGGCGGTGACATATCTTTATAGCCCTGACCGAACTGAACCATTGTAAAGCCCAGTCCTTCAAGGTTCTGACTCATCTGCACAGCACCCCAGCGGTCAAATGCGATTTCTTTGATATAAAAACGCTGACCAAGTTCATCAATGAAATTTTCGATAAATCCATAATGCACGACATTTCCTTCGGTAGTCATCAAAAAGCCTTGCCTCTGCCAAATATCGTAAGGCACATGGTCACGTCTAACACGAAGGTCAAGCGTTTCTTCTGGTAACCAGAAATAGGGCAGTATACTGTATTTGTCCTCTTCATCAACAGGAGGAAAAACAAGCACAAAAGCCGTGATGTCAGTAGTGGAAGAAAGGTCAAGACCACCATAACAAACACGACCTTCGAGCTGTTTCTCTGATACATTGAAATTGCACAAATCCCACTTCTGCATCGGCATCCAGCGGATTGACTGTTTCACCCATTGATTCAGTCGGAGTTGTCGGAAAGAGTTCTCCTCACCGGGATTTTCCTTGGCTGAATTGCAGGCAGTCACGACCTTATCCATGCCGATGGTTTCACCGAGCGAGGGATTGGCTTTCTTCCAGACCTCTGGGTCTGTCCAGTCCTCATCATCTTCTGCTCCGTAAATGACCGGATAGAAAGTCGGGTCGTGCTTTCTTCCTTCCAGAATGTCCTTTGCTTTCTGGTGTTGTTCATAACAGATACTGTGTGTATCTGTTCCGGCTGTTGTGATAAGAAAATATAACGGCTGCATTCTGGCATCGCCAGAACCCTTTGTCATAACATCAAACAGCTTTCTGTTTGGCTGAGTATGCAGTTCATCAAACACGACTCCGTGAATGTTGAAACCGTGCTTGCTGTATGCCTCGGCAGACAGCACCTGATAGAATGAATTGGTCGGTGTATAAATAATCCGTTTCTGCGATGCGAGAATTTTCACTCTCTTGCTCAGAGCCGGACACATACGAACCATGTCAGCAGCAACTTCAAAGACGATACTCGCTTGCTGTCGGTCAGCGGCACAGCCGTAAACCTCGGCTCGTTCTTCACCGTCACCGCAGGTAAGCAGAAGTGCAATGGCAGCGGCAAGTTCGCTCTTTCCGTTCTTCTTTGGTATCTCGATGTAGGCAGTGTTGAACTGACGATAGCCGTTAGGCTTTATCACACCAAACAGGTCACGGATTATCCGTTCCTGCCAGTCTATTAGTTCAAATTGTTTTCCTGCCCACGTTCCTTTGGTATGGCTCAGGCACTCAATAAAATTGACGGCATAATCTGCCGCCTTTTTACTGTAATGTGAATCTTCTGCCATAAATTTTGTAGGCTGATAGCCTTTCAGCTTTCGCAAGTTCTCACCTCCAAATAAGCCTCCTAAATCCGTTTTAAGGGGCTTGTTTCAAAGTGGGGTGGGGTAGTTTTACGAAAAACACCGTACAAGCCCACACAGGGCAAGCACGGTGGTTATTTGTGGTTGTTTAAGCGTGGCTATGGATTATTGCAAGAATCTGTTCACGCTCTTCTGGTGAAATCCCCATACCTGCCAAGGCTTCTCTCGTTCCGCAGTCAGGACAGATGAGGGTTTCATTGTCCTCACGGGAAGTAGCAGGGTATTCCCAGTAGTGCTTTCCGCACTTCGGACAGGTTCTGAGTTCATGGTGTTCACAATGTTCAAGTTTCATCTCATTCACCTCTGCTTTCCTGAATCGCTCTTTCGAGGTAGTTGGGGTCAAAGCCAAAGGCTCTGTATCCTGCAAGGCAGGTGTGAACATACCAGCGGTCAGGCAGTCCAAGCGGTCTGTTCTCATGCATGACGTAGGCAAAGGTGTCGAGTTTCTTTTCACCAGAATTCGTCTGAACCGCAAGCCTGAAATCCTGCTTGTAATAGAAGTTTGGAAAACCCTCATAACGGTCGAGGTTCTTCTCGTCCAAGGCGGTCACTTCCCAGACTGCAACAGGAACACAGCAGTCAGCTTTTGGTTCAATAGTCAGATACGAGCCTGTTTTACTTCCTCGAAACAGAAGATGATAGTCGGCAATCAAAGCAGTTCCGACAATCTTTGCATAGGGGCATCTGGTTTTCATCTGCTCCACATTGAGGTTGCTGCCATAGGCAAGGTAGAATTTTTTCATTTGCAATCAGTCCCTTCCGAGCCGTAGCTTGCTCCACGTTGCCCTGTGTGGGCTTTTCACCGAAAGGGGGATAGTGATAGGGGGATACCTGTTCTGCCCACTGTGGGGCAACGTGGTGGCTGTTATCGGCTTCTACCACCCCAGGCCACCCGTAGGTGGCGGTTTGGTGGGTCTGCGACTAATTCCTTCAAGCAGCGTTTCTTCCAAAGCGGAAGGCTGCATCTCCTTCGAGGTTCTTGGTTAAGAACTCTCTTGCTGTGGCGAACTCCTC
>Ga0326511_10000722_pt1 | contig 28894 bp, 37 predicted proteins | sample 0_2496_0518_D_FD_203701 | JGI IMG/M metagenome (GOLD analysis project Ga0326511, IMG submission 203701) | Bovine rumen microbial communities from UC Davis, California, United States - 0_2496_0518 | ecosystem: Host-associated > Mammals > Digestive system > Stomach > Rumen | place: USA...
CCATTAGTTACACTAATGTTAATACATATGTTTTTTTGGAAAATAGGAGGATAATATGCAAGATAATAAAGAATATCCATATATAGCTATATCAGATATAAAACCTTATGAGAATAATGCTAGGCTACATCCAGAGGAGCAGCTAGATAAGATAGCTAATAGTATCAGAGAGTTTGGTTTTATAACTCCAGTAATTATAGACGAAAACAATACTATATTAGTAGGACACGGACGTACACTTGCAGCAGAGCGAGTAGGACTAACTGAGATACCTTATAGACGTATAAGCAACTTAACGGATGAGCAAAAAAGAGCTTATATATTAGCTGATAATAAGCTTAGTGATATAGCTGAGTGGGATGAGGAGCTACTTAAAATGGAGCTTGAAAGCATAAGCCTAGATATGACTGATTTTGGATTTGAAGATTTTGAGATTAACATAGATGAGGATATAACAGAGATAGAGGAGGACGAAATACCAGAGCCTCCAGTAGAGCCTAAAGCTAAGCTGGGAGATATATATAAGCTCGGTAGACATAGGCTTATATGTGGAGATAGTACGGATGTTAATGTTATAGATAAGCTTATGGACGGAGTAAAAGCTGATATGGTATTTACAGACCCTCCTTATGGGATGAAAAAAGAAAAGGATGGAGTACTTAATGATAATCTTAATTATGATGATTTATTAGAATTTAATAGACAATGGATACCTTTAACTTTTTCAGCCTTAAAAGATAATGGCTCGTGGTATTGCTGGGGTATTGATGAGCCTCTTATGGATATATATAGCAATATATTAAAGCCTATGGCTAAAGAAAATAAAATAACTTTTAGAAACTTAATTACTTGGGATAAAGGAAGTGGTCAAGGACAATTAAGCGAAGAATTTATGATGTATCCTATAGCTGATGAAAAATGCCTCTTTGTTGTTTGTGGTATCCAATGTTTGACTTTGAACGCAGACCAATATTGGGAAGAATACGAGCCTATAAGAAAATACCTATATGATGAAAGGATGAAGTGTGGCTGGGATATTCCAACTATGAAAACTATAGCTGGACATAGCGTTAAGTCCAGAGACCACTGGACGAGTAAAAGCCAATGGAATTTGCCAACAAAAGAGGTATATAAGAAGTTTCAGAAGTGGGCGAAAGACCACAATGTGAAAGCCTTTGAAAAAGAGTATGAGCAGTTAAGGAAAGAGTATGAGCAGTTAAGGGCATATTTTGACAATACACACGATAATATGAATAATGTATGGCACTTTAGTAAAACAAGTGGAGCAGAAAGAGAATTAACTGGAGGTCACGCAACACCTAAGCCTATAGCTTTATGTAGTAGAGCAATAAAGAGCAGCAGCAGAGATGGAGAAAATGTACTCGATATATTTGGAGGCTCTGGCTCAACTCTTATAGCTTGCGAGCAGCTAGGACGTACTTGCTATATGTGCGAGCTAGACCCTAAGTATGTAGATGTTATAATAGAACGCTATGAGACGCTTACTGGAGATAAAGCAGAGTTAATAAGCGAGGGTTAAAATATGGTATATATTAGTGGTAAGATAACTGGCACAGATGATTATATAGAGAGATTTAGTAAAGCAGAGTCTGAGTTAATAGATAAAGGATATAAAGCAATTAATCCAGCTAAAGTTAATAGTGGCTTTAATGATGCTACTTATAAAATGTATATGCAGAGTAGTATTAATATGCTTTTTATGTGCGACTGTATATATATGCTAAAAGGCTGGGAGGACTCTAAAGGAGCAAGAGCAGAAAAGGCTCTGGCTGAGTCTATGGATTATTATATTATATATGAGGGATAACTAAGGAGGTAAATTATGGCTAAAAAAACATTAAACGAGCAAGCTAATGAGATACTTAAGATAGCAGAAGAAAATGGAGTACAGACTAATTTTTTCTTTGTGACAACTTTTAAGAGGTATCAAGTACAGATAAATATACTTACAGAGCTTGAAAAGACTATTAATGAGGAGGGAGCTTTAGTTAGTAAGGAATATGTTAAGAACAGAAAAAACCTATACACTAACCCAGCTATCAACTCATATAATAGGACGGCTGATAGTGCTAACAAGACTATAGGTACGCTACTTAAAATAGTGCAAGGCTGGAAAGAGGAAGATAATAGAGATGTAGACCCATTACTTGAGGCACTTAGAGGAGCTGGTATGGATGATTAATAGTAAAGCTTATTTATACTGTAAAAATAACAAGGGTAAAAAGACTACTCCTAAGTATGTCAAGCTCCAGATGAGACAATGGATGAGAATAGCAGAGGGCAAGGATAAAAAGTATGTAGTATCTAAGGGTAAGCTTAACCAGATAGAGCTGATACTTAAGCTTTTATTTATGCCTAAAGGTCTAAAGGCTGGCTCTACGCTCTATGACTGTACTTGTGGCTATCAATGGCTAGTATATACAGCTGCTATATGCACAGTATACAGAGATAACCCTAATAAGCGTAAATACGAAAATGTAATACTAGAGATATGTCGTAAGAACTTTAAGACGTTTACTATAGCTACGCTTTTTATAATTCTATTTTTAACAGAGCCTCAGTTTAGTAAGTTTTATAGTGTAGCTCCAGATGGCTCACTAAGTAGAGAAATAAGGGAGGCAATAGCTGAAATAATACAGAGTAGTCCTAGTATCTATAATAGTCCTAAAGGTAAGAGATTTAAGATATTAAGAGACTATATACAATATAAACCTAGTAATATTAAGTACACACCTCTTAATTATTCCACAAGTAGACTAGATGGTAAGTTACCCTCTGTATTTTGTGCTGATGAGGTCGGAGCTTTACCAGTACCATATCCTATAGAGGCTATGAGGTCTGGACAGCTTAATATACTTAATAAGCTAGGTTTTATTATTAGTACTAAGTATCCTACTATAGATAATCCTTTTGAGAGTGAGGTAGATTACGCTAAAAAGGTACTAGATAAGACTATTAAGGATGAGTCTATATTTGCTTTATTGTATGAGCCAGATGAGACTATAAGTAAGGAGTGGATGGATAATCCACTTGTAATTAAGCAGAGTAACCCAGTAGCTCTAGAGATTAAGGAAATCTGGGAGGACTTGCTTAAGAAAAGAGCCAGAGCTATAGCTGTAGAGTCAGCCAGAGAGAACTTTTTAACAAAGCATTGTAATATTATTTATCAAGGTATAGGTACAGAGACTTATATAGATGTTAATAAGGTCAGAGCTTGCAGAGTTAATAAGATAGACTGGACTGGTAAAGTAGTATATTTAGGACTAGACTTATCAGAGACTAACGATAATACCAGCGTAAGTATGGTGGGTGTAGATGAGGATAATAATATACTAGCTGAGTCCATAGCATTTATCCCAGCTAATAGGATAGATGATAAGTCTAAGTATGAAAAAGTAGACTATAGAGCTTTTACTCGTAGCAAAAGTGAGAAAGTTATAGCTTGTGGAGGAGAAATTATTGACTATCCGACTGTAGAGGCATATATTAGAGGCATAGAGGATAAGTATGGAGTTATAGTCCAAGCTATCGGATATGATAGATGGAACGCTTTAGCCACAGCTCAGAGGCTGGAGGCTGGAGACGGAGGAGAAAAAGGCTATAACACTATAGAAGTTAAACAGCATAGCTCTATACTACATCCTCCTACTAAGCTCTTAAGGGAGTATATTTTGGAGGGTAAGTTTAAGTATGAGGCTAACCCACTATATGAGATAAATTTTCAGAACGCTAAATGCACATATGACACTAATAGAAATCTTTTCGTAAATAAAAAGAAATCTAATGGTAAAGTGGATATGGTAGTTAGCACTATCATAGCTGTATATCTACTACAGCAAGATGTAGTATTTAATGATAGCAGCTTTACAGTACAAGTACTCTAGGAGGATGTATGGGACTTTTAGATATATTTAGAACTAGAGAAGAAGAAAAAGAGACTCCAGAAATACAGCCAGAAATAGATGATGTATTACTTAAGGCTTTACTTGATGGAGAGGCAATAACAAGAGAAAAGGCTCTAACTATACCAGCTGTATCTGGAGCTGTAGACTTTATTAGTAATGCTGTAGCGTGTATGCCAGTTAAATTATATAAGGTCGAAGATGGAGAAGTTAAGGAACAGTCAGAGGATAGGAGAGTAAAGCTCCTTAATGGAGATACTGGAGATACTTTAGATGCTTTTCAGATGAAAAAAGCAATGGTAGAGGACTATCTATTAGGCAAAGGAGGCTATTGTTATATTAATAGACCTTTTGAGCGTAACGAGGTTACATCTCTACACTATGTAGAGGATAGATGGATAAGTATTATGAGAATAGTACAGCCTATTTTTAAGTCTTATACTATCCTAGTTGAGGGTGGAGAGTACCAGCCTTACGAGTTTATTAAGCTACTAAGAAATACAAAAGATGGAGCAAGTGGTATAGGCTTAACAGTAGAAATAGCTAAGAGCCTAGAGACAGCTTACCAGACGCTACTATACCAGCTAGGTATGGTTAAGACTGGAGGTAATAAAAAAGGTTTCCTAAAATCAGAGCGTAGACTAGGTAGAGAAGAGATAGAGGCTCTTAAAAAAGCGTGGAGACAGCAATACTCTAACAGCTCTGAGAATATAGTAGTATTAAATCAAGGCTTAGAATTTCAAGAGAGCTCTAATAGCTCTGTAGAGATGCAGCTTAACGAGAATAAAAAGACCTTACAAGATGAGATAAATAGTATATTTCATATCTACCCTAATGATTTTCATAGGACATATAAAGAGGCTATCTATCCAATAGTTAAGGCTTTTGAGACAGCTCTAAACAGAGATTTACTATTACTTGCTGAGCACGATAATTATTTCTTTGAGTTTGATGTAAAAGAAATATTAAGAGCTAACGCTAAGGAAGAGGCTGAGACTCTTAAGCTCTACAAAGAGATAGGAGTTAAGAGTACTAATGAGATGCGTAAGCAGCTCAACCTTAACTACATAGATGGACTAGACGTAGTTAACGTAGGTCTAGGAGCTGTACTTTATGACATAAATACACACCAATATTACACACCTAACACAGATACCACAACTAACTTAGCAGATAAAGAAAATAAAATGCTTGAGGGACATATAATGGAGGAGGAGTTTAAGGCTAGTGGTAACTCCTCAAACGCTTAAGGAGGATATAACATTATGGAGATACGGATTAAGGATAATAGCGTAGAAATAGAGGGATATGTTAACGCTATAGAGAGACTTAGTAAACCTCTTAACTCAAGGACTGGACGCTTTTTAGAGCGTATTAAAAAAGGAGCTTTTAAGAGAGCTCTTGAGCGTAACAAGGATGTAAGGATACTCCTTAACCATAACTGGAGAAGAGACTTAGGAGGTACTAAAGAGGGTAACTTAGAGCTAACTGAGGATAATATAGGACTAAGAGCTAGAGCTATTATTACAGATAAAGACGTAGTAGAGAAAGCTAGACAAGGTGGACTAGTAGGCTGGTCTTTTGGTTTTGAGGATAGAGACGTAGAGGAAAGCTCTGAGGCTGGTATGCTTACTAGAGATGTAAAAGACCTAGACTTATACGAGGTATCTTTACTTGATAGGACTAAGACTCCAGCTTATGAGGGTACGCTAGTTAATGTACGCTCAGAGGATGGTACAGAAAAGGCTATTTATTATGGAGAGGAGCTATTAGCTGATATTAAGCTTAGAGATGATAGCTCAACTAAGGAAGAGGAGACAGCTCCAGAGGAGGAGCAAGCTAATAATAATCCTAGTCAGACTCAAGAAGATAACGAGGCTGTTAAGGATATAGATTACTCAGAAGTAGAAAATATTATTGATGAGATGAAAGGAGAAAACTACCAATGAGAAGAGATTTAGTAGAAAAGCAAAACAGCCTTATTAAGAGAGCTGATGATATGCTCAATAAGGCAAAGGAAGAAAAGAGAGAGCTTACACCAGATGAAATGGAAGAAATCGCAGAGATTAGAGATGATGTAAGACGTATTAAAAAAGCTTTAGGCTTAGAGGATGATATTAACAAGCTTAAGGACAAAGAGAAGAAAACGGATGATACTCCACTTGAGGAGGCTCTAGATGATGAGAGAGCTTGTGGCTCTGATAAGATGGCTAAGAGAGCTCTTGAACTAGAAGAGGAGCAAGCTTTTGAGAATTATGTAAGAGGTAGAGTAATTCACGAGAGAGCTGGAGAACTTACACCAGCTGCTAATAGTGGTGGCTCATTAATTCCTACTACTATCGCTAACAGAATTATCAAGACAGTATATAATATCTGTCCTATTTTAGAGAAATCTGAAAAGTTTAATGTTAAGGGTAAGCTTGATTTACCATTTTATGATGTATCTACATCTACAATTAATGTAGCTTATGCTGATGAGTTTACACCTCTTACATCTAGTAATGGTAAGTTTGATAAAATCCAGCTTGATGGTTTCTTAGCTGGTGCATTATCTAAGATATCTCGTAGCTTAATTAATAACTCACAGTTTAACATTGTAGACTTTGTAGTAAAAGAGATGGCTTATGCTATTAAGAGATTTATTGAGCACGAGCTACTAGTAGGTACATCTGGTAAGGTTACTGGTCTATCTACTCTTACTAATGGTCTTACTACAGCAAGTGCTACAGCTATTACAGCTGACGAAGTAGTACAGCTACACGATAAGATTATTGATGAGTACCAAAATGGAGCTATCTGGATTATGTCTCCATCTACTCGTACAGCTTTAAGAACTCTTAAGAGTAATACTGGATATTACTTACTTAATGATGATGTATCTACTCCATTCGGTACTACATTACTAGGTAAGCCAGTATATGTCAGCGATAATATGCCAAATATCGGTGCTGGTAACGTAGCTATTTATTATGGAGATATGTCTGGTCTTGCTACTAAGTTTAGTGAGGATATTAATATCCAAGTTTTGAGAGAGAAGTTTGCAGATGAGCACGCTGACGGAGTTATAGGCTGGTTTGAGTTTGATGCTAAAGTACAGAACGCTCAGAAAATTGCTAAGCTTACTTGTAAATCATCTTAATAAGGAGGTAGATTATGCAATATAAAGCATTAATCTCATTCTCTGGTATTATATCTATGGCTGAGGGCGAAGTTAGAGAAATCTCTGACAAAGCCCTCATAGATGATTTAACTAAAGCTGGCTATATTAAAGAGGTTAAGGCTGATAATAAGGCTAAGCCAAAAGCTAAAAAGACTAATGCTAGAGGATAGATGAGGAGTGATTAAAGATGGTTAGTGATGTTACTCTTAACGATATAATTAATTATCTTAATGAGGATGAGGCTAATTTAACTACAGAGGATACTAACTTTTTAACTCAATGTCAGAGCATAGCTCAAGAGTATATCTTAGATTATACTGGAGTTGAGGACATAGATAGCAAAGAGGTATTTACAATAGTTTATTATGCTCTTATTCAAGATATGTGGGATAATAGGACGCTTTATCCAGATAGTAAGGATGTTAATGAGCTTATAGCTAGCTGTCTAGGGATGCACTCAATTAACTTATTATAGGAGGCTGATAATATGGCTACTATAAAAATAGTTAAAAATTATGCTAACAAGCCTAGAAATGCTGGCAAGTATAACAAGCGTATAAGGATTATATCAGAGGCTGAGACAGAGGATAATAATGGTTTTCTTATAACTACAGAGCAGACAGTACTTGAGGTTAAAGCTAACATAAGAACTATTAAAGGTATGACTTTAATAGCTAATAACTCAGATTTTGAAAAAGCTTATATTAACTTTACTATAAGATTTCCTAAAGTAACTAAGATAACTAGAGAGATGTATATATTATATCCTCTTAAGTTTGATAAAGATAATAACTTTATCGGTAATAAGTACTCTATAGAGTATCTTAATAATGTTAATGAGGAAAATGTAGAGCTAGAAATACAAGCTAAACTAGTTGAGCATTAAGTAAGGAGGTATCTTACTAATGGCTAAGGCAAATTTTGAAATACCTAAGTATATAATGGATGAGATGGAAAAACTAGAAAAAGATACTAGAGTTATGATGGAGGATATGGTTAAGGCTGGAGCTAAGACAGCTTATGATAATATGTTATCAAGGCTACCAGATGGTATTAAGTCCTCTAATATGCGTAATAACTTAAGAGTTACTAGAGTATATGATACTCCTACAGATAAGGCTATTAACTGTAAAGTGGGCTTTTTCGGATACTTTGTAAATAAGCAAGGTAAAGTAGTACCAGCTCCACTAGTAGCTAATGTATTTGAGTATGGACGCTCTAACTCAGAATATCCTAAACATCCATTTATGAGAGCTAGTTTTAATAATGGATTAATTGAGAAAGCTATGTTAGATATAGAAAAGAAATATCTTCCAAAGGGAGTCAAGTAGATATGTCACTTAACGCAGAAATTAAAACAATATTTAATAACTATAGTTTTGATGGTAAAGAGATACCAGTTAAGTATCTTAGATATAATGGCAAGCTTACAACTTACATAACTTATCAAAATGAGTCTAATACTGGAGAGCTTAGAGCAGATGATAAGCTAAGAGGCTATATAGCTTTTTATGATTTTGATATTTACTCTAAATCAGATTATTATGACTTAATGGATGATGTTATAAATAAGCTAGAGGATGCTGGATGGACTTATAATCCAAGTAGAAATAGTCCAGATTTATACGAGACTGATACTGGTTATTACCATAAGACACTTAGTTTCAGTAAAGAAATAGAAAGAGAGGAAAGTTAAAATGGCAAAAGTAGGACTAAAAAACTTTAGATGGTCACGCTTAACAGAGGCTGAGGATGGTACAGCCAGCTATGATGGAGCTCATAAGATGGGTAAAGCTATTAGCTGTAATGTATCTATTACATCTAACTCAGCTACACTCTATGCAGATGATGTACTAGCTGAGTCTGATACATCTTTTCAGAGTGGTACTGTAACAATGGGAGTAGATGAGGACGCAGATAATGAGTTTGCTCCTTTATTAGGTCACACAGTTACAGATGGTGGAGAAATCGTAAGAAATGGTAATGATGCTGCTCCTTATGTAGGTATCGGACGTATTATTACTAAGATGGTATCTGGAGTATACCAGTATAAAGTAGAAATACTTAACAAAGTTAAGTTTTCTGAGCCATCTCAAGAGAATAATACTAAGGGAGAGTCTTTAGAGTTTGGCACTACAGAGATAGAGGGTATGGTATCATCCCTAGCTAATGGTAACTGGTCTAAGGCTAAGACATTTAGCACTTACGCAGATGCTCTAGCTTATTTAGAGGGAGAGTTTGGTACAGTACACGCTACAGCTGTTGAGGTAACACCATCTACAGCTAGTGTAGTAGTAGGAGCTACAACAACTTTAGCAGCAGCATTAACTCCTAGTGGAGCTACAGATGATGTAGTATGGACTAGTGCAGATACTACTAAGGCTACTGTATCAAGTGCTGGAGTAGTTACTGGTGTAGGAGCTGGAGAAGTAGTTATCACAGCTACAGCTAATGGCAAGAGTGATACTTGTACTGTAACTGTAACAGCTGAATAATAGCAAGTAAAAACTTAATATTGACGCTATAAGGAGTCCTAGAGTGAGAAACTTAAGACTCCTTATTTTTTTAATTATAAAATAGGTGTATTATTAACATATCAATAATATATAGGAGGGATGTACTATGAAAGAGACACTAGTAGAGCTTAAGGTAGATGATAAGGTATATTACCTAGCTTTTAACTTAAACGTAATGGAGGCTATACAGACTGAGTATGGCACAGTAGATGACTGGGGAGCTCTTATAGATGGTGGAGCTATTGTAGAAGAGAAAAAGGATAAAAAAGGTAATGTACTAGAGGTTAAGCGTACTGGAGAGGCAGACTTAAAGGCTGTTAACTTTGGATTTACAGAGATGCTTAATGAGGGTATGGATATAAAGTCTGAGGAGGCTGGAGAGGTTTGGAAACCTCTAAGTAAAAAGGCTGTATCAAGGATAATAAGTAGATATGGCTTTGAGGATGCTTATAATACAATGCAGCAGAGTATTATAGACTCTACAGCTGACGAAGAAAAAAACGCATAATCCACTCAGAGGATGAGATAGAGGAGAGCGATAAGCTTATTAACTTTGAGTGGTATTATGTAATAGGAGCTACTAAGTTAGGATTAACACACAGAGAAGTAGGTAGACTAACTATGAAACGCTTTAATAGATTATATGAGGCTTATAAGCTTAATTTTGATTTAGAGCTAAGCTTATACTTGACTAAGACTACCTATAGGAAAATGGAAGAGACAGCCCTCAAGGATGAGGAGTGGCTGTAAATAATATTAAAATGAGGTCGATATAATGGGCTTTGGTGGAGTTATTAAATTAGAGGGAGAAAATGAATATAGACAAGCTCTTAAGCGTATAACTACTGGCTTAAAAGAGATGGACTCAGAGATGAAGTTAGTTAACTCTACTGTATCTAAAAATGATAAGTCTCTTAGTACTCTCTCACAGAAAAACGATATATTAACTCGTAAGCTAGCAGCTCAAAATAGTAAACTAGCAGAGGCTAAGACTATGCTAGGTCAAGCTGAGACAGCTTATAGTAAGGCTGATAAGTCCGTTAAGGAGATGGCTGATGCTCTAGACAAAGCAGAAAAGGAACTAGAGAAAGCTAAGTCTAGTGGTAAGGCTACAGCTGAGGAGATAGCTAGACTAGAGGCTAATGTATCTAAGGCTAAGACTAACCTTGATGATGCTAATAAGACCTATCTAGAGGCTGATACAACGCTTAAAAAGTGGAAAACTACTGTTAATAGTGCTGAGGCTGAGGTTAATAAGACTAGTCAAGCTATAGTTAAGAACGCTAACGAGATGGATAAGGCTAGTAAAAAGGTTAAAGAGCAAGACTCAGCTTATAGCCAGCTTAAGACTACTATTAATAGTCAAGAGTCAGAGCTTAAAAAGTTAAGTGCTCAATATGCTAATGTAGTACTTGAGCAAGGTAAGAACTCTACAGAGGCTAAGGAGCTTAAGGCTAAAATGAATAGCCTTAATAGTGAGCTATCACAGAATAAGACTAAGCTTAATGAGGCAGAAAAAGAGGCTAGACAGTACTCTAGTGCTCTTAATGATACAGATAATGCAGCAGATAACGCTACAGATGGTATAGGAGCTATGGGAGTAGCTATAGGTAGCTTTATATCCCAGATAGCTATGAGAGCTGTAGATAAGCTCAAGGAACTAGCCACAAGTACTATAGAGGTAGGTATGAGCTTTGACTCAGCTATGAGTAAAGTAGGAGCTGTATCTGGAGCTACTGGTAAAGATTTAGATACATTAAGAGATAAAGCTATAAAGATGGGTAGCTCTACTAAGTTTACAGCTAGTGAGGCAGCTGAGGCTTTTAATTATATGGCTATGGCTGGCTGGAAAACTGGAGATATGCTAGATGGTATAGAGCCTATACTTAACCTAGCTGCTGCTGCTGGAGCTGATTTAGCTACTACATCTGATATAGTAACAGATGCTCTAACAGCTATGGGATACACAGCTAAGGACGCTGGTAGACTAACTGACGTTATGGCAGCAGCCTCAAGTAATGCTAATACTAATGTAGAACTTATGGGAGAGACCTTTAAGTATGTAGCTCCAGTATCTGGAGCACTAGGCTACTCTATGGAGGACTTAGCTCTAGGTATAGGACTTATGGCTAATGCTGGTATCAAGGGAGAGCAAGCTGGTACATCTCTTAGAAGTGTATTAACTAGGTTAGCTAGTCCTCCAAAGGATGCAGCTGACGCTATGAACGAGTTAGGAATATCTATAACTAATGCTGATGGTACTATGAAACCTCTTAACCAGATATTAATAGAGTTAAAAAAGTCTTTTGCTGGACTTAATGAGCAACAAAAGGCACAAATGGCTAACTCTATAGCTGGTAAAAATGCTATGTCTGGCTTTTTAGCTTTAGTTAATGGCTCAGATGCAGACTTTAATAAGTTGTCTACAGCTATTAATAATAGCTCTGGAGCAGCTGAGAAAATGGCTAAGACTATGAACGATAATTTAGGTGGAGACTTAATCTCCTTAAAGTCTAAATTTGAGGGAGTACAGATATCAATATACAAAGGCTTAGAGCCAGCTTTAAGGCAAGGAGCACAAAGCTTAAAAAAATTCCTAGAGACTAAGGACTGGGAGAGCTTTGGTAAGAGTGTAGGAGAGGTACTTAATAAGGTGGTAAGTGGCTTACAATTCCTAATTAATCACGCTGGAGCTGTTACTACAGCTGTGGGAGTTATGCTAGCTGCTTTTGCTGTAAAAAAAATATCAGATTTTACTCAAGCTCTAAGCGTAACTATAGCTAAGTTAATAGCCACAGCCACAGCTACTACAGCTGAGACTGGAGCTGTTACAGCTGCTACAGTAGCCCAGAATTTATGGAACGCAGCACTAACAGCTAACCCTATAGGGCTAGTTATAGCTGGAGTGGCTGCTTTAGCTGCTGGAGTAATAGCACTTACTAAGGCTGTTAAGGCAGATAAAGAGGCTCAGCTTGAGGCTGCTAATGCTAGAAGAGATGCAGCACAAGAGAGCCTAAACGCTATGGAAGATGAGGCTAACGCTTATACAGACCTTAAAAAGCGTATAGAAGAAAAAGCCACAGCAGATATGGCTAATATAGCTAATGCTCAAAGACTTAAAGATGAGTTAATGGGCTTAGCAGATGCTAATGGAGTAGTAGCTGAGGGAGATAGGACTAGAGCTGAGTTTATCTTAGGACAATTAAATCAAGCGTTAGGTACTGAGTATACTATGACTGGTAATCAGATATCTAACTACCAACAGCTACAGAGTGAGGTAGCTAAGACTATTGAGGCTAAAAAAGCTGAGATACTATTTGCAGCTCAAGAGGAGGCTTACGCTAATGCTATTCAGAATAGGTCACAAGCTGAGCAAAATGCTACACAGCTCTCACAAGAGTTAGTAGCTCAAGAGCAGATAGTTAATGAGTTAAGAGCTCAGATGGCTCAGACTCAAGAGACTATGAATATGACAATGGATAGTAACGCTAGAAGAATATACGCAGATAAGCTAGTAAGGTTACAAGAAGAGTTAAGAGTAGAAGAGGATACTCTCAATAAAAAGCAACAAGCATATAGCCAAAATGAGGAGACTCTTAGAGGCTATTATAACGATATAGGCACTTATGAGACAGCTAGCCAGCAATTATTAGAGGGTAAAACTAATGAGGCTATTAATACCTTAGATAGAAAAAATAATGCTTTTCTAAATGCAGCAGATGTAGTAGGAAAGAGTGCAGATGAGCAAAAGATGATACTTGCTAAGCAAGTACAAGATACAGAGCTTAATGCTAGGCTTATGGAGCAGCGTTATAAGGATGGTGTATCTGGTGTAACTCAAGAGATGGTAAATACAGCCAGACAGCAAGCAGACCAAGCTAAGACAGAATTTGAAAAGGTCGGAGGTAATCTTACTGAGGGTATCTCACAAGGAGCAGACTCTAAAAAAGGCTCTTTATGGGATAAAATGTCTAGTATTATCAATGGAGCACTTAACGCAGCTAAAAGAGCAGCAGACTCACACTCTCCATCTCGTAAATTTAGAGATATCATAGGTAAAAATATATCTTTAGGTATCGCTGTAGGTATTGAGGAAGAGACTAAGGCTGTTACTGGAGCTATTACTAACTTAACTAGTGATATGCTAGATAGTGCTAAAAAAGGTATCCCAGAGACTACAGATTTACTTAAAAGCTCAATGGATGGAGCTATAGCTAATATACAGAGTAAGTCTAGTGGCTTACAGTTAAAAGCTCCTAGTATCTTTAGTAGCTTAGGTAATATAGCTCTATCTGGAGCAGATAAACAAGCTGAGCTAGTGCTAGGCTTAGATAAGCTTAACTCACTTACTAACAAGCTTAATAATATAGATAGAGACGATACATCTAAGTATAATAGTCTTGTTAAGGCTTTTGAGACAGCTTTAAGTAATATGACTGTAGAGCTAGATGATGAGGTGGCTGGTAAGTTTGTAGAGAAAACAGTAGCAAGAGCTATATATACTTAATTAGGAGGTGGATATACTTTGAATTATCTTATACTTAATGGTAAAAAGAGTACTTATGTGCAAGGATTACTCATACAGAGTCTACCTCCTATAACTAAGCCTAAGATAAGGACAGAGCGTATAGAGATAGATGGTAGAGATGGAGATATAATTACTGAGCTAGGCTATGAGGCTTATGATAGGCAAGTAACTATAGGACTATATGGTAACTATGACGTAGACGAGGTAATAAGATACTTTAACTCTGAGGGTGTGGCTACATTTTCTAATGAGCCTTATAAGTATTATAATTACAAAATACTAGACCAGATAGACCTTGATAAGCTTATTAGATTTAGACAAGCCACAGTAACATTCCACGTACAGCCTTTTAAGTTTTCTACAGTAGAGCCTTTAAGAGATTATAATACATCTGGAGTACAGTCTATAGATATCCAAAACTCTGGAAATTATAAGGCTAAGCCTATAATAACTATATATGGCTCTGGTACTATTAACCTTAGTCTTAATGATATGCAAGTATTTGTAATTAACTTAGGTAATGAGGGGCATATAACAATAGATGTAGCAGAGATGGAGGCTACTAAGGATAATGTGCTTAAAAATAGGCTAGTTATAGGTAACTATGATAACTTAATATTTAATATTGGAGTCAATACGTTAACGTGGACTGGCTCTGTTACTAAGATAGAGATAGAGCACTACTCAAGATGGATATAGGAGGTGTAATAGATGGCTAACTATCAGATAAATATGATTAGAGGAGATACTCTCTCATTTAATCTAGAATTTACTGGACTTAATCAAGACTTAACTACAGCTGACTTTACTGTTAAGGAATATGAGGACGGAGATATAATTTTTCAGAAAAAGCTAGGAGCTGGGATAACTAAGCAAGACAGCTCTCATTATTGCGTAAGGATAGCTCCAGCTGATACACAAGCTTTAGTACCTAAAAATTATCATTTTGACCTTGAAATAACAATAAATGGAGATGTATTTACTATTATGATAGGTATACTGGTACTTGAGGAAGATGTTACATATTATACGGAAAGGAGCTAGATAAAAAATGAATGAAATAATTAACTTTGGAGATGGAAAGACTGTAAAAGTAACACTACTTAAGGGAGAGGCTGGTAATAATATCCAGTCAGTAGATAAGACTAGTACTAGTGGCTTAGTAGATACTTATACTATTACTCTTACAGATGGTACTACTACAACTTTTCAAGTTACAAATGGCTCAAGTATTCAATCCATAGAAAAGACAAATACTCAAGGTCTAGTAGATACCTATACAGTTACTCTAACTAATGGTAATACTAGTACCTTTACTGTTACTAATGGTGAGTATGATGTACCATCATCACAAGGTCGCAATTTGATTACATATCCATATGCTAGACCTAATGTATATGCTCACAATGGAGTAACCTATACAGTAAATAATGATGGGAGTATAACTGCAAATGGAACTGCAACAGCAGACTCTCAATTCAATATATCAATACGAGATTTAACATCTGGTGTTTTTATTGAAAGAAATAAAACCTATATATTGAGTGGTGCTCCAAGTGGAAGTTCCGCAAACACTTATCAGATGGCTATCTCTTATTCAACAATAGGTGGACAGAACTATTCATACCACGACTATGGGAATGGTGTGAGTTTTACTGTTAGAGATGACTACAAGGGAACATCTGTTTTATTAATGGTATTCATTAACAGCGGACAAACGGTCAATAACCTAACCTTCCGACCTATGCTGGAAGTAGGAACAATAGCCCACGCATACGAGCCGACAACCCAATCCGCTTTATCCCTAAGAACATCTATTGCAGATGTTGAGGATGGGAGCGTAGCCTCTAAGACTTATAACGCTGGAGATTATATATTAAGAAACGGACAACTACATAGAGTCACACAGACTATAGCTGGTGGTACAGCTATTACAGAGGGTGTTAATATTGAGAGTGTGACAGTTGGTGGAGAAATTTCTGAGATAAATAGCAATTTATCACATATTGGAATGGTAATCCATTCAACTACATTAGATACGGAAGCAAAAGTAATAGCAATATATGGTGGCGTACATTGGGCTAGAATTGAAGATAGAATGCTAATAGGTGCAGGTAGCGGATATGCTATTAATTCAACGGGTGGTAGTGCAGATGCTACACTTGTTAGCCATAGCCATTCTATCCCACAATTAAGTGGTACTGCCGCAAGTGCAGGAAATCATAATCATGCTAATAACATATATTGGGCGGCAGGTCCAACTGGCGGAGGCTTTACATGGGGAAGTGATTTTAGTCAAGCTCCTAATTCTTACAGTGATTACGCAGGAGCACATACTCACTCAGTAACAACTAATGCATCAACAACTGGTAATCAAGGTCAAAGTGGGGCAGGTAAAAATCTACCACCTTATAAGGCAGTATATATTTGGGAAAGGACTGAATAATTATGGATAATAGGAAAACTATAACTTGTAAAGAATGTGTATATCATTACACGAATGATTATGAGAATCCTATTGGTACTGAATGGTGCTGTATGGATAAATGTGCTAAAGCTGAAAAAGTAGATTTCAGACAACGCACAAAAGAAGAAAATGTCAGATATCATAACTATGAAAGAGAGGTAAATTAAAATGACATATTTTTTAGACTTTATTAAGCAGAGCCCTAGTGCAACTTATCTTGTAACAACAAAGGAGTTTACAGTGAAAAAGTATGGTAGTGACGAATTAGCAAGGAGAGCTGCTATTACAGAATATCACAATGTAATGGAAGAAGCATTAAAGAACTCGTCTGTTAATTACGCTAACGCACTAGTAAGAGATAGCAAGGGTGGAATCCTTGTAATGGATATTGAAGGCGAGTATATAGCAGAGGAAGAGCCAGAGGAAGAATCAGAGGAAACTACAGAGGAGTAATGAGGTGTACTTATGATAAGAGTATTTAGCTCTACAGATAAGACCTTTTTAAGTAATGGAGATAAAGTAATTAATCCACTTAAGGCTAAGGTACATAAGGAAGATAACGGAGACTACTACTTAGACCTAGAGGCTGACTTAAGCTACCTAGAGTGGCTAGTGCAAGGTAATATAGTAGTAGCTCCTACTCCTACTGGAGACCAGCCTTTTAGGATTAATAATGCTGAGAGAACTCGTAAAAAAATAGTAGTTAAGGCTTATCACGTTTTTTATGATAGCGTTAACTACTTAATAGAGGACTCTTATGTAGTTGATAAAAATTGTAATGATGCTTTAGACCATCTCAACACAGCTACAGAGCCAGAGAGCCCTTTTACAACTATATCAGATATAAGTAACATAGATAGTTATAGATGTGTCCGTAAGAGCTTAAATGAGGCTATAGGAGTAGTCTTAGAACGCTGGGGAGGACACTTAGTTAGAGATGGCTTTAGCATAGGTGTAAGGGAGTCTATCGGAGCTGATAACGGAGTTACTATTAGGTATGGTAAAAACCTAAAAGAGATACAAGTACAAGAGGACTGGAGCAAAGTAGTAACTAAGCTGCTGCCAGTAGGCTCTAATGGTATACTTTTACCAGAGATGTATATAGTAGCTGATACTCAGTATACTATCCCTTATACTAAGACTGTATCCTTTAATCAAACCTTAGAGCAAAATGAGGGAGAGTCTGAGGAGTCTTTTAATAATAGACTAATAGAAGATTTAAGAATATTAGCCACTAATTATATAATGGAAAATCAATATCCTAAAGTTAACTATACTATCAAGGCTAATGTAGAGAGAGTAACTGATATAGGAGATACTATAGAGGTTATAGATGAAAGGTTAGGAATTAACCTACTTACTCATATAATCTCTTTTGATTATGACTGTATCTTAGGTCAATTTACAGAAATTAACTTTGGTAATGAGACTGTAGGTAAGCTATCTGGCTTAATTAATAGTATTAATGATGCTACTACTGACAAAATAGATACATCTATTAATAACCTAGAGGTAAGAGTTAATAATAATATTACAGACGCTTACTATAAAATATGGGATATGATGGGTAGCTCCTATGTATTCTATAATGGAGACTGTATCTTAGTAGTAGACCAGCTCCCTAAAGAGTCAGCTCGTAACTGTATATTAATTAACTCTGGAGGTATTGCTTTTAGTAATAGTGGTATTAACGGACAGTTTAACTCAGCGTGGACTATAGATGGTACTCTTAATATGGAGGCTATTAATGTAATTAACTTAGTAGCTGATATGATTAAAGGAGGTACACTTAAGCTAGGTAGTAATCTAGATGAGTATGGTACTATTGAGATATATAACGAGGCTAACAAGCAGATAGGAGTAATGGATAAGCAAGGGCTTACTATGTATGCTAATGATGGGTCTAAGGTACAGCTTAATCCAGATGAGGGCTTAGTAGGATATGATGCTCAAGATAATAGGATATACTGGATATCAGATAATGAGTTTCATATGAAAAAGTCTGTTATAGAGGAGGAAATAACTCTTTGTAATAAGATGAGATTTATACCTATAACTATTACAGATGCTAATAATAATATAGTTAATGATGGTATAGGCTTAGTAGCCACTAATAACTAAGGAGGATAATTTATGAGCTCAGAGGGTAGCTTTACTACCTCTACTTATCAAGGAAGAGGATTAAAATTTAGCTGGTACGTTAAAAGCCAAAATGTAGCCACTAATCAGACTACTATAGCGTATGAGCTTAGAGGTTATGGCTCAGCTACATCTAGCTGGTATCGCTCTGGTAACTTTAAGCTAGTTATAGATGGTACTACAGTATATAGCTCTAGTACTCGTATACAGCTATACGAGGGTACTCTAGTTACATCTGGAACTTTTACTATGACTCATAACTCTAGTGGAGCTAAGTCCTTTACAGCAAGTGCTGAGGCTGGTATATATTATGTAGCTGTTAACTGTACTGGCTCTGGCTCATTTACTCTACCTACTATAGCTAGGGTATCAACCATAGACCAGTTTAATGGTACTAATATAGAGGGTAACTTTAGCGTTAAGTATACAAGCTATAGCTCTAGCTTAACTACTAAGCTAGTGATATCAGCTCCTAATCATACGCTACAGACCTTTAATTATACATCTGGTACTAACTTTAAGCTTAATAATACATCTCTTAATTATTTATATAATGCTATGGCTAACACTACATCTATTAAGTTAAGTGTTAAGCTACAGACTTATAATGGCTCTACGCTTATAGGAGAGTCAGCTACTCTTACTAATGTATGTTACATTACTAATTGTAATCCAGAGATAGATAACACTACTTACGAGGATACTAACGCTGCTACTATAGCTATTACTGGAGATAACCAGCTTATTATCCAGAATAAATCTAACTTAGTATTTACACTCCCACAAGCTACAGCTCTTAAGGGAGCTAGTATCTCTAAATACGAGATAACGCTTAATGGAGTTACTAAGTCTAGGACTACAGCTGGTACTATCAGCTATGGAGCTATTAACGTTGCTAGTAATATTACAGCTACTGTTAAGGTTACAGACTCAAGAGGTAACTCTAATACTATTAACAAGACTGTAGAGGTTAAAGTGTTAGCGTGGGAGCTCCCACAAGCTAATATAACAGCTCAGAGACGTAATAACTATTATAGTACTACAGCTCTTACTGTTAGAGCCTCTTACAGCTCTCTTAATAATCAAAATACTCTGACTATTCAGTATCAATATAAAAAGACTACAGATAGTACTTATAGTGCTCTGGCTACTATTAGTAATAATACTCCTACAGATATAGAGCTTGATAATCTATATGACTGGGATGTTAAAGTAGTCTTAACTGATAGACTGGGCTCTAGCTCTTATAATCTAGTAGTATCTAAGGGATTACCTTTAATATACTACGATTATACTAAGAACTCAGTAGGAATTAATTGTTTTCCAGCTAACTCTAATAGCTTAGAGATTAATGGTAAAACACTTGAGCAAATTATAGACGAACGTATACAAGCTAACTCATAAGTGATATAATAAGCACGAAAGGACTTATTAAAATGGATGCTGTAGCAATATTATCAACTATACTAACTGTAGGTATAGCTGTTATACAAAGCGTTTTAGTTAAAAAGATTAATGATACTCTATCAGAGAGTAAAGAACGCAAGAAAAAACTAGAGGAGAGAGATAAGAACTTAGAGGACGGAGTAATGGCTCTTTTAGGAGATGCTATAGACCGTCAATGTAAGTTAGCTGTTAAGGAGGAAGATATAGAAGATATGGAAAAATACATATCTAAAATAGACCATCTTAACAAACCTTATCAAGCTCTAGGAGGTAATGGAGTTATTGCTGCTGAGATTAAGTCCGTTAATGAGATATATCACTATAGGCTAACTAAAGCCAGTAATAATAATTAACTTTGTTTTTTTCATAATTTAACTCCTAAAAGAAGAGAGGCATCTAGCTACTTGCTAGGTGTCTCTTTTCTATGTTTAATCTATATTTAATTTTTCTATCTGTTCTATCTGTTTTGTATCTTCTATCTCTTCTAAGTATTTGATATTTAGTCTATCTATCTATAGCTCTATCTATTACTTTATCTATCTTATAGACTATCTATCTTTTACTCATTACTTATAACTTATATATATTACTAATAACCTATATTTTATATACTATATATTACTAATAAACTAAGTTAATTGATTATCTTTTATATAACTGAGATTAGGTGGAGTTAGGAAACGAGCTAGCTTTACATAGTAAACCCTAGAGCAAAGTCTAGAGGTCTAAACTACTTAAGTTATATCTGAGCCTACGAGAGCCAGCTGAGGTATCCTAAGTAATGCTATCGCCATCTATCCTAACCTTACCATCTCCACACCCAGTAAGTTATCTTTACAGAAAAAGGATAGAGCCCTAAATTGGAGACATCCAACCCGTTATCGTTTTTTATAGTAGGACGCTACGTTACCTACTTGACGTAATAGAACTGGATAGCATTACAGCCCTAGTCCGAGTGGCAAATTCGACACCTAGCCACTACCAGCACCTCTTATATTTAGCTCCTAGAGGAGTCACTAAGGAGCTATTTAGTTGTAGTATTACAGATAACAAGTTACTACAACTAAGTGTGTAGGTCGTTGTTGACTGTAATAAGAATATACCACAAGAGTGGTAAAGCTGACAATATTTTTTTTATAATTTAAGTAACATTTTTATTTTTTCGTTGCTTAATGTTCTGTCAGCCTTAGTATTTTTAATGGTTTTATAAAAATATATTTTTTCTATTATTTCTTTTAATATATCATTTTTAGCTTTTGGCTCTAGAGTGTGATACTCTTCTAAACATCTCTCTATTATAGGTATAGCACTCTCAAGCTTAAGCTCGTTATTATAACATCTATTCTCCAGAGCCTTAATATTATCCTTTATATTTTTTATATCTATTTCTACTTTAGACACTCTATCCTTATACTTATCTAAGCTGTATACTCCCAGCTCCAGTAACTCACAAGCCTTATCTATCATAGACTCCTTTTTAATAAGCTCAGACTTAAGTAGAGATATCTCCTCATCTCTAGCCTTAATCTTATTAGCTACAGACTCATCCATATTATCTAGCTCATATCTAAAGCCTTTTAGCTCCTCCTTAAGAGCCGCTATAATAAGAGCCTCTAACTCGTATAGCCTTATACCATAGGTAGCACAGCCTCTAGTCCTACAAGTAATATAATCAGCATCAGCGTTAGGGTGTAATTGCATAGTAGCACCACAAAGCTCACACTCTACAAGGCTAGCTAGTGGATTAGCAAATAAATTACGCTTAGTAAGTCTAGTCTTTTTAAGTTTTATCTTTTCTTGAGCTTTATTAAATAGCTCCTCATCAATAATAGGCTCGTGTAGACCTTGATACCAGTTATCTCCAGTATAATCTCTAGCGTTATAATGTATAAGACCTATATAAGTCTTATTAAGCAATATCTTTTTAACCATTCTAGCTTGCCACTTAGCATCCAGAGCTGACTTTATACCATTATCCTCTAAATACTTGCATATCTCAGTATATAACATATCCTCATTAACAAATTTATTAAATATAGTTTTAACTACTTGAGCCTCTGGCTCATAAGGTATAAGTACGCAGCCTTTACCTCTACGCTCTTTGTGATATCCATATACTAGCCTTGAGTTAACATAATAACCCTCCTTTTGAGCTTGTGTCTTACCCCTCATTAATCTACGCTTAATTATCTTATACTCTCTACGAGACATAAATAATCCAAACTCGAAAAAGTCCTCATCAAAATCATTATCAGAGCTTAGGTCATAGGTCTTATTAAGAGTGTATATCTTTGTATTAGATTTCTTAAAAATCTCCAGTATCTCTGTCTGGTCTACTGGATTACCTCTAGATAATCTATCTAGGTCTACAACTACTACACCATCATATAAGTTAGCTGCTACATCTTCTAGTAAAGCTCTGGCTCTTGGTCTGTTCTCTAAATTCTCTCCAGATACTACCTCCTTATATGTCTTAACTATGTTATAGTTATTTCTATTACAAAAGTCTGTAAGTATACGCTCGTGTCTTGCTAGAGTATCCTCCATAGTCTCGGTCTCATCTTCTAGTCTTGATTTTCTTAAGTATATCGCTATGTCTGTCATAAAAAAATTAAATCTCCTTATAAATTCTCATATTTGTATATAATCTGTTTTATCTCTTCTATCATCTGTTTATCCCTAAGTCTCTGAGTCTCTATAAATTCCTCACAGCTCTTAGATAAGTCTTTATAGACTAAATCATCAATACTTATATTAAAATGCTCAGATAGCTTAATTATCGTGGCTATATTGATAGTATTAACTCCCTTATCCCACCAGCTATATATAGTAGATGCTGATATATTAAGCTCTTTAGCTAGTTTACTTTTAGTAATATTTTCTCTCTCTAATAACTTATTTATATTATCTAATATATACATTTATAAAATCTCCTTTTAACTTTAAGCATATACTAGAATTTTAGTAAATTTTCTAAAAAATGTAAATTGTTATATTAAAAAAATAAAATATTTTGTTGACATTATATGGAAAAGTATTAATATTAATGGTGTAGGGATTACGATTAAGCGTTACGCTTGAGCGTAAAAAAATAAAAAAGGGAGGTAATAAATATGATATATCCAAACTTAGCAGCAGAAGTAGCTAGAGCTGGTCTATCATATCCTAAGTTAGCAGAGGCTATAGGTATTAATGTTAATACTTTATATCCTAAGCTAAATGGGATAAGAGAGTTTAAGCTAAGTGAGATGGAGGATATAAAAAATTACTTTAGCAAAGTAGCAGAGGAAAAGGGGACGCAGATAGATACAAGCTTAGAGTATCTATTTAAGCGTGACTACTCAGCAAAGTAACTATCATTAGGGGAGAGCCGACTAATGAGGGGATTAAGAGGCTTTATGGAGTTATAAAAAAGCATATTAAAAAAGAGGAGTGCTATGTTTTCAAGGGAGACGATAATTAGCCTAGAGAGAGCTAGGACGATTATTAGAAAAATTAACCAGCGTAAAAAAGCTAAAAAGGACACTACAGAGCTTGAGCTTACATATACTAAGCTTTGTGATACTTTAGAGCCTTTTATAGCCTCTATAGAGGATGAGGAGCTAAGATATATGATATCTAACTACTACATCAATGGAGAGAGCTGGACGCTGATAGGAGAGCGATTATATCAACATAGGACTACTTGTGAGAAGAAAGTTAAGAGATTTATAGAAAGGGGATAATAGAGAGATGAATGTATTAAGCTTATTTGATGGGATAAGTTGTGGTCAAGTAGCATTAAATAGAGCTGGTATTTTAATAGATAATTATTATGCTAGTGAAGTAAAAAAAATAGCTATAGAAACTACACAGCGTAACTATCCTAATACTATTCAATTAGGAGATGTATGTAAAATAAGTTATAGGGATGGAGTGTTATATACTGAAAATGGAAATTATGAGACAACAATAGATATATTAATAGGGGGTAGCCCTTGTCAGAACTTTAGTTTTGCTAACTCGTATCAAGCACAAGAAGATTACGGATTAAATGGAGAAAAGTCTAAATTATTTTATGAATATTTACGATTAAAAGAGGAAATCAAACCAAAATATTTTTTACTTGAAAATGTTGTTATGAAAAAGGAAAGTGAAAAACAATTATCTGAATACTTAGGAGTAGATAGTATATGTATTAACTCTAACCTATTAAGTTATCAAAATAGAAATAGATTATACTGGACTAATATACCTAATGTTACAACTCCTAAGGATAAAAATATAAATTTTCAAGATTATAAAGACATTAACGTAGAGAGATTAGAAGAGGCTAAGGTTAATAGGACACCATCTAGGGAGTTAATGTGGGATGGTAAGTGTGCTAATGTTACTTATGCTAAAAAAGTAAAATGTTTAACACGAAAACAAGATAGATGGAATAATTCTGGCTTAATTGAATATAAAGACTTTTGTAGATTTTTAACTAGGAGAGAGCTTGAGCTAGCTCAAACCTTACCAGCTGGGTTTTGTGATAACTTAACTTTTAATCAAGTACAAGATGTTACTGGAGATGGATGGACTGTAGATGTAATAGCTCATATATTTAAGGGATTAAAGTAAAAAGGGGGGATAAGATATGTATAAAAATTTAGAGTATATAAGTACTAAAGATATGACTAGAGAGGACTGGTTATTTGAGCGTAAGGGAGGTATAGGAGGCTCTGACGCTGGAGCTATTATAGGAGTTAATCCTTATAGGTCTCCTTACAGCGTATGGGCTGATAAGCTAGGCAAGTTACCAGAGATACCAGATAATGAGGCTATGAGACAAGGTAGAGACCTAGAGGAGTATGTAGCTCAGAGATTTACTGAGGAGACTGGTAAAAAGGTTAAGCGTAGAAATGCTATAATACATAATCCTAAGATACCATACGCTTTAGCTAACGTAGATAGGCTAGTAGTAGGAGAGGATGCTATATTAGAGTGTAAGACGAGCTCAGAGCTTAGACTTAAAAAGTATAAGGCTGGAGAGTATCCAAATACTTACTATACTCAATGTATGCACTATATGCTAGTTACTGGAGCTAAAAAGGTCTATCTAGCTGTCTTAGTATTCTCTAGAGGCTTTTATATATTTGAGATAGAGAGAGATGAGGAAGAGATACAAGCTCTAGCTGAGGCTGAGGCTTACTTTTGGAATAACTATGTTATAGGAGATGATGTACCTCCTATAGATGGCTCTGAGAGTACTGGAGAGGCTATAGCTAGTATCTACGATAATCCTAATGGAGGAGAGCTACAAGCTACTAGTACAATTAATAGGGCTCTTACTGAGCTGGAGTATTATAAGGCTCAAAAGAAAGATGTAGAGAGAGATATAAAGGAACGAGAAAACATAATAAAGGACTATCTGGGAGATAATGAGACTCTTAATGGAGATAATTACTTAGTTACTTGGAAAAATCAAGAGCGTAAGAGCTTTGATTATAAGCGATATATAGCAGATAATCCAGATGTAGACTTTAGTAATTATTATAAAGTTAGCTCCTCAAGAGTGCTAAGAACTAAAAAGACTACAAAGGAGGAGAGCTAATGAGTGATATAACAATAACTAAGGAAGAGGCTAAGCTGATTATGATTAATCTTAGGATAGCTCAGCTGAGCCTAAAGAACTCTATAGAGCTTATGGATAAAAATGATAGGAGCTTAGATAAATTTAAGGAAATATTACAAGATAGTATATTATTTTCTGATGTGTTAGAGGAGAGAATAGATGGAAAATAAAAAGGATGCTATGTTTTCCATAAAGGGAGAGGCTATACCAAAGGGCAGACCTAGAGTTAATAGTAAAGGCTGGCTATATACTCCTAAAAGGACTAAGGCTTATGAGGAGCTGGTAGCTAGTAGTTATGTAGGAGATAAGCTTACTGGAGCTCTTAAAGTGGAGATATGCGTATTTATGGCTATTCCTAAGAGTGAGAATAAGGCTAATAGACTCAAGATGGCTAGAGGAGATATAAGACCTACTAAGGCTAATGGAGACCTAGATAACATAGTTAAGTCTATCCTAGATGGTCTTAATGGTGTAGCTTATGAGGATGATAGGCAAGTAGTAGAGATTACAGCAAGTAAAAGGTATACTATGGCTGAGCCTTTTACTAATGTATTAATAGAGGAGCTATAGGAGGTAAAGACAATGATAAAAGTATACGCTGTAGGTAATCTAAGCAAGGATATAGAGGTTAGATATACTAATGATGGTAAGCCAGTACTACATACTAGCATAGCTATTAATCGTAAGTTTAAGAGAGATAATGAGCCAGATGCTGACTTTTTTAACTTGGTAGCTTTTGGTAAAGTAGCTGAGACTATGGAGAAATACTTACATAAAGGCTCTAAGATAGCTATAGATGGAGTGCTACAGAATAATAACTATACTAATAAAGAGGGTAAGACAGTCTATAGAGATGTAATAGTAGTTAATTTATTTGACTTTTGCGACTCTAAAGGCTCTAAGACAGATAATGATGGTTTTACTCCAGTAGATACTAACTGGGATAACATAGATGAGGAGCTACCTTTTGTCTAAGAATTAATAAGGAGGGGATGTATTATGGAGATAAAGGAAGTAGTTAAGGTTAAGCTTAGGGATAATCCTATGACTAGGTGTGATGATATGAGGCTTATATATGATGTATATAAGGTATATCTACCTAACATAGATAAAGTACCTATAATGTCTCTTATGTATAATCATAAGGCTTATGGATTACCTAGTATAGCTAGTATTATACGTTATAGACGTAAGCTACAAGCTGAGTATCCAGAGCTGGAGGCTACAGAGAAAATTAAGGAAGAGAGAAAAAAGAAAGAGCAGCAATTTAGGGAAGAATTTAGGAGGTAATTAAGATGGCAGATAATAAAGGGATAATCAAGAACGCAACAAGCAACAAGGTAGCTAAAAAGGATAATAAGTCTATGATGGCTGATTATATTAAGAGTATGAAAGAAGATATAGCTAAGGCTCTACCTAGTATGATAACTCCAGAGAGATTTACTAGGATAGTTATAACAGCACTTAATACTACACCACAGTTAGCAGAGTGTACTCCACAGAGCTTTTTAAGTGCTATGATGTGCTCAGCTCAGCTAGGACTAGAGCCTAACACTCCACTAGGTCAAGCTTACTTAATACCATATAAAAATAAAGGAGTAGATGAGGTACAGTTTCAGCTGGGATATAAAGGACTATTACAGCTGGCTTATAGGTCTGGAGATATATCTGTTATCTCGGCTCACGTTGTATATAGTAATGATAAGTTTACTTGTGAGTATGGCTTAGAGCCTAAGCTTAGCCACATACCAGCAGATAAGGACAGAGGAGAGGCTATTAAGGTCTATGCTGTATTTAAGACTAAGACTGGAGGCTATGGCTTTGAGGTAATGACTATGGATGAGGTTAAGGAGTATGCTAATAAATACTCTAGGAGTGCTAACAGTAGCTATAGTGCGTGGAGTACTAACTTTGAGGAAATGGCTAAAAAGACAGTCCTTAAAAAGGTGCTCAAGTATGCTCCTATGTCTACGGACTTTGTTAGAGCTGTCTCTATGGATGAGACTATTAAGCAGAGTATATCTGAGGATATGAGCTCTGAGCCAGCTGTAGTTATTGAGGCTGAGGCTACAGTAGTGGAAAATGAGAAAGATGCAAAGGATAGCTCTACAGAGGCTAACTAATATGTTAATATAAGGATGTACTTAAAAGTCTCCTAAGTACATCCCCTAAAGACTGGTCTACTTTATAAGTAGGCTGGTCTTTTTTTATGTGCATTTTCCACAAAAGAGGTAATCTATATTTTGCTATTATGCCTAATATACTTATTACCACAAAAGTAGTAATATAATAGGTGTAAGGGAGATATACAAACATTTAGGAGGTATAGGATTATGACAGTAACAATAATTTTAACAAACGGAAACAACTACATACTAGAGGACGTTATTAATATTAGTAAGATAGGTAAGGTTACAGTATTAACTTTTTCAGATGGTAAAACAACAAGTTATCAAGACGCTACAGTAAGCGTTAACATAGTTAAATAAGGAGGTACAAAGATATGAAGTTAGCAAAAGATATAATAAGGATTAACGGATGGAAAGACGGAAAACGAACACACAGAGATATTAAAGTTAAAATGGTTACAGTTGAATTTACTAACGCTTTAGGCGAAGAAATCAAAGTTAAAGCACCAGCAACATTATTTGATGTTGCACAGACTGGATTTGATAACGGACTTGATGCAGTAACATCATATAATTATTATAATTGGGTGGGCAAAGAAAGAATGACAGAAAAGGTAATATAAGGGAGGTAAGGGATATGAAATTTTTATTTGTTTACGAATTTAAGGGAGAAAATGAACAAGGGACTGGCTCTATTGAGCTGAGCACAGAGGATACAGATAAGATAACATCTGAGGTAATTGAAAAAGCTAGAATATATGTAACAGAATTACTTGAGAAAGATGGGAAAAAAATTGATAAACTAGTACCTACTGGCTGGTTTAAGTTTGATGAGTAGGAGGTGTAAGTAGTGTATGAAGTAATGAAACTACAAGAGGAACTAAGAGAGCTGAGAGAAGAAGTAAAAGAGGGAAATGCTAGCAGCTCAATAATAGAGCGTATATTTAATATAGAGCTACTATTAGCAAATGTATATTATATGGAGGTGTA
>Ga0326511_10000723_pt1 | contig 28889 bp, 22 predicted proteins | sample 0_2496_0518_D_FD_203701 | JGI IMG/M metagenome (GOLD analysis project Ga0326511, IMG submission 203701) | Bovine rumen microbial communities from UC Davis, California, United States - 0_2496_0518 | ecosystem: Host-associated > Mammals > Digestive system > Stomach > Rumen | place: USA...
GGCAACAGATGCTACACGAGATGATTGACCCGACAGAGTTCTTTATCAACCATATAGAACACAATGAAGCCTTATCTTGAACCGAAACGCCAACCGTTGCCGCACTACCAAAACCACGGCCTATGGCAAACCATGCGCCTGTCGGCACGGCAACATGGTTACCGCTCGGCACTGTGGTTCGGCATCATAAGGTGGAAAGACCACGTGCTGAACCAATGTGCCAAACACTGTCCGTGGAACCGACTTAGAATCAAACTGCAACGGTGGCGTGGCGTACAGATTGGCAAGCAGGTGCACATCGGTCCCGACTGCATCATCGACTATGCCTACCCCTGTTTTGTACATATCGAAGAGGGGGCCTCGCTGGCCGGAGCCGACTACGTGCTGGCACACAGTACTCCTATGGAATGCCACACAAAGAACGTGGAATCGTTTGTGGCGCCAACCGTTATCGGACGCAACGCATGGGTAGGCGTGAACGTGACAATACTGCCGGGAGTGACGATAGGCGAGGGAGCCATCGTTGCCGCAGGATCCGTAGTCACGCACGATATCCCAGCATGGACATTGGCGGCAGGCGTACCTGCCAAAATCAAAAAAGAACTGGAACATTAGCATGGACTTTACCATTGAGAAATACAACGAGCTGCTTGATGCGTTAAAGCAGCATAAAAACCATAGAATCAGGCACGATGTGGATGCCAGGCCCCTCTATTCGCTGAGAGTGGCGCAGGAAGAGGCAAAGAAAGGAACGAAAGCCACCTACTACTTTCGTTCCATGCACTTTACATCGCATCGAGAGACCATTCAATCCATCGCTGCCTTGGGACACGAAATAGGCTACCACTACGAGTGCCTGACCACTTGCAACGGGGACCTAGCAGCAGCATACGAGGACTTCCACAAGAACCTTGAAGAACTGAGAAAGATTGCCGATGTGAGAGCAGCTTGTGCCCACGGCAGTCCCAAGTCGCCATGGAACAGCCAAGACATTTGGAATCAATATGATTACCACGTCTTAGGCATCGAGCACGAGTCGATGATTGACACCGATTTCTCCACCACCCTCTACCTCACCGACACCGGCCGCCGGTGGGACGGCTACCGCGTGGCGGTAAGGGACAAGGTACCACAGTATCAGGAAGACTGGAACAAAGCAGGGCTAGCATTCCATACAACAGACGACATCATACATGCTATCAACAACATACAGCACCCTATACACCAGAAAGCACTTCTCGTCAACACCCACCCGCAACGGTGGATGCCCTTCGGGGCACAATGGATAAAAGAGGCCGTGCTGCAAAACAGCAAAAACATCGTCAAAAGAATCATAGTATCAACTAGATAAATGAAAAAAATACTTACCATTGTCGGAGCACGTCCGCAATTCATCAAAGCGGCAGCCATCTCCCATACTATCAGGGACAAACACGCATCCGAACTGCAAGAGGACATTCTTCACACAGGCCAACACTACGACGATGCCATGTCGGGCCAGTTCTTTTCCGAACTGGACATTCCCCTGCCCAAGTACAACCTCGGCGTAGGCTCCGGAGCCCACGGAAAGCAGACCGGACTGATGATGAGCGGCATAGAGGAAATACTGCTACAGAACCACTACGACGGAGTGCTGGTCTACGGCGACACCAACTCCACCCTGGCAGGAGCATTGGCGGCAGCGAAACTGCATATACCTGTCTATCATGTAGAAGCAGGCTTGCGCTCGTTCAACCGCAGCATGCCGGAGGAAATCAACCGCGTGGTTGCCGACCACGTGTCCTCCCTACTCTTCACTCCCACCCAAACAGCCGTACACAACCTTCGGAACGAAGGGTTTACAGACAAAAACATCATCTTCAGCGGCGACGTGATGTACGACAACGTACTGCACTACTCCACCACCGCCCTCCAAAGGACAAAACCCATCTTGGATTCATACATCCTCGCCACCCTGCACCGCGACTTCAATACCGACAATCCGGACAGGCTAAAACACATACTATCAGCACTGAACACCATCACCGAGCAACTCGATACGGAAATTGTATTCCCCATGCACCCAAGGACACGCAAATGCATTGATTCCATGTCTCTTACGCCATTATCTAACCGTATCCACGTCGTCGCCCCACTTTCCTATTTGGAGACCCTTGCCGCACTGCAGCGATGCTCGCTGGTGCTCACCGACAGCGGTGGACTGCAGAAAGAGGCCAACTTCTGCCGCAAGTACTGCGTGGTGCTCCGCCCCGAGACAGAATGGGTGGAGTTGGTTGAAGACGGAGCCGCCGTCCTGGCCGACGCCGACGAACAAAAAATAGTCGACGCCACCCTCAGACTTATCGGCCAGGTTCCCCCTGCAAATCTGCACTTTGGCAATGGACACGCAGCCGATACCATCGTAAGCCGCATTCTGGAATCGTAGGCACAATCGCATCGAAAAGCGCATCAAAAAAGAGCACAATCGATAAAAAAAATGCAACAAATCGATAAAAAAATTCCAAACATTACGAAAAAAATTCGTATCTTTGCATTTTATCACATATACAAAAATAAATTATAATTTATTATAATACAAACAAATGAAGGAAACAAACATCATTTCTAAAAAGAGAAGTTTTGCACATGTGGCAGTCTGCATGAGCCTGCTATTCCTTGTTTCCTCATGCATAACCCCCCGACGCGTCAACTATCTGCAAGACCTTACCCAAGGCAGTCAAATCCAGATAGAAAACAAATTCGAGGCAGCCATCGCCCCCTACGACGAACTCAACATCATCGTCACCACCTCCAGCAGCAAAAAAGAGCTAGCCTCTCCCTTCAATCTAGGCAACAGCACCGGCAACAACGCGTTCACCAACAACGCCCGCTACCTTGTCGACGTCAACGGCGACATCCAGATGCCCATCCTCGGCAACATCCATGTTGCCGGCCTCACCCGACTCAAACTGCAGGACACCCTCACCACCATGCTCCAAAATGGCGGCTACATCGACGAGCCCTTCGTCATGGTCCGTTTCAACAACTTCAAAATCTTCTTCCTCGGCGGCGGCCAAGGCCAGGTGCTCAACATCGGCAACGAGCGTTGCACCTTCCTCGAGGCACTGGCCATGCTGGGCGACAACGTCAGCCTCCACACACGCCGCGACCACATCGCCGTCATGCGCGAAATCAACGGCCGCATGGTGGTGCGATACCTCGACCCCCGCTCCTCCGACGTCTTCAACGACCCCTTCTTCATGCTTCAGCAAAACGACTTCATCATCGCCGACACCTACGACAACGGCATCGTCAGAAACGAGGTATCCTACTGGCTCGGCATCGGAAGTGCCGTCGTCTCGGCCTTCTCTCTCATCGTATCACTCATAGTCCTCAAAAAAGTCAACTAACCCTCAATACCCACAATAATGGCAGACACAAAAAACGACACTTCTTTCCTCGACGAGAAGAAAACGCAGAAAATCCACATCAAGGATATTCTCTTCACCTTGCTGAGGAATGCCCACTGGCTGATTCTCTGCGGAATCGTCGGTGCCGTCATCGCCGGCTACCATGTACGCCACCAGGACCGTGTCTACGCCAGTAGCGCCCGCCTTCTCATCAAAGGCTCCTCCACCAACAGCGAAAGCGGCATCCGAGAGGCCTCCATCAAGAACATGTTCTCCACCCGGACGCTCTACAACAGCTCCATCAACAACGAGATGATGATCCTCACCTCGAAGTCCGCCCTGACAGAAGTGTCCCGCAACCTGAAACTCAACATCATATACACCGCCAAAACCCGCCTCGTCAAACGTGCCAAGGACCTCTACGGCGAGTCGCCCATCACCATCGACTTCATCGACAACGGCGAGGAGGACTACGTGGCCTTCACCGCCACCATCAAGAACGACAAGCAGTTCGAACTCACCCTGCCCGACTACGAACCCATCGCCGCCCCCTATGAGGACACCGTTGCCACACCCTTCGGCCGCATCGTGGCCCACAAGACATGGTTCTTCACACCCGACTACTACGGAGTGCCCATCACGGTGACACACACCAGCATCTCCGCCATCTCCGAGCACTACCGCGCCGCCCTCGCCGTTGCGCGCGACGACGACTTCAACACCATCGTCAACATCGGCCTCCGCGACGCCTCCCCCATCCGCGCCCAGGAGGTCATCAACGAAGTCATCAAAGTCTACAACGATGACGCCATCAAGGAGAAAGAACGCATCATCGCCGAAACCTACGACTACATCAACCAGCGCCTCTCCATGCTCCACTCCGACCTCGGCACCCAGGAGAACGCCCTGGCCAACTTCAAACGCGAAAACCAGCTGCTCGACATCTCGACCTACGGCCAAAGCTACCTCCAGTCGAGCATCCAGTCGTCCGAGGAAATCGAACGCCTCAAAAAGCAGCTCTCCCAGGCTCGCTACCTGACGCAGTTCAACCAGTCCGACGAGGCCGCACACATCATCCCTCCCACCATCGGCCTCGACGACGCCAACATCATGGCCCTCATCACCAAGCACAACAACCTGGTCCTCGAACTCGAGAAATACCAGAGCCCCAACAGCCCTGTCGTCAAATCGAAAATGGAGGAAATCAACACCCTGCGCTCCAACATGAACCGCCTCCTCGACGGCTACATCGGCCTGCTGCAGGAGCGCATCGCCGAGACCCAGATCGAGGCCTCCAACGCCTCCAGCAAGATGAGCCAGGTGCCCCAGCAGCAGCTCTACCTCGAAAACCTCGAGCGCCTGCAGAAAATCAAGGAGGAACTCTACCTCCACCTCCTCAGCCGCCGTGAGGAGCTGATGATCAGCCGTCCCTCCATCGAGCCCAACGGCAAAGTCCTCGACCCCGCACGCATCAACCGCACCCCCGTGTCGCCCAACGAGACACGCACCACCCTCATGGGCCTCCTCATAGGCCTGGCCATCCCCGTGGGCATCTTCTTCATCCGTCGACTCTTCGACACCAAGGTGAAATACCACAACGACATCGCCGCCGTCACCGACATACCCTTCCTCTGCGAGATTCCTTGCCGCGACAAGGACGACGACCGCGAAGTCGTCATGACCAACAACGACCACGACGCCATGTCCGAGTCCTTCCGCCTGCTGCGCACCAAGATCGACTTCCTGGGCAACACCAACGAGGGCGACAGCAAGGTGCTCATGGTCACCTCCATCCTGCCCGGCATGGGCAAGACCTTCGTGGCCGCCAACCTGGCCTCCAGCTTCGGCGTGGCCGGCAAACGCGTCATCATCATCGACCTCGACCTCCGCAAGGGTTCGCTTACGCGCAAGTTCTACTCGCGCAAGCACATGGGCCTCTCCGCCCTCCTGGCCGGCAAGACCGACGACTGGCAGGGCATCATCAAGCACAACCTCGTGGCCAGCAACGTCGACAGCATCTTCACAGGCCCCATACCGCCCAACCCCACCGAGCTCCTCGGCAACAAGCGCTTTGGCCAACTGCTGAACAACCTGCGCCAATGCTACGACTACATCATCCTCGACACCGCCCCGACAGGCCTCGTCGTCGATACCGACATCGTCAAGCAGCATGTCGACAACACCGTCTTCGTCATCCGACACAACAAGTTCGACAAGCGACTCCTCAGCGAACTCGACGAAATGTACAAGTCCCACACCTATCCCAACCTGGCCATCGTCCTCAACGACGTGCGCTACAAGAAACTCCTGCCCTACGAGAAGAAGTACGGCTACGGTTACGGCTATGGCTACGGTTATGGCTATGGCTACGGCTACGGTTACGGCTATGGCTACGGTTATGGCTATGGCTACGGCGAGGAAGAACGCAAACAGGACGAAGCCGAAAACGAAAAAGAGAACAACAACGACAAGAAACAAAACGACAAGAAACAAAACGACAAGAAACAATAAAATACTGATATATATAAGATATATAAGTATGAAGAAGATAGTCATAACACTTATCCTACTGATTGCTGGCTCCACTAGCCTGTTCGCACAACGCTTCGAGCGCAAAGGCTTCGCCCTCGGTGCCGACCGCGACACCCTGCTCTACATCATTGCATCCCCCTTCGACAACTGGTGGATCAACCTCGGGGGCGGCATACAGACCTTCATCGGCAACGAAGTGGAATCCGACGCCCGCTGGAACAAGCTGAACTACAACATCAGCGCCGAAATAGGAAAGTGGATTATCCCCGACCTGGCAGTGTCGCTGCGTCTGAACTTCATGAACGTCGACGGCCAGTCGCGCTATCCGCTGCAGCCGTTCATCGACTACACCGGAATGCCCACCCACGAGGAGGACGGTGTCAACTACTACGACTACCAGCCCTTCTACGCCCACGCCTTCACGCTGATGGGCTTCGTCACCTTCGACTGGACCAACTTCTTCAACGGCTACGAGGTGGGCCGTCGCCGCCGCCTGCACTGGTACACCCCCATCGGCCTTGGCGCCTCCATGCTCTTCGGCACACAGGAAAACCCCAGAGGCGACTACGAAGTGGGCTCCTTCCGCCGCAACTTCGAGCTGGCCTACTCCTTCCGCGTCGGCGCCGAATACACCTTCACCGAGCACCTGGCCGCCAACGCCAGCCTCGAACTCTTCGGCTCCGAATCCACCTGGGACTGGTCGCCCTACGACAACCAGCGAACCATCTTCGACATCATCCCCTCCTTCAACATCGGCGTGAAACTGAACCTCTTCAAGTCCGTCACCAAGTACAACCCCTACACCCGCACATCCTCGCGCGAGAAAGTCAACCACGAGTTCCTCGCCTACGGTTCCCGCAACACCATGCAGATCCTCAACGGCACCATTGAGCGTCTGAACCACGAGCTCGACTCCATCGCCGACCGCGTGGGCTACCTCGAGAAAGCCGACTCGGCACGCATCGACTCGCTGCGCAACGAAATTGCCAAAGCCATTGAGGACCGCGACCGCCTGATGGGCGAAGGCGGCAACGGTGACAACAACGGCAACGGCGGCTTAGGCTCCGACGCCGCTCCCGGCAGCGGCTATCCCGCCCCCTTCCCGCACAATGTCATCGACGAACTCCTCAACGCCAACGAGGTCCTCAACCTCCCGGCAGCCATCGTCTACTACCAGCTCGACAAGTGGGACCTCGACTACAACGCCACCAAGCGCCTCGAAGACTTCTACAAGAAGGCCCGCCATCTGGACGACACCGTGGAGTTCTACATCATCGGTGCCGCCGACTCGGTCACCGGCAGCATACGCCACAACCAGTGGCTCTCCGAGCACCGCTCCAAGGCCGCCTTCGACATGCTGGTCGAACTCGGCATGAGCGCCAACCAGCTCGTCCCCGTCTCCATCGGCGGCATCATGCACTACGACCCGAAGGAGAACAACCGTATGGCCCTCGTCATCCAGCGCACCCCCGTCACCGAGGAAATCGTCGAACGCTGGCGCCGCCAGAGCAAAGAAAGACTGAAGAAATAACAAAAACCCACGGCACATCCGTGGCAATCCCAAAGCCCCGCAGCGACACCGCTGCGGGGCTTTTTTTTACCCCGACCGTAGAGACGCGGCATGCCGCGTCTCTTCAAAAGCGGAAAGCCCCACAGGGGCGAAAGTCGATAGCCGTGGGCGTGAGCCCACGGTCCAAAATACCGGCAACAAAAAACCGAGCCCCGCAGGGGCGGCACATGGCAGGGTACCAGGTGTCGCCCCTACGGGGCTCAAATTGTTTTATCGTCTCACCCCCACCGTGGGCTCACGCCCACGGCTATCAATTGCCGTGCCTTCGGCACTCATGGAGACGCAGTGTGCTGTGTCGTATATTCATTTGACATTTTCACCCTTTTTGAACCTCTCCAACCCCCTATCACACCCCTACCAACACCTACCGTGGTAGGACTTGGTAAGGAGTTGGTAAGGCCTTGGTAAGGCGATGGTAAGTACATCACCCTTGAGAATCAGTCGTTTGTACAAAAGCGACTTTTTGTCATACAAAAAGAGCCGGAGAGTGGCTTTTCGCCACTCTCCGGCTCGATGTTTCAGCGGTCTGAGTGAGGGTTACTTCAGGCCCAGTTTCTTCTTGACCATGGGCATGATGTCGTCGCTGTCTTGCGAGTAGAGGACGGCGGCGGTGCCGGAATCGAGGATGTAGGTGTAGCCGCCCTCGGCAGCCACATCGCTGATGGCTTTCTTGGCGCGGTCGATGATGGGTTTGAGCAGATCCTGCTCACGCTGCTGGAGGGTCTTCTGGGCGTTCTCCTGGAACTCCTGGATGCGGGTGCTCATGTCCTGCAGCTCGCGCTGCTTGGTGTTGCGGATGAGCTCGGTCCAGCCGGCCTGTTTCTCCATGTACTCGTTGTAGCGTTTTTCCATTTCGGCCTGCATGGATTTGAGCTGCTCCTCGAGACCGGTCACTTCGGACTGGAGCACGGTCTGGGCCGAGTCGCGGCCGGGCATGATCTGCATCAGGTCGTTGGAATTGATGTGGCCGAGCTTGATTTTCTGCTGGCCCATGGCGCTGCCACCGAAGACGAAGAGGCAAGCGACAATTGCGATTAAAGCTTTTTTCATCTGTTGTGTTTTTATTAGTTTCGTTATTATTTTCTAAGTTCGCGACCCTTCGTGTTGACGGACTTGCGATCGTTGTCGCGCTGCCGCATCTCGGGGTTGGTGGGTTTCTTCTTTCCGTTGTCGGCCTCGGGGGGTGCCGCGGAAGCTCCGGGTTTGTAGCCGAGCGATTCGAGGACATCGTCGCTGATGTCGAATTTCTTGTTGGCGTAGAGCACTGCGGGGCTGCCGGCGCGGTCGAAGACGAAGCCGTAGTTCTTCTCCTGCGCTATGCGCTCGATGGCGGCCCAGACACGGTCCTGGACAGGCTTCAGCAGCTCGGCGCGTTTCTTGTCGAGGTCGCCGCCGGGGCCGAAACGTTGCTGCTGCAGCGCGCGCACTTCCTGCTCTTTGGCCTTGATTTCCTCCTGGCGGCGCTTCTTCAAGTTCTCGGGCAGCAGATAGCTCTCTTGCTCGTATTCGGAGCGGAGGGTTTCGACTTCCGCCTGTTTCTCGGCGAGTTCGGCAGTCCAGTCCTCGACATACTTGTCGATGCGCTTCTGGGCGTTGGAATAGTCGGGGATGCTGCGCAGCACATAGTCGGTGTTGACGCAGGCATACTTCTGCTGCGCCACGGCAGGCATGGCCGCAAGCACCAGGGCTGAAAGGAGGATGAGTATCTTGGTTTTCATATCTTGTTAGTCGAGACTTTGACCGATGGAGAAGTGGAACTGGCTGCCGCCGGTGTAGCCGTCGAAGCCGTAGCCCCAGTCGACACCGATAAGGCCCAGCATGGGCAGATAGAGGCGCACACCGAGACCGGCGGAGTTGTACATCTTGAAAGGTTGGAACTGCGAGATGTCGCTCCAGCAGTTGCCGCCTTCGAGGAATCCGAGCACCCACACGGTGGCGCTGCCGCTCTCGACGATGGGCTGGCGAAGCTCGATGGTGAAACGGTCGAACACCGAGCCGCCGCCGTCGGGAGTCAGCGAGTTGTTCTCGTAGCCTCGCAGGGGGATGACCTCGCGGCCGTCGAGCACCCACGACGAGAGGCCGTCGCCTCCCAGGTAGTAGCGCCCGAAGGGAGCCAGGCCGATGTCCTTGTTGTAGTAGCTCATCCATCCGAAACGGAAGCGCGTGCTCAGCACGACGTCGCCCACCAGGTTGAGGAACCAGGAGCCGCGGAAATTAATCTTATAGTACTCCACCCAGCGGTACTTCTCCTCGGGCGTGGCGGTAGAGTAATCCTTGCCGCTGAGCAGCGAGAAGGGCGGAGTGAGGTAGGCGCTGAGCGACACCTCGGAGCCGCTGCGGGTGTAGAAGGGCGAGTCGAAGGAGTTGCGCGAGATGGTGAAGGCATAGGAGATGTCGTTGGCCGAGCCGTCGGCGAAGAGGCCCGAGGCCAGGGAGCTGTAGTTGTTGAGGATATAATGCTTGTAGGTGATGCCGTGAGAGACGATGAAGTAGTCGTCGGGCCACTTCAGGCGCTTGGAGAAGCTCACACCGGCACCGGTGATTTGCAGGCTGTAGAAGTTCTCGTCGTTCTTGCGTACCCAGAGGCCGTTGCTGAGGTAGTTGTGATACACCTGGCCGGTGAGCGACTGTGCACGGCGGCCGCCGAGCCACGGCTCGGTGAAGCCCGCGCTGATGGAGTAGTAGGAGCTGCCGTTGGTGGTGGCGTTGATCGAAAGCTTCTGGCCGTCGCCCGCAGGCAGAGGCACCCAGGCATCCTTGTTGAAGATGTTGCGGACGCTGAAGTTGTTGAGCTGTATGCCGATCTGTCCGATGAACATGCCGGAACCGTAGCCGCCCTGAAGGTTGAGCTGGCTGGTGGAGCCTTCCTTCACGTGGTAGACGATGTCCACCGTGCCGTCCTTCGGGTTGGGACGCGGTTCGGGGTTCACCGACTGCTCCTCGAAGAACTTGAGGTTCAGCAGTTCGCGATGGCTGCGTATCAAGGCTTCGCGGCTGAAGAGGTCGCCGGGGCGCGTATGCAGCTCGCGCATGATGACTTTGTCGTTGGTGATGGTGTTGCCCTCGATCGAGACGTTGCGGATACGGGCCTGCGTGCCCTCGATGATGCGCACCTCGATGTCGATGCTGTCGTTTTCCACGGCAACTTCCACGGGCACCGCGCGGAAGAAGAGGTAGCCGTTATCCATGTAGAGCGAGGAGACGTCGGTGCCTGAAGGGTTGTACTTCAGGTTCTCCTCGAGGAGGCTCTTGTTGTAGGGGTCGCCCTTGCTGATGCGCAGCGAGCGGCGCAGCACCTCGTCGGAATAGACGGTGTTGCCCGTGAAGGTGATGTTGCGGAAGTAGAACTTGCTGCCCTCGTGGAGTTGGACCTTCACCTTCAGGCGTGCCTGTTCCTTGTCTTTCAGTTCGGCCTCGGGCACTTCCCACACGGTGTCTTTCACGATGCGGGCGTCGCGGTAGCCCTGCTCGTTGTAGAAAGCAAGGATTCCGTCGAGGTCCTCGTTGAAATCGTTCTCCATATAGCGGCTCTTCTTCCAGAAGACTTTCTTCCAGAAGCGGAGCTTTTTGCGGAAGTTCACGTCGCGGGTCTTCTGCATTTTGCCCTGGAGGGTGATGTCGGAGAAGGCTTGGTTGCCTTCGAAGATGAGGGAATCAATCTTTACCTTCTTGCCACGCTTGACGTTGAAGGTGACAATGAGGCGTCCGCTGGTGTCGGTCTCCGTGGTGGGAGTCACCTCGGTGCGGGTGAAGCCCTTGTCGATGAAGTAGCTCTTGATTTTGTTCGACGAGGTGCGGAGCATATTCTCTGTCACCACGTCGCCGGTCTTGATCTGCATCTCTTCGCGGAGCTTCTTGTCCTCGCCCTTTTTCACACCGGTGAAGGCGAACTTCAACAGGCGGGGACGCTCTTTGAGCACTATGGTGAGGAAAGCCAGGTTGCCCTGTATACGGTTCACACGGATCTGCACATCGTCGAACATACCCTGTTTCCAGAGGTTTTCGATGGCACCCGAAATCTTGTCGCCGGGTATGCGCACCTGGTCGCCCACCTGCAGGCCGGCCACCAACTGCACCACTCGGGTGTCGAAATTATCTGCACCCTCGAAGGAGATGCCTCCGATTTCGTATGTCTTGGGAGTGAGATAGTCGAAGTCGTATTCATCGCTGCTACCCACAACCACCTGTGCGTGAGCCGCAAACGGCATCACCGTCAGGAGGAGGGCAAGCAGTAGTAGTTTCGCGTTCTGTTTCATCAAATTTTATACTTAATCCATATAATAACTCACTTCTGTATAAATTATTATATTTAAGTACCGAAATTTGCAAAAAAATTTTATTCCCCTGCTTCTATTTGTGCCTCGGTCTTGCCGAAACGGCGCTGGCGACGCTGGTATTCAAGCACCGCATCGCACAGGTCTTCCTGCTGGAAATCAGGCCATAGGATATCCGTGAAATAGAATTCCGTGTATGCCATCTGCCACAGCAGGAAATTGCTTATGCGCAGTTCGCCGCCGGTGCGGATAAGGAGGTCCGGGTCGGGATACTCGCTTGTGCAGAGGTAGCGGCGCAGGGTTTCCTCGTCCACCGTCGCGGGGTCGAGCCGCTCGGCGCATATCCGTTTCAGGGCTTGGGCTATCTCCCACCGCGAGCTGTAGCTGAGCGCCAGTATAAGCGTCATGGCCGTGTTGCCGGCCGTTTCCGCCATGCACTTCTCCAGCATTGTGCGCGAACGCTCGGGCAGCCGCTGCAGGTCGCCGATCATCCTCAGACGCACATTGTTCGTCATCAAGGTCTCGGTCTCGTCGAGCACGGCCTTGACCAACAGCTCCATCAGCCCGTCGACCTCCGCCTGCGGACGGTTCCAGTTCTCGGTGCTGAACGTATAGAGCGTCATGTATTTGACACCCAGCCGCACGCCGCCTTCCACAGCCTTGCGCACCGCCGTCAGGCCGTTGTGATGGCCGAAGATGCGCTCGTGCTGCTGCTTCATTGCCCAGCGGCCGTTGCCGTCCATGATGATGGCCACATGCTGTGGCACTCGCGTTCTGTCAATCTCTTCTATTGTTGCCATATGTATAAAGCTTTAGTTTCTACAACGTTTAGACCTCATCCAACCGAACATCGCGTCGAAACTGATGCCCACCGAGATGTGCAGATAGGCATACCAGTCGTCGAGCGAATCGTCGCCGCGCTTGATGCCCACAGCGTTGACATATCCCTCCTCCACCTCGCCGCTGCGGTCCGCCAGCTGCGACGCCAGCGCGCCGTCGCGCGAGTTGGCGATGAGGAAATCGCTGCCCACATAGGTCTTGCTGACATCGTCCAGGTAGTCGGTCCAGGTCTTCCTGAACCCGTATTCCGCCGCCAGCGAGAAGACCTTGCCGAGCCGCACCTTGACGCCCACCCCGAAAGGCAGGCAGAACTGGTACAACTGGTACATTTTCCGGTCGGGATAGAGCGTCGAGCCCTGGCCTTCAGTGCACAGCGGCTGCAGTTCGGCCCAGTGCTCCTCGCCGTCGCCAAGGGTGTAGCGGGCCATCGGATTGAAGTGGAACACGCCCACGCCGCCGAAGATGTAGGGAGTCCAGAGCCGTTCGGTGGCTCCCGGGCCGAAGGGCGCAAAGTTGAACTCGCCCAACACGGCGCCCTCGAGAATGTCCGAACGGAAACTCAGGTTGCGCAGCTTGTTGTAGTCATCGTCGACCCCGATTTGGCCATAACTCACCTCCACCCGCAACGACCAGCGGTTGTCGAAGCGGTAGCGGATACCCGCACCCGCCGCCGGACGCGGAAGGGTCAGGGCGCTCTCCTCGTTGAGGTCGCCGATATAGTTCATGCCGCCTCCCATCAGCAGCAACTCGCTGCGGCTCAGGAAGTCCTCGCGCTGCGCACTCAGTGTGGACCCCACACCCAGCAGCGCGGCAAGCAGCACTATGTACCTACTTCTTCTCACCCTCCATCCACTTGAGCGAAGTGCAGATGCCTTCCACCTGCATCAGGTAGTCGCGCTTGTTGAACCGCGGCGCATAGACGAAGCCTATGAGGTCGACAACCTGCTTGCCGTCGGGCGAAAGCAGGGAGTAGCACACGAAGGGGCCGCCCATGCGGTCGGTGGTTGCCACCAGGCGCCACAGGCCGTGGGTCTGGATGCAGTACTGCGAGCCCTCGTAGTCCACCTGCATACTCTCCATCTCCACACGCCTTTCGGTGCCCATATAGCCGTCCTCGCCGGGGCTGGGCACATGGCGACGCATGATGGTGTCCAGACGGTTGTATATCTTCTCGGGCAGGAACTGGTCCTGACTGCGATAGGGTGAGGTGTTGATCAGCACGCCGAGGCTGATATCCTTGGTTTCCTTGCGTATCCAGGCGAAACCGTCGTCCTCCGAGGCCCACATGAAGTCCTCGCTGAAGGTCAATTCGAAGCCGAACTTCTCCTTCACGCGGTTCATCAAATCCACATTGCGGACGTTGTAGAAAGCCTTCTGCATGCGCTTGTGCTCGGCATCGTAGATGGCCTGGACGATGTTCGGCTCGTATTTGCACAGCAGGTCGCGCAGCGACTCCTCGCTCGAGGCGGCAATGTCGACCACCACCTGGGGCTCGGCCCATTTGTCGCGGTCGATGTACACCTTGTCGGGATTGCCGTCCTTGACCTCGAGGATGATGATGTTGCGGTGCATCTGGAACATGTGCGTGTTGCGGAGCGACGACACCGGCACGCTCACCACGTCGAACCGCGCCTCGGGCTGCGGCAGGCATCCCTGCGGCTGGCGCAGGACAGAATCAATCACGTCGCGCGTGGTTTTCGACAGGCGCCCCTTGTCGGCAGCCACCAGCACCTCGAGCGTCTTGCCCGACGAGCTCTTCTTCAAAATGGCGTCGTTCTGACGGTTGTTGCACGCCACCATCAGCAGCGCGGCAGCAAAAAACAATGCTATTCTTTTCATATCAAGGTCTGTTATTTTTCCATTCATAAAACTCGAGCACAGCCTTCTCTATCGGCGTCTCCTCCATTCCCAGCTCCTCGCGGGCCCGCGTGTTGTCGTAGCGCTCCGTGGCCAGCAGCTGCCGGATGTTCGCCGTGGACACCTCGGTCCTCACCCCCATGCGCCGCAGCAGGTCGCCCGCGCGCCCCGCCGCCAGCAGCAGCCAGTCCGGCGCCGCCAGCAGCCACTGCCTATAGCCGCACACCGATGCCTGCAGGCGATACAGCTGCCGGATGCTCATGTGCCCGTGGCTGTTCACCGCGACATATCTCACCCACGCCGTGCCCTTCGTCAGCGCGCCGACCACCGCCCCGGCCACATCGGCCACATGCACAAAAGCCTTGCCGCCCTTCGGGGCGAACATCACAGGCTTGCGGTAGGCCGCCAGCAGCATGCGTCCCGACGAAGGTTTCGCATCGTAGGGGCCCAGCATGAACCCCGGATTGATCACGACGCACTCCAAACCCTCGTAGCGCTCCCTGCCCCGGCGCAGCGCCTCTTCGCCCGCCCGCTTGCTCCGCGCATAGAGGCTGGCGTTGAACGGCCAACTGCCTTCGTCCCCCGCATCCAGGGGCACCGCCGTGGCGCCGAAGCTGAGGGTATTCACCGTCGACACATGCACCAAACGCCTGATTCCATGCTCCTTCATCACATCGACCAACATCTCCGGCAAGCGCACGTTGACCTCTTCGTAGTCCTCGTAGCGCAGCAGGCTCATGTCCGTCACCCCCGCACAGTTCACCACCGCTTCGCAGCCCGTGGCGGCCGCTCTGAGCACCTCGGCATCGACGATGTTCCGGCACTCCCTCACCTCGCACCCTTCGCCTTCCACCATCAGCGCCCGCCTGTTGCGCACAAGCGCCACCACCCGATGGCCATCGGCCAGCAGCCGGCGGAGCACGTTGTGCCCCAGCAGTCCCGTAGCGCCAAGCAGTAGAACTTTCATGTCCAATTAACGTCCGCACCACCATTTTATTGTATCCCACCCCAAAAAAACACCCCTCCGACCCCCACCCGAGAGGGGTCAAAGAGGTCCCTTCCTATATCGTTCCTATATACTTCTCATATACTTCTTATATAGGTGATATAAGAAGTATATGAGAAGTATATGAGAACGATATGAGAACGATATAAGAACAATATAAGAAATGCCGAATTATGTACCTCTCGGGTAGGTATCGGGTTGGTGTCAGTTATGAGTTATGAGTTAAGAGTTATGAGTTGGGCGGGAGCAAAAAGTTTTTGCCGAATCGGAAAAAAGATGTATATTTGCATTTTTGATAATATATAAAAACTCACCGTCAGAAATGAAGAAACTATTTGTTTTTATGGCATTTGCACTATTGGCAGGCGCTGGCGTGGCCAGCGCGCAAACCAAGAATATCACCCTGGAAGACATCTGGACAAAGGGAACCTTCCGTGCGAAGGGCGTCTACGGCATCCGCTCGATGGCCGACGGCGAGCACTACTGCACCATGAGCCGCACGGGCATAGCCAAGTACAGCTACGCCACAGGCGAGAAGGTCGCCGACGTGTGCCTCTTCAACGCCCCCGACATGAAAAAGAAAGCCAAGCCCCTGCCCCCGATGGAAGGCTACGAGTTCAGCAAGGACGAGCAGAAGATACTGCTCAGCAGCGGTTTCGAGCCCATCTACCGCCACAGCGGCGTGAGCGACTACTACCTCTACGACGTCAAGGAGAAGACCTTTACGAAGATCAGCAACAACGGCAAGCAGCGCCTGACCACCCTCAGCCCCGACGGCACGAAGGTGGCCTTTGTGCGCGACAACAACCTCTACTGGATGGACCTCCAAACCCTGGAGGAGCACGCCATCACCACCGACGGCCGTGTGAACGAGATTATCAACGGCACCACCGACTGGGTGTACGAGGAGGAGTTCGCCATCACGCAGGGCTTCCAGTGGAGCCCCGACTCGAAGAAGATTGCCTACCTGCGCTTCGACGAAAGCAAGGTGAAGGAATACAACATGCAGATGTGGGGAGCCTTGTATCCAGAGGACTACAAGTACAAATACCCCAAGGCCGGTGAGGATAACAGCAAGGTTCGGCTGACGGTGTACAATATCGAAACCAAGGACTCGTTCACTCCCGGTATCGACGGTATTCCCACCGTGACCAACAGCGAGTCGACATGGGAGTATATCCCACGCTTCCAATGGACAAACAGTTCCAATGTGTTGGCCTTCATGATAATGAACCGTCTACAGAACCAAATGAGGATTCTATCCTTCGACATTGCACAACAAGGGAAGTTGAGTACCCTCTACGAGGAGCAATGCGACACCTACGTCGATGTACCCGACACGTGGCAGTTCATCACCGTGGGCAAAGGCAAGAAGGCGCAGGAACAGATGCTTATCACCAGCGAGCGCGACGGCTACCGCCACATATACCTCTACAACATGCAGGGCAACCTCGTCAAGCAGGTGACCACCGGCGAGTGGGAGGTGTGCGACGTGCCCGGTGTGGATGTCAAGAACCAGCGCCTCTACTACACCAGCCGCGAGCACGGTGCCATCAACAAGAGCCTCTTCGTCATCGGCTTCGACGGCAAGAAGAAGAAGTGCCTGAACTATACAAAAGGCTTTTTGGCTGCCGTAACTTCCAACCCCGACAAAGATCCCGACGGCATGTACAGACTTCAAGTAACCAATAGCGGCACTAGTGGCAACGAGGCATTTGGCACATACAATGCCACGTTCAGCGAGGGCTGCAAATATTACATCTGCACCTACAGCAATGCCAATCTACCGCCGGTGTACACCCTCCACGATGCCAGCGGCCAAATACTCCAATACTTGGAGACAAACTCCAAGCTGCAAAAAACAATGTACGACCACGCCGCTGCCCGTAAAGTGTTTGGCACGTTCAAAACTTCAAACGGCACCGAGTTGAACTACTACACCATTGCTCCAAGGGACATTGACGTGGACTATGACAAAATAAAATACCCCGTGCTCATCTACGTCTACGGCGGTCCCGGCAACCAGCAGGTGACCAACAGCTATGGCTACTCGGACTACTACTGGTACCACATGCTGGCCGACATGGGCTACATTGTCTTCTGCTTCGACGGCAGAGGCACCGGCGGCCGCGGGGCACAGTTCAAAAAGCAGACCTACGGCGACCTGGGCCGCATGGAGTGCGAGGACGCCATCGAGGCCGCCCGCTGGCTGGCCCAACAGCCGTGTGTGGACAAGGACCGCATCGGCATCTGGGGCTGGAGCTTCGGCGGATACCTGTCGACGCTCAGCCTCCTGAAGGGCAACGACGTCTTCAAGATGGCCATCGCCGTGGCCCCGGTGATGAACTGGCGCTACTACGACAACATCTACACCGAGCGCTTCCTCGGCCTGCCCAAGGACAACGCCAAGGGCTACGACGACAACTCGCCGCTCAACTTCGCCAACCAGCTCAAGGGCAACTACCTGCTCATCCACGGCACGGGCGACGACAACGTGCACTTCCAGAACAGCGCCGAGATGGTGGAGAAGCTGGAGGAGGCCGGCAAGCAGTTCGAGTTCCGCATCTACCCCAACAAGAACCACAGCATCTACGACCACACGGGCAACACCCGTCTGAACCTCTACCAGCTGATGACGGACTTTATTGAGAGAAAATTATAATCGATTATGAAGAAGATATTTTTATTGGGATTAATGGGTTTGATGGGCATCATGGGAGCCCAGGCCCAGTTTGGCAACTACGGCGTGAAAGTCGGCGTCGGCATGGCCACGGTGGACGACGACCTCTCCTCCAAGTCGCCCATCCTCGGAGCCTCCGTTGGCGGCTACATCAACTTCACCTTCGCCCAGAGCGAGAGTGTGCTCGCCGAGACCTTTTTCCTGCAGACGGGGCTGAACCTGACGCGCCGCGGCGGCAACTTCCAGGAGGTGCTGGAGAACGGCGCCAGCCTGATGTTCCGCGAGGGCTACTACCACTCGTACTACCTGCAGCTGCCCATCCTGGCCTGCGTGCACTACGAACTGCCCATCCGCGCCTCCGGCCACGTCGTCGGAGTCTTCCTGGGCCCGTCGGTGAGCTTCGGCCTCTTCGGCCGCTACGGCGACCGCCGCATCACCCCCAGCGTGACCTCCACCGCTGCCAACTACGACGTCAACTTCAACGGTTCGGCCGACGACCGCCAGGTCTTCAACCATATCAACCGTCTGGACGTCAGCGCCATCATCGGCATCAGCTATGAATACAAACGCTTGTCGGCATCCTTCTATGTCGACCATGGTTTCCTGGCCACCTCGGAGGGCGACGACATTCTGCGCATCATCGAGAACAACCAGAGCGGCAGCAACAAGGTCGACGTCAAGATACCCAACGGCCACAATATCGCCTTCATGCTCTCCGTAGGCTACAGCCTTGGAAGCTTTATGAAAGAATAACAATACCCTGACTCCTAAAAAAAACACAGAAATAAATGGTAAGAGTAAGATTCGCCCCCTCCCCCACCGGGCCACTCCACATCGGCGGTGTGCGCACCGCTCTCTACAACTACCTCTTCGCCCGCCAACAGGGGGGCAAGATGATTCTCCGCATCGAAGACACCGACCAGACACGTTTTGTGCCGGGTGCCGAACAATACATCATCGAGGCTCTCGACTGGCTGGGCATCCAGTTTGACGAAGGCGTGCACATCGGCGGCCCCTACGGCCCCTATCGCCAAAGCGACCGCAAGCCCATGTACCGCCAGTACGCCGACCAGCTCATCCGCGACGGCTGGGCCTACTACGCCTTCGACCGCCCTGAAGCCCTCGAGGCCAAGCGCAAAGAATACGAGGCGGAGAAGAAGACCTTCCAGTACGACTGCAACACCCGCAGCCAGATGGAGAACAGCCTGAGCCTCGGCATGGAAGAGGCGCAGCGCCGCATCGACGCCGGCGACCCCTACGTGGTGCGCTTCAAGTTCCCCGAGGGCATCGACATTACGGTGCACGACCTTATCCGCGGCGACGTGACGATGAACAGCCGCCTGCTGGACGACAAGGTGCTCTTCAAGAGCGACGGCATGCCCACCTACCACCTGGCCAACATCGTTGACGACCACACGATGGAGATCACCCACGTGATCCGTGGCGAGGAATGGCTGCCGAGTGCCCCGCTGCACGTCATGCTGTACAAAGCCTTCGGCTGGGAGGACACCATGCCGCAGTTCGCCCACCTGCCCCTGCTGCTCAAGCCCGAGGGCAACGGCAAGCTGAGCAAGCGCGACGGCGACCGCCTGGGATTCCCTGTCTTCCCCCTGGAATGGCACGACCCCAAGAGCGGCGAAATCAGCAGCGGCTACCGCGAAAAAGGCTACCTGCCCCAGGCGGTGGTCAACATGCTGGCCCTCCTCGGCTGGAACCCGGGGACCGAACAGGAAATCATGTCGATGGACGAGCTCATCAAGCTCTTCAACATCGAGCACATCAGCAAGAACGGCGCCAAGTTCAACCTTGACAAGGCCAAATGGTTCCAGCACGAATACTTCCAGAAACTCTGCGACGAGGAGGTGGCTTCCTACCTCGAAGCGCAGCTCAAGGAACACGGCATCAGCGCCGAGCACCACTACGTGGTGAAGGTGGCGGGCATGATGAAGGAGCGCATCACCTTCCCCAGCGAGCTGTGGGAGACCTGCTGCTACTTCTTCCAGGCCCCGACGGAATACAACGAGAAAGACGTTGCCAAACGCTGGACCCCCGACATGCACATCCACATGCAGAAGGTCATAGACATCCTGAACACCGTACCCTTCGAGCACGACGCCATCCACAAGGCCCTGCTGGACGACTACATTGCCGCCAACGGGCTGAACACCGGCAAGGTGATGAACTCGCTGCGCATCGCCGTGGTGGGCCGCACCGTGGGGCCGGACATGATCACCCTCGTCCTCACCATCGGCAAGGAGGAGACCATCCGCCGCGTGGAACGCGCTATTGAAAAAATAAAAATTGAAAAATAAAAAAGACAACAATGGAAAACAATAAACTGAGCAAAATCCTTCTGGCCTGCAACGCAGTGCTGCTGCTGGGCCTCATCGGCATCTACATTCTCCACTTCACATCGGCCCCCAAGAGCAAAGTGAACCCCGAAGCCGCCGCCCCCCTGCAGAAAGAAGGCGGACTGACCATTGCATACGTCGACACCGACACTCTTCTGGCCAACTACGAGTACGCCAAAGAGCTGGAGCAGGAGCTCCTGGCCTACAAGAGCCAGCAGGAGCAGTATGGCCGCCAGCAGATTGAGAAATTCCAGAAGGACTACCAGGACTACCTGAAGAACGGCGCCAACATGACGCGCACGCAGCAGGAGGCCAAGGAGGCCGAACTGAAACAGCGCTCCGAGAAGATGGCCACCCTGGAGCAGGAGCTCACCGCCAAAATCATGGAACGCCAGATGGAGGAAAACACCAAGCTGCTCAACGCCATCTTCGCTTTTGTGCGCGAATACAACGCACAGAACCAGCAGTTCGACATCATCCTCCGCAAAACCTTCGAGAACGCTCCCTCCCTCTACCTCAACCCCGGCATGGACATCACCAAGGAGATTCTGGACGGGCTCAACGAAGAACACCGCAACCTCAAGGCCAAAAAGGAAGAATAGCCGACAAAGGCCACTCCCATTTACAATTCAGCCACAGCCGAAAGCTGTGGCTTTTTCTTTACACCTTGGAAAATGAATGGCATCAGTCGCGACGCGAACGGACAAACTTGGCGCCAAGGGCACTGAAAGTAGTGCGCCGAAGAAAGTAATAATCAATAAGAATCAACCGCTTATAAACACACGAGACGGTGTGGTGGGGCAACATGGAACGCTTGTCGACAAGCTCCTGGTGCTGGTCCCTGAACTCCTGATGCGCCTGCCATACAGCCTTGAACTCGCCGAGGTTCCCCTGCAGGAGAAACTTCAGCGCTGCGACACCGTCGAGCACCATGCGCCGGCGAATCACGCGTTTCAGGCGCCGGGCCGGGAGGTTCTTGTAGAGCATGGCGAGGTTGTTGCGGAAATTAAGACGGGTCTTGAAAGGCGAGCTCTTGGGCAGGGTGCCGCCGCCGACGTGGTAGACCGTCGAACGGGGACAATAACGCACCTGGTAGCCGTGGTTCTTGGCACGCCAGCAGAAGTCAATCTCTTCCATATGGGCAAAGAAATCGCCATCCAAGCCACCGAGTCTGTGGAAGACATTGGCCCGGACAAACATGGCCGCGCCGGAAGCCCAGAAGATGTCGCACTCGTCGTCGTACTGCCCATGGTCGCGCTCCAGCGAAGAGAAGATACGTCCGCGGCAGAAGGGATAGCCATAGTGGTCGATGAACCCTCCCGCACCTCCGGCATACTCGAAGGTGTCCTTGCTGTCATACATCAGCAGCTTGGGCTGGGCAATGGCCACGCGGGCCTCGCGTTCCATCATGGCAACCACCGGCTGCACCCAGTGGGGGGTGCATTCCACGTCGCTGTTGAGCAGCACATAGTAGTCGGCCTTCACCTGCGCCAGCGCCCGGTTGTAGCCTTCGGCAAAGCCGTAGTTTTTGTCCAAGAGCACCAGACGCACTTGAGGATAGGATGCCTGGAGGAAAGCGACAGAGTCGTCGGTCGAGCCGTTGTCGGCCACCACCACCTCCGACGAGAGGTCGAGGCGAGGGCTGTTGGGGGTCTGCCATCCGGCCTCAGACTCGCTGTCCATCAACGAGTATTTGAGAACCGACGGCATGAAACGCTCCAGCATCGGGCGTCCGTTCCAGTTGAGTATTACGATGGCAACGTGTATCATGGTTGTAAAAGGCTAAGCAATGTTGAGAGATTTGACTGGATGCAACGGCGATTGTTGCGGACGGGTGAGTTTCCAGCGGCGGTGGCTCCAGAGCCAGAACTCGGGTCGCGTCGCAATATCGGCCTCCAGAGTGCGGATGTATCGTTCCTCGATGGTGTATTGCGGCACCGCCTGAGGGTCCTCACAGAGGAGGCTGAAGGTGATGGTATAACGCCCGCGGCGAGGTTTGTCGACGCGATAGTATAGCACAGGGTAGTTGTAGCGACGGGCGAAATTCTCCGCGCCATAAAGGAAGGCTGTCTCCTGGTGGAAGAAAGTGGTCCAATAGCTCCTGTCGGGATGCGCCGGCGACTGGTCGCTGAGCATCATCAAAGCACACGGCACATGGTGCTTGTCATAGAAATCCACCACCTGCCTCACCGTGTCCGGATAAACCACCTCGGTGCCAAAGCGCGTGCGGCGACGGAATACCCACGGCTCAAGAACCTTGTTGCTTAAGGGTTTGCCCACGCCGATACCATGGTGGAAGAGCTGCATATTGAGCGAAGTGACCATGTATTCCCAATTGTTGTAGTGGGCCGACATGAGAATCACCGTACGCCCCTGCTCGTAGTAGCGGTTGACAAGGTCGCGGTTCACCACATGGTAGCGTTTCATGATGCTGCGCGGCGAAGCGAAAAGATTGTAGAGACCTTCGATGAGGAGGTCACAAAGATGACGGTAGTAGCGACGCTCTGTCTTCAGCCGTTCCTTCTCGTCCTTTTCGGGGAATGCCGCCGCCAGATTGCGCCGCACCACCTTGCGGCGGTAGCCCACAAGGTAATACGCGATGAAATACAATATATCCGACAGCAAATACATCGTGCGAGAAGGACCTGTCAAACCAATTTAATATCCACGTCTGAACTGTTCGCCCACCTCGCCGACAACATTGTCGCCCAATTGGTTGCGGCACAAACGACGCTCCCAGCCCGGATCCTGCACCTCGCCTCGGGCATTGCTGTTGAGGAGGGTGTAGAGGCCGCTGCGATGCTCGTCCCAGAAGAGGAAGACACGCGTGTTGTCGTCCATCGGCAACTTGTTGTAGCGCCATATCTGATAGGGCAGATAGTAGACGTGTCCCTGCGATTCGGTCTCGAACTGGTTGGTGGCGTCGTCACCGGTCTGACGCATCTGCAGCGGGGTGCCCGAATGGGTACCGTTGAGGTTGCGCACCGAGACGAAGTTCTTCTCGTCGCGGACAAAGTCGGGCGGTCCGTACTGCAGGTATACGCGCCCGCGATCGGTGTGGATGCCAAGGGTGCGCGGATAGCTGAAGGCGGCCTGCACATAGTCGATGCGCTCTTTGTATTTAAGCCATTCCACCTCGGCGTTCAGCGGGTAGCGCTCCTGCCAGAAGCGGTAGAGGAAAGCCTGCTTCTCTTCGAGGCCCGGACGGGATATAAGGTCGCGCGACACCTGCTTCTCACGCTCGGAAGCTATGGGATAGAGCGCGTCGAGGTAAATGTTGAGCTGTGCCTCGTCGGTATAGGCTCCAGCAAAAGTCCCCGTGAAATCGCTAAGCTCTTCGCCCTTCACACCAGGGTTGGAACGGAAGAACGGCAGCTTTTTGTAGAGGAGCAACTGGTTGTCGCTGTTGCGCAGCTCGACAACAAGGTTGAAGTTGCCCGAAGGCAGCTGCGAGATGTCCAGGCTGCCGTACACAGGCACATAGGCCGAGCCGTATTTGCGCGACATGCTGCGCTGCGCCTCAAAGCGGTTGCCCGTCTCTTGCTGTTCTATGTATGCCACCACCAGGAAAGGCTTCTTGCCCAGCTCCTGGTTGATGTTGTAAATCTCGTAGTAGAAGTTCAGGTGATCCACCTGCTCGGGGACGAAGTCGCTGACATACGGCTCCATATCGTATCCGCCGCGCGAAAAGATGTTCTCCGTGGTGGTGGGGGTGGCTTCTGCCATAAGCTGGATGGAGGAGAGCGTCGGATGGACATTGTCGAAGTTGAAGGCCAGCTTCTCGCTCACCATGGCCGCAGGAGCTTCCGAGTTCTTGTCGCGGATGGTCAGCTCAAGGTCGTATATGCCGTTGTTCAACGAAAAACGCTGCATGTCGATAAAACTGAAGTCCAGCTCCTCCAACGAGCCCACGGTGGGACTGTTCAGGTCGTACTTCTTCACATAACAGACCGAGTCGCCCTGCTTGGCAACGATGGTCACCTCGGCGGTAGCCCTGTAGCTGCCGTTGGGCTGCTTCACGAACTGCATCGTCCATGCGTCAAACGAGAGGTAGGTCTCCACATACGGCTGGCTGGTCGACGGGGCATAGAAGGTGCTGTAGCTGAACACCGCGCGCATCGACCCCTGCGCCTGGAGCGCGGTCCATCCCATGGCGGCCAGAATCACTAGCATTGATACTATCCTTTTCATCTCTTTTATCTTTAAAATTATATATACAACGCACTCCGCACAATTTTATTGCCCCGATGGCAATCCATGTGCTATTAATTTTTGTTAAAAAGAATACTGTCTCCCGCTATTTCAGCCCGTTGTACTCGCGGTAGTTGGCCACAATGTCCAGTATCTCTTTGCCGTACTGCTCCAGCTTGGCCTTGCCGATGCCGGGCACCGCCAGCAGCTCCCTCTCGTTGCGCGGCATCAGGCTTGCAACGCCCATCAGCGCCTTTTGTGTGAGCACGAAAAACGATGGCTTGTCTATCTCCGCGGCCTTTGCACGGCGCCATTGCGTCAAGAGCGACACCAAGCCACTCTCCGCTTTCCGTTCTCCACTCTCCGTTCTACGCTCTCCACTCTCCACTCTCCGCTTTCCGCTCCCTCCTTCCTTGGCCATCAGCACCTCCGCCTTGGCCCTTTGCACCGACACCACATTGTATCCGTCCTTGCACACGGCCTCCATGCATGCCAACTTCACCTTCAACCGTTCCATCAGCTGCTCCGAGGCCTCCTTGATGGCCTTCGAGGTCTCCTTGTTGTCGATGTCCACGTCCACCAGCACCGCCACCGCACAGCGTGCCGACGCCAGCTGCGTGCGATAGTATTCGGCCCCTTGGCGCGCGCGTTCGTCCTGCTCCCGTTCGCCGAGGTGCATCAACTGCATGCGGAAACGCTCGCTCACACCCTGCAGCTGCACAAGCGACGTCGCCACCTCCTGCATCCTCCTCACCTTGTCGGGATAGATATTGCGCAACTTCGCATATCGCTCCTCCAGCCGCTCCGTCTCGTGCACCACGTCTTCCATGCCGAAAAGTTCCATCAGCTTCTCTATGCGGTATTCCTTCTCCCGCTGCCCGATGCCCTCCGCCACAGCCTCGCGCCTCTGCTCCACACCCTCGGCAAACCTCGACACCGTGGCATCGCTGAAGGCCACTCCCGCCGTCAGCGGCGTTGTCAGCGTCAAGCCCTCCAGCGTGCGGCAACGGCTCAACGCCACATACACCTGCCCGAAGGCAAAAGCGTCGGCAGCATCGATGGCCACCCTGTCGAACGTCAACCCCTGGGCCTTGTGGATGGTCACCGCCCAGGCCGGCCGCAGGGGGTACTGGCTGAAGGTGCCGTCCACTTCCTGCGTTATCTGTCCGTTCGATTCGTTGAGGGCATACTTGAGGTTCTCCCACGTCTCGTGCCCCACCGTCAACACGTCGCCGTCATCATCGGCCACCTCCACCTGTTCGCGTCCTTCGTCGTCTGTCACAAAGCCAAGCACCGTAGCCAGCTTGCCGTTGTAGTAGCGGTGCTGACCCGAGGAGTCGTTCTTAACGAACATCACCCGCTCGCCCTCACGCACCTCCAGCAGGCTGTCGATGGGCATCATCGAATCGGGGTAATTGCCACGGACAACAGCCTTGAACATGCGCACCTCGCCTTTCAGAGCATCCATATGGCGACGGTTGATGGCATCAGCTTGACGGTTGTGGGTGGTGAGGGTAATCGGAATGCCCTCCGACCTCCGTTCTCCGCTCTCCGTTCTTCGTTCTTCTCTAACCACGCGGCTGTTCAACGCCGCCAGAGTGGCAGCATCGAGGTTGTTGTCGCGTACATGGTTCAGGAGAGAGACGAAAGCGGCATCTTGCTGACGATAGACATGCATAAGCTCGATAGTGACATAGTCGACCTTCTGCAAAGCCTTGCTGTGGAAGAAGAACGGCGAGGGGTAGACTCGCTCCATGTAGGGGCGTTCTTTCTCCGTCACCACCGGCGGCAGCTGGTGCACATCGCCTATCATCAGCAGCTGCACTCCCCCGAAGGGCTTGCTGTTGCGACGGTAGCGCCGCAGCATCATGTCCACAGCGTCCAGCAGGTCCGCCCGCACCATCGAAATCTCGTCTATAATCAGCAGCTCCAGCGTCCGGATTATGTTCTGCTTCGTCTTGCTCAGTCCCTTGTGGGCATTGGGCATCTGGTATTCCGTCACCAGCTCTTTCACATCCGGCAGGTAAGGCTCGAACGGCAGCTGGAAGAACGAGTGTATCGTCACTCCCCCGGCGTTCACCGCCGCAACACCCGTCGGTGCCAGCACCACATGCCGCTTCGGGCAGTGCTCCACCAGCTCGCGCAGGAACGTCGTCTTGCCCGTACCGGCCTTGCCCGTCAGGAACACACTCACCCCCGTCAACTCGACGTAGCGTTTCGCCAAATCTATCTGCGGATTATCCAAAACACCTAACTCTTAACTCCTAACTCTTAACTCTTAACTGATCGGCCACCTCCGGTCGAGGGTGAAACTCAGCGGGCTCACCTTCAGCTGCGGGGCGAACTGCAGGCGCTTCCACTCGTTCTGTCCCACCTTGCGTATCACATTGTGCACCAGCTCGCGGTCGTAGCCCTCCTCCACAATCTCGTCCTCGCACATCGACTCGTCGAGGTACAGGTTCAGCACAGCGTCCAGCGTGTCGTAGTCCGGCAGCGAGTCGCTGTCCTTCTGCCCCGGGCGCAGCTCCGCGCTCGGCGCCTTGGTGATGGTGTTGACCGGGATGCGTATCCCGTCGCGATTGATGTATTCGCACAGCTGATAGACCTCGGTCTTATACAGGTCGCCGATCACCGCCAGGCCTCCGCAGGAGTCGCCGTAGATGGTGCCGTAGCCCATGGCGGCCTCCGAACGGTTGGTCGTGTTCAACGCCAGGGCGCCGAACTTGTTGGCATAGGACATCACCAGCGTGCCGCGGATGCGTGCCTGCAGGTTCTCCTCGGTAACGTCCTCGGCGCGGTCGCCGAACACGGGCTTCAGCGCCCCGCGGAAGGTGTCGAACATCTCGCGGATGGGGACGATGTGGTAGTCCATGCCCAGATTGTGCGCCAGGTCCTCGGCGTCCTTCACCGAGTGGTCCGTGCTGTACTGGCTGGGCATCAGCAGGCCGTGCACATTCTCGGCCCCTATGGCGTCCGCCGCCAGCGTGGCCACCAGTGCCGAATCCACACCGCCGCTCAGCCCCAGCACAGCGCGCTGGATGCCGTTCTTGCGGAAATAGTCCCTCAGGCCGCACACCAGCGCCTTGTACACCAGCTCCACGGCCTCAGGCTTCTCGTCTTCGATTTCTTCAATCTGCTGCATGTCGACCGTAGCGCAGGCGTCCTCGAAATACGGCAGCTGGCTCAGCACACCGCCCGCGGCGTTCATCGCCAGGCTCCCGCCGGCATACAGGTACGGACCCTCGCCGCCAGTGCGGTTCACATACACCAGGCCCGCATTCAGCGTCTCCACAATCTTGCTCATACGGTAGCGCGTGCGGTAGGGCTTCTGGTAGTCAAACACATTGCACCCGCAGCACACCACCAGGTCCGGCTGCTCCACGTGGCCGCGCGTCAGCTCCTTCAGGTCCTCGTAGAACCCAATAGCTATCTTCTGGTCGTGGAACTGCACCACCTGCACGCCCTCGCCCCGCACGAAGCAACGCTGCTCGTCCGGCGCCAGGTACTTCTTCGTCACAATCGCCCGGATGGCGCAATTCTGCACAAACACAATCGCGTTGCACAAACCCTTGTCCTGGATCTGCAGCGGCAGACCCACCAGGAACGCCCGGTGCTCGCTCCGCACCACCAGTTCCTGCAGCGCCGCCTGCGCGCGCTTCTGCAGGTCCGTGTAGCCCGCCGACGCAAAAAGCGGCGCCCCGCACAACGTGCACGCGGGGAAAACAGTAAGCAAAGCCTCACGGCTCTCCGGCGACTCCAGCTCGCCGATTATCCACTCGAGATTCTCCTCGGGTCGGTTCGTACGCACATCGTGCTGAACAACATGTATATTCATCGCTGTCTCTATTATGTTTTTTTTATTTTTTAACTTCCTGTCCTCCTGCCGCGCGGCAAAACGGATTGCCGGGCGGCGCAACTTTGCCGGGCGGCGCAACCTACAGGTTGCGCAACACCTATTCCAAGAAACGCCGCCACCCCGTTTTTATTATCCCGCCCGGCAAAAAAAATATCAACACCCCCCACTCATCACTCATCACTCATCGCTCATCACTCATCACTCATCACTCCCCCCGAAAGGGGGCAAATTCGGCCCTTCTCATATAGTTCCTATATACTTCTCATATACTTCTTATATCACCTATATAAGAAGTATATGAGAAGTATATGAGAACGATATAAGAACGATATAAGAAATGCCG
>Ga0326511_10000724_pt1 | contig 28870 bp, 26 predicted proteins | sample 0_2496_0518_D_FD_203701 | JGI IMG/M metagenome (GOLD analysis project Ga0326511, IMG submission 203701) | Bovine rumen microbial communities from UC Davis, California, United States - 0_2496_0518 | ecosystem: Host-associated > Mammals > Digestive system > Stomach > Rumen | place: USA...
AATTCCGCAGCCAATATCGGCAAATGCTCCGAAAGAATCAAGGTGAGTGATACGTGCATTGATTATATCTCCGGGAATAAGAGTGGAAATATATTCTTCCATACATCTTTCCTGAGCAAGACGGCGTGAAAGAACTGCAATGGTTTTTCCCGATTCGGTTTTTCTGAAATCGGTAATAATAAAGCATACAGGGCGGTTGACACGGGATATTACTGCAATATCCCTCACTGTACCCTCACGTATACCGATTGCACCTTCTTCACGGGGAATTATTCCTTTTATTGCTCCGAGGTCAACGATAAGATTGTGGGAACTGTCGCATACTGATGCTCTTGCTTCAAGTATACGGCCTTCACGGTAAGCTTCGGTAAGTGAAGCCATAGACTGCAGAGATGATAAATTTTCAGGGGTAGAGATAAGCTTGCCTTCAGGATAGTATCCTGTCATTTTGCTTCATTCCTTTCTTGAGGCGGTGCCTCTTTGGCTTTCTCAACATATATATGATAATTGATGTACAGATATTCTGCATTTACTCTTATAATGTGCCTTGAATAATCTGATAATATAGAATATAATATATCAGTAAAGAGTTTTTTATATTTATAAGGAGGTACATTATGGAGGAAAGTAACGGCAATATTAAATTTCTTTCAGCAATTTCATATATAGGTATCCTTTTTGTAATAGGACATTTTGCGGTTGAGAAAAACAATCCCGACCTGAGATTTCATACCTATCAGGGCGGTGTATTGTTTGCCTTTTTTACTGTACTGTATTTTATTGATTTTCTCGTATATCTTCTGCTTAGTTTTATACCGTCATTTCAGTTAGTGATCTGTACGCTTCTGACTGTAGGGATAAGTGTGGCATATATAATACTTACCGCAATGGGGATAGGCTATGCAATTTCATTCAAACAGCGTTTTCTGCCTTTTGTAGGCAGTGCGGCAGTGTCACTTCGCAGAAAGCTTGACGGAAAACACAGTGATAAATGAAAACCGTAAACTTATGTTACCATCTTTACAGTGAAAAATTTGACGTAATATTTAGACCGCAAAAAAATATAATTTGACAGGGGAATTTTTAAAAATGAACGATGATATAATTTTTACAGATTCATATGATTTTGATGAAAAGGCAGATTCGGGAACAGTTCTTGTATATTTCTATGAACATTTCAATATTCAGAGCCGTGCATTTATGGGAGTAATAGAGGAGCTTGCAGAAGAATATTCTGATAATGTTATGTTTCTTGTTGTAGATGTGGAGCAGTCGCCCGATATAGCAATGCGTTATGAAATAGATGATCTGCCGAGTGTTGTGATATTAAGAAACGGAGAAATAGCAGAAGTTGTTGAAGGTTCAAATCCTGCTTATGTATATGCCGATATTTTAGATTCGCTTGACGAATAGTAAACAAAAAAGTTGCCGATGTACTTTTATGTATCATCGGCAACGATTTTTCTATTTGTTCAATATAAGATTATTTCTTTTTTGTTTTAGGTTTCTTAGCAGGCTCAGCCTTAACTTCTGCCTTTTTGGGTTCTTCTTTTTTAGCAGGCTCAGCTTTAACTTCTGCCTTTTTAGGTTCTTCCTTTTTAGCAGGTTCAGCCTTAATTTCTGCCTTTTTGGGTTCTTCCTTTTTAACAGGCTCAGCTTTAACTTCTGCCTTTTTGGGTTCTTCTTTTTTAGCAGGTTCAGCTTTAACTTCTGCTTTTTTGGTTTCTTCCTTCTTAGCAGGTTCAGCTTTAACTTCTGCCTTTTTAGGTTCTTCCTTTTTAACAGATTCAGCCTTAACTTCTGCCTTTTTAGGTTCTTCCTTCTTAGCGGGTTCAGCTTTAACTTCTGCCTTTTTAGGTTCTTCCTTCTTAGCGGGTTCAGCTTTAACTTCTGCCTTTTTGGGTTCTTCCTTTTTAACAGGTTCAGTTTTAACTGCTGCCTTTTTGGGTTCTTCCTTTTTAACAGGTTCAGCTTTAACTTCTGCCTTTTTGGGTTCTTCCTTTTTAGCAGATTCAGCCTTAGCTTCTGCCTTTTTGGGTTCTTCTTTCTTAGCAGCTACTTTTTTATCTGTCTTTTTGACATCATCTTTCTTTTCAGCAGCCTTTTTAACAGCAACTTTAAGAGGAACAGTTACCTTTGCCTTTTTATCAAATGTATCAAGTCCTTCGCAGCCTGCAAGGAAATCTTTGATCTTGTTATAGATCTTATCTGTTCCTCCCTTTGAATCACTTTCAATATTAAGAGGCATTATTGGGTCGTGAACGCTAAGTCTGAGCAAAAACCAACCGTCACCGTCAGCTTTATTGAATGATACACGAATACCTTCGTGATTATCTTCTGCAACTTTGAAACTTTTATCAGCTTCTGCTGCTTTAGTAAGTTCCTGAATAACTCTTGTACCGTATTCAGCAAAATCCTTTGCGGTAATGGCAATTCTCTTTTCAATGCTTTCAACAGGCTCGGCAAGACCGGCAATAACAGATTCAAGTTTTTTGCCTTCAGTGCGGAGTTTTGCCATTTTTATGATTATCTTTGTAACAAGATATGCACCGTCATCAAGGAAGTAATTTTCTCTCATAGCTGCATGACCTGATGTTTCAATAGCAAGAGGACAATTTATCCCCTTTGCATTCTGTGCAAGAGCTTCATTTATAACATTCTTGTATCCTCTCTTGAAACGGAGATGAACACCGCCGAGATCCTTTTCGATAAATGTTTTAAGACCTGATGATGTGATTGAATCGGTAACGATCATACCGCCCTTATTATCCTCAAGTGCAATAGCAGATGCGAGAGCAACAAGACGATTGCGGTTGATCTCATTGCCCTGTGAATCAACAGCAGCTCCTCTGTCAACATCTGTGTCAAAGATAACTCCAAGGTCGGCACCGGCAGCTTTTACAGCCTTGCTTATTGCAGCCATGGCAACCTCGTTTTCAGGATTCGGGATATGGTTCGGGAAAGTACCATCCGGCTCAAGGAACTGACTTCCTCTTATATCTGCACCGAGTGCTTCAAGTACATCTGTAGCAAAAAATCCTCCGGCACCGTTTCCGGCATCAACAACTATTTTAAATCCTTTGAGAGGATGATGATAATCATCCTGAGAATTTACTTCTTTTTTAATAAGCTCACGGAGAGAATAAGCATATCTGGACATATAGTCACTGTCAACACGTTTTCCTCCTCTTGCTTTTTCGGGAGTTTTGTTGTCCTGAGCATATTCAAGTATAGCTTCAATATCCTTGCCCTCAAGACCTCCGTCACGGGTAAAGAATTTAAGTCCGTTTCTGTAATAAGGGTGATGGCTTGCTGTGAGCATTAAAGCACCGTCGCATAACATATCTACTGTTGTCATAAACATAGAGGGGGTAGATGCGAGGTCACAGTCAAGAACTGTAATACCTGCACGAACCATAGCTGCACAAGCAAGATCAAGAAGATGCTGTCCGGATATACGGGAATCTCGTCCGACAGATACTTTCAATTCATGGGCATTTTTTCCTGTTTTAGCACAAAGCCAGAGGATAAATCCGTCAACCATTGCTGTGACGTTTTTATCGGTAAGGTCTACTTCAAATCCTGCTCCTTCCGTAGCCACGCCTCTGATGTCAGTGCCGCTTTTGAAATGTTTCCAGATTTCGTTTAACATAGTGAAATTCTCCTTTATAATAAATTTTTGATGGCATATAATTACGTCTTTATTTTATCTCTGTATTAAAGGCGTATTTATCATTTGTTTTTTCAAATTCATGTGAACCGATAGTAAGTTTGTCACCATTCAGTGAATATGTCAGTTCACCCTCCATTTGTGTATTTGAAATTGAATAATAGCTTACTTTGAGCTTTCCATCGGAAACGACATTATAGCTTCCGAATATTTCATTCTGACTGTTATACTGTTCAAAAGTACCGTCATCATTAAAAGTGAAAGTATAGCTGTATGTCGGTTCTTCTGCTTTATAAAACCATGTTCCGAGTATAGCTTTATCGGGTGTGAAATTTTCGGGTTTATCCTGTTTTATTTTTATATTTGAGGGAACAAATTTCCATTTGTAATATGTAGTTCCGTCTTCTGTAACGCTGTCTGTTATTTTCTTTTTAGCTTCTATGGTTTCCTTATCGGATTCTTCAGTATCAGCTGTAAAATAAAACCCCGAAAGGTCTGTAAGCTCCAGACTGCGGCCCGAAAAAACATTTCCTCCGATGCTATAATTGAATTTTGCGGAAAGGTGATCATCTCCGTTTGTAAGGAAAACGGTAAGGAGCGATTTGCCATTCTCAGTACCGAGAAAGTATTTACCAATAGCTGTTTGTCCGCCCGACTGGTAGCGAAGTCCTCCGTTTCCGTCAAATGTGAAGTTGTAATTAATTTTTTCATCTGAATCAGGAAGATTAAGTTCCAGTCCCCATGACCCGTTTATTGATGTATCGAAAAAGCATTTCCAGCCGCCGAATAATACTGCACTTCCTAAAAATATTGCAGCTGCTGTATAAAGAGGTGTACGGTAATGTTTTGGGTGTGATTTCTTTTTCGATATTTTTTCGGTTTCATTCATCAGGTTATCATCTCCGGTAAAAAACACAATATTATGCTGTACAGCTTTATCCAAAACCATACAATATTATTTTAACTGATATTTCCAACGAATACAAGTGATTATGGAAGTTTTTTCTAAGAAAATATTATTATTTTTGCATCATAACACACAAAATGTCTGAAATGTATTTTTTAAACAAAAAAATCTTATTTTTGGTAGAAATTATCTGTAAGTAAAATTGAGAAAAGTGTGTCTGCTTTTATAATTTGCTGTTGAAAGAAAACCAAAAATATGCTATTATATACAAGAGGAAATATCTGTTATTTCCATTAAATTCCTTTATTTGAGCGGTTTTTCTTAATTTGGGTAATATGAAAACCGTATTTTATATTATGTGTTTGATTTTTGGGAGGGTATTTAATTATGAATATTAATGAATCTTTTAATCTTTGGCTTGCGAATGCAAATGCAGATAAGGATCTTAAAGAAGAACTTGAAGTTATAAAAAATAGTGAAAAAGAAATATATGAACGCTTCTACACAGAACTTAAATTCGGTACTGCTGGCCTCAGAGGGATTATTGGTGCAGGTACGAACAGAATGAATGTTTATACAGTTCGCCGTGCCACACAGGGACTTGCAAATTTCCTTAAAAAGAAATATGAAAATCCTTCGGTTGCAATATCACATGATTCAAGGATAAAAGCAGATCTTTTTGCAAGAGAAGCTGCAAGTGTTCTTGCTGCAAACGGAGTCAAGGCTTATATCAGTGCTGAGCTTGAGCCGACACCGGTTGTATCATTTGCTGTCCGTGAGCTTAAAACTCAGGCAGGCATAATGGTAACGGCAAGCCATAATCCTGCTGAATATAATGGTTATAAGTGTTACGGCAGCGATGGGTGTCAGATGACGGATGCAAATGCAAATGCCGTTTTTGAAGAGATCAAAAGTGTTGACTATTTCAATGGTGATATAAAGTATATCAGCTTTGATGAAGGCGTTAAAAACGGTATGATAGAGATCATTTCTGATGATGTTTATGAAAAGTATCTTGAAAATGTACAGGCACAAAGTGTAAATCCGGGTGCTTGCAAAGGATCAGATCTTAAGGTAGTATATACTCCTCTTAACGGTGCTGGCAATAAGCTCGTAAGAGAAATTCTTAAAAGAAACGGTCTTGAAAATGTCATTGTCGTTAAGGAACAGGAAGCTCCTGACGGAAATTTCCCGACCTGCACTTATCCTAATCCCGAGGAAAAAGAAGCACTTGAACTCGGACTTGAAATTTGTAAAAAAGAAGATGCAGACCTTCTCCTTGCAACAGACCCTGACAGTGACAGAGTAGGTATTGCTGTAAAGACAGACAGCGGTTATCGTCTTATGACGGGTAATGAGACAGGTATAATGCTCCTTAATTATGTTCTTTCAAGCCGTAAAAATAACGGCACACTGCCCGGAAACCCCTTGTCTGTAAAAACTGTTGTGACAAGTAGGCTGGTAGATAAAATTTGTGAGAAATTCGGCTGTGAGCTTAAAGTTGTTCTTACAGGTTTCAAATATATCGGCGAACAGATACTTTTCCTTGAACAGAAAAATCAGCAGGACAGATATGTATTCGGGTTTGAGGAAAGCTACGGTTATCTTGCAGGTACTTATGTAAGAGATAAGGATGCGGTTGTTGCGTCCATGCTTATATGCGAGATGGCTGCTTATTACCGTAAGCAGAACAAGAGTCTTAATGATGTTATGAATGAGCTTTATGATGAATTCGGATATTATTATAATAAAACTAAGGCTTTTAAATTTGATGGTTCAGCCGGTATGCAGAAGATGAGCGATATAATGTCATCTATCAGAAATGCACACCCGCAGGAACTTGCAGGATTAAAAGTAACTGCATATTCGGATTATCTTGAATCATATTCAATGGATATTTTAAGCGGAGTTCGTAAGGAGATAGATCTTCCTAAATCAAATGTTCTTGCTTATTCACTCGAAAATGGTGGCTCGGTAATAGTACGTCCTTCAGGCACAGAGCCTAAGATCAAAGTTTATATTACAGCAGTCGGCAAATCAGAAGCTGATGCAATAAAGATCTCAGGCGACATGCTTTCATCTGTATGTGAAAAATTCGGTATCTGATAAAAAATAAATAATTTAAAGCGGTCAGTTTACTGTATTCCGGTATTCTGACCGCTTATTTTATGTAAAAAATAAGACAGACACTGCTTTTTACAGCAGTGTCTGCCTGTAGGAGAAATTATAGAAATGAGGTGTAAGCAAAATCAGTTATTGAAGAAATCTTCAAAAGGATCATAATTATTTCTGTAATCGGGAGTTGTCTGTTGTTCCTGTTTTTCTGTTTCTTCGTCAGAGGGACGTTCACCGAGTGTTACATCAAGAGTAATTTCTTTTCCGTCACGCTCAACAACAATTTTAACTTTGTCGCCTTTTTTGTGCTTTGCAAGATAATTTGTAAGATCAGTTGATTCGGAAATTTCCTTGTCATCTATCTTTACGAGACGGTCATAAGCTTTGATGCCTGCCTGCTGGGCTGCTGAATCGGGCTGGACATAGCTTACATAAACGCCTTCTTTTTCTACACGATACATGAACTTTGCATTTTCGTTGATTATATCAACAACATTTACACCAAGATAAGCTCTGTTTGTTACACGACCGTTTGTTTTAAGGTCATCGAGCACTGAAACTACATCATTTATCGGAATAGCAAATCCGAGACCTTCAACTGAAGTGCCTGATGATGTGGAAGAAGATTTTGCAACAACGATGCCGATAAGATTACCGTTTGCGTCGAAAAGTCCGCCGCCCGAATTACCGGGGTTGATAGCTGCATTAGTCTGGAGAAGATTCATCTTTTTACCGTCAATGGTGATTTCTCTGTCCATTGCACTGATGATACCGTCTGTTACCGTACCGCCAAGCTGACCGAGAGGGTTACCTATAGCGATAGCTACCTGACCCACACTGAGTTTAGCAGAGTCTCCGAAAGTTGCTGTTGTGAGATCTGTTTCCTCTATTTTAAGGAGGGCAATATCAAGCGTTGAATCCTTACCTATAAGCTTTGCAGTATATGTCTTCTGATTTGTAAGACGCACGGTGATACTTGTAGCACCATCAATAACATGGTTGTTTGTAAGAATGTAACCATCCTGAGATATTATAACACCGCTGCCTGCTGCTTTGGAAACGTACTGACCGTAGAATGAATCATAGCTTGTTGTTTCTGTTGTTATCTCAACAACAGCATCCTTTACCTTCGCGGTAACTTCCTGTACGGTTGTAGGTTTTATATCTGTGTCAGAAGCCTGAGTTATAACAAGCTGAGAATCACTGCTTTCTGTTTTTGATACCTGAGATGATGAGGAAGTCTGGCTTCCGTCAGTAACCACATTACCTTTTGCAAGTGAACCGCCTATAAATGCACCGCCTGCACCTACACAAAGTGCAAGAGCAAGAACACCTGCTATCATAGCAACTCTTTTGCCTGCACCTGATTTTTTCTTAGGAGTTTCCTGTGCGGCTGAAACAGGCTGTGAGTAAGGGTTGGTATATCCGTTATACTGCTGATACTGACCGTACTGCGGAAGGGGCATTGTATTATTTGAATAAACACTGCCGTTTACGCTGTTTTGGTTATAATTGAATGTTTCCTGCTGAACCGGTGAGTTGTAAGCTGATGTCTGCACAGTTGCATTTTGTATTGGTGTATCAACATCCTGTGTCTGAGAAACAGAATTCTGTATTGTTTCATAGCTTTCAGGTGTCTGAGGAGCAGACTGCTGTTCATTTTTAGCGGATACACTTTCCGAGGAGAATACGCCTTCAAGTCCTGTTGAATATCTGCCTTCGTTTTCGTTCATATTATTAAATTCTCTTTCATCCATGATTAAGACCTCCATTTGAATTTGGTTTTGTTTTTCTTTGGTGATGTTATTATAAATCAAATCAAAAAATAGTTTGTCAACAAAAATAAGATTTTTTAATAACAAATCTTTAATTTAATCTTAAACTATTTTAAGATTCTTAATAATTTGGTTTACATATATGTTTTACATCTATTTCACATAAATGTCAAGATTAGTAAAAAATTAATTATTGTTTTGTATTTGCATTACAGTTATGCTATAATAAACAGTGAGGTGAGAAAAATTGAAAACGAACTTTCATACACATACATACAGATGTAAACACGCATGGGGAACGGAAGAAGATTTCGTTGAAGAAGCTATAAAAAACGGTCTTTCGGAGCTTGGTTTTTCGGATCACGGCCCGTTTCCGGATAAAGATTACGGACTGAGAATGGAATATGATGAGCTTTCAGACTATATAAAAACAATAGATGAACTTAAACTTAAATACGCAGATAAAATAAAGCTTTATAAAGGTCTGGAAATAGAATATCATAAAAAATATAATGACTATTACAAATACCTTCTTACCGAAGCCGGCATAGATTATCTTTTGCTCGGTCAGCATAATTATACAGACAGCAGGGGAGAACTGAAATATATTACCGCTGCAAAGGCAACAAGTGAATATCTTGAATTTGCTGCAAGTATTGAAGAAGCCGCAGGAACAGGATTTTTTTCATTTATTGCACATCCCGATCTGCTTTGCAAAAACAATTTTGCATGGGATGAAAACATGAAAAAAACATTTGAAATTATAATTGATACTGCCGAAAAGTATGATATTCCTCTTGAAGTAAATGCCAATGGTTTAAGAAGAGGTATGCAGTATTTTCCTGACGGTATGAGGTATCAGTATCCGGATGACCGTTTCTGGAAAATGGTAAGGGGAAGAAATGTAAGGGTTGCGGTAGGTTCTGATTGCCATGCAGTTGAACAGCTTTGGGATCATCATATTCCGGTTGCTTATAATTATTGTGAATCTTTCAGATTGAATGTAACAGAACATCCTATAAAATTATATGAGGGAAATTAATTATGAAGAATAGAATTACAAAGCTTTTAATAATATCAGTTTTACTTTCATCAGTATTATGTACATCCGGATGCACGGGAAATGATAGATCTTCAAAAGCATCATCAAAAGCTCCATCTTCTGTTTCATCATCAAGCGTTTCAGTAGTTTCAGAGGAAGAGGAAAGCAGCGGTTTTACTGATTACGGTACAAGGGTGTATCCTGAAAGCTGGAATGATAACGGAATATTTTCGGCATATTATCAGAAAGCATATGATATAGTACAAAATATGACTCTTGAGGAAAAGGCAGGACAGATAATTCTTGCCAGATGTCCTGCACTTGATGGTGCTGCATGGGCAAAGGAATTTCATCTCGGAGGATATGTTCTGTTCGGACGTGATTTTGATGATTACACAAGGAATGAAATAACAGCAAATAACAGAGCATATATTGATTCACAGAAAATCCCCATGATAATTGCTGTTGATGAAGAAGGTGGAGATGTAAGCAGGCTTAGTTACAACCCTGAACTGACAGACCATAAATTCAGATCTTCAAGAGAGCTTTTTGAAATAGGAGGCATACAGGCAATAATAGATGAGGCATCCGAAAAGAATAAGCTTATGAAGAGTCTGAATATAAATACAAATCTTGCACCTGTGTGTGATATAAGTATGTCAGAAGAAGATTTCATGTATTCACGTTCTTTGGGACAAGCACCCGATATAACATCAGATTTTGTAAGACAATATACATCGGTAAGTCAGTCAGAGGGAATATCGGTAGCACTGAAACATTTTCCGGGATACGGAAATAATGCAGATACACATACCGGTATAGCAATCGATGAAAGAACCTATGAAACCTTTGTACAAAACGATTTCAAACCTTTTAAAGCAGGAATTGACGAAGGGGCACATATGGTTCTGGTAAGTCATAATATAGTAAAATGTATGGATGAAGATTATCCGGCATCATTATCGTCAAAGGTACATGATATACTCAGAAATGAACTTGGCTTTACGGGAATTATAATAACGGATGATCTGGAAATGGATGCTATAAATAAATATATCACAGATTATTCTCCGAATGTTGCCGCTGTTCTTGCCGGTAATGATATGTTATGCGTATCAGATTATGAAGAAGCATATAATGATATGATAACTGCTGTTCAGAATGCTAAAATAGACCCTGACGTTCTTGATCATGCTGCTACAAGAGTTATTGCCTGGAAATATGCAAAAGGACTTATTACAGAGTAAAACAAAAACCGCATCTGTCTTTACGGCAGGTGCGGAATTTTTTGCTTATTTAATAGCCATCATAGCAATAAGACCTCCTCTTTTTCCTCCGCTTGCACGGTGGGAGTAAAGGAGACCGCTGTTACATTTTGTGCATACATCACTTATAGTTATATTTATGCTCAGAAGTCCTGCATCCATAAGCATACGTCGGTTTGTTTCCTTCAGGTCAATAAGATATTTTCCGTGTCCGAGACTTTTTGTGAAATAAGCAGGTTTAAGCTCTGTAAGTGAGGCAAATTGTTCAAAAACAGGGGTATCAACTTCATAGCAGCAGGCACCTATTGCAGGGCCTACTACAGCAATTATATCTGTGGGATCGCAGCCGTAGTCTTCTGTCATACATTCTACCACAGCTTCTCCGATTTTGCCTACAGTGCCTTTCCAGCCTGCATGGGCAAGGGCAATAACTTTCTTTTCGGGATCGGCAAAAAACAGGGGAGTGCAGTCAGCATAATGTGTCACAAGGGTAACGCCCGGTTCATTTGTAACAAGTGCATCAACACTTGCCATATCATGCGGTCGGGTTATGCCTATGCCGCAGTCAGCGGAAGTAACCTTGCGTACAAAAGTATGATGATCCTGAGATGAACTTACTAATGTATCAAAATCAAAGCCTGTTGCATCACAGAAAATTCTGTAATTTTCGAGTACCTTTTCTCTGTCATCACCCTGTTTGAAATTCAGATTCATTGATTTATAGCAGCCTTCACTCACACCGCCTATACGGGTAGAAAAGGCATGATTTATAAAATCCAACTCACTAAGTGAAGGAAACCGGAGAAATGCAACTCCGTCAACAAAATTCAGATCTGTGTTTTTACTTTTAAATACCATAGTCATACCCTTTCTGTGAAAAAGCTCAGTCGATGATTGCTGCAGAAATTACAACAGTTCCTATTGTACTAAATATAAAATGATTTGTAAATAGTTTTTCGATTAAATTGCAAATTCATTTTTTTAATGTTATAATAACAGCTGAAATATTATTTTGGAGGACTAAAAATGTCATTAAAAAAGCTTTTTGGAAACAATATCGCTCCCGATTGTGAATATTGCCGTTATTACATAAAAAATGCCGGCAGTAATCCGGTATGCCGTTACGGGTCTTCATCATTTGAACAGACCTGCAAAAGGTATGTATACGATCCATTAAAAAGAGAACCGAAAAACCTTCCGGCTATACCGAAATATACTGCCGATGATTTTAAGCTTTGATCAATTATTTTTTAACTGCCTTAGCTGCTTCTTCAAGCATAGCTGTACAATGGGGGCAGCGTGTAGCCTTGATACTGATCTCACTGAAACAGAAAGGACACTCTTTTGTGGTGGGTTCTGCCTCAGGCTCAGGCTTTTTAGCAAGAGATGTAAGCTTGTTTACAGCTTTTACCATAGCGAAAATGATTATAGCCATGATAAGGAAATTGATTATAGCAGCTGCAAAGTTACCCAGAGAAATAGGGCCTACATTAAGCACCTGAGTAGCCTTTGAGAAATCGAGCTGACCTGTTTCGGGATTGGTGAAATCCTGACCTGAAACAGCAGCTATGATCCAGCTGATACCGGGCATGATAACATCGTTACAAAGAGATGTAACAATAGAACCGAATGCACCGCCGATGATAACACCGACTGCCAGATCCATAACATTTCCACGCATGACGAACTCTTTAAATTCGCTGATAAGTTTTCCCATAAGATATTACCTCCGTATATAAAATCATTGTTTACATTATAGCACAATATGGGAGTATTAGTAAATAGAAAAACTATATTTTTTTGTAAAAATTTGTATACTTTTGGAGTATATAGTAGTTTTATACTATAAACTATCAAATTTATGGTTATTCATAATTATGCAAAATAATGCTGTCATCCTGAGCGTAAGCGAAGGATCTTTTCCACTAATTCAGTTTTACTGAAAAGATTTTTCGTCGCTGCCACTCCTCAGAATGACAAGTCTTTTGTCAGATTTGCTCATTTATAGTTTTATGTAAAAAAAGCTGCTGCAATCGTTTGTGAATGCAGCAGCTTGATTTATATGTTCATAGTTTCAACAAATCATTCTATAACCTTTATCCAGCCTTCAGGAGCTTCGATTCTGCCCATTTGAATACCTGTGAGAGTGTCATAAAGTTTCTTTGTAACAGGCCCCATTTCCTCCATACCTGAGGGGAAGCAAATTTCATTGCCATGGTCATTTATCTTGCCGACAGGTGAGATAACAGCGGCAGTTCCGCAAAGTCCGCATTCTGCGAAATCCTTGAGTTCTTCAAAGTAAACTTCTCTTTCCTCAACTTCAAGACCGAGATATTCTTTTGCAACATGCATAAGTGAACGTCTTGTGATAGATGGGAGGATGCTGTTTGATTTAGGAGTAACAACCTTGTTGTCCTTTGTAACGAAGAGGAAGTTAGCACCGCCTGTTTCCTCAACCTTTGTGCGTGTTTTTGCATCGAGATACATATTTTCTGCAAAACCTTCGTTGTGTGCTGTAACGATAGCATGGAGGCTCATAGCGTAGTTAAGACCTGCTTTAATGAAACCTGTGCCGTTAGGAGCTGCACGGTCAAAATCACTTACTTTTATAACGATAGGCTTTGCACCGCCCTTGAAATATGGGCCAACAGGAGTGGTAAATACTCTGAACTGGAATTCCTCAGCCGGTTTAACGCCTATAACAGGGTTTATACCGAACATATAAGGACGTACATAAAGTGTTGCACCTGTGCCGTAAGGCGGAACGAATGCGTCATTAGCCTTAACTGTCTGAACAACTGCATCAATGAATTTATCTTCGGGAAAAACGGGCATTTCCATACGTCTTGCGGAGTTTGCAAGTCTTTCGGCATTGAGATCCGGACGGAAGATAACGATGTTTCCTTTTTCTGTTGTATATGCTTTAAGACCTTCAAAAATAGTCTGAGCATACTGAAGAACGCAGGCACATTCGCTCATAGTGATCATATCATCTTCGATCACAGCACCGTCATCCCATGCACCGTTCTTATAATTGGATACATAACGCTTGTCGGTTTTAATATAACCGAAACCAAGATTATTCCAGTCAATATTTTTCTTTTCCATATTTAAGGACTTCCTTTCAAAAATTAAATACACACATATTATATTACCAAATAAAAAGACTGTCAATATTAAGATTTAATTCTTCACGAAAAAGGGCAGACTATTTTCAGACAGGGAAAACATTTACAAAGTGAGACACAACAATAACAAGCATAAATATACCGGCAGACAAGGAAATTATTGCAATTGCTTTATTTGTCTTACGGTTTTCGAGTGCCTGAATAAACATAAGTGCAGTAATACATGTCATATAGATATTATCTGCATTCTCCATTATACGGGGTGAGATAAAGTATTGTAGAAATAAATATAACTCCGCATAAAATGAAGCCTGTTGTTTTAAGTGCTTTATTCATAATAGTATCATCTCCATAAGAAAAAGCGGCTGCCCGTTTTAAAACAGACAGCCGGTAAATCAGAATTTCATTTTTTCTCTTATATAATCCGTAAGTTTATCAATAGAAATTCTTTCCTGATCCATTGAATCTCTGTCACGAACTGTCACACAGTTATCATCAACACTGTCAAAATCGTATGTGATGCAGAAAGGAGTACCTATTTCATCCTGACGGCGATAACGCTTGCCGATAGAACCTGCATCGTCAAATTCTACCATGAAATCCTTTGAAAGCATTTCAAATACCTTTTCAGCCTTTTCGTTAAGCTTCTTTGAAAGGGGAAGAACAGCAGCCTTGATGGGTGCAAGTGCAGGATGAAGATGAAGAACAACTCTTGTATCATCATCTTTTATTGTTTCCTCATCATAAGCCTCGCAAAGAACTGCAAGGAACAGTCTTTCAACACCGAGAGAAGGCTCGATAACATAGGGGATATATCTTTCATTTGTGGTCGGGTCAAAATATTCAAGACTCTTACCGCTTGTATTGATATGCTGAGTGAGGTCATAATCCGTTCTGTCGGCAACGCCCCAGAGTTCGCCCCAACCGAACGGGAACATATATTCAAAATCCGTTGTAGCTTTTGAATAGAAACAAAGCTCTTCGGGGTCATGGTCACGAAGTCTGAGATTTTCTTCCTTAATGCCGAGAGAATACAGCCAGTCACGGCAGAAGCCTCTCCAATAGCTGAACCATTCAAGGTCTGTACCGGGCTTGCAGAAGAATTCAAGCTCCATCTGTTCAAATTCTCTCACACGGAAAATGAACTTGCCGGGAGTGATTTCATTTCTGAAAGACTTACCTATCTGAGCAACACCGAAAGGAACTTTTCTTCTTGTTGTACGCTGGATATTTGCGAAGTTTACGAAAATACCCTGAGCTGTTTCGGGGCGGAGATAAAGTGTATCCTTGCTGTCCTCGGTAACACCCTGAAATGTTTTGAACATAAGGTTGAACTGACGAATTTCTGTAAAATTATGTTTACCGCATTTCGGACAAGGTATTTTTTTGTCTTCAATATATTGAGCTAACTGTTCGTTTGACCAGCCCGCAACATTAGTGCCGTCAAATTCTTCGATAAGGTTATCAGCTCTGTGTCTTGTCTTACATTCCTTACAGTCCATAAGAGGGTCTGAGAAACCGCCGAGATGTCCCGAAGCCACCCATGTCTGAGGGTTCATAAGAATAGCTGCATCAAGTCCGACATTATATTTGTTTTCCTGAACGAACTTTTTGAGCCATGCATTTTTTATATTATTTTTCAGTGCTGCACCGAGAGGGCCGTAATCCCATGTATTTGCAAGACCGCCGTAAATTTCGGAGCCGGGATAAACAAAACCTCTGTTCGTACAAAGTGCCTTGATCTTATCAAGGTTTTTTTCCGTATTTTTCATTGATATTCCTCCATTAAATTTCATATCGGATAGACATATTCTATCATGTTTTTATCCTTACTGCAAGAGAAAAACGATATTTTTTGATCTGATATATCATTCTCTGCTTATATGTCTTACAGTATCTGCCTGTATAAAGCTTTTATATTTATTCGGAATTGAAATGAAAAAGAAAAGATAGCCTTCGTTTTCTGAATATTTATCAGAAGATTCAATGTCTGAATAAAAATAAAGCGTATCCCTTGTTGATTCATTTACAATAGCTTCTATTTTTGCATTACTCAACTCAAAGAAAAAATAGCTTTCCAGTATTACAAGAAATTTATCCTTAAAAAAACTATCATCATATTTACTTAATTCTTCATTAAGATTGTCAGCTGCCTCTATATAAGCAGCTTTTTGACTTGGTTTAACATTGTTATCTGCATTTATGATGCTGTAAATATTTTCAATGTATTCATCTTTTTCTTTTTTAGTATATACAATGCAGTCATCGGAGAATGCATTATAAGTTTCAAATCCGTTTTCCACGCTTGATGTAAGGTGAGGAATATTAACAACAGAAATATTTCTGTCCGTTTCATCTGTTCTTTCCTGTGTCTGAAGAACGAAGACCTTTGTATTGAAATCATCCCCCGGATAAATGACCTGAGTAAAAAGTATTTTTCCTGTGCCGAATGCAGCAAATGCAATATATGTTATTACAAAATAAAATATTACACCTTTCCTGCCGTCTTTATTGCTTACTATAGAAAATATAACAGCTGATACAAAACATACAGCGGCAAGTATTATAAAAATTGTTTTTTCAGGTACAAACATACTTTTTATATACTTTTCTGCAAGTATCATCAGGATAGTTTGTATATCCATGATAATCATATTTTTAAGATCTGTCTGGTCATTCTTTTTTATAGCCTTTATTATAAAAACGATAAAGTAGACCAGATATAGAATTGCAACAGCTGATGTTATAAGCTGTAGTGGTACATGCGAAGGAAATACCGTCGGTACAAATTCAAGATAAGCTGTAGAAATAAGAATAAAATATGCTATTAAAAATGTGACAAATGATGCTATAAGAGCAAAAATACGCACAATACGTTTTTCAAATGGTTCAAGCTGTTCTATATTATTCATCTTTATCCTCCCTGCTGATGAGGATATTTTCTATTTCAGGGAATACGGCAAGGCTGCGTTTAAGTATCCCGTTCATAAAAGCAATAGCTGTTCCGTAGTTTGTTATCGGTATATTTTCGTCCTCGGCACATTTAAGACGGTATTTCATTTCTCTTTCATTAAGCATACATCCGCCGCAATGAATGACTAATTTATATGATGAAAGATCATCAGGAAATTCTGTGCCGCTTGACCATTCAAAATTAATATCTGTTTTTCCTGTATAACGCTTTATAAGTGCAGGTAATTTTACTGTTCCTATATCTCCGCACTGACGATGATGTGTACATCCCTCAGAAATAAGTATCTTATCTCCGTTTTGAATTGTGTCTATTGCTTTTACACCCTCTACTGCAAGTTTAAGATTACCCTTGTAATTGGCAAAAAGAATTGAGAAAGAGGTGAGTGTTATATTTTTGGGAGTGTCTTTGCTTACTCTTGCAAATGCCTGACTGTCTGTTATAACAAGTGCAGGGGGAGTTTTTAATGAATTTATTACAGAAGTAAGCTCTTCGGGCTGTGTAACTATTGCGGTACAATGATGATCCAGAAGATCTCTTATTGTCTGCTGCTGAGGAAGTATAAGTCTGCCTTTTGGAGCAGAAGTGTCTATAGGTACTACCAAAATGACAGTATCATTTTCTTTCAGCATATGGGAAACAATAGTTTTTGTATTTTCCTGAGATTTTGCAAGACAGGCAATAAGCTCTTTCAGTTCGTTTATTCCTTCTCCTGTTTTTGCACTGACAACGATTTCATTTTGTTCTGTTATTTCAGACCTTGCAATATCGCTTTTGTTATACACAACTATAAAAGGGATATTTTTTGTTTTGAATCTTTCTATAAGTGTATTGTCCTCATGTGATTTGCCTGTCGTACTGTCTATTATAAGCACAGCAACATCTGTTTTATTAAGTACTTGATAGCTTCTTTTTACTCTGAGTTTACCAAGTTCACCTTCATCGTCAATGCCGGGTGTATCAATTATCACCACAGCCCCTAACGGAAGAAGCTCCATAGCCTTTTGTACAGGGTCGGTAGTAGTTCCGAGCGTATCGGAAACGATAGAAAGACTTTGTCCTGTTACAGCATTTACAACACTGGATTTGCCTGCGTTTCTTTTTCCGAAAAATGAAATATGTATACGGTCAGATGATGGAGTAGAGTTCAAGCTCATAATATGTAGCTCCTTTCATGGTTTTTAAAAAAACAGAATGGCAATTTTTATATTAAAATTTCTGCCATTCTGCTTATATTGGTTTATTCAGCTTTTAGAAACGGAAATCTCTTTTACCCTCGTTTTTGATTTCGTCAAGATAATCAATAGCACGCTGACGGCGTTTCGGGTCGGGTACGTTCTGAATCTCACGGGCGATAAGTTCTTCGCCTATCTTTTTGGTTTCAGGACTTGCATAGTCTGTAAGGAATTCCTGTAAGGTCATAAGAGCATTCGGATGACAGCAATTCTGTATCTGACCTACCTTGCAAAGTGCCATAAATCTGTCGCCTGTTCTGCCTTCACGATAACAGGCTGTACAGAATGACGGGATGTAACCCTTTTCCATAAGCCAGCGTACAACTTCATCAAGACTGCGTTGGTCTGAAACATCAAACTGTTCTGTGTCATGGGGTCTTTCCTCTGCACTATAACCGGCATAACCGCCAACAGATGTTCTTGAACCGCCTGAGATCTGAGAAATACCAAGTCCCATAACCTTTGCACGACATTCTTCTGTTTCTCTTGTAGAGATTATCATTCCTGTGTAGGGAACAGCGATTCTTATACAGGCAATTATCTTTGCGAATGTATCATCATCAATTCCGTTATCGAAAACAGAGGGGTCAATATCAGCGGCACGTTTGATACGTGGTACGCTTATAGTATGCGGGCCTACACCATGAACAGCCTCAAGGTGTTCAGCGTGCATAAGAAGACCGGCAAATTCATATCTGTAGAGTTCGAGTCCGAAAAGTACGCCCAGACCTACATCATCTATGCCTCCCTCCATTGCTCTGTCCATAGCTTCTGTATGATAATCATAATTATGCTTCGGGCCTGCCGGATGAAGTTTCTGATAGCTTTCCTTATGATAAGTTTCCTGAAAAAGAATATATGTTCCGATGCCTGCATCTTTGAGTTTTCTGTAATTCTCGACTGTTGTAGCGGCAATATTTACGTTTACACGTCTGATAGCACCGTTTTTGTGCTTAATGCTGTATATAGTCTTGATACATTCAAGAATGTATTCTATAGGGTTATTTACGGGGTCTTCACCGCTTTCAATAGCAAGACGCTTGTGTCCCATATCCTGAAGTGCAATAACTTCCTGTTTAACTTCTTCCTGAGTAAGCTTTTTTCTTGGTATTTCGGTATTCTGATAGTGATAGGGGCAGTATACACATTTGTTTACACAATAGTTAGAAAGATAAAGCGGTGCAAACATAACTATACGGTTTCCGTAGAAAGCCTGTTTTATTTCTTTTGCAAGGCTGTACATTTTTTCATTGAGTTCGGGTATATCACAAGCTAAAAGTACGCTTGCTTCACGATGGGAAAGTCCTGCACATTCCACGCCTCTGCCGGTTTTTCTTGGTTTTGCTTTTTCGAGTATTTCTTCGATAAGCTCACGGTTATGCTTGTTTTCATCGGCATAAGCGAGGGTTTCAAGTATTTCCTCGTGATTTATAAATTCTTCTGCTTTCAGTGATTTCGGATCATAAGACATTGTTTATTCTTCTTTCTTTTTAATATTTTTTACAGTCACCGCGATCTGTTACAATGCGGTATCCTATTGATTCCATTTTTTTGCAAAGTGAAGCAAGACCGTTTGCTGATTCAGCTCCGGTGTTAAGTTTATTGTCATATATCATATATTTTCTTCTTGCTTCTTCGGGGGAAAGGTTCGGCATTACTACATTTGCACCGGCAAGTATACCTTGTTCACGGCCTGTCGGATGAATAGTTCCGAGTGCAGTTGTTGAAGGCAAAAGCACAAAAGGAAGTGCAAGCCGTATAAGACCCAGCATGAAAAGTGTAAGTTCTGCTGTTCCGCCGTTTTCATTTCCGAAAGGAGTATCATGCTGAGGGATAAAAGGCCCTATTCCCACCATATGAGGTCTGAATTTTTGCAGGAACATCATATCATTTGCAAGATTTTCCACAGTCTGATAAGGCGAGCCTACCATGAAACCGCAGCCTACTTGAAAACCTATATCTTTAAGGTCATAAAGACAGCGTATACGGTTTTCGTAATCCATATCAGCAGGATGAAGTTTCGCATAATGAACGGGTGAAGCTGTTTCGTGACGCAAAAGATACCTGTCTGCCCCGGCATCAAAAAACGCCTGATAACTTTCACGGCTTTTTTCACCTATCGAAAGGGTGACAGCACAATCCGGATAGCGACTTTTTATTGCATATACTGTTTTTGTTATTTTGTCATCAGTGAAATACGGGTCTTCTCCGCCTTGCAGTACAAATGTACGGAAACCGAGTTTATACCCCATATCACAGCATGAAAGTATATCATTTTCATTCAGTCTGTATCTTCCGGCGTTTTTATTGCTTCTTCTCAGACCGCAGTAAAGACAGTCATTTTTACAATAACTTGTAAATTCGATAAGTCCTCTGATAAAAACATTTTTTCCGTAGTAAAGCTCTCTCAGCTTTCTGGATCTTTCAAAAAGATAGTCTGAAAGTTCGGGAGTTCTGTTTTGTATAAGGAAAATATATTCCTCTTTTGACAGAGAATGTTCATCATTTAGACGTTCGATAAGCTCCTTTGGATCATTCATTTTGAAGAACATACGACCTTTGAGCTTATTCCGTCGAGCATACCTATTTTACCGGCAAGGGTATTTATTACGTCTGACGGTGCATCAAGGGCGATACTGATAATATTAACATTTTTCTTCTGATAGGGAAGTCCCATTCTGCCGATGATATAACTTCCGTATTCGTGAAGAAGTTCATTAAGGCGGTCTGTGGAATCAAGATTTTCAACTATGATTCCGATGATTGATACATGATTTTCCATAAAATGCAGCTCCTTTTTTATTACCGCAAAAAACAAGCGTACCCATAAAGACGGGTACGCAAAAGTGCCGGAGAAAAATATTTTCAAGCCAACACCTTTGGCACAGGTCGAACCTTATTGCCTCAGCAGCGGTCAAATTTAAAATATATATGCCGTTTCATACAAAGCACGAAGCTTACATACTCAACTGACGAATATATATTAGCACATAATTTATTTATTTTCAATAGTAAAAACAGCATATTTAAGAAATATTACGGTTTTATGTTACATAATGCCGGTTTTGCTCTATTCTTCTTTTGCAGGATTGACATGAACCATAATATGCTTTATTTTAGGAAACTGAGTTTCAACAGCTTCATGAACCTTTTCAGCTATTTCATGTGCTTCAAAAAGATTTTTGTTTCCGTTTACTGCTATTTCAATATCAACATAGATACGGTTTCCAAAAACACGGGTCTTCAGCATATCTATTCCTTCAACATCATTTTGCTGAAGTACACATGAACGTACAGCATCTTCTGTTTCACAATCACATGAACGATCTATCATTTTATCAACAGCATCTTTAAATATATCGAAAGATGCTTTGAGAATAAAAATGCATATCACAAGGCTTGCAACAGGTTCAAGTACCGGATAGCCGTGTCTTGCACCTACTATACCGATAAGAGCTCCGACTGAGGAAAGAGCATCGCTTCTGTGATGCCATGCATCAGCCATTACAGCACCGGAATCTATTTTTTTGGCATAATATCTTGTGTACCAGAACATAGCCTCCTTTACCGATATTGATATTATTGCGGCAATAACAGCAGCAAATCCGGGTTCGGTAAAGCTGTCCGGATTTTCGGAGCTTAGTCTTGTTATTGCATTTGCACCTATAAAAAAGCCTGTAACTATCAGCACAACAGCAAGAATAATTGCAGCAACACATTCAAATCTTTCATGTCCGTAGGGATGAAGTTTATCTGATTTCTTTGCCGAAATCTTTACACCTATAATTACTATGATACTGCTGAAAACATCGGAAGCTGAATGAACACCGTCCGAAAACATTGCAGGTGAGTGAGCAAATATGCCTGCAGCAGCTTTTCCGGCAGCAAGAACGGTATTTGCTGTTATGCTGACGGCGGAAACACGGACAGCAGTTTTTGTGGTGTTTTTTACAATGTTTGGATTATTCATAAATTATCCTCCTCAGATAAAGGTATAAAAAAAGGCGGAACTGTTTTTACAGTCCCGCGGATAATTAAGCCGCTGTCACAAATGTGACCCGAAGAAGATTCACCCCTTCTGTCTATATAAGAATTATACCATAAAAGGTATTCTTTGTCAATTAATAAGTTTGTTCAAAAAAGGCAATTCACATATATTTTTGCTTGATTATTTTGTAATGATTGGGTATAATTAGAATGTACTTAAAAATGAAATTTGGGTATGGGAAACTTTTCTGTCGGAGGTGATAATACATGAGTTCTGACTATCACAGTCAGCGTTATAATATAAAGGAGCATAATGTGTTATCACTTGTTATGTTCCGTAAAGGGAAAGGAAGTTTCCAATGGTCAGCTATTATAAAACAGTAAATAACCGTATAGAAGAAATCAAAGAATATGAACCGGGCTGCTGGGTAAATTGTGTTGAGCCGGAAGATGATGAGGTACAGTATCTTCTCGACTTTTTCAAGATTCCCCCCGAGCTGCTCAGGAGTGCACTCGATGAAGAAGAATCTGCACATATTGACAGTGAGGATGACACTACACTGATAATAATTGACGTACCAGTAGTCGAAAAGGTTTCGGGGAGTATTTCATATTCGACAATGCCTCTCGGAATTATGATAACACCTAATAATGTCATAACTGTATCACTCAGAGAAAGTACGATACTAACCGAATTTTCCGAAGGTGTTGTGAGAAACGTAAGGACTGATTATAAAACACATTTCGTGTTACATATTATGCTGAGAATGGCTTCAAAATACCTGCAATATCTTAAACAGATAGACAAAATAAGCAACCGTATTGAAAGAAGTCTTCGCCGCAGTGCTAAAAATAAGGAACTTGAACAGCTGCTTGATGTGGAAAAATCCCTTGTGTATTTTTCATCATCACTTAAATCTGACGAAATAACTCTCGAGAAGATAATGCGGGGCAGATATATAAAATTATATGATGAAGATCAGGATCTGCTTGAAGACGTGCTTATAGAGGTAAAACAGGCAGTTGATATGGCTGCCATATACCTGAACATTCTTAATGGAACAATGGATGTTTTTGCGTCTATTATTTCAAATAACCTGAATATCGTAATGAAAATACAGGCTTCACTCACACTTTTGGTTTCTGTTCCTACAGTTATTTCAGGTTTATACGGAATGAATATAATAGGCGGTCTGCCCTTTGATCATTTATGGTGGTTCCCGCTGCTTATTTCAGCAATACTTATGGTGATAATGTATATTATACTAAGGCGAAAGGATATGTTTTAATAAGGGCTTTTGGGCGGAACGTTTTTTGTGCAGCGTTCCGCTTTTTGATAATGATTAATTTTGAAAGGAAGCGATTATTTTGAATAATGATAAATTGTTTCATCTGGATATACCGGTTGACCTGAGAGTAGGTTATGCGATCCTTCCGGGTGATCCGGGAAGAATTGATAAAATAACAAAATTCATAGATTCACCGCTTCAGATAGCATATAACAGAGAATTCAGATCTGTACTCGGTACTGTTTCGGGTGAAAAGGTAATAATAACATCTACCGGCATAGGCGGGCCGTCAGCCGCAATAACACTTGAAGAACTTTCTAAGCTTGGAGTTCATACAGCTATTCGTGTGGGTACTTGCGGAGGTATACAGATGGAGGTAGTACCCGGTGATCTTATAATACCCACATCTGCTGTAAGGATGGAGGGTACATCAAGGGAATATGCACCGATAGAATATCCGGCATCAGCTGATTTCAATATAAATATTTCTCTTGTCGATACAGCAAAAAAACTCGGTTATCGCTTTCATACGGGAGTAATACAAAGCAAGGATTCCTTTTACGGTCAGCATTGTCCGGGTACGATGCCTGTAAGCTATGAACTGGAAAATAAGTGGAATGCATGGAAAGCATTGGGAGTGCTTGGCTCTGAAATGGAAACAGCTGCACTTTTTACCGTAGGAGCGGTAAGAAATATAAAAGTAGGCTGTGTTCTTCATGCACTCTGGAATCAGGAAAGAAAAAAGCAAAGTCTGCCCGATCAGGATGATTTTGATATGGATGCAGCTATAAAAACAGCAGTAGGAGCAATGAAAACTCTTATAGAACAGGAATGAAAGAATGAATAAAAATGAAAAAATAAGACTTATTGCAGTGGCAGGCCCTACAGCCTCAGGAAAGACCGATCTTGCAATAAAATTAGCAAAAAAATATGACGGAGAAATAATTTCTGCTGATTCCATGCAGATATATAAGGGGATGGATATTGCTACAGCAAAGCCGTCAGAAGAAGAAAAACAGGGTATACCACATCATCTTATGGATTTTGTTGACAGCGGAGATGTTTTTTCTGTAGCTGAATTTGTCCGTATGGCACATGATGTCGCAAAGAATATTCATTTAAGGGGTAAACTTCCGATTCTTTGCGGAGGTACGGGTCTTTATATACGTTCATTTCTGGAAAATGTAAATTTTTCGGAACAATCACCTGATCCAAAGCTGAGAGATGAACTTGAAGACCGCTATCAGAAAGAAGGGGGAGAAGCATTAATTGATTACATTCGCACATTTGATCCCGAAATTGCAGAAAAGCTTCTGCCGTCAAACCGCAAAAGAATCATACGGGCAATAGAGCTTTACAGGATCAGCGGTATCACAATGTCGGAGCAGATAAAGCTTTCACATTCACAGCCGTCATTATATGATTTTACTGCAATACTTCTTACATTCAGGGACAGATCAAAGTTGTACGAAAGAATAGAAAAGCGTGTTGATAAAATGCTTGATATGGGACTTATTGATGAAGCAAAACAGTTCTATTCTATGGAACGCAGTGCAACAGCAACGGCTGCAATAGGCTATAAGGAACTGAAACCATATCTTGACGGACAATGTACTCTTGATGAAGCTGTGCAGCGTCTTAAAATTGAAACACGTCATTATGCAAAACGTCAGCTCACATGGTTCAGGAAGGATGAATATATGCACCGGATAGAAGTTGATGAATGCAAAGATATTTTTGAAAAGACCGTGCAGATAATAGAAAATGATGAAAATAAAATAAAATAATTTTTTTATGTGTGTTTACAATCCCTGAAAATCGTGATACAATGTATCTGATGCTATCGATAGTTGTCGAAAAAGCAGATCGTGAAATAATGCTCGCAAGAGTAAAAACGGGTAACTTCTGATGATCTCAGGGGTTGCCTGTACTATTTATATGTAAAGACAGGAGGGAAAAAATGGACAAAAATGATAATAATAAAGCAGTGTTGATCAAAAAATTAATGGTTGGTGTTATTACCCTTTTGCTGATTATGTATATAATATTTTCTGTTCTTAAAACAAATGTTACTCAGATAAAAACAGAATCGGCAAATATTATTACTGTATCAGATGCTATTCCGGTATCAGGTTATTTTATCCGTAATGAATACCTTATAGAAAACAATGAAAAAGGTATAATTTCATATAACTTCAATGACGGAGATAAAATATCAAAGGATGAATCTGTTGCCGATATTTTTGAAAACGAAGATGCGGCAGCCGATCATCAGAATCTGAAAAGGCTTGAACAGCAGATTACAAATCTTCAGCAGCTTAATAAAACCGCCAAGACACTTTCCGCAACACCCGATGAAATAGATGATTCTATAAATGATTCGCTTAATAAACTGAATCTCAATGTCAATTCGGGAAATATATCGGATGCGGCAGGTAATATAGAATCTCTTCTTTACAGCCTGAATGAACGTCAGATAGTTACAGGAAAGATAGAAGATTTTTCTGATAAAGTAAAAGAGCTTCAGAATAAGGTGAGTACACTTAAAAAGGAAAGCACAAAAACAAAATCAAAACAGATATTATCACCGGCTACAGGTTATTTCTGTGCTACTGCCGACGGATATGAAAAAACATTTTCTACAGCTGATCTCAAGAATATAAAAACAGGAGATCTGGCAGAAAATAAAGTGAAAAGATCAGAGGTAGGAAGTAATGTTATAGGAAAAGCACTTGAGGGCGTAAATTGGTATGTGGCATGCGAAGTGACTGCTGATGAAGTATTGAAAATAAAACAAGCGGATGCAAACGGCTATCTGGGAGTTGATATACCTTCTGTAAGCAGTTCTATAATCTCAGTGGATCTTGAATGTGTAAATCAGGAATCACAGTCTTCCGATGGTGTTGTGATACTGAAAGGCAATTATATGAATTCGGCTATGGCAAATGTCAGGAGAGAGGATATATCAATAGTTCTTCATACATATAAAGGACTTTATGTATCAAAAAATGCGATACATGAATATACAGGGCCTGTTACCGCTACAGATGAGAATGGAAATGAAAAAGAAGACAATAAAGAATTTAAGGGTGTGTATGCACTTATCGGAAATGAACTGAAATTCAAACAGGTTGTAATTCTTTATACAGATGAAAATTTTGCAGTATGCAAAATAAGTTCCGTAAAAGAAAATGACTGGTTGTCTGATGAATTCGGGTTGTTGAAACCGTATGATGAAGTAGTTGTGGAGGGAGCTAATCTTTATGATGGAAAAATTATCGACTGAGCAGCTGAAAAGGTGTGATGATATAAAGGCTAATTATGAAACCATAATTAATAATATAGCCCTTGCCGCAAAGCAAAGCGGCAGGAAGCCCGAGGATATAACACTGCTTGCTGCTACTAAAACAGTAGAGCCTGTATTTATAAATTATGCAATATCGCTCGGACTGAAATTCATAGGAGAAAATAAGGTTCAGGAGCTGCTTTCAAAATATGAAGAATATGATCTTAATAATGCAGATCTGCATTTTATAGGTCATTTGCAGACTAACAAAGTACGCCAGCTTGTTGGCAAAGTGTCTATGATACAGTCTGTGGACAGTTTCAGACTTGCGAAGGAAATAAGTAACCGTTCAGCACAAAATGATGTGATAACAGATATACTTATTGAAGTCAATATTGGCAGAGAAGAAAATAAATCGGGAGTATTGCCTGAAGATCTTAATAAACTTATAGAAGAAATATCGCCTCTCGGTAGTCTGAGAGTAAAGGGTCTTATGTCTGTACCGCCAATATGTGACTCAAAAAAAGAAATTTCCGAATATTTTGACCAAATGTATAAAATATTTGTTGACATTTCGTCAAAAACATCGGATAATATAAATATGGATATTCTTTCTATGGGAATGTCTGAAGATTATAAAGAAGCAATTCTGTCAGGTGCCAATATGGTGAGAGTGGGATCTGCACTCTTTGGCACAAGAATTTACAGATGATATTCGGGAGGATTTTATTATGCCAAGTATTGTAGGAAAATTCAAAAGTATACTCAAGCAGCCTGAGGATGAGGATTTTTACGATAACACCGAGCCTCAGAGTGATGTTATGGATGCAGAGCCTGATATGTTTGACGATATGGGTGATGAACCTGTTTCAGATAACTCGTCATCTTCATCAGGAAATGTAATGAACATGAATGTAGGTGCAAGTGTTCAGTTCGTTCTTTTTAAGCCGGAGGCGTTTGATCCGACTGTTAAGAAAATGGCTGACGAGCTTATGCAGATGCATACAGTTATTCTTAATGTAGAGGATACAAATAAGGATGTATCAAGAAGAATAATTGATTTTCTCGGCGGTGTTGCATATGCAAACAACGGTAATGTAAAGAAAGTGGCAGAAGATACTTTCATTATCATGCCAAGCAATGTTACACTTTCCGGTCAGGATGCTATGGACGAGGTCGGAAGCGATAACGTATATTTCTGATATACAGGTGTAGTGTTTTTCACACTTGATATTATGAACTTAGAAAGGAAACACATATGCTTACTTTGGAAGAAATACAAAATATATCTTTCCGCCGTTCAAATTTCGGCGGAGGGTATAAATTGGATGATGTAGATGATTTTGTTGACAAAGTTATCGAAACTGTAAAAAGTCTTGAAAAAGCTAACAAAGAGCTTGAAAATCGTGTTGCTGAGCAGGATAAGGAACTGCAGGAGCATAAAAAGAAACAGGAAAGCGTTCAGGAAGCACTTGTAACTGCACAAATTACGGCAAAGCAGATAGCTATGGAAGCTACACAAAAGTCTGACGAAAAGCTGAGTGAGGCTACACAAAATGCTGAAAAGATCGTAAATGATGCAAAACAGGAAGCAGAAAAGCTTGTAAGTGATGCAAAAAAACGTGCTGATCGTATAAATTCAGAGGCGGACAGCAGAGTAGAGGAGCTTATGAATAAGGCTATTCGTGAGTCACATGATCAGATAGAAGAAAATAATCAGATCATAGAGGAACAGAAGAAAAATGTTATACGTCTCATGGGAGAGGCACATAAATTCAGAAACACACTTCTCAAAACTTATAAGGAGCATCTCAATCTTATAAATGAGATCGCAAAAGGCCCTGATATCAAGACACGTCAGAAGGAACTTGATGAAGAATATCCTATGCGTGAGGGAAACAAGCCTGTTGAACTTTCACCGATTTCAATGGCGGAGGAAACAGTTCCTGAAATATCGGATGAAACTTCTGAAGAGCCTTTGAAAGAAATTTCTGAAGAAACAGCTGTTCAGGAAACTCCTGTTGAGACAGCAGAGGAAGATACAGCAAAGGTTGAAAAATCAGAAGAAGCTGTCGATGCAGAAAAAGAGAGTACAGATGATGAAGGCGTGGTTTTTCCGGAAGAGGGCAGTATTGAGCAGAATAAAAGACAGCCGGTATTATCAGAGAAAAAGTATGCTCCTGTTCCCGATGTTAAGCCG
>Ga0326511_10000725_pt1 | contig 28856 bp, 23 predicted proteins | sample 0_2496_0518_D_FD_203701 | JGI IMG/M metagenome (GOLD analysis project Ga0326511, IMG submission 203701) | Bovine rumen microbial communities from UC Davis, California, United States - 0_2496_0518 | ecosystem: Host-associated > Mammals > Digestive system > Stomach > Rumen | place: USA...
ATATTCTTTCATCTGTTGCGTGTCTGGCGATTTTCTGGTCTTGCGTATATTGTATGTATAAAGGGCTGAATGACCCCTTCCTTTATTTCCGCTTCTGATTGAGAAAGGAATGTTATCATGCAAAAGAATAAAAAATGGATTTATAACGGCTTATTGATTTTGATTGTGCTGGTTTCGTCTCCTTTAATGACGTTACATATTTTGCGAAATGGTGTGCGTGCTTATGTACCGCCTGTAGATGAAACTGCTACAGAACCTCAGGAAACATCCGAAAATGTTTCTGATAACGAAGAAAATCAAGTGGATTCCTCAGCATCATTAGACTTTGGGAAAGCTGTGGAAGCCCTCAAGGAGAACCATAAAATTACCCGTGCTTCTTGGAATAATCCGGACAAATGGGTGGAATTGGTGACAGATGACACTGGTGGAACATATCTGCAAATTCATCATGAAGATGGTCAGCAAGTCCCATGGATGGGAAATGAAGAGGATTTGCTTGCGGAAGATTGGCTTATCCTCGAATCAGAATAGGAGGTGAATACTTATGCGCTTTCAATCCAATTGGTTATATGCTGTAGTTTTAGGAGTGACTTATGTCATTGGCTTTCCGTTCGTCATTCGTGAAATGCGACAAACTGCAATTTTAGAGGCGAAAACGATTGAAGCAGAGGAAGCTACCGAAGAAACAACAGCTCCTACTGATGTCACCACAGAACCAGAAACTACTGCTTCTGTTGAAACTGCTCCCCCTACAGAAGCCATTATTTTGGAGGATGGTGTCCGGAAAATGCGATTACCAGACGAAATCGTCCCTGCTCCTGCACAACCTGTCCAAAATTCCAGTACCAGTACAACGGAAAATGCTCCTGACTCTACCGAAGCGGTTCAAGATGATAATATCCGCAGAATGCAGTTACCAAACATCCTTGAAGATACCAATGATGATGCGCCTTTGCAATTTGTGACGAGTGGGATTTCTTACTTTGCGGATGCATTATTTGTGGGAGATTCCAGAATGTTGGGAATTTGCAATTTCGGCACAATCACAAATGCTGATTTCTTTTGTACTGGTGGCTTGGGTGCTATGAACCTTGTAGAAGGAATTACAGTAGATGGCGAAACCTTCCAGCAACGCTTAAACCGCAGAAGCTATGGAAAAGTTTATGTCATGGTGGGAATGAATGATGTCATTTATGGCGTTGATGTATTTAAAGAGAACGTTACAAAAGTATTCCAGATGATTCAGGAAGCACAACCCAATGCATTGATTTTCATGATGGCGAATTTACACGTTTCTGAAAAAGTCAGCATTGAAAAACCCGGTTTGAGCAATGAAAGGCTGAATGCTGCAAATGAGTACATGGAATCATTGACTGATGGCAGAAAATCATTTTATATTGATGTCAACCCATTATTTGATGATGCTAACCATTGTTTACCTGCTGAAAAAAGTGGGGATGGAATTCATATTTCCGGTGATGATTATGCAATCTGGTCGGATTGGCTTTTCACGCAAACCATCACCAAAGACAGCAAGCCCAAACATGATGAAACCTATTCTTTCTCGGATGCATTGACCGCCTTAAAGGAAAATCATAAAGTTACTCGCTTGGTTTGGGAAGATAGCGGTGTTTTGTTACAAATTGCACCCCCTGACCCAACACAGCAAGATGTTTCTAATAATCAGCCCATTATCCAAATGCGTACCGCAGATTATAGAGTTGTTCCATGGCAAGCCAACACGGAAGATTTGCTTGCTACTGACTGGATAATCTTCGAATAATATCCTGATTTCTAAAACCATCACATATTTTATGTGGTGGTTTTTTGTGGATGATAGCAGTAAATCTATGCGAAAATGCTTGCACTAATAATTATGGTCTTTCACGACCAACTTTTTACAAGCGATTCTTTTTTATCAAAAATTGCTTTACTTGACAGCATTGTTACAATGTGCTATAATAAAGAAACAATCTGCAATGGATGAGGTGTGAACATGAAAGAAAATGCAAATCCTTCTGAATGGTATTTTTCATCAGATGAATATAGCCCCAATTTAACAGTTGAAAATTGGAGTGCATTATTGAAAAATCCCGAAATTTTCAATGAAAATAGCCGTTTTGTCATGAAATGCATTGTTGAAAATGGCGGACAGTCAACTTGTCAGGAATTGGCAGAACATTTCGGGAAAACTGAAACTTTCTATCAAAATGTTGTCAAACGTCTTGCAAAACGAATTCAGCTCAAAACAGGCTGTACCCTTACTTATGCCAACAATGATGGAAAATATTGGTATGATTCGATTTTGTTTTTGAAAAAGCGTGATGAAATTTCTGGTACATGGATTTGGAAAATGCGTGATGAACTAAAGGAAGCATGGGAGATTTTTCAGCCCTCCCAAACTCCAATTATTCCCAGTTACACCGAATCCGATTTTCTGAATGAAGTCTATCTTTCCCCACAACAATACCACACACTGACCAGTTTATGGAAGCGGAAAAAGAACATCATTTTACAGGGGTCTACGGGTGTGGGAAAAACTTTTTCTGCCAAACGATTAGCCTATGCAATGATGGGGAAAAAGGATGATTCACAGATTGAATTTGTGCAGTTTCACCAAAGTTATAGCTATGAAGAGTTCATTATGGGCTATCGACCAGACAGAAAAGGAAAATTGACCCTGAAAGAGGGCATTTTTAAAAATAATAAAGGAGAATCATGATGTCATTATTGATGCAAAATGAACAAGATACCAACCGTGATAGGGTGATTATTCAAACCAGTATCATTGGAATCATTGCAAATGTATTTCTTGCAGGGTTCAAAGCGGTGGTAGGAGTGCTTTCACATTCCATTGCAATCACAATGGATGCAGTGAATAATATCAGTGATGCTGGGTCATCATTGATTACCATTATCGGGACGAAATTAGCCGGAAAACCGCCGGATAAAAAACATCCTTGGGGACATGGAAGAATTGAATATTTGAGTGCAATGTTAATTTCTGTCATTGTGCTTTATGCTGGTGTGACATCCCTGATAGAATCCATCAAGAAAATTATCACACCAGAAACCCCCGATTATTCCACAGCCTCGTTAATCATTGTCATGGTAGCAGTGGTTGTGAAAATTTTTCTCGGACAATTCGTCAAGAAGACCGGCGAAAAGGTCAATTCTGATTCTTTGGTGAATTCTGGCACAGATGCCATGATGGATTCCATTATTTCAGCTTCCACATTGGTTGCAGCTGTGATATATTTGCTTTTTGGGGTGAGTTTAGAAGCGTGGCTTGGTGCAGGCATTTCAGCCATCATCATTAAGTCAGGGATAGAAATGCTCAAAGATACCATCTCGGAACTTCTTGGGGAAAGAATCAGTGCTGATACTGCAAAGGCTGTGCGGAAATGTATCATGGATTTTCCGGAAGTCAAAGGGGTTTATGATATGATATTTCACGATTATGGACCTGATAGGGTGAACTGCTCCGCACATATTGAAGTCCCTGATACCATCACGATTGAAAGGCTTGACCAGTTGCAGAGAGAAATTACCATCAAGGTATTTGAGGAACATCAAATTATTGTCACAGCATTAAGTATCTATGCAGTCAATACCAAAGATGCTGAAATTGCGAAAATCCGCAGTGAAATTTATAAGATTGTCATGAATATGGAATATGTCATTCAGGTGCATGGTTTTTACCTGAATAAGGAAGAGAAACGAATTCAATTTGATGTCATTGTTGATTTTGATGCAAAGGACAGAAATGCCGTTTATGAAAAGGTTATCCAAAAAGTGTCGGAACAGTATCCAGAGTATCAATTATTCTGTACGTTGGATACAGATTTTAGTGTGAGCGAATGATGAAAACTGTGAAAAATTCGTGACAAATTTGACAAAATATTCTTGGATTATTGTGGTAAATGCTGAAATCTATGGAATTTGGAGAAATTTTGTTTACAATGGATTGATTTTTTGATAGAAATATGTTATAATACGTCAGAAAGGAGCGTTTTTTCATGAAAGTAAAACAAATCAATATTGTTTTGCTGGAATTATTTGCATTGTTTCTCGCCTCTTTGTGCTGTCCGTCACTGGAAGCAAAAGCGGCATCTGGTGTGGATAATATCACAGCAAGAAGCGATTATATGTACAATACCATATGGGTACCACAACGAAATGTAGGCGGTTGGTGGGATGGTTCAACATACCGCTTTGCAAATGGTACAAAATGGGGCGGTACATTCTACCAAGGTACACAGTACCATCTCCCCTATGGGCAGCCCATCACAGCAGGGGCATATATTGGTTATGGTGTGACGGTTGGGGAATTTTTGGCAGCTGCAAGCGACCCGAACAATGTGTTTTATTCGGTTTCTTCTTACAATCAATACAATATGCCAAGTAATTCCACTTTTTATGCAAATGACTGTTCAGCATTTGTTTCCTATTGTTGGGGACTTCCCAGCCGTAAAACAACTTATGACTGGAGCGGTTTAAATGTTACCAGTCTGGGGTTATGCAATACAACAAATATTCAGAGAATTCAGCAGGGGGATGCAATCTGTAAATCTGCACACCACATTGTGTTGATTTCGAGAGTATATCCAAATGGTACTTATGAAGTAACTGAACAGACACCGCCAGAAATGAAGCGTTCAGTATATTCTGCTGCACAGTTGGCTTCCAATTATGGCAGTTATACCATTTACCGCTACAATGGCAGAAATGGTGTTTTACCTCCTGATGTGGCAACTCCGTTGCCTGCACCAACGACATCACAACTTTCATTGTCAACAAATGCCAGAACATTTGCTGTCAATGAGCCTATCAATCTGAGTGTTGATTCTGACACTGCGACAGGGTACACGCTCTTTGTTTGTCAGGGTGATACAGTGGTTTATTCTTGTGAATTGCCAAGTACATTGTATACTGTTGTACCACCTGCAAGAGGGACATATCGCATTTATGTCATTGCACATAATAACGGCGGTCAATTGCAGAGTAATGTAGAAACTTTCAACGTCTATGATGCTCCTCCAAGCAACCTCAATATTGCAATGCGTAAGACGGTTTACGGCATTGGCGAAAATATTACATTTGCATTCTCATCACAAGATAGCCTTTACTATACGTTTGAAATCTTTGATGCACAAGATAATTCCCTGATTCAGAAGACCACACAAGACAGCCTGTATGCTGTGAAGTTCTCTAAGGCTGGTATTTATCATGGAATTTTGAGGGCATATAATGAATTGGGTGCTTCAGAAGAGAAGAGAATCGATTTTGCCGTTTCCGAACATCCTGTTGTTGATGGTGATATTACTGGTGACAGTGTTCTCGATACCACCGATTTGCAGCTCCTCCAAGGTTACTTGCATAAGGAAGTTGCATTCACAGAGGATAACTTCCATGCAGCAGACGTAACAAAGGACGGCGTTGTCAATGTGATTGACTTGGCTGTCATGAAGCGTATGCTCCATAATCAGTAAGTAGATTATTACAAGAGCCTTGCATGTTTGCAGGGCTTTTGTTTTTCAAAAAATTTTTGGTGCTTGTTTTCATAGAGGGATTGCAGGATTGATTGTGATATTGATTTTGCTGCTATTGAAATAAAAATAGTATCAAATTCTGAAAATATTTTTACAAAGTTTATTTGAAGGAATCTTGAATAATGGTATTGATTTCTTTTCGATTTTGTGTTATAATGGAGATACAAAGAATAAGAAAGGAAAATCAGCTATGTCATCTAAGAAATCAAAAGAGCGGACTATGAAAGAAAAATTACAGCGTTCACTCCCGATTGTGATTATGGTTTTTGTGCTGATTGTGGTGATTTTAGTGACAGTCGTGACCTGTCTAAAAGCAATTGGCGGTACTTCTGATAAAAAAGTCACACCCGAACAGCCACTTGTCATTCATCCAGTGACTACCGAAGCAACAACTACCACGGAGACAACCACCACACAAGTCACTACCACGAAAGTCAGTACCAAAGGCAAGCCAAAAGTTACATTTGCATTTTTGGCAGCTACAACAGCAACGACCTCTGCAACGACAACCATGTCACTTCCTGCGAGAATGGTTGCCGGAATGGAATTGAGCTTTTATCAAGCCATCATGAATGTGGAAGATGAGCCAATTTTCCCCGTTGCGTTTATGACCCCTGATGATGCACTGGACATCAGAATCAAAATGGAGTCTTCTGATGAAAATGTTGCAAGTATCACAGAAGATAATCAGATTAAACCTGTGGGAGCTGGAAACTGTGTGATTCATGTTTCATCTGTTGCAAATCCCTATGTGACGGCGGAAATCTTGATTACTGTCAACGAAAAAGAGGATTCCCTCACCACACCCGAATTCAGTAGCCCCTCACAGACTACTTATACTATGGCAATTCCAGCACCGGAAGAAGAGGGGCAGGAAGTCCCACAACCTGAAAGAGACGATATTATTGTTATCAATGGTGTTACCTATGTAAAGGGAATTATGATAGCCAATAAAACATATCCTCTTCCTGAAAGTTATAATCCAGCTGGAATGACACCAGATACAGCGGACGCTTTCAAGAGATTACAGCAGGCTGCAAAGGATGAAGCCGGACTGAAATTATCCTCTCATTCAGATTACCGCTCTTATCGTACACAAGCGATTGTCTATGAAGGATACTGTGGACGTGATGGACAAGAAGCCGCCGACCGTTATTCTGCACGAGCGGGATATTCCGAACATCAGACCGGTATGGTAATTGATGTCAATAATCCGAGTTATAGTTTCAATGGTACACCAGAAGCAGAATGGTTAGCCGAAAACGCTTGGAAATATGGCTTTATTGTCCGATACCCCAAAGATAAGGAGAATTTCACCGGTTATCAATATGAATCTTGGCATATTCGTTATGTTGGCGAAGAATGGGCAAAGGAAATTTATGATAGTGGTCTTTCTTTGGAAGAATATCTGAATATCCATTCACAATATCCCTAAGGATTAACAGAATGCTATCTCCCTTGCTTTTGAAAGGCAGGGGAGATTTTTCAAAGTTGAAAAGGGTTTGTCACTTGCTTATGAATCTAATTCAATTATTCCTATTGACATAATAGGATATTTGTGGTAAAATAAGAGTATCAAATTTTGATACGATTTAGGAAGGTGACAATATGAAACAATCAAATTTCTATCAGATGGGGTGTTTCGGTCTGGAGCGTGAAACCTTACGAATTGACGAAAACGGCAGATTAGCACAGACTCCTCACCCTTTCGCAGATGATGATAAATACATCACAAGAGATTTCTGTGAAAATCAGGTGGAACTGGTAACACCTGTATGTCATAGTGTAAAAGAGGCGATTTCAGCATTGGAAAGCCTTGATAAGCAGACAAGAGAACATCTTTCCAAAAATCATGAGCGTATTTGGCTTTACAGTAACCCTCCGCACTTTGAAACGGAAGATGATATTCCCATTGCAAGATGGGGCGGAGAATTCACTTCCAAACAGCATTACAGGGAAGCCTTAGAAAAACGCTATGGAAAGAGATTGATGCTTTTTTCCGGAGTGCATTTCAATTTCTCATTTTCGGAAGAACTCTTGAAAGATTGGTATGATGGAAACGGCACTTTCAGAGCATTCAAGGATAATTTATATTTACATCTCTATCAGCAAGTGTTCCGTCATAGCTGGTTATTGGTATTGTTGACCTCTGCAAGCCCATTATATGATAAGTCGCTTGATGGAGACCATTTATCCGGCATTATTAAGGGGAAATATGCATCCTTACGGAATAGCGAAAGAGGGTATTGGAATCAGTTTATCCCGATTCTGGAGCATCAAAATTTACAGGCATTCACGGAGAGTATTCAGAATTATGTTGATAAGGGCTTGCTTTTTTCAGCAAGTGAATTATATCTTCCCGTCCGCCTCAAACCCAGAGGGGAAAATTCTCTGGAAAGCCTTGCCAAAAATGGCATTGACCATATCGAACTCCGTATGTTTGACCTGAACCCCCTGACACCTTTAGGGGTGGAATGGCATGATTTGACTTTTGCACATCTTTTGATGCTGTACTTGTTAGAATTGCCCCACAGTGAATTCACTCCCGAACAGCAGGAAAAGGCAGTGGCTGACCATCATAACGCTTCTTTGTATGAACCTGACAAGGGCTTAGTGTCCCTTGCCGCTGAAATTCTTGATAAAATGCACCAGCATTTTAAAGAAGATACTACCGCCTGTTCCGTCATTGAGTACGAACAAAACAAACTCAACGGAACAAGGCTTTGCAAACAAATACAAGCCGATATATTCGGCAGATAGGAGAGTAACCATGTGCGAACTTTTTGGAATTACCAGTTCAAAACCCATTAACCCGATTGAACTTTTGAAAGCGTTCTATGCTCATAGCGTGCGCCACCCTCACGGCTGGGGTATCATGTACGAAGACAATGGCAGAAAAATTGTAAAAGAGCCACATCGTGCATATGACAGTAAGATTTTGCAGTCGCTTTTACCAACAATTCCCCCACAAAAAAATATGCTTGCTCACATTCGCTTTGCAACTGTGGGAAGAGTTCGCATGGAAAATTGTCATCCTTTTGTAGGTACTGACCATTCTGGACGTGAATGGACTCTTGCACATAATGGGACGGTTTTCACCGGAAAATTCAATTATCAGTATTATAAAAAACAAGACGGTGATACCGATTCTGAACGCTTATTTATGGCATTTATTGACGATATGAACGAACATTTACGGAAAGGCATTTTGTCCGAGCGTGAACGCTTTGAAGCGGTTTCTGAATTCGTTGCAAAGACTGCGCCAAGAAATAAGCTCAATCTCATCATTTATGACGGGGATTTGCTGTATGTGCATAAAAACCTACAAAATACACTTTATTACAAAAAAATATCAAGTGGGTTTGTATTTTCGACAAAGCCACTTGATGAAATGGAATGGATTCCGTTTCCTGTTGCACAGGTAATCGCTTACCGTGATGGGAAACAGGTCTACCGTGGAACACGGCACAAAGGGGTATTCATCCCCACTTTGGAATATATCAGCACTACAGATGCAATGAACATTTGAAGCCGTTACTCAATACTTCCGAAGCGATTAAAAGGGTATATCCGCAAAAGAACTTTTCCCACAATGGCTTCTTCTGATACGCACCCCACCGCAGTAGACCGGCTGTCAATCGATACCGCCCTGTGGTCTCCCATCACAAAGACACGGCTTTCAGGAACTTGATATGGTAGGGAAATATCACATTCCCCCATAGCAAGTTCATGTTCCAATCCAAAACAAAAAGACTGGCGAAAACCAGTCTTTTTTCATGGGAGAAGATGGATTTGAACCATCGAAGCCGAAGCAACAGATTTACAGTCTGCCCCCTTTGACCACTCGGGAATTCTCCCCTATGCAATTGAATGAAGAATGGAGCTGGTGGACGGACTCGAACCCCCGACCTGCTGATTACAAATCAGCTGCTCTACCAACTGAGCTACACCAGCACACATCCTGAAAGGGTGAATCTCAGAAAGAAAAAAGACTCTGGTGGGAGAAGATGGATTCGAACCATCGAAGCACGAAGCAACAGATTTACAGTCTGCCCCCTTTGGCCACTCGGGAATTCTCCCACATTCAATTTTTGAGAATGGAGCTGGTGGACGGACTCGAACCCCCGACCTGCTGATTACAAATCAGCTGCTCTACCAACTGAGCTACACCAGCATTCATTCACTCTGTCTTTCTGACGACTATTCTATTATAGCACAACTTGTCCTGTTTGTCAAGCCTTTTTTTAAAATTTTTTTGATTTTTTTGAAAAATATTTGAAATATGTGATTTTATGGCGAATAATAGCGGAATTTTAAATACAATAATCGTCCCCATTGACACTGGAATCATGCTTGACAATATCTTCAATGGTGATGCTGTCCAGATATTCATTGACGGTTTTATACAATCCTTCCCAAATGTAAAGCGTGGTACATTTTTCTTTTCGAGGGCAATTATTTTCGGGATATTCCAGACAGGCAATCGGCGCAAGGTTTCCTTCCGTCGCACGCAGGACATCTCCAACAGTAAAGCTTGCTGGGTTCTTGGCAAGCTTATAACCGCCTTTATTTCCTCGATTGGTGCGTAAGATACCACTTTTATTGAGCATGGGAACAATCTGTTCCAAATATTTCTTGGAAATATTTTGATTTTCCGCAATCTCTTTGAGGGAAATAAATTCATCATCCGGCTTTGTGGCAAGGTAAACAAGCATTCGCAGGGCATAACGCCCCTTTGTTGAAATACGCATTTTCGGACTCCTTTCTTCATTGACGAAATTCATACTACTATTATAACATAGGATTAGTATGTTTTCAAGGGGTAAATTGTATGTAAAAGTAAACGTATTTTTATTGAAAAATTTTTCAAAATTTGCTAAACCCTACAAAAATACAAAATATATCTGCATGGTAGGAAATTGACAGTTGACAAGCCTTTGAAAAAATGTTATAATGATTTCATATCAAAACTAGATGAATGCTAGGTAATCAGAAGGTGATACATCATGATAGAAATTTTATGGTTAGGACGTGGCGGACAGGGTGCATTTACTGCGGCGAAATTACTGGGCGCATCCTATGCAGCCAAAGAAGGCGGTCATTCTCTTGCGTTTCCGTCTTTTGGTCCTGAAAGAAGAGGCGCACCAGTAAGGGCTTTCACAAAGCTGGATAATTCCCCGATTCTTGACAGAAGCGAAACAGAACACGCTGATTATATCGTAATTCTGGACGAAACATTATATAATGATTCTCTGCTTTCCTTGCTGAAAGAGGGCGGAAAAGTCATCATCAATGCGAAACATACAGATAATTCCGATATTATCGCATTTGACGGCGATTCATTGGCGAAGTCGCTGAAATTGCCTGTTGTGAATACCGTGATGATGGGGGCATTGTCCGGAGTTTCGGGAATTGTGACAGTTGAAGAAATGCAGACGGCAATTGAAAATTATATGCCTGTCAAAATCCGTGAGAAAAATCAAAATGCAGTCTGTCAGGCGGTTCAGGAGGTGCAGAAATGAAACCTTATCTTCGTGAAAAGAAAGTATTCACTTTTGAGGATGTTCCGGAAGATACCAGCTTTGAAGCCGGTTATCTGGTGACAGTCAATGCAGGCTGGAGAAGCATCAGACCTGTAGTGGATACCGAAAAATGTGTAGGCTGTTCGCAGTGTTATTTATATTGCCCTGATGGGGTTATTTCCATGCAGGACGGAAAAGCAACAATTGACTATGATTTCTGTAAGGGGTGCGGAATTTGTGCGAAAATCTGCAAACCTCATGCAATCGGAATGGAGGCAGAACGATAATGGCAGAAAAATTTTTATCAGGTGATGAAGCTTTTGCAGAGGGAATTCGTTTAGCCTGTCCGGAAGTGATTTCAGCATATCCCATTACACCACAAACAATTGTTGTGGAGCGACTTTCTGAAATGGTAGAAGATGGTTCACTGGATGCGGAATTTATTCATGTAGAATCGGAACATTCGGCTTTGTCGTGTGCAATGGGTGCAAGTGCAACCGGAGTTCGGGCATTCACTGCGACAAGTTCACAAGGCTTGCTGTATATGGCGGAATGCTTGTATTATGCAAGTGGCGGACGTTTCCCAATCGTCATGATGAATGCAAACCGCTCCACCGCTTTACCATGGAACATTTACGGCGACCAGAGAGATTCTCTTTCACAGTTAGATTCCGGCTGGATTCAGGCATATGCAGAAAACGCACAGGAAGCACTTGACTTTGCCCTGATGAGTTACTATATCGCTGAACATAAGACTGTTTCCACGCCGTTCATGGTGAATCTGGACGGATTTATTTTAACGCATACTTATGAACAAGTTGACGTTCCCACCCCTGAACAAGCAAAAGCATTCTTACCGCCTTATGAGACGGAAAACAGGTTAGATTTGGACAATCCCAAAAATATGGCATTTTCCGCAGGACCAGACACCAATTACATCTTTAAATACAAGGAACACGCCGGAATGTTGCGTTCCGTGCCGGTTATCACAGAAGCAGAAAAGAAATTTGCTGAAATTTTCGGCAGACAATACACAGGTCTGATTGATACCTATTTAACAGAGGATGCAGATTATATTCTGATTACATTGGGGACAATCGCCGGACTTTCCAGAGAAATCGCAGACCAGCTCCGCAGTCAGGGTATCAAAGCCGGAGTGTTGAGAATCCGCTATATGAGACCATTCCCCACAGAAGAAATTGCAGACGCTGTGAAAAATGCGAAAGCAATTGCAGTATTGGAAAAAGATATTTCTTTCGGCAATGAGGGCGCAGTATTTACAAATGTCAATTCTGCATTGAAATCGCAGGGAGTGACAGCCCCGACTTATAATTTCATTGGCGGTCTGGGAGGAAGAAATATTTCTCATACAAATATTATTGACATTTTCGAGAAAATCCGGAAGGGAACAGAACGTGTCAATTTCATTGGAATTGAGGTGAATCAGTAATGAGTGTCAATGCGAAAACGTTAGATACAAACGAATATTTTTATGGTCACAAAGCCTGTGCAGGCTGTGGGGGTTCGTTGGCAGTTCGTGGGGCATTGAAGGTATTAGGGAAGAATGCAGTTGCAGTTCTTCCGGCTGGCTGTATGTCGGCGGTTGGGTTCAATTTTCCGCAGTTATGCTTTGCGAACAATGCAATTATTTCCACATTTGCAGGTACTGCATCCATGCTGACAGGAATTGAAGCCGGCATGAGACGGAGGGGAATCAAGGATTTCACGGCGGTTGGTTTCGCAGGCGACGGCGGAACGGCTGATATTGGCATTCAGGCTCTTTCAGGAGCGATTGACAGAAACGATAATATTATCTATATCTGCTATGACAATGAAGCCTATATGAATACCGGAATTCAGAAATCGGGCTTGACACCGTTCGGGGCAAAGACCACCACTACCCCAGCAGGACAAAATATTCACGGCAATATCCGCCCGAAAAAGAATATGTTCGAAATTGTCGCTGCTCATGATATTCCCTATGCGGCAACTGCGACAGTTGGATATATGCCCGACTTCCTGAATAAAGTCGAAAAGGCATCCAAAATTCAGGGTACAAAGTACATTCATGTGATTGCACCATGTCCCACAGGCTGGGGAATTCCGGTCAGTGATACGATTGATTCAGCAAGGGAAATTGTTGACTGTGGTTTGTGGTATCTCGCTGAATACGAAAACGGAGAATTCACCCTCAACAAAGACCCGAAAACATTCACAAGCGTGGAAGAATACCTCAGAAAACAGGCTCGTTTCAAACATTTGACTGATGAAGATATTCAGCTGATTATTGATTCCCGTGATGCAAAGTGGGAGAAAATCCGCAAAAATTGGAAGAAATGAAATTGCACGCTTGTATGCAAGAATCAGTGGTTTTTTAGCAACTATTGACTTGATAAAATACCCAAGTGACGGATGTGACATATATACTCTTATTTATATTCCTTTAAAAGAAAAAAAGAAAAAATATAATATATTAGTATGAAATAGGGAATTAACTGTCATATCTGTCATGTACAAAATTTGATAAAACATTCAGGGGATGAAAGGGACGATAATCTTCTTATTATACCCTTTAAAATAAAAATAAAAATATATATATTTATATGAAATACGGAATTAAAGTCCTTATCATCCCCCACAAGAAAGGAAGTTATTGATTATGCCGTCATTATCTGAAAGAACAAAAGGCTTTACAGATTCCGTCATTCGCAGAATGACCCGAATTTCCGCACAGTACGGAGCTGTCAATTTATCACAGGGTTTCCCTGATTTCGACCCACCGAAGCCGATTCTTGATAGATTGGCAGAAGTTACCAAAGAAGACTTTCACCAGTATTCCATTACATGGGGCGCACAGAATTTTCGTGAAGCTCTTGCAAAGAAACATGAGCATTTTTCAGGGCAGAAGGTTGACCCCAATTCTGAAATTGTTGTGACTTGTGGAAGCACAGAAGCAATGATGGCATCTATGCTGAGCGTGACCAATGCAGGGGATAAAGTCATTGTATTTTCTCCGTTTTATGAGAATTACGGAGCTGATACCATTTTGTCAAATGCTGAACCAATTTATGTGCCATTGAATCCGCCGGAATTCAATTTTGACCCTGATGTATTGGAAGCCGCATTTAAACAGCATCCAAAAGCTTTGATTCTCTGCAATCCCTCTAACCCATGTGGTAAGGTCTTCACAAGAGAAGAACTGCAAATCATTGCTGACCTTGCTATCAAATATGATACATTCGTTATTACAGATGAAGTATATGAACATATTCTCTATGCCCCTCACAAACATACCCACATTTCGACACTGCCAAACATGAAAGAACGGACAATTGTTTGCAGTTCCTTGTCGAAAACGTATAGTATTACTGGCTGGAGATTGGGCTATGTCATTTCCTCCCCTGAAATAATTGACACCGTCAAAAAAGTACATGATTTCCTGACAGTCGGCGCAGCCGCACCTTTGCAGGAAGCCGCCGTTGTGGGCTTGAATTTCGGTGATGACTATTATCAGGCATTACAGGCGAAATACACCCACATGAGACAAATGTTTCTGGATGGCTTGAATGATATTGGCTTACCTTATAATGTCCCACAAGGCGCATATTTCATCATGGTGGATATTTCAGAATTTGGTTATGAAAGTGACCTTGAATTTTGTGAAGACCTTGCAAGACTGGTGGGAGTTGGTGCAGTTCCGGGGTCGAGTTTCTTCCGTGAACCGGAAAACCGTTATATTCGTTTCCACTTTGCAAAGCGTGATGATACGTTAGCCGAAGCCCTCAACCGCCTTGTGGATATTAAAAAGAAAATGCCTTACAGAAAGTAAAGGAGTACCCCATGAGTGAAATTTTTCCTGTCATTGATGCACATTGTCATGTATTTCCTGACAAAATTGCTGATAAGTCCAGAGATTCCGTCCGTGATTTCTACGAATTACCAATGTATACCAGCGGAACGGCGGAACACCTCAAACATGAACGAAACAAAATCATTGAAATTGACGGCAGAAAATTTCACGTTGTCAAGCAGTTGATTTGTTCGCCGGCAGTTGTACCGCATCAGACGGATAGCATCAACCGTTTTATTTCGGGATTGGTTCAGGCGGATTCTGCATTCGTGGGGTTCGGGACATTGCACCCCGAAAATGAAAATTTTGCTGAAATATTGGCAAGTTTCCGAGATATGCATTTATACGGCTTGAAAGTGCATTCCGATTTCCAGCAGTTCAACATTGATGAGCCGAAAATGTACCCTGTCTATCAGGAATGCAAACGGCTGAAAATGCCGATTCTCTACCACATGGGAGATAAGAAGCTGGATTTTTCTCATCCCCGAAGATTGGCGAACGTGTTGCAGGATATTCCGGATTTGATTGCAGTCGCTGCGCATATGGGGGGCTATTCCCATTGGAAAGAAGCCCTTGAAGTGTTGCAACCCTCTGAAAGGCTGTATTTCGACATTTCCAGCACATTGCAATTCATTGATGGCGATTTGCTGAAACAATTCATGAACCGTTTCGGAGAAACGCATTTCTTTTTTGGGAGTGACTTTCCGATGTGGAATCCTGAAACGGAATTGAGAACACTTTTGAGTTTTGGACTTTCAGAAGAAGAACTGCACCTGTTATTATATGATAATTATGATAATTTTTTGCAGAAAATCGGCGCAAAATGAATATCTTTCCAGACAGAACTGAATCTCACAGTTCTGTTTCTGGTTATATTTGGAAAAGTTAGCCAATGCAACGGAATATTTTTTTCTTCTATGAAATGGCAAAATATATTTTTAAATATTTTCGAAAATTTGTCATTTTGTACAAAAAATAAGTGCTGATTTAAGCGTATTGCACATATTTTGAGATGTTTTCAAAGTGCAAATTTTGACGTAGCATAGGCGAAAATTGATAAAAAGTCCAAAAATGATAATGAAGAAAAAGCGAAAAAATTTTCCTTGATTTTGTTAATGTCGTATATTGACAATTTGGATTTTAGATGTTATAATAAGCTGTAAGGGTGTGGTGAGTTTTCACTACTCATGATTTCTCAAGAGAGAGGAGAGTTTCTTAATTATGAAGAATCAGAAAAACAGCAAAAAAGTTCTTGCGGGTATTCTGGCTGCTCAAGTCGTTTTACAGGCGGCTGCTTTGAATATTTCTGCATTTGCCGATGATGCTACTGATGCTGAAGAAAATCTGGAAGTCAATAATGTGGATGCTTCCGTAGTTTCAGCAGCAGATGATGCATTGACCATTGCAAACGGTACTTCCGTACCGGAAAAATTGGTAGAGGGCAAGTATGTTGTTGTAAAGGGTACAGTTTCTTCTGCTGTGTCAAATATTACCAAAATTACTGTTGGTGTTTATGATACAAATAACAATTGCGTTGCAGAGGGAAGTGTGGATGTCAAGGAAAAGACCTTCGATTTGTCTCAGCTTGATGACAAGCTTTCTTTCAACAAACTTGCAACAGGTGACTACTATTACAAGGTTATTGTAAGCAATGCTTCCAATACTGACTATGTGTTAGTCAACCAGAGTTTCACCGTAACAAAGACAGGTGAGGAACAGACTTCTACATTGCCTACGCCTGCCGCTTCGGAAGATGAACTGACTATTTCCGGTCAAAACACTGTACCGGATGAGATGAAAACAGGCGGTTCATTCAATATTCAGGGAACAGTTACTTCCGCTGACTCTGATATTGTTTACTTGACAGCAGGTGTTTACAATGCAAATGGTGAGTTTGTCACTGGTCGTACTATTGCGCCAAAGGCTAAGACCTATGATATTCGTAAACTGGATAGCTACCTCGCTTTCAATAAGCTGGAAGCCGGAAGATATATCTATGCAGTTATCGCTACCAATGCCTCACACCAGAATGTTGCACTTGTCAATAAGCAATTCAGCGTTGTAGGCGAAAATGGCGAAACTCCAGCAGCAACAAGTGATGCAATTACCATTGCTGATGGGACTGTGATTCCGGATAACCTCGGTAAGGGGAAGTATCTGAGCGTGAAGGGCAAAGTAACTTCTGAAAGCTCTAATATTACAAGCTTGACAGTTGGTGTTTATGATACCAATAATAAGCTTGTCACTGGTAAGACTGTCAGCCCTGATGCAAAAACTTATAATCTTGCGAACCTCGATAATTATGTATCTTTCAACACTTTGGCAGAGGGTACTTATACTTATTCTGTTACTGCTACCAATAGTGCAAATAAAGATTTCACAGTTACCAGCAAGACTTTTACAGTCGGCAGTCAAACTTCTGCAACAGATGAACTGAAACTTGAAAACGGTACAACTGTACCTGCACAGCTGGAAAAGGGAAAATCTGTTTCCATCAAGGGAACTGTTTCCTCCACAACTTCTAATATCACTTCTCTGACTGTTGGAATTTATGAAAACAGACAGGGCGGAAAGATTATCACTGAAAAGACTGTTAGCCCCAATACCAAGACCTATGACCTGAGCAAGCTTGACAGCGCAATTGCTTTCAATAAGTTGACTGATGGTACTTATGCTTATGTTGTCATTGCTACCAATGCCAATAATGGCAATTATACTCTGACAAATCAAAGCTTCACTGTTGGCAATGGTGCGACTGCAACAAATGATACATTGACTGTTTCCAACGCTACTGTGATTCCGGATAATCTCGCTAAGGGCAAATCCTTGACAGTCAAGGGAACAATTACCTCTGCAACTTCCAATATCACAAGCCTGACAGTTGGTGTATTTGATGAAAATAATAAGCTTGTCACTGGTAAGACAGTTTCACCAAATGTCAAGACTTATGACCTCAATAAGCTTGATAATTACGTTTCTTTCAATACTCTGAAAGATGGTACTTATACTTATGCGGTTGTTGCTACAAACTCCGCAAATAAGGACTTCACTGTCACAAGTAAGAAGTTTACAGTTGGCAATGGTCAAAGCCAGACAACAACAGCCCAAAATTGCAAGATTTCCGGCGGTACAACCATTCCGGCAAATATTGCAGTTGGTAAGTCCGTTTCTATCAGAGGAACAGTCAGCGCACCAGAAACCATCACCTCAATTAAGGCTGGTGTAAGAAAAGCTGATAGCTTTGCTGTTGGCGACTGGGTAACATTTGGCACAGCTACTCCTAATGCAAAGAGTTATGATTTGCACAACCTTGATAATTCTATTGTTTTTGGAAAGCTTCCTGCTGGTGAGTATGCATATTGTGTTGAGGTGACAACGGCATCGGGTGTGGTAATTCCTGAAGATGGCGCACAGCGTTTCACTGTTGGAAATGGTGGAAGCCAGACAGTTGGTCAAGATATGACTGTCACCAATGGCACAGTGATTCCTGCAACTCTCGCAAAGGGCAAGGCTGTTAATGTCAAGGGTACAATCACTTCCCCGACCAATATCACAAGTTTGACTGTTGCTGTCGCTGATGCGGCACTTGGCGGTTTCATGACCGGAAAGACCGTTACCCCCAATGCGAAAACTTATGACCTGAGCAAGTTGGATGCTGATGTTGCATTTAGCAAGCTCCCAGATGGTGAATACAGATATTATGTAATGGCTTCCAATGAGGCTAACCCCAATGGCGTTGTTGTAACAGAGACTGTTTTCAAGGTTGGTAATGGTACATCTGCCACAGAAGACAAAATGACTGTCTCCAATGGCACAGTTGTTCCTGCAAATCTCGCAAAGGGCAAGACCCTTTCTGTCAAGGGTACAATCACTTCTGCAAGCTCCAATATCACAAGCCTGACAGTTGGTGTTTATGATTCTAAGGGTAAATTGGTAACTGGTAAGACGGTTGCACCAAATGCCAAGAGTTATGATTTAAGTAAGCTGGATGCTTATGTTTCATTCAACAAGCTGGATGATGGCATTTATAATTATTGTGTTGTTGCTACCAATTCTGCAAGTAAGGATTACAGAGTTGTAGATTCTCAGTTCACAGTTGGTAATGCTGTCACTCCAGAAAAGGATAAGCTGACTATCACAGGTGGCACAACTGTTCCAAGTAATCTTGCTAAGGGCAAGGGCGTTCGTGTAACGGGTACTGTTACTTCTTCCGGCTCTAATATCACCGCTTTGACAGTTGGTGTTTATGATGCAAATGGTAAGTTTGTAACAGGTCGTACGGTTGCACCAAATGCGAAGAGCTACGACATCAGCAAACTTGACAATTATGTTGCATTCAATACATTGGGTGATGGTGAATACAGCTATGCAGTTATCGCCGCAAATGCTGCCAATAGTAATTATACTCTGGTAAATCAGAAGTTCACAGTTGGCAACGGCGGAAGCAGCACTACTCCTGCAACGAATGACAAGCTGACTATTTCCGGTGGTACAAATGTACCGGATAACCTCGCTAAGGGCAAGGCTTTGAATGTTACTGGTACAGTCACTTCTGCAAGCTCTAACATGACTGCTTTGACAGTTGGTGTTTATGATACTAATGGTAAGTTCATTACCGGTCGTACCATTGCCCCGAATGCGAAGACTTATGACCTGCGTAAATTGGATGCTTATGTAGCATTTAATACACTGCCGGAAGGTAATTACATTTACGCTGTTATTGCTACCAATGCTGGAAATACTAACTATGCATTGGTGAACAAGAAGTTCACTGTTGGCAATGGTGGTACTTCTTCCAATGCGGATGCACTGAAAATTTCCGGCGGTACAAATGTACCGGATAATCTCGCAGTAGGTAAGGCATTGAATGTCACTGGTACAGTCACTTCTGCAAGCTCTAACATGACTGCTTTGACAGTTGGTGTTTATGATTCCAATGGTAAGTTTATCACTGGTCGTACCATTGCCCCGAATGCGAAAACTTATGACCTGCGTAAATTGGATGCTTATGTAGCATTTAATAAGCTTCCTGCTGGTAACTATATTTACGCTGTCATTGCTTCCAATGCTGCAAACAATAATTATGCACTGGTAAATAAGAAGTTCACTGTTGGTAATGGCGGTTCAGGCACAAGCAGTGCAACTGACGATTCCCTCAAGGTTTCCGGCGGCACTTCTGTACCATCCAGCCTTTCCAAGGGTAGGGGCGTATCTGTTCGTGGTACGGTTAATTCTTCCAGCAATATCACCTCTTTGACTGTTGGTGTATATGATGCAAATGGGAAACTGGTAACTGGAAAGACTGTTTCCCCGAATGCAAAGAGCTATAATCTGAGTTCTCTGGATAGCTCCGTACGCTTCGATAAGCTTTCTGCTGGTAGCTATACCTATAAGGTAATTGCTACTAATGGCGGTAATAGCTCCACTACACTGGTTAATCAGAGTTTCACTGTAAAGTAATTGATGAAATCAAAATTTCTCTGGTAGTTTCACGACTGCCAGAGATTTTTTTATGTTTGGATACTTTTCGATTACGAAAACGATTTGTTATAGATTAAATCTATTACACGCTATTTGCAATACATATTTGACAAGTAGGTGAAATAGGTGTATAATAATAACAGAAACAGTGAACGGAACACTGCAATCGGCAGAAAGTTCGGGACTGTTGTGATTATTATGGAGGTGCTTTAAAAATGAGCAATTGGACTGAAAGAAAATATTGGAATGAGGAACTTGAAACAATGCCTCGTGCAGAGCTGGAAAAATTTCAGCTGGAAAAGTTGAAGGAAATCGTGAAGCATGCCTATGAAAATGCTCCCTATTATAAGCGTACATGGGATGAAGCAGGGTTGAATCCGGACGATATTCAGGAGCTGGAAGACCTTCAGAAATTCCCATTCATCAACAAGATTACACAGCGTGAAACACAGGGTGTTGGTTCATTCCTTGGTGAACTTTGCGCTGTTCCGGAAGAAGATGTGGTATTTATTTCCACTTCTTCTGGTTCTACTGGAGTTCCGACAATGAGTCCTTTCACAAAGCAGGATTTTGATGCATTTCAGGATACAGAGTCAAGATGGTTCTGGCAAATTGGCATGAGACCGAATGACCGTTATGTACACGCATTGAATTTCTCCCTTTATGTTGGTGGTCCTGATGTTATCGGTGCGCAAAATTTGGGTGCGCTCTGCATTTGGGGCGGTACACTTCCGAGTGAGAGACTGCTGTATGTCCTGAAAACCTACCAGCCTACTGTTATCTGGACTTCTCCCTCTTATGCATGGCAGTTAGGCGAAAAGGCAAAGAAGGCAGGTATTGACCCCAAGACAGATTTAAGCATCAGAAAAATCATTGTTGCTGGTGAATTGGGCGGTTCTATTCCGGCTACCAGAAAGGCAATTGAAGACCTTTGGGGCGCAGAACTTTATGATTTCTATGGACTTTCTGATATTTTCGGTGCTTGTGCAGCACATTGTGAATATCATGACGGTTTACATATTGCAGAAGACCATATTCTTGTGGAAACGGTTGACATTCATACAGGTGAAATTCTTCCCCCTGGTAGTGTTGGCGAATTGGTTTACACGACGCTCCAGAAGAAGGCAAGACCGCTGATTCGTTTCCGTACTGGTGATATTGGTTGGATTGACCAGACTCCCTGCAAGTGCGGACGTACACACGGCAGAATTCATATTCAGGGACGTAAAGATGATATGTTCATTGTTTCCGCTGTGAATGTATTCCCCTCTGATATTGAGGCGGTTGTGCATGAGCTGGACGGCATCACTGGTGAATATCTCATCCGTATCTTTGAAGAGAACTTTACCTGCCGTTATGCTGTTGAAGTGGAAAAGAATGCTGATAATCCGCAGACTGATGAACAGGTTGCAGAAGCTTTGTCCGCTGCACTGAAAGCGAGAATTGGTGTAAAGCCTGCCAGAGTGAAGATTCATCCAGATGGTGGACTGGATACACGTTCTGAGCATAAGTCCAAGCGTATCATTGATGAGCGCACACTCAATTATGATATCTGATTTGGAATCAGAAAATTTGATTTGATTTTACCAAGCACTCATGCTGTAATAATCATGCGGAGTCCTCCTGATTTTCGGGAGGGCTTCTGCATTGCATGGGAACAAAGGTAAAAATTTTTCTGCTGTTTCCATCAAGCCTTCTGAAGATTTTCATATCATGCTAGAATCAAGATAGTTAAAATTTCAATGTTTCCATAGAAAGGAAGTCATGATAATGAAAATCATACAAAATGACAGGACTTATCAGAAAGAAGATAGGTCAACGAAACGTTCGATTGACAGGGGAATTATGAAGCTTTCAGAAAGGCTAGCCGTGTATTTCGAAAACCATATGACCATTGAGACGATTTTCAATGATGATATTCTGATTCATGATATTATCAATAAGCGGTTTTATGTCTACAAATGCCAAGTAGATAAGATTCAACTCCGAATTCTTTATATGGTGCAAGGTGATGCTTTGATAATCGTTTCACATTACTGTAAAAAGAAATCGACAAAGGAATATATTTCCTATTTTGAAAAAATTTCCCATACTTATGAAAATCAGCGTTAAGACAGGAACATAGCAAACCGCTTCGAAATTTATCGGGGCGGTTTTCATTTTCAGCAAGATTTTCTTTTGAAAAAAGCTGAGAAAGGTGAAAATATACCTTGACTTTTTTCACAAATTCTGGTATAATAAATCAAGATAGTATGTGCATTATTCATATTGAAAAAGAGGAAGGAAAGCAGGTGATAATTTCATGTTAGCGGATATTGCATCCATTATCAAAACTTACCAAATTACCGGATTTTTTGCGAAATTACCGATTGATATTCCAATCATTTATAGTTTACTTCTGATAAGTACAATCATAACTTGTATCATTATGGATAAAAAAACTCTTATCCGTCCTGATTACTACCACAGTCATAATAGTATCCATACAATGGTATGGCTCTGCATTATTTTGATGTTTCCTGTCATAGGGGCGGTTGCTTACTGGATAGGGTCATTCATTCCCTATTTCGTATTATCGAAAAAGCATTCTTTTGACAATGGGAAGCCGTATCCTTATACAATTCCATTGAAAAAGTGGCAACTGACAGGAGTGATTTTGATGTGTATCATTGGGATGTTGATAGGGAAAGAGTGGACTTATGAAATTCCATTTTTTGGATGGGTTGTGATGGTTGTCATTGACTGGTATCAGTCACTTTATCGAAAAGCGATTTATTTGCAGGTTTCTTCAAAAGAAGACCGATTAGAGAAAGGCGAAACTATCTTAAATGTTGAAGTGGAAAGAAGCATTGATATTGCTTATGATAACTATACCACAATGAAAATCATTCGTGAAATGGCTGATAATGTATTCGCTGAAATGTCAACAGGTGCAACATTACAAGGAAAAAGCGGAAAAATTGTTCATCATGCTGTGACTTATCATTATAAAGTGGTTCAGACAGAAATGCTATGGCGAGAAGCTGAAAGAGATGTGATGGAAGCAAACTATATGGGGAAAGGAATCACAAAATATACCGTTCTGCTTTGGAATGATAATGATATTCCTTTCATGGAACGGTCAATTTATCGAGCAATTCCGAAAAGTTTTGCATGGTTTGCGAGAATGTTCATATTACAATTTATCATTTTGGCATTGAATTCAACATGGGGTTCATTTTTTCATATTGGGGCTATCAAATGGATAGCTAGTATTTTTCAATAAGGGGGCAATGCTTGTGCGTGTAGGAATTGATTTAGGAACAACCAATACAGTAGTAAGTTATATTGATGAAAACGGAATATGGAAGTTATTGGAATTTAAGCGTTCAGGCAGGAGGGGACAACCTTATTTTCTCCCCTCTTGTTTGGCTTTTAAAAATGGTACAATTATTGTGGGACAGCCGGCATTAGATGACAGCTTAGAACATCCAGATATGTTTCTGTGTGATACAAAATATGATATGGGGAATAATGGTGTAGTGTATCATTTGGGAAATTTGAACATCACCCCACAGGGAGCGGCACAATACATTTTAAATGAGGTTTATCGAGAATTGAGCAATCAATTCCCCAATGAAACGACTTTCAATGCATTTGTCACTGTTCCGGCGAGATTTGGCAATGAAGCTCGACAAACTACCAAATCAGCCTTAATGCATTCCCGATTTGAAACAGATGATTGTTGCCTGACAGATGAACCCATTGCAGCGGCGGTGGCTTATAGTTCTCTGCTTCAAGATGATAAGCTGGTACTTGTGGTTGATATTGGCGGTGGTACATTTGATTTGTCGTTATTGAAAACAAGCATTGTAGGAAGTGCAACCAGTGCCAATCGATTAGAACCCGTTGCATGGAACGGGGAGTTACATCTTGGGGGGAATGATGTGGATGAGATTCTCGTCAAGAAAATGACGGAAAAATTTATGAAGGACGGCGGAAAAGATTTATATGCTATTTCGGGTTCTGTTTTTCCACGTCAGGAGGAAACCAATGCTTCTGCTTTGATTCGTTCACAGGCTTTTCCATTGAAATCACAAATGTATGATACTGGAAAACAAGCATCCGTATTTATTCCCAATTTATTGGATGGAATTGCATTAGATTTCAGCATTTCCAAAGAAGAATATCTTTCAGAGATGGCGGACTTAACAGAACGCTTTTCTAATACCTTGGAAAATCTTTATCAGGGTTCAGGGTATACATTTTCAGATACTGACCATGTGCTTGTAGTGGGAGGAATGGCGCATGAATTGAGCCTTTTGTATCTTCTTGAACAGATGTTCGGAAAGCAAGCTGTCATTGTTCCAAAAGATTCCATGACATTGGTTTCGAAAGGGGCAGCCATTTGTAACAGCAATCAGAAACTGCACATTGAAAATAAAGCCTATACTTCTGTTGGATTGCTCAAAAATGGGAGAACTGATGTTGTTCCCATTATCAAGCAAGGTTCTGTCATTCAATCAGGTGAAATTTTCCGTGCTGAAATTTTCCCAGATAATCCCAATGCTACCGCTGTGAATGTCGAAATTGTGGAGTATTTCGGGGAATTTTCCTTGAAAAAATGCAAAACCATTTTAATTGAAACTATCCAGCTGACAAGATTACCCACAACGAAAAAATTCTGGAATGTGTTTTTTCGTTCCAATCCTACCAAATTGACTTTGAATGCTTCATTTACAGAAGATAAAATATTGAAATTGACAGCTGTACAGGAAGACGGCACAGCGACAAATATTGATGTTCGACTTGGAGGAAATTAAATCATGAAAATCAATTTTATGGAATGGATACAGCATCAACCACAACCAGAACAAATTCCTGATGTGCTGGCACAATTACTCGATTATTCTCGTGAAAATTATGGTGTGATAAATCCGAATTGTTTTTCAGTGGAATTTCCAGATGATGAAGATTCCCCCCTTTTTCCTACCCTCTTGGTAGAAGCAAAGGCGACACAATTTGATGAGAAAATCGCTCCTGTGAAAGTGATGAATGATGAAAGTGATGATATTTTTGTGATTGGGCTATTGTTGTATCAGATGTTGGGGTATGAATTGCCAAATCTCAAACGTGCAAAATTGATGCTTGCACAAGCTGTGGAACATCAGCAAGTACCGCTTTTATCTGTGAAAAATTCGTCCTTGAATCCGTTATTAGAACAAATGACGGATATGAATGTCAATACAAGAATTTCACGAGAAGAAGCCTTAAATTGGCTTGCGGAACAGTTCCCTTCCAATGCCATTGTTCTCATGCTGGAACAGGAAACAAGGGTACAATTTGAAAAGCTTTTCATTCCGTTGCGTTCGGGTGTGACCTCTTGGAAACCTCCGGCAATGGTAGAGTATAACGGATGTCAATTTTTTCCTGAAACATCTGCGGAATATCGTTTTCCCTATCGTCTGAAACCGTTGGAGTATCCTTGTTTTGTTCGTGCCAAACGTCAGACCATTCCTAATATTGAAATTCGTCCGGAATCGGGAAAATTATGTTTTGGTCTTGATTTCGGGACTTATCGAACACGCATTTCCCGACTTGATGAAAATGGAACATTGGTGCAACTCCCTGAAATCCCCTCTGTGATTGCCTACCGGAATCAACATGATTATGTATGTGGTACGGAAGCAATGCAATTGTATGAAAATCAAAATGCTGATTTCGTGCATTGTTTCGATATTTTTTCAGAATCGGAAAAAGGTTTTTCGCTGATGGCTTCTGATGGTAGTATGATTCAGGAAACAAGAGAATCTGTGATGTTGAAATTTCTGAAATACATTCACTACCGCATGGAAAATCATTTTCAATATCAAAAGGACATTTCAAAAGTTGTCATGACAATTCCGTCAAGTAGTCCTGTAAAATTTCGTGATACCTTGCAAAAATGTATGGAAAAAGTTGGCTTTTCTGTGGCGTTGATTTCGTCCGCTATGGCGAATATTATTTTTCATGGAATGCGTGAACCATTGCAGGGGAATGTGATGGTCATTGATGTCGGTGAGAGTGTAACAGATGTTTGCATGGTGCATTCTGATGCACAAGACCATTGCAGTCATGAAATTCCCGAATATGCTAAAAATTGGCATAGCGGAAAAGGCGCAAAGGCTGGTAATGCCATGTCAGAAACCCTCTACCAAAGTATCTTGCAAACACTCAATACACAATATGCCTTGAATTTCTATCAGCAGGAACAATCCAATTTGAACGCCACACAATTTTTGGAAAATGTCAGGAAAATTCGAAAAGAAGCTGACAGGATGAAACATACACTTTCATTCAGTGAAAAGGCGGTAAGCCGTTTTGATTTATATGCTGACCATTTTCATCAAAAAACGGTGGAAATTGGTTTTACGAAGTCACAATATCAAAATCTGCTTTTCCCCATCCTACAGGAGACAGAAAATGCCATTCGTCAGATTTTGTCAATGGAAAATATCACCGTTTCAGAGGTGGATACTGTTCTTGTGGTTGGTGGTGCTTCCTTGACACCTGCGATTCATGAAATGATACAGAATTTCTTTTCACAAACCAATTGCAAGATAACGTATTGTAATGATGAATTTTCTGTTGCATATGGGGCGGTATTATTTGCAGGAATTTTTTCAAATATTGCACAATCGACAGCAAAATTAACGGAATTTCCAGATGATTTGGGAATTATCACAGCAGATACCATTTACCATTCACCAGTATTTCAACCGCTTGTTTCCGCAGGGACGGAATTTGAAAATGATGTGATACATTTCCAATATCACTTATTGATTACGGAAAATGACCTTGATGAAGAAAAACATTGTGTTTTGAGGTTATACCGAAGACCCAAAGGAATGGAATCTGTCAGGAATACCCTTGAACCGGATGGAGAAAATATCCGCTGTATCGGGCATATTGTCATTTTACTGCCGGAAAAATATGTGATGAAATCTGATAAGTTGGTATGTGATATGACGATTGATATTCACGAAAAAATATCTGTGACCGTTTCGCATTATCGGGATGTTTCTCGACGTCCCATTATGAAACTTTTGAAAAAAGTCACCAACGACAACAAAGAAAGTTGGAATCTTTTGGAAACAGAGGTTTCAGCACAATATTTTCCATTATCCTGATAAAATGAAACGAAAAGAGGGGATATTTTGTGAAAATGCTCCGCATTGCATGGTATTTGAACGGAACACATTGTCTTGGTGTGGGGAATCGTTTTGCCGTATGGGTTCAGGGATGTAGGAAACGCTGTGAAGGATGTATTGCTGAACCGCTCCAGAATTTGGAAGGTGGTCAGGAGGTAGCTGTTTCGTTTCTGGTATCGGAAATTGTGAACGCTGAAAATATTGAAGGGTTAAGCATCAGCGGAGGTGAACCATTTTTACAGGCTTCTGCCTTGACAGAATTGATTGAGGAAGTGCAAAAAATCCGTCCAGAATTGGGGGTTATTTTGTATACGGGAATGCTTTATGAAGAATGGCTCAAACATGACGAGGCTAGGAATCTTTTGCAAAAAATCGATTTGCTGATTGATGGGGCTTATATTTCATCCCTTGATGATGGAAAAGGCATGAGGGGTTCTTCCAATCAAAGGCTTTTGTTTTTGACAGACCGCTATCATGAATGGGAAATGCCAAATTTTCGGAGTAATGAAGTACAATTTTCGAATGGATATTTCAGGGTGATTGGAATTCCCTCAAAGGCTGTGAAACTGATGATTGATACCTTGAAAAGGGAGGATTTGACATGAATCATGTAATGAAGAAAACACAAATATTCTGCTTGAAAAATTGGGCTGTCTGTTCCAATAGTCTGCATATGCAGTTGACGGCTTCTTTTGAAGATGGACATACCAATGAAATCAGCCTTAATTTATCAGATGGAACAAGTGCCATGGATGGGCTTTTAATTGACATTGACCCCATGGCGGATGGAGTTGGAATATTATACCTTGGAATTGACCCCACAGATTGTGAAAAAATTGTCAAGCGATTCACTTTGAAGCTGGAAAGCGACAGGGGAACAATTCAACAATTGCATTTGGAATATGCGTTTTCGGACTCCTTGGACGCTTACCAGAAAAAAATCCATTGGGAGGATGTTCCGCTTTTTCAGGAATGCTTGACTTTCACCGTGAAAGATGATGAAATTTCAGTGGATATGACAAATTCAGGAGTTGCCGAAATCACAAATGAATTGGCGGAAACTCCCAATGATGTCCGTTTCACATGGGAAGACCTGCAAGGAGATATTGAAGCAGATTTGCAGATACTTTGCTATTACAATAGCACCGAAACAAGGGAAATTATACGGAATCTGGAAAAATTGCTGTATGGCTTACAAGAAATTCCATTGAAACACGCTCTTTCTAGCCTTCAGGAACAAGAACGAAAATTAACCCATTGCATCACAAGAACACAGGAAGAT
>Ga0326511_10000726_pt1 | contig 28831 bp, 24 predicted proteins | sample 0_2496_0518_D_FD_203701 | JGI IMG/M metagenome (GOLD analysis project Ga0326511, IMG submission 203701) | Bovine rumen microbial communities from UC Davis, California, United States - 0_2496_0518 | ecosystem: Host-associated > Mammals > Digestive system > Stomach > Rumen | place: USA...
CGAACAGAGCAGTTAAGCCCGATTGCGCCGATGGTACTGCAATGCAATGCGGGAGAGTAGGTAGCTGCCTTTTTTCAATGAGAGTTCCCTTGTCTGAAAGGACAAAGGAACTCTTTTTTTTGTGGTTTAAACTTGTTTTCTTTGGTTTTTCGCTCACTTAATCGTACCTTTGTGCACAAATTATTTAATAAATCGAGAATTATGGCACAAAATTTCCAAAATGGTTCTATGCCTCCGCGCTATAACGGTGCATACGGATCACCTTACTACCAACCTCCTCGTAACAATGGTGGAGGAAACAAAACCTTACTGACGATTATCATTGTTTTGCTGACGGCTCTCTTGGTCGGCGGTGCTGTATGGCTATTTATGGACAGCAACAATAAGAAAGCTGAAAAGCAAGAGCAGATTGTGAAACAAGAGAATGACGCTAAAGTAAAGGCGTTGCAAGAAGAAAACGAGCGTTTAAAGGAGGAGAACGCGAAGAAACCGGACAAAGTAGTTGTTGAACGCAAGGTGCAGGTTCCTTCTTCAGCACCAGCTTCTGGAACACCGAAAGTGGTTGTTAATGGTGTAGGCGTTCGTCTTCGTTTCGGTCCTGGTCTGAACTATGGTTACCTGACTTGGGCTAATGGGCAGAACCGAGCTCCGGCGAAGGGTACAAGACTGGAGTATATCGATGAAACGTCGGAGTGGTATCATGTCCGTTATCAGGGGCAGGCGTATTACATCTCTAAGCAATTCAGTTATTTGTCCTATAATTAATGTCATATTAAAATGTATAGTATTTTGAAAACTTTAGCATATATAACAACAGCTTTGGCGCTGGTGGCATGTGGTGGTTCAGCTTCAGGTCATCCAGGTGACAATGGAGAAACAGCTGTCGATGTAGAAGGACAGGTGGTGGAGGCGGATTCACCAAAGGCAGCAGAGAACATCCTTCCCTATTCTGATGAAAGTATCCGTGAACATGTGGTGATGGATCATGGTAAGCGTGCTGTGCGCAGCGATGCCGATGAACCATTCAGTCATCCGGAAATGGTGAAGAACAAACAGAATCTGTTTATCGTGATGTCGAAGAAGGATTTCTATCTGTATGTGTATGAGGCACAAGGTAAGGATACGGTCCTGATTGCCCGTTATGACTGTTGCTTCTCTTTGAAGAAAGGACAGAAAGAACGGAAGGGTGACATGAAGACACCACATTGCACGATGAAGAATCCGTTCAAGATTTCACAGTTGGCCGACGCTTCTACATGGCATCATGACTTTGGTGACGGACGCGGGAATATCAAGGCTTATGGTGATTGGTTTCTGCGACTGGTAACACCTGGACACAGCGGTATCGGTATTCATGGCAGCACCAACAACCGTGAAAGTGTTCCTGGTCGTGCCAGTGAGGGTTGCATTCGTCTGAAGGATGAGGATATTGTGGATCTGCGTAGGTACTATGCTTTTGTGGGCATGAAGGTGATTATCAAGTCGGAAGAGACCGACGACTATCCTTTTGAGATTCGTGCCATGAAGAAGCAGGATGTCAAACGTAAACGCCATTTCGACCCGAAGAAGACGCTGACGAATGAGCAGATACAGAAGGCTTCCACTGAAACCTTCAGTCCGAAGACTGGCGGTGGTGAGCGTGCGGAGATGGAGCAGGAAGTTCAGAAGATGACTGAAAGTATCCCTGTGGATGATAGCAATGATCAGGCAGCAGCAGATAAGTCTGATGTTCCATCTGGTTTAAGTAATAATATGACGGCTGAGGAGTATGCCAAGTTCCAGAAACAACAGCAATCAAAAGGTAAATAATAGCTAACAGATGGCATTGAATTATATTTGGATAGCGCTGTTCGTTATCGGTTTCCTGGTTGGAGTCATCAAGTTGTTTCTTGGTGACTTCGAAGCATTGCCGGCAATGATGGATTCGACATTTGAGATGTCGAAGAACGGTTTTGAGATGTGTCTCGGTTTGACTGGTACCCTGACATTATGGATGGGTATCATGAAAGTTGGTGAAGACAGTGGACTGATTTCCAAACTTGCCAATTTCCTGAGTCCTGTGCTGACAAAGCTGTTTCCGGATGTACCGAAAGGGCATCCTGCCTTTGGCAGTCTCTTCATGAATATCTCTGCCAACCTGTTAGGATTGGATAATGCGGCAACACCGATGGGATTGAAGGCTATGCAGGAACTGCAGAGTATCAATAAACAAAAGGATACGGCCAGCAATGCGATGATTATGTTCATGACAATCAACACGTCGGGACTGACAATCATTCCTATCTCCATTATGGCTTATCGTGCCAAGGCTGGCGCTGTGGATCCTACGGATGTGTTTATCCCCTTATTGCTGACGACCCTGTTTTCAACACTCGTCGGTGTGCTCATCTGTTCCATCTATCAGCGCATCAACCTATTCAACAGGTATATCCTGTTGCTGTTTGCAGTGGTGGCAGCATTGGTGGCAGCGTTATTTTCTTGCATCATGGGAATGGACAATGAACAGATGCAGAATTTCTGCCGTGTGCTGACCAGTTTTATCCTTCTGGGGGTCATCATCCTTTTCATCTATTCCGGATGGCGAAAAAAACTGAATGTATATAATTCCTTCATTGAAGGTGCTAAAGGCGGTTTCCAGGTGGCAATCAGCATTATACCATACGTAGTGGCTATCCTGGTAGCTATCGGCGTGTTCAGGGCATCCGGCGGATTGGTGATGCTTCAGGAGTGGATAGAGAGCGGTGTGCAGGCAATGGGCCTAAACAGTGACTTTGTCGGTGCACTACCTGTTGCTTTGATGAAACCCCTCAGTGGTCCTGGTGCCCGTGGGATGATGCTTGACTGTTTTGCAAATTTCGGCCCCGACTCGTTTGTAGGGCATCTGGCGAGCGTCCTTCAGGGCTGTACCGATACCACCTTCTATATTCTTGCAGTATATTTCGGTAGTGTTGGCATCAAGAAATACCGATACTCCGTTACTTGTGGTCTGGCTGCAGATTTCTCCGGAATGATTGCCGCCGTGTTTATCAGTTATTTCTTCTTCGGATAGAAGACTTATTTAGTCATCACGGTATCGTATGCATTGGACAGATAGAATCAGACAAGTGAAAATCGGATTGGTCATCGTGGCGGTTATGATTGCGGTGGCTTCACTTGTTGTGTCCAATATTCTGACACACGATTTGTCCATAGAGGAACAACGCAAGATGGAGGTATGGGCGGAAGCTATGCGCTCCTTGAATACTGCCGATGACGCAACAGATCTGAACCTGGTGCTGAAAGTAATCGATGAAAACCACACGATTCCTGTTGTCGTCATGGATAAGGAGGGAGAGGCCCAGTTCTTCCGTAATGTAGAGATGGCTAAGCAACAGAACTATGAAGATAGTCTGAAAGAGGCGGCTGCTATTGGTCATCGTATGAAACAGGCGGGTCAGCATATCCGTTTGCAGCTGGAAGAGTTGGGACCAGGTGAATACATCGATGTCTGTTATGACGAGTCATTGATGTTGAAACGCCTGCAGACCTATCCTTTTGTGCAGTTGGGTGTTGTGATGATTTTCGTTGTGGTCGCCATCTTTGCGTTACTGACTTCGAAAAAAGCTGAGCAGAATAAAGTATGGGTAGGACTGTCGAAGGAAACTGCCCATCAGTTAGGAACCCCGATTTCCAGTTTAATGGCGTGGACGGAGATACTGAAGGAGAACTATCCTAATGACGATCTGATACCGGAAATGGACAAGGATGTGAAGCGCCTGCAACTCATTGCCGACCGTTTCTCAAAAATCGGTTCGTTGCCAGAACCCGTACCATCCAGTTTGAATGAAGTGATGGATCATGTCATCGACTATATGGATCGCCGTACGTCGAAGAAGGTGCTGATGATCAAGGATTTTCCCGATCACGATATTATCGTGAAAATCAATGCCTCGTTGTTTGAGTGGGTTATTGAGAATTTGTCGAAGAATGCCGTTGACGCAATGGGCGGTGATGCGGGACAAATCACACTGCATGTAGAGGAAACGGCTACTCACGCTATCGTGGAGGTTACAGATACAGGAAAAGGAATCAAGAAAAAAGATATTTCGAATGTTTTCCGCCCAGGATTCACAACCAAGAAGCGTGGATGGGGGTTGGGCCTTTCCCTTGCAAAGCGTATAATTGAAGAATACCATCATGGTCGTATCTTTGTAAAATGTTCAGAGATAGGTATCGGTACTACTTTCCGTATAGAGTTGAAAAAGTAGTGGACGGGTTTTATTTTGTTTTGTTTTCATTTAATCGTACCTTTAGATAAGGTACTTTCGCTCGAAATTAAAAATAAAAGTTATTTTATTTTGTATTTTCCTCGCTTATTTGTACCTTTGCAGCCCGATATGTGCAGTTTGGAATCCTTGAAAATAGACTTGAAGGCAATGAAGGAAGGGCAGAATGCCCTGCAGTTCAGCCTTTCGGACGATTACTTCGAGGCGATATCTGCATCCGAAGTGAGCCGGGGGGATGTTCATGTAGTGTTGGAAATCCAGCGCTCTGTGGATATTTTCACCATAAATATGCATGTTGAAGGTGTCGTAGAGGTTCCTTGTGACCTATGCCTTGATGACATGGAACAACCGATAGCGTCTGATAGGCGTTTCACGGTACGCTTCGGCGATGATGAATCGGAAGATGATGATGTCCTGATTGTGTCAGAAGACGAAGGTGTTCTCGATACCTCATGGATGATATATGAGCAAATCGTTCTTGCCATACCCATTAAGCACGTTCATGCACCTGGAAAATGCAACGCTGTGATGACCCGTAAACTCGAAGAGTTGTCAGCTGCCCGAAGCAGTGATGGAGGTGAGAATCAAATAGATGAGCGCTGGAGCGCTCTGAAGCAGTTGAAATTCTCTGAATGACAATTGCGAATTCAGTGAGTATAAATTTGAAAATCGTAAATTAGTTAATTGTAATTCAAAATGGCACATCCTAAAAGAAGACAGTCGAAGACTCGTACACGTAAAAGAAGAACCCATGATGGCGCAGTAGCACCAACATTGGCAGTATGCCCAAACTGTGGTGCTTACTATGTATATCATACAGTATGTCCAACATGCGGTTACTATAGAGGTAAGGTTGCTATCGTTAAGGAAGTAGCAGAATAATGGAGAAAATCAATGCGATAATCACCGGTGTTGGCGGTTATGTGCCTGAGTATATCCTCAACAACAAGGAACTCTCTCGTATGGTAGATACCAGCGATGAGTGGATTATGACTCGCGTAGGCATCAAGGAGCGCCATATCCTTACAGAGGAAGGTCTCGGCACCAGTTATATGGCACGTAAGGCTGCCAAACAACTGTTGCAGAAGACTGGTGCCGACCCCGACAGCATCGATGCATTGATTGTTTGTACGACGACTCCTGATTATAAATTCCCTTCTACAGCCAGTATCGTTGTGGGCAAGCTTGGTCTGAAGAACGCTTTTGCATTTGATTTCGAGGCAGCCTGTTGCGGATTTCTATATTCATTAGATGTCGCAGCATCAATGATACAAAGTGGTCGCTATAAGAAAATCATCGTTATCGGTGCCGATAAGATGTCTTCTTTGGTTGACTATACAGATCGTCAGACCTGCGTATTGTTTGGCGACGGTGCTGGAGCTGTATTGGTAGAAGCGACAACGGAAGAGAATGTCGGCGTTCAAAACTCATTCCTGCGCACAGACGGTAAGGGCTTACCGTATCTTCATCTGAAGGCGGGAGGTTCTGTATGTCCTCCATCACATTTCACGGTTGACCACCGTTTGCATTACCTTTATCAGGAAGGACGCACGGTGTTCCGCTTTGCGGTGACAGCTATGAGCAATGACGTGCTGGAGATACTGAAGAGAAACAATCTGACAACGGACGATATTCAGTGGGTTGTTCCCCATGAAGCGAACATCCGTATTATTGAGGCAGTAGCCAAGCGTGCGGAGTTGCCGTTAGATAAGGTTGTTATCAATATAGACCGCTACGGAAATACTAGTGCTGCCACTATTCCACTTGCTTTGTGGGATCATGAGCCGAATCTGAGAAAGGGTGATAATCTGATCTTCACTGCTTTTGGAGCAGGATTCGTTCATGGAGCATCCTATTACAAGTGGGCGTATGATGGCGATAAGTAAATTGATTATTCATGCACAAAGCAGGATTCGTAAACATAGTTGGCAATCCCAACGTAGGAAAAAGTACGCTCATGAACCAGTTGGTTGGTGAGCGTATTTCGATTGCAACATTCAAGGCCCAGACAACGCGCCATCGCATTATGGGTATTGTCAATACACCGGAGATGCAGATTGTTTTCAGTGACACCCCAGGTGTGCTGAAACCAAACTACAAGATGCAGGAAATGATGTTGGCATTCTCTGAGAGTGCGTTAGCCGATGCCGACGTGCTGCTCTATGTAACCGATGTGGTTGAGAACCCTGAGAAAAACATGGAGTTTCTGGAGAAGGTGCAGAAGATGAAGATTCCGGTTATCCTGTTGATCAATAAGATTGATGAGCTTTCCGGACCATCTGGACATGTTGGTAAAACCGAAGCAACAAGCCAACAGCAACTCGGTGACATTGTTACCCGTTGGCACACCCTGTTGCCGAATGCTGAGATACTGCCTATTTCGGCAAAGAATAAGTTCGGTATTGATATGTTGCTGAAACGAATTCAGGAACTGTTACCGGAAAGTCCTGCATACTTTGACAAAGATCAGCTGACAGATAAACCTGCGCGTTTCTTTGTCAGTGAGATTATCCGCGAAAAGATACTCCTTTATTATGACAAGGAGATACCGTACAGTGTGGAGGTAAGCGTAGAGAGTTTTAAAGAGACGGAGAAAAATATTCATATCCGGGCGATTATCTATGTAGAGCGCGATTCACAAAAGGGTATTATCATTGGTCATCAGGGGATTGCATTGAAGAAAGTGGGCAGTGAGAGTCGTAAGGCATTGGAAAAATTCTTCAATAAGCGCATTTTCTTAGAGACATACGTGAAAGTAGATAAGGACTGGCGCTCATCCGAGAGGGAGCTTCATCACTTTGGCTATAATCCAGATTAAAGAGGAAAATATAGGAAATCCTATGACAACTTAGGTCATCATAGGAAGCTCTAGGTTATCCTAGAAAATCCTAGGTCATCCTATATCATATAGAAAGAAAAGAGTTATGGGAAATTTAGTAGCGATCGTAGGACGCCCGAATGTTGGAAAGTCCACGTTATTCAACCGTCTCACCCAATCGCGCAAGGCGATAGTCAGTGATACGGCAGGAACAACACGTGATCGTCAGTATGGTAAATGTTCGTGGAACGGTAGAGAATTCTCTGTTGTTGATACTGGTGGCTGGGTTGTTAAGTCGGATGATATTTTTGAAGATGCTATCCGTCGTCAGGTGATTGTTGCTACAGAAGAAGCCGACTTGGTCCTGTTTGTAGTGGATGTGGAAACCGGTCTGACTGATTGGGACGAAGATGTAGCATTGATTCTGCGTCGAACGAAACTGCCCGTCATCTTGGTGGCCAATAAAGTAGATAATAGCGGTGAGTATTATACTGCTGCGGAGTTCTATAAACTCGGTCTTGGTGAACCACAGTGCATTTCTGCAGCAACAGGAGGCGGAACGGGTGACTTGCTCGATTTGCTTCTAACGAAGTTGAATACTGATGATTCGGAAGAAGTTGAAGAGAATATCCCACGTTTTGCGGTGGTTGGTCGACCGAATGCCGGTAAGTCAAGTCTGATCAATGCTTTTATTGGTGAAGACCGGAATATCGTGACCGAGATTGCCGGTACCACGCGTGACAGTATTTATACTCGTTATGATAAGTTCGGCTTCGATTTCTATCTGGTTGATACGGCAGGAATCCGTCGCAAGAATAAGGTGACAGAAGACTTGGAGTTCTATAGTGTGATGCGTTCCATTCGTTCGATTGAGAATTCTGATGTATGTATCTTGATGATTGATGCCACCCGTGGTATTGAGACACAGGATATGAATATTTTCCAGCTTATCCAGAAAAATAACAAGTCGTTGGTTGTTGTTGTCAACAAATGGGATTTAGTTGAAGACAAATCGCAGCAGGCTATTGATACATTCCTGAATGCCATCCGAAATCGAATGGCTCCGTTTGTTGATTTCCCAATTATCTTTGCATCAGCATTGACTAAACAGCGCATTTTCAAGGTGTTGGAAACAGCAAAAGAGGTGTATCTGAATCGCAAGATGAGAATAGGAACCTCAAAACTGAACGAGGTGTTACTACCTCTTATAGAAGCTTTCCCACCGCCCTCGATCAAAGGGAAATACATTAAGATTAAATATGTGGCTCAACTTCCAGATACGCAGATTCCATCGTTTGTGTTCTATGCAAACTTGCCTCAGTATGTGAAAGAGCCATACAAGCGTTTCTTAGAGAATAAGATCCGTGAGAATTGGTCATTGCACGGCTGTCCGATCAATGTATTTGTTAGACAGAAGTAAGGAAAACAGGGTAAAGGAGTCCGGATATGTTAAAGTGGTTTTGTAATATACTCGTTGTGATGGCTTTGGTTGCCTGTTCGGAACCCAATCCGTCGGACGTGGTCGGTCAGACAGCCAAACTCTATTACGACTACCTTATACAGGGGAGGTATCGTGAGTTCGTTGATGGTATGAACTTCCCTGATTCTATCCCAGAGCAGTATCGCTCTCAACTGGTGGACAATGCAAAGATGTATGTGAGTCTTCAGAAAAAAGAACATCGGGGTATCCAGCGAGTGGAATGCTTACAGGTTAAAATGGACTCCGTTAAGCATGAAGCGAATGTTTTCCTGTCGTTTACATTTGGTGACGGAAATGTTGAACAGGTCTTGGTGCCGATGATTGAGCGTAATGGCATTTGGTATATGCGATAATTATTTGTAGATACACACAAAAATAATCAGACAATAATGGACAACGAAGTATTGAAAGCTATTCGTGAGCGTCGTTCCATCCGCCGCTTTCAGGAAAAACAAATTTCAGATGATGAGCTAAAGAGCGTTTTGGATGCTGGCACTTGGGCTGCCACAGGACATGGTACGCAAGATCCGTGGATTGTGGCTGTTCAAAATCCACAGCTGATGCAGCGCCTCTCTGCTGTCAATGCAGAAATAATGGGCATAACCAGTAATCCTTATTATGATGCCCCCACAATTGTTTTGGTCTTTGCCTCTGCAGACAACTACAACCGCGAACGCGATGCCAGTCTTGTTCTTGGCAATATGATGTTGGCTGCACACAGCATCGGTTTAGCAAGTTGTTGGATTAATCGTGTGGATGAGATGTTCAAGCGCGATGAGCTGAAAGCATTGCTGAAGGAATGGGGATTGCCTGATGGTCTCGTTGGGGTAGGCTCTCTGGCCTTGGGTTATGCAGCCAGTCAACCTCGAACCGTTAAGGAAAGGAAAACGGATTATTATAGGGTTATAAAGTAAGGTGCTTCTCGGAATAAAAAATAATATAAATTATTTTGTTCTCCTCTCGACTTTCACTACCTTTGTAGCCAATTAAAAAGAAATAAGATAAAAAGATATGGAAAGAGTAGTTAGCGGCATTCGGCCGACAGGTAATCTTCATTTGGGTAATTATTTTGGAGCGGTGAAAAGTTTTGTGGAAATGCAGAACAACTATGACTGTTTGTTCTTTATTGCTGATTGGCATTCGCTGACCACCCATCCTAAACCTGAGAATATCCAAGAGAGTGCCCGCACCATTTTGGCTGAATACCTTGCATGTGGTCTTAATCCTGAGAAAGCAAAGATATATGTACAAAGTGATGTAAAAGAAACGTTGGAACTTTATTTGTTCCTCAATATGAATATGTATTTAGGCGAGTTGGAACGTGTCACAACATTCAAGGAGAAAGCCCGTAAACAGCCAGACAACGTGAATGCTGGTTTGTTGACTTATCCAACATTGATGGCAGCAGACATCCTTCAGCACCGTGCAGTGAAGGTGCCCGTAGGAAAAGATCAGGAACAGAACATGGAGATGGCGCGTAAATGTGCCCGTCGTTTTAACCATATCTATGGGGTAGAATTTTTTCCAGAACCACAGAATTTCTATTTCAATGCGACGGCATTGAAGGTGCCAGGCTTGGATGGCAGTGGAAAGATGGGAAAGAGTGAAGGAAACTGTATTTATCTGCGTGACGACGACAAGACAATCACCAAGAAGGTAATGAAGGCTGTTACTGATAATGGTCCACAGAGTCCTAATAGTGAAAAACCAGAAGTCATCGAGAATCTTTTTACTTTCTTGAAGATCGTCTCCACGCAGGAAACATACGACTATTTCAATGAGAAGTGGAATGATTGCACGCTTCGTTATGGAGACCTTAAAAAACAGATAGCAGCTGACTTATGTGCTACGATAGCTCCAATCCGCGAGCGTATCGAGGAATACAGTGCCAATACTAAGTTACTGGATCGTGTAGCTTTGGAAGGTGCAGAGGTTGCACGTGCCAGTGCACAGGCAACACTGAAAGAAGTCCGCAAGATTATCGGATTCAAGTAGAACCATATATGCATTTGATACAAGGTCAATCTTTTGGCGGCGAACGCCCTTTGTTCGGAATACAGGATACTAGACTGGAAAACGTGACAATCATGGAAGGAGAGTCTGGTATTAAGTGTTGTCGGAATATAGAGATGGAAAATTGCCATTTCATCGGGAAATATCCTTTGTGGCATGTCGATAAGAGTATAGTTTCAAATTGCCATTTCGAGGTGAGTGCTCGTTCTGCTATCTGGTATTCCGATATGATGACGATGCGTAATAGTGTGATCGATGCACCAAAGTTTTTCAGAGAGATGAAAGATCTGTCTTTGGAGCAGGTTCTCATCAATGATGCAGATGAAACATTTTGGAATATTGATGGCTTGCGGCTCAAGGATGTGACCATGCATCAGGGAACTTATCCTTTTATGAATAGTAGAAACATTTATGTGGATGGATTAAAGTGTGATTCGCTATATGTTTTTCAGTATTGCAAGGAGGTAGAAATCCATCATGCAGAAATCGTCACCAAAGACTCATTTTGGGAATGTGAGAATGTGACTATTTATGATTCTGTCATCGATGGGGAATATCTTGCATGGCATTCTAAGAATGTACGATTGGTCAACTGTCATATCGGTGGTGAACAGCCGTTGTGTTATGCAGAAGGATTGATATTGGAGAATTGTACATTTGATGAGAAATGTGACCGTGCATTTGAGGATTCGGATGTTCAGGCAGATATCCGTGGAAAGATTACAGAGATAAAAAATCCTCGCAGTGGACGTATAATAGCCGATGAAATCGGGAAAATTACGTATGACGAATTTGCAAAGGAACCTCATAATTGCGAAATCCTTTTAAGGAAGTCATAAATATTATAACTATGAAATACCGATTTGACGAATGTGTCAATCGCCGTGGGAGTGGTTGCTATAAGTGGGATGAGGCTCAGGAAGAAGGTGTGGTGCCCATGTGGGTAGCCGATATGGATTTCCGAGTGGCACAACCAATTGTTGAAGCGTTACACCATCGGGTTGACCACGGAGTCTTTGGGTATGTGAAAGTTCCGGAAACTTATTATACGAGCGTCATCAATTGGTTCCATCGTCGTCATGGATGGCTGATTGAGCGCGAATGGATGCAGTACACCATCGGGGTGGTACCGGCTCTTTCCGCAATCATTAAGGCTTTGACGAATCCGGGTGACAAAGTTGTGGTGCTGACCCCTGTTTACAATTGCTTCTTCTCCAGTATCCGCAACAACGGTTGTGAGGTATCGGAATGTTCGCTTGTCAGGGTTCCTGCTACATCAGAGATAGGTGATTTTACCTATCAGATAGATTTCGTTGAATTTGAAGAAAGATGTAAAGATCCAAAAGCTAAATTATTTATTCTTTGCAATCCCCATAACCCAGGTGGGCGCGTATGGACCAAAGAAGAGTTGGCAAAGCTTAACGATATCTGTGCGCGTAATCATGTACTTGTTGTTGCCGATGAAATTCACTGCGAACTTGTAATGCCAGGATATGAATATATTCCTTTTGCCTCGGTAAGTGAGGAATGCCTGCATAACAGCATTACCTGTAACTCCCCATCCAAGTCCTTTAATATAGCCGGTCTGCAGATGTCAAATATTATCTGTGTCAATCCGATGATAAGAAGACGCATTAACCGTGCAGTTAATGTCAATGAAACGTGCGATGTGAATCCGTTCGGATATGTAGCAACAATGGCTGCCTATGATGAGTGTGAGGATTGGCTGGAGCAGTTGAACGACTATATATGGGAAAACTACAAGATACTGTATGCATTCTTTCAGAACAACTTTCCACAATTCCAAGTTGCAAGGTTGGAAGGAACCTATTTGGTATGGGTGGATATCAGTGCAATCGGAATTGGCTCCGATGATTTGGCAAATCGTTTGCAGACAGAAGGGAAGGTGATGGTATCCAGCGGAACAATCTATGGTAAGACCGACGGAGAGGGTTATATCCGAATTAACATAGCCTGCCCGAAGAGTCAACTGTTGGAGGCATTGGAGAGAATTCGAAAGGTTATGGTTTCCCTTTTATAATCTCTCAGTAAAAATGGCAGAAAAGAAGGAGGAATGAAGAAGTTCATTACGATATGTCTATTTATCATTTGGCAGTTGTGCGCCTATTGTCAACCGATTTGTAATGTCACAAAATATGACGAAGATACGGGAATGGCCCAATGGCGTGTGACACAGATGGTGCAAGACAAAAACGGGATGATATGGTTTGCAACCTGGAACGGAATAGACCGGTTTGATGGGTACGATTTTGTTAATTTCAAACCTCGTGCCGGTGACGGGTCGGATATGCTGTCGGACCGTATTCGTGATCTCCGAATGGATTCCGATGGTTATATCTATTGTAAAACGGAGAAGGATTGGTTCCTGTTTGACACGAAGACAGGCCGTTTTAAAAAAGCCAATGATAGAATCACAGCTAAGTTTAATACTTCATCCGAGGGACGGTCAACGACAGGAGCTATCGATTTAGACGTTTTTTATACAGATCGATACGGTACACAATGGATAATCCGACAAGATGGCACATTGTTGTATGTAGCAGGTGGTGCTATGCAGCAGTACCCGTTAGAAACTCCCCTTCCTGCAGTACGTTTCTATATGCCAGATAATCAGGGAAACCTATGGTTGACTTCACAGCAGGGTGTAATCAAATTAAGCTTTTCCCGTTTACCAATTACCCCATTTCCACAGGTGAAGCCGACAGCAATAGGCAGTTTGTTCCTTGATAAGGAACAACGCTATTGGATTACAACAAAGGGTGATGATGCAACAGTTCGGTTATTCGATAAGGATAATCACTTGTTGGGTTACCTGACGCCACAAGGAAAACTGACATCCACCTATACTTCTTTTACGGCCCCTATCTATTGCATCATGCAATCTTCCGATGGTACATACTGGCTGGGAAGCAAACCCGGTGGTTTGTTCCGATTGTTTGAGGATAAGCAGACAGGAGGTTTCCATGTACAACAGATAGAGGGGCTTGTTGGACAGGATGTCTATAGTATCAAAGAGGATGCTCAAGGAAGGATTTGGGTAGCGACAATGGGTAACGGCATCTTTTGTGTTTGCGACAAAGATGCGAAAATTCCATCGAAAATTATCGGTTTCATCGGCAAAAAAGGATATCCGAAGATGGCGGAAAATATGGTTCGTTATCTACATATTACAGCAGATAATATACTGATGGCCGCTACAACAGAAGGGTTGCTGGTTGCGCAGATCCCCTCCGAAAAGGATATCACAAAAATGAGCTTTATCCTTCATAAGAAGGATCCCATGCGTGCATCGAGTCTTAGTAGCAATGCAACGATGGATATTTTAGAGGATGGTAAGCATCGTTTCTTTATCGGCACGGAGAGTGGGGGAGTATGTAGAATTCTGACAGAGGATATATTGGCTGAACAATTGGAGTTTGCTCATTATAATAAGCAGAACGGCTTGAACTCCGATATTGCTTTAGCCTTAAAAGAGATGGGTAGTCAGCTATTGATAGTGGGTAGTAATCAAATTATGACCTTGGATGTTGACCACGACCAATTTGGTTTTTTTGATATGAATTTCTTTGGCCGTTCCTGTCGGTTTAGTGAGGTGAGACCTTTGGAACTGCCTGACGGCCGTTGGCTGTTTGGCTTGCAGGATGGTGCTTTCACGGTGGCTGCAGGAATGATGCATAAGAGTAAGTATGTTCCTCCTATCGTGCTGACAGGTATCGACAAGCAGGGCAAGGGGATAGAATATGCCGTTACCCATCTGAAGACCATTAGGTTGTTGCCACATGAACGTTCGCTGACTATTTCATTCTCGGCACTCGACTATGCTGACCCTACCTCTATTGCCTATGCCTTTAAGATGGAAACCGATGAGGAATGGAACTATATCGGACATAACCACTCTGCATCTTTTGCCGATTTGAAGCCAGGAACCTATACCTTGCAGATTCGTTCCACTAATTCTGACGGTGTGTGGGTCGACAATATGACGACGGTGGAAATTATCGTAGAACCGACCTTCTTGGAGTCAACAATCGGGCAGATATTCATAGCAATCCTTATTCTTGGGTTTATAGCTGGAGTTATCTACACCTATTTATATATAAGACGGATCAAGCGACAGCAGCATGAGACTTTGGAGGCTTATCTTGCTTTGATCAACAGTACTACAGAAGATAAAAAGGATGAGACGCTGGCCGTTGATGAACCACAACAACATGTGGAATCCCCTGTTGATTTGCATACTCCGTATCTTTCTGCCGACGATGAGGCTTTCATGGCACGTGTAATGGAATATGTTGAAGCGAATATCAGCAACGAGGATGCCAATGTTATTGAGATGGCCGATGCTGCCGCTACCAGCAAGTCGGGACTGAACCGCAAGATGAAATCGCTGGTGGGTCTCACTCCTGCAGATTTTTTGCGCGAGGCGCGCATTAAACGAGCTTGTACGTTGTTGACATCAACAGATATTCCCGTGTCTGACATTGCCTATAAATGCGGTTTTACCGATCCAAAATACTTTGGAAAATGCTTTAAATCGTCAACAGGACAGAGTCCCTCTGATTATCGGCAGCAATAAAAACGCCCATTTCATCGCTTTATAAGGGGTAAAAAAGCACTTTGATACTTTTTTACCCCCTCTTTGGTTTTTTTTTACCCCTATATTTGTTTTTGTGGTTGTAATTTTGCACTCAGTAAAAATTCAAATTTTATTAACTAAAAACAAATCAAGGAAATGAGTAAATTAAAGATTTGGTCGCTTCTCGTGACGTTAATCTTCGGAATGGCTTTAGGTGTACAAGGAAAAAAAGTACACACGTTGGGCGATTCGACGATGGCTCCGTATGATGAGAATACGACTAACACCCGCGGTTGGGGAATGTATTTCGGTAACTTCTTGACTAATGGGTGGACAAGTGTGAACTATGCAAAAGGTGGCCGTGACTCACGCGCTGGTTACAATGAACTGTGGCAGAATGCCAAGAACAATGTGGAGGCAGGTGACTTCGTTTTGATTCAGTTTGCCCATAACGACACGCAGTACAGTGGTATGGACAACTTGCAGTTACAAGAGTATTATAATAGTATTGGTGATGCTACCAGTGCAGCTGCAGTCAAGAAAGATGGTCGCGGTACCATTCCTGCTTCTACTTATAAGGAGTGTTTGAAGCAGATTTGCGATGCTGTCAAGGAAAAGGGAGCAACGCCAATTCTTGTATCTGCTGTCTGCCGTTGTTATTTTACAAATGGTGTGGCTCCTATCACTCGTTCTGGTCGCCACGACATTGGCGGTAAGTTCTCGGTACTAACTTCTGAAGGAATCAAAGCAAATCAGAGCGTAGCAGAGAGTGATCATACATGGGATTATAGCTATCAGATGGAGCAGTTGGCAAATGAATTAGGTGTAACATTCATTGATATGACCTCTGCGACAAAGGATCTCTATGAGAGTTATGGAACTTATGACAAGTGTTATGCGGCACTCTTTGACAAGGGTGGCGAGAAAGATAACACTCACTATAACCTTACTGGTGCGTTGACTGCAGCCCGTCTGTGTGCACAACTTATCAAGGAGAAGGGAATTCTTACCGATGCGATTGAGATTCCTACCGACCTTTCTTGTAATCCTTCGTCAGCTGATATGGGCGAAGTATATGTCGGTCAGTCGGCAACAAAAGAACTGACACTTAGCGGTCTGGGATTGGATCCTGCTACAGGAACAGTTACGATTACTGCTACTGATGGAGTTCTTCTCTCTACTGATAAACAGAACTGGCAGACAAGTCTTGAGGCAAGTTATGAGAACGGAACACTCATCAAGACCTTCTATGCCAAGGTTGCTATAACGACTGCAGGAATATTCAATGGAACAATTACTGCCGCAACAAGTAGCAAGAGCATTCAAATACCAGTAACAGTCAATGGAATTGAACTTGGTGGTGGCGACCCGTTCACAGCAACTTGGTCTTTGAACAATACCGATAAGACGAAAGCTGCCGTAGAGGGTAACGCTACTGCTGCCGATGTCAAATATGAAGGACTTGAGACTTATGGATATGTTAATGGCTATGGTGCACTCATTGCTCCAACTGGCAGCACAGGTGCTTGGCCAACAGCAGCTATTGACGATCAGAATCAGTATGTGCAGTTTACTGTTACGGCTCCTGAGGGAAGAAAACTCGATATTAGCAAAATTGGTATGAAGATTAAAGCCCAGGGGGGTGGTTCTCTGCAATGCCATGTTTATTATTCAACTGATGGTTTCGTTACACGCAAGACTATCTTCTCAACTTCAGCTGCGCTAACCAGTACGTGGAACGAGATTGATGCCGATGCTGTGGCTCAGATTGATGAGGGTGACCAATTCCTGATCCGTGTGTATCCTTGGTCGGGAAATGTTGACAACGGTCGTTGGATTTGTATTTCTGATGTTGTTGTCAGCGGTCAGTCGAAAGATGCTGCTGGCGTGAATATTCCAGGTACGATTACTTATAAATTAGATAAAGGAGGATTGAATCAAGGTGATGATGCCGTGATGGACCCTAACGAACTGAGCGCTGGGTTCGCAGGCAAGACTTGGTCAGCAGGTAGTGTGTTGACGGTTGATGGAACACAGGATTATCAAGGAGCCAGTGGTGAGGCAAAGGTCAAACAGACAAAGATAGATAATAAGAGTGGTGCTTCATTTCCTGGAATAGCGGGAGCCGACAACACCCTGACCTTGACACTTACTCCTGAGGATGGTTTCTCTTTTGTTCCATCAAAAGTCAGTTTCGAAGCTGCTCGTTATGGAACAAATGGCGGAAATATCAGTGCTTCTATAGAAGCAGGAACAACTACCCAAGTATTGGTAGATAATAAAGGTGTAAACCGCGGTGGTCAGGGTTTGACCATTGCTAAATTCTCAGAAGATGTAAATGGAGTAACAGCTACTGCTGACAATCCTCTGAAAGTAAACTTCTCATTCTTAGGTTTAGGAAAAGATAAGTCAATGGGACTTTCGAATGTTGTCATTGAAGGAACCCTTGTTGGCGCTGCTACTCAGGTGACGAAGTATGTCCTGAACACCCAGGTTCTTCCTTCTGCAGAGGCGGGTACTGTCAGCCGCAATCCAGATCTGGAGCAGTATAAGGAAGGAACGACCGTGACCTTGAAGGCTACCAAGAACTTTGGCTATAAGTTTAAGGAGTGGCAAGATGGTACAGGTGCAACTGTTAGTACCAATGAAGAGACCACAATTACGATGGATGCCGAAAAGACGATGAAGGCAGTCTTCGAGGCTGTACCCGTCTATACGGTTAAGACTCAGGCTGTCAATGATGCAGAGCGAAATATGGGAAGTGTCACATTGTCGCCTAACGACCATGACGGCAAGTATGAGGCCGGTACCAAGGTTACCGCTACAGCTAACGAAAGTAAGATACTGAAGTTCATCAACTGGGCCGACCAGAATGAAAATGTCGGTGCCGGAGCAGAACGCGAGGTGACGGTCAACAGTGATATGACCTTGATTGCCAACTACGAGGTGCAGGACTTTATCGCTGTATTTGATGCCAGCAAAACTGCAAGTTATGCTTACTCTACAACCGCTGGATATCCGTTCTCTGCAGACGAGACATGGGATAATCAGCGTAATGCAAAAGCCTCTGTTGTAAGGATTAGCGATGGCTCATTGTGCTATACTCAGAATACTGGTACTCCTGTTGTACGTAACCGTGAAAGCGTTGTGATTGCCAGTATCAACGGTCTGTATCAGAATGGCTACAACACAAAGGATATTGCATGGCAATATCAGTTCTCAACGAAGGGATTCACATCTGCCAAATTCGTTGGTGACATGTGTGCAAAGAATGGTGCAACAAAGAAATACAAGGCATTGATTTCCGTTGACGGAGGCGAGTTTACGGAGTTGAAGGCAGCGTGGGAGGTGACGGCCAATGTCGTTAATCCCATCGAGATGGAACTTCCTGCTGATGCGATAGATAAGGAAAGTGTCGTGATTCGCATCACAGGTGATGGTGACGAGACGTATAACACCACATATCCTTTCAATAAGGAGTTTGATGGCCTTCAGTATTGCGACCACTCTGAATCCGGTGTCGGCAACGTGTTTGTCATTGGCGACGCTGTCGTCGTAGCTGACGAAGTAGCTCCGAACATCACCTCTACCGTTCCTAACAACGATGCTACAGGCATCAGTGCATCGGGTAAGATTACCATTTCTTTCGACGAGCGAATACAGGCCGTTGAGGGAGCTGCCGCTGCCACTTTGAACGGAACAGTCCTTACTCCGACATGGAACAGCCGTTCGGTAAGTTTCGACTACAAGAATTTGGATTATGGCACTCCATATACCTTTACCATGCCTGCCAACTATGTGCAGGACCGTTCAGGCAACAAATATGCTGAGGCGCTGACAATTAACTTCACCACGATGAACCGTCCAAGTGTTACGAAGGCATTATATGATTTCGTCGTTCCAGATGATGGTACTATCGATGAGGCTCTTGCAGCAGCCAACATCCGCGCAGACAAGGATACGCGCTACCGCGTGTTCATCAAGAACAGTGACGAAGCGTATGTATTCCATCCGGAAGGGACGGTTACAGGAGGTGACAATAAGCAGTACGACAATCCCATTTCTGTGCTGACGGCAGCCAATACCAGTTTCATTGGCGAAAGCATCGAAGGAGTTGTGCTTACCAATATCACTCCCGATGCTACGTGGAACAATGGTTTTGGCACGGCTTGTCCGCTCGAAGGTATCGGCAAGGGTGATGTGCTTCAGATTAAGGGTGCAAACAGCTATTTCCAGAACCTGACGATCAAGACTTCTATGGGCGATGCTCACGGACGTGATATCGCCGTAAACGATCAGGCGAACCGTACCATCTTCAAGGATGCATGTCTCTGGGGTTATCAGGACACCTATGTATCGAATAACCAGAATGGTAAATTCTATTTTGAAGGTGGCATCATACGTGGTCGTACCGATTATGTATGCGGCAAGGGTGACGTATATTATAATAAGGTGACCTTCCGTCAGGTGAAGAGCGGTTACCTCGCTGTTCCTTCTGTTCCTAAGAAGTATGGTTATATTTTCCAGAGCTGTAAGATAGTTGGTGATACAGAAGATGCAAATGGAACCTATACACTCGGTCGCCCATGGGGTAAGGGTACTCCCATCGCCCTGTTCATCGATACCGAGATGGAGATCGTTCCTTCACAGATTGGGTGGAGCGAGATGAGTGGTGGCTATCCCAAGCGTTTTGCAGAGTATGGTTCGCATACCTCAAATGGTGCTCCTGTCAGCACGGAGGGACGTAAGACCACATATGATGCTTACGATGACACCGTAAAAGATACCGATGGAAACATCATTGAATATATCAACCGTCGCAATGAGTATAACAATCCTATCCTTACCGCTGAGGAAGCTGCTGTTCCTACGCTCGCGGTTGTCATGGGGCAGGACGACGACTGGCAGCCAACGCTGCTCACCGAGCAGGCGCCTGTTCCAGCAAATGTGACACTCAGTGGTGCTACTGTTTCTTGGGATGCCAGCAACTACGCTCTTCTCTGGGCGGTATGCCTCAATGGTAATGTCATAGCGTTTACGACAGAACCTACCTATACTGCAACAAAGAACGGTTCTTATACTGTTCGTGCTGCCAACGAAATGGGCGGTCTCAGCGCTACTTCCGAACCGGTTATCGTAACTGATGCAACGGGAATATCAGTTCTTTCTGATGCAGATGCGACAAAGTCAGTTGTAGGTGTTGAGGTTTATTCTATTGACGGCAAGCGTCTCTCCAATCTTCAGCCAGGTCTGAATATCGTTCGTCAGAAGATGTCTGACGGCAGTATGAAGACGATTAAAGTTTTTAAGTAAAAACGATATAGTTTAGTTTTAGTTTGTAGTATGAAAGAGCGGCATGGGATGTGATATCTCATGCCGCTCGACATTTAGAAGGACCTTAATAACCTTTGGTATAAGGCCTTTAGACTTTTAGGAATTAGCGGAGGTTTTTATTGATTTCGCCCCACTTTTCTATTGGAGGAAGAATGCCGAGGTCGATAACTTCCTGGCGCATCTTACACAGGTGCTCATAGCTCTTCTTCAGGTCAGCCATTTCCTCATCAGATCCCATTGGCTCATCGTAGAAAGCACCTTCTGCTGTGATACGGGTATCCATCGCCATCACAATGTGGTCAAAACCGATGAATGATACGTAACGACCAGCAGGCCATGTAAATGCTTCGCCACCCATAGCACCTTCTATCATCTTGACAGAAACGTAGGCTGGGCTTTGGAATGAAGAACGACCGCGCAACTTGATGATGTTTGAACCACCCTGAATGGTAGCTTTCTTGATGTCTTCCCAATGCTCTGATGACAAACGGTCTGTACCGATGAGTTCATTCAAAGGCTGTCCCTGAATGGTAGCTCCTGATGCGAATACGGCCATTGCCTCACCATGACCGCCGTAGGTACGGCAGCCCTGTACCTCGTCCTGCTCAATTTTGAAGTGTTTGGTCAGTTCACTCTGCAGACGGATAGAGTCCAATGCGGCCAGTGTCGTAACCTGAGAAGGACGAAGACCTGAGTATATCAAGGTAATCAGACCCGTGATGTCAGCAGGATTAAAGATGACAACCACGTGTTTTACATCAGGACAGTACTGACGGATGTTTTTTCCCAGCTCTTCTGCAACACCTGCATTTCCACGAAGCAGGTCTTCGCGGGTCATACCCTCCTTGCGAGGTGCGCCACCAGAAGAAATGATGTACTTGCTGCCGCGGAATGCTACTTTAGCATCTGTAGTATAGGTAAAGTGAATACCTGGGAAACCGCAATGGCGCATTTCCTCTGCCACACCCTCCAAACCGGGTTCATATACATCGTAAAGACAAATGTTGGGTGTTAACTTCAACATGGCAGCTGTCTGAGCCATGTTGGAACCAATCATGCCGGCTGCGCCGACGATGGTTAATTTCTCGTTTGTTAAAAATGCCATAACTGCTGATTTTATTTAAATGATTTTATTAGATTTCTATTCATACAGAGGGCAAAGATATGAAAAAAAGCTGGCTTTATGGCTTTTCTTTATAAATTATAATGTTAAATTTCTAAAACTCGCACGCTTTGTAAGGTTGACTTGGCAATTGTTTAAACATTTTCCCTATATTTGCACCATGTATGATAGAAAAACTCAAAATATGATGGAAAACGTAAATAGCAGATTGTTGGCTTTAAGGGATGTGATGCGCAGGGAGCATTTGGCAGCATTTATCTTTCCCAGTACAGACCCGCATCAGGGAGAATATACACCGGCACACTGGCAATCCAGAATGTGGATATCAGGTTTCGATGGCTCGGCAGGAACAGCTGTCGTGACCATGACGAAGGCTGCCCTGTGGACCGACTCCCGTTATTTCATAGCAGCAGAGGCGCAGTTGCATCATACCGAATTCGTGCTGATGAAGGAGCGCGTCGAAGGTACACCTACGATTGCGGAGTGGCTATCGATGACCCTTCAGGAAGAGGCTTCCTCTACAGAAGTGGGTATCGATGGTATGTGTAGCTCTGCCTCAATGGTTGAAGAACTGATTGATAACCTACGCAAAAAAGGCGGTTTCACCGTACGAACGAACTTTGATCCGATGCAGCGGATATGGGAAAACCGTCCTCAAATACCAGATCATCCTGTTGAGATACAGCCTTTGGAGTATGCTGGTGAAACGGCCGCCGATAAATTGGTACGTATCAGACTTGCTTTGAGGGAAAGACACATCGATGGGATGTTGGTATCTGCCTTAGATGATATTGCGTGGACATTGAATCTTCGCGGCACAGATGTGTGTTGTAATCCTGTTTTTGTAAGCTACCTGCTCATTGCTTCTGATAAAGTTACGCTGTATGTGAACGAACAGAAGTTATCTGCAAAAGTAAAAGATTATCTTGCCCAAGTAGGTGTGTCAATTGCCCCCTACGAACAGATTCAAAAAGGGTTACGCGACTATTTCGAATATAATATCCTATTAGACCCACAAGAAACGAGTTATACGTTGATGCATGTGGTGGATAAAAAGCGTGTTATTCGAAAAGAATCGCCGATTCCATCGATGAAAGCAATAAAAAACGAAACAGAAATAAAGGGTTTCCGTCATGCGATGCTACGTGATGGTATCGCGATGACGAAGTTTCTGTGTTGGTTGGATTCTCATATAGGAAAGGAACAGATAACGGAATTAACAGTGTCTGATAAACTCTATCAACTTCGAAGTGAACAACCTTTATTCCGTGATAACTCATTTGATACAATTGTAGCTTATCAAGAACATGGTGCCATTGTCCATTATGAGCCTACTGCTGACAGCGATGTAGAACTGAAACCCGAAGGATTGTTGCTCATTGACAGTGGTACGCAATATCAAGACGGAACGACTGACGTTACTCGTACCATTGCCTTAGGACCTGTGACAGAAGAACAGAAGCGGGTTTATACACTTGTGCTCAAGGGACATATCCAGTTGGAGATGCTGAAATTCCCTGTTGGTGTTAGTGGTACACAGCTTGATGCATTGGCACGAAAGGATATGTGGGCAGCTGGTATGAACTTCCTGCATGGTACTGGACATGGGGTAGGGAGTTATCTGAATGCTCATGAAGGTCCGCATCAGATCAGGATGGAATACCGTCCAGCCCCTTTACGGGCGGGAATGACGGTTACTGATGAACCAGGTATTTATCTTGAAGGGCGTTTTGGGGTTCGTACGGAGAATACCTTATTGATTGTTCCTTATATGAAGACGGAATTTGGTGAATTCCTCCAGTTCGACTCTTTGACGCTTAGTCCCATAGATACAACCCCGATTATCATAGAGATGTTGACAAAAGAAGAGCGTCAGTGGTTGAATGATTACCACCGACGCGTCTATGATGTGCTTTCTCCTTATTTAAATAATGAGGAAAAGTTGTGGTTGGAAAATGCAACAGCACCAATTCCTATTGCCTGACAACCATCTTCTTTCCGTTTTGAATATAGATGCCAGGCTTTAAGGTCTGTCCATCTACGCAGATACCCATGATATTATAGATGTGGGTGTCTTTCATGCGCTCAGACTGTGTTATCTGCTCGATGCCTGTTGTATTAAGCACAGTGATGTTGGCACCTGTTAGTTCCTCATAAAAGTTGGTTGTGGTCTTGGTTCCAGTATTATATTTCGATTGTACATACTCTGTTGTAAATAGTACTTCTTCTTCCTCACCTGTCCAAACGTTATCACTGAGGGTTCCAACGAAAGCTTTCAATTTCTTGTCAGCATGATTCCTTTCCCCCAATGTGAATTCTATTTTTGTAATCTTGTTGTTGTGAGCTTTAAAAGTCAAGGTGTTGTAATTGTACATTCGTATTTTGTTGTTGTCGGCGTAAAGATACCTTCCATAGACTCCATAGTTATACGAAATGGTAATTCCGTTCTTTTCGATAGTTATAGGTGTGCGCTCGAAATAATAACGGATGTTGTCGTAAAGAGTCCAGTCTTTCTCGGCTGCAATTAGTTCACTTTTCCTCTCATCTGTGATAGTCCAATCTACGTTGAATGTTGTTTTATTCAGTGCGACCTCGCAGTTGTCTGCTGTTTGTTCATCGCCAGCAGGTAAACCGCCATAGTCAAAAGCAACTTCTTTTTTGTTTCCCCAAATATAGTCTTCCAGTCCAGGATAGTCAACAAACGGATTGCGATTGCCCTGCATCTGATAAACAGCTTCATTGCGGTCAAGTTCTTTCTTGCTAACAGGATCTTCTTTAGACCATTTCATAAGCATGTTGAAGGCCCATGGCGCAAATGGTTGATAGGGATCGTCATCCTCAAGGTTGAACATTTCTCCTGTCCATGTACCACAATGATCGCCAATACCATTTCCTGTGCTACTCCATGTAGGTTGTTTCTTTTCGTAGGCTGTCACCATATAAAAATAGATTCGGGCAAGATCGCCTTTATATTCTTTGTTAGGCTCAAAACAACGACCTGTAAAAGCTGGAGCCGTCTCTCCTTCTGGTATATAGGTGCAAGCTCCCATCTTGCTAAACCCTTCCTCTGATTGATACCATTCTCCGTTATTTGTTCCGTAAGGGTAATTGGAACGTTTATTATTCACTTTACCCTCCGCAGGAATAAGGTGTGTGAGGTCAGAGTACATGGGCCAAATGTCCTTGTAAGTGAAACTGGTGCCACTTTTTGCAACAGGATTAAACCAGCTCTTTGGCATCGAGTGCTCGCGCTGAAAACCTTTTAAGCCCTCAGGATCGCTGGCACTACCATTACGGTGTAGATTTGTATAGATGGAATAAGCAGATTTGCATGAGTACATATCCCAAATAATAGGAACAGTATCAGTGGGGATTGCATCCGAAGTGCGATAAGCCACCCATAATGAATCGTAATCTAATACCGCAGGTGTATTGATAATCTCGTAGAATGCGGTCTTCAATTCCTTTCCGCTCTTCCCGTTTGCTTTCTGGTAATAGGTTCCTGTTCCGTTAGGAGCTTGTGCCCATACAGCAATGGAAGCAAGGAATAATACGATGAAAGTAGTAATCTTTTTCATAAGCATATTTTGTTTTTAGTGATTCATTTTAAATCTTCGGCTCTGCAATTTCCTTGCCTCGACAGAAGCGGTGAACAATCTGTCGGTCGTCGCCTAAGTAGATGTAACGCTCCAGACGGTGCAGCAGTGAGTAGTTGTCAAAGTTCAGGTCGCTGTCGTCGATGACCAGTGCATCAAATTCGTACCCTGGTTCGAAGCTGCCAACCTTTCCAAAAAGTGATCCTGCTGATTTTGTGGCAATCCAGAAGACTTCAGGAAGGGTGAGGAATGCTTTCTCGCGGTTGCGCTGCCAATGCATCTTGCTCACTTGGATGGCATAGACCATTATGCGGAATATGCTCAGGTCATGTCCGCCACTGATGTCGCTACCCAGTCCTACGCTAATTCCCTCTTCCAAAAAGGTGCGTATCGGTGCCATACCGGAACCCAGATTAAAGTTTGATGTAGGACAATGAGCCACCATCACGTGGTTCTGCTTCATCATCTCCATTTCATCGCCGTCTGTCCAGACACAATGAGCCATCACGGTAGGTGTCTGTCCGAAAAGTCCGTAGCGGTTGTAGGCATCGCCATAATGACGGCTTTCCGGCTCCAGTTCTTTCACCCACGCTATCTCTGAGAGGTTTTCTGAGAGGTGCGACTGAACAGGAATTTGGTGTTTCTGAGCCAGTTTGCCACAAGCTTTCAGCATCTCAGAAGTACATGAAGGTACAAAACGAGGGGTGATGATGGGACGAACCAATGCCTTGGGTTGGTTGAATTCGGCTATCAGCGCCTCGTTGTTGGCAATAGCATCCTCAATGGTTTCGCAGAGTGTCTCCGGACAATTTTGGTTCATAACGGTTTTTCCCACCAAAGCACCCATGCCATTTTCTTTGATGAGGTTCATCAACAGACGGGTACTTTCGAGGTGTATCGTGGCAAAAATCGTTGATCTCATGGTTCCAAAGCGCCACAAGTCATGTACAAAGCGGCGGTACATACGTTCTGCATAGGCAGTATCTGCATATTTCGATTCCTCTGGGAAGGTGTAGTTCTGTAGCCAAGGCAGCAGTTCCAAATCCATCGCAATACCTTGGTTCCGATATTGTGGCGCATGAACATGCACATCATTCATCGCCGGAATCAGAAGCTTGTCGCCAAAGTCAATGATTTCGGCCCCGTTGCTATCCAGCTCCTTTAAGTCTGCAGCCACACCAGTTACGTATCCGTCTTCAACGGCAACATAGCCGCGTTCCAGAACGTCGAAACGGTCTTTTTCTTTCGTAAAGAGTATATTTGCCCGATAAATGCTTTTCATGTCATTTTACTTTATTTGGGTGGTTGTGTAGTTGTTAATTAGATTATCAGTTGCAAAGATACGATAAATAATGATTATTACAAAATATTTCCTTTGTTTTTATGTGATTTTCAATTTCCTGAAAGATTTTGAGAAGAAAAAAGTTGTAAATGTTTGGCAGTTTGGCAAATAAGTAGTACCTTTGCAGCCGCAAATTTAATTTTATACATTTAAACAAAAGAAAAAGCATGATTATTGTACCAGTAAAAGACGGTGAGAACATCGAAAGAGCTTTGAAGAAATTCAAGAGAAAGTATGAAAAGACAGGTATTGTTAAAGAGCTTCGTGCTCGTCAGCAGTATGACAAACCGTCTGTTTTGAAGCGTCTGAAGATGGAACACGCTATCTATGTACAGAAGCTGAGACAAAACGAGGAATAAAAAGTTTCTTGAAAATTTGGTAGTTTGAGAAAATCTCCGTAAATTCGTTGCCGAAAACTATAATGGCACGATGATAGAGCAATTCTTGAACTACCTGCGACTGGAACGAAACTACTCGCTGCGTACGGTTGATAGCTACGGCAAGGACCTGCGCGCTTTCGAGTCGTATTTCAAAAACTTGGAAGGTCATCTCTCTTGGACGACAGTAGATGCTGACGTCATCCGTGACTGGATGGAGCAGATGATGGATAAGGGAAACAGTGCTACTTCAATCAATCGAAGATTGAGTGCATTGCGTTCCTTCTTTCGTTATGCCTTAAAGAAACAACTCGTCGAGTCCGATCCTGCCCATGCGATTATAGGACCAAAGAAAGAAAAACCTCTTCCCATGTATCTCAAAGAACGGGAAATGGATACCTTGTTGGATGAGCAAGAGTGGGGGACAAGTTACAAGGATGTCCTCGCGCGTACCATATTAATAATATTCTATGAGACGGGCGTCCGTATTTCGGAACTAATTGGATTGGATGAGGCTGATGTCAACTTTGTGACCCATGAACTGAAGGTGACGGGAAAACGCAACAAACAACGGGTGATTCCCTTTGGAAAAGAGTTGGAAGATACGCTGACGACATATATAGAGGTCCGCAATACGCTGCCCAACCGTTATACCGATGCGCTGTTGATGTCGCCAAAGGGTGAGCGGTTAAAGGATGAATGGGTTAGGGCGATGGTGAAAAAGCAGCTGTCAACAGTATCCACCTTGAAAAAACGAACACCGCACGTTCTCCGTCATACATTTGCTACTGCAATGCTGAACCATGAGGCAGGGCTTGAAAGTGTACAGAAACTGTTGGGGCATGAGAGTCTGGCTACGACAGAAATCTATACTCATACCACTTTTGAACAATTAAAAAAAGTATATAAGACGGCTCACCCGCGTGGTTGAGTCGGGAGTCTAACCATTAGTATTAACCAAATTAAAACAGGAGGTAACAATGGAAATTAAAATCAAATCTATTCATTTTGATGCTACTGAAAAACTGCAGGCGTTCATCAACAAGAAAGTTGAGAAACTGCAAAAGAACAATGAGGACATTAAAAACGTTGAGGTGCAGCTGAAGGTTGTGAAGCCCGCAACAGCGATGAACAAAGAGACCAGTTTGTCGGTTAGTGTACCTGGCACAACGCTATTCGTGGAAAAAACATGCGACACTTTTGAAGAGGGTGTTGACTTGTGTTTAGATGCCATGAAGGTTCAGCTTACCAAATACAAGGAAAAACTTAGGAATAGATAAAAAAACTGCCAAAAAATTTTGGTGATTAGAAAATTAGTTGTATCTTTGCAGCCGTTTTACGACACGTCCATACAAAACGCATGCCTGACGGCTGCAAGGATTTGCCTCTTTAGCTCAGTTGGCCAGAGCACGTGATTTGTAATCTCGGGGTCGTTGGTTCGAATCCGACAAGAGGCTCAAAAATGCCTGCAGTAGGCAATCGGATGAACAGTCCGACAGGATGTAAGGTAGAACAAGGGTGGTTTCCAGAGTGGCCAAATGGGGCAGACTGTAAATCTGTTGTCTTTCGACTTCGGTGGTTCGAATCCATCACCACCCACTCAGTAGGAGTTTGCGGATTCCACGAAAGCCGAGCGAAGAAGCTCGCTTTTTTGTCAAGGCAAAGTGGGATTCTATAAGCGGAAATAGCTCAGTTGATAGAGCACTAGCCTTCCAAGCTGGGGGTCGCGGGTTTGAGCCCCGTTTTCCGCTCTAACGTCGCTGTAATAGCTCAGTGGTAGAGCACTTCCTTGGTAAGGAAGAGGTCCTGAGTTCAACTCTCAGTTACAGCTCTGCTGATGACAGGTTTTATTGAGAAGCAGAAAAATAAACCGACATTTTTATTTA
>Ga0326511_10000727_pt1 | contig 28829 bp, 51 predicted proteins | sample 0_2496_0518_D_FD_203701 | JGI IMG/M metagenome (GOLD analysis project Ga0326511, IMG submission 203701) | Bovine rumen microbial communities from UC Davis, California, United States - 0_2496_0518 | ecosystem: Host-associated > Mammals > Digestive system > Stomach > Rumen | place: USA...
CTCTAGAAGAGATATAAAGAGGTACACCTGCTTCAATAATAGCTTTTGCATTACGTCCTTTATCAGTATCAATCAGAACAATTGTACCAGTAACTGTACCATCTTCATTCATTTCAATTGACTCAATCTTATGTGAAACATTATTTAAGTTAATATTCATTGAATTAGGATGTTCCAATTCACCTAAACAACCTTCTGTAGCAATAACCTTTTGAAGAGATTCAACCATCATTCCATAGTTTTGCTTATCATAAATACGGTTATTGTTATTTTTAACTCCTGCAACACCAAATACACCTGTCAAACGAATTTCTTTTGGATTTGAAGACTCAACAATTTGCATTGAAGAACTAATATTGTTCATAGTCTCAAATACCAAACATTTTTTATTTGCCATTTATATTATCGTATATATTTAGTATCTTATATATAAAAATAATTAAATTATGGACATTTGCAAAAAATATCCAAATTAATTCATAAATTCTTTATTAAAAATAAAACATAATAATATAATTGAAAATAAAATATTATTTTAAATAAATACAAAATCTATTATTATGCTATTAAATAAAGATTGGAGTAATTTAAATAATACAAATATGAAGGATGCTATAGACCAACTATATGCAGAATCTAATTATCCTTTATTAGATGATACTAATGAGGAATTAGATACTCCTACATTAATATTGAACTTAGATGAAATCAATAATAATGCTAAAGCAGAAGCTACTGAAATAACAGAGCGTTTATCAAATTACTATTTTGATGAAAGATATATTATTGAACATCCATATATTAAAAATAAAATAAGCCAAGAAATCAATAATATTAGAAGATTATTGAAGATGCTTTCGGTAAATGAGGCAGCACAAGATGCATTAATTGGAAATATTACATCTAATGCTGGTAAAGCTAGTCTATATACTTCACTAACTGCATTACAAAATACTATTCTTTCTATTCAAACACAATTAAATAAAGTTACAAATGAAGTAGAAAACATATTTAAAGAAATGCAAGATAATTGTGATAAGACATTTGAAGAAAAGGAAAAGATTGAAGATGAAGAAAATAATGGTCAAATGGTTGTTAGAGGAAGTAGAGAATTCATTAACTCACTTATTCAAAAGGGATTATCTAAACAACAAGAAAAACAAATACCTAAAGAACAAGATTTATTTGGTACATAAAACACAAATGGAGGTCTTGGACCTCCATTTTTTTATTCATTCATTTTATCATCAATTTTTTGTATTAATTCTTCTGCTTTTTTAACTGCTCCTTCCATTGCCTTTTGTGCATTTTTTACGTCAGTACTTTGATATTCATATGCTCCACCATTTTTTGAAATATCACTTAATGTTTTAGTATATTTCATCATCATTGGTAATATTCCATCTACACCAGAATACCAACCTTTATCTTTATAACTTTTAGGAGAATGATATACTTTAGTATCATAAATATATTTAGTTAATTGAGATACATCTGCAATTAAATCGGCATGGCGAATAGGATCTTTTGCTATCATTGTAGCATATGAAGCAACTTGATTAATTATCTTTTTACATTTATTAATTAATTCATCATTATTAATATGTTTAGCTTTATTATCTCTAATGATTTTTTTATAACGTTCTATATTTTGTTCTGCTATTCTTTTTAAAGATTCTGGATCCATCATTATTCTTCCTGATTTAGCTCTATTTCTTTCTCCTTGAATTTTTGCTCTTTCAAAAGAAGAATAATCAATAATATAAATTGTTTGTCCTTTAATTAAATCAATTTTTTCATATTGTGGAATATCTTTTCCACGATAACCAGAAACTCTTGAACCTTGATGTAAATTCCATGATGTTCCTTTTTTAAGATTATAAACAGATCCCCAACAATCTATAAAATAAGTGAATTCGCCATCTTTATTTTTTGAAATAAGAATTTTTTTAGTTCCTTTAATTACTTCTCTAATTTTTTTATCCATTTTTCTTTGTTCTTTTTCATCTTCAGTTGCTGGATATTCTTCTATATCTTTATCTGTTATCTTATCCCAAAGAATATTTTCATTACCAAAAATTTGTTTAAAAATCTTATTTTGAGAAGTATTTTTAGAAGCATATTTATATCCTTTATTTACTTCATCTTCATATTCTTTATCTAATCTTTCTTGATCTTCTTTTCTTCCTTTATAAAGTTGTCGAGCTAAATCTTGTAAAAGTTTACAATTAAGCGATTCATTAATTATTTCTGCATTAATTAATTTAAATTCTTCTATTATTATTGTTTCTTTGATAGTATCTAATAAATTAATCATTATTTTAATTTAACATATATTTGGAATCCATTCATCTGGTTCTTTTGCTTCTAATTTTCCTTTTACTGGGATAATAATATTTCTTTTAGATAATTTAGCAAATTCTGTACTATAACTTGTTGGTTTTAATCCAAAATGATTAAGTAAATCTGGTTTACCCATAGGTCCATTATCAATTAAATATTTCCAAAATTTAAACCATAAATATTCTTTACCGGAATTTGTTGTAATAGGATAACAAAAACCACCATATTCATCAACTTTTGATTGGGAATTAATTTTTAGCTTTTCAACCAATAGTTCTTTTAAATTTTTCATTTTTCTTCAAATTCATTAAAGTTTTTAATTTTTATCTTACCAGCAACATGGTCTTCGGCATACAAATCAACTTCATATTTTGTATCTATATATTCACCAACAAATACAAGTTTTTCATCATCAGAATTCTCTTCATCATAATCAAAACCTAATTTATACATAGCATCCTTAATATCATCAATAGGTACCATTTTGAATCCATTTCTAATATTACCAAATTCTCTAAGTGCTAATCCTATCTCTTCATGAAGATCTTCAGCTTTAGTAGATTCTTTCATTAAATATGTTTTTAAATCTTTCATATTAATAAATTTCTTTATTTAAATCTTTTAATATTTTTTCTATAAAATCCATACATCTTTTTTGAAATTTTGGATCTTTATTAGGATATTTTTCCATACCTTCTTTAACTCCTTCAATAAAATGGGTAAGAACATTTCCACAAAAATCAGAACCCCATTCACCTATCCATGTTCTTCCATAATTTTTAATATTATCAGAAGATGTACGAGATTCATCTATTTTAATAGTATCTTTTATATTTTTCATTTATTAAATTCGATTATTTTATTAAAAATATAATTAATATTGGTATTTGTAAAAAGAGGAACATCATATTTTTCACATGTTAATCTAACATTATCAAATCTATAAAATTTATCTGTACAAAATACTAATATCTTCTTAGATGTAGCATATAACCCAAGCTCTAATAAACTTATAGGAGATTTAGAATTATCTGATAAAACCATTATAATTAAATCAGCATCATCTAAATGTTCTTGTTCCCATTTGATTTGATATTCTAAATCTTCTTTAGAAGCTTTCTTATCCCAATGTTCTCTTCTTGGATTATATATCTTTATATCACTATCTTTAAATTTCTCTATCAATTTCTTTTGCCAATCAATAGAATCACCATTATCTATTGTACCAGCTAAAAATATTGATTTAAAATTTTCTGTTTCTGGAGTTATAACTAACATAATTTCACCTCTTTATATTTATTAATATTCTTCCTCTTTATACCATTTTGGTTTTTTCTTTAATGCTTTACAAAAATTAAATGCTGATTCAGTATCACAATCTTCTTTAAGTTTCCAAGAATCTAAATTTTGGTTGAATTCATGACAAGCACTAAATATACGTTCCATACTTATTACTTTACTTACATTCCATTTAGATATATCTTGATTAAATTTATGACACCTATTAAACATATCATCCATTATTTCAACATTTGATACATCCCATTTAGATATATCTTGATTAAATTCTTTACATTTATAAAACATACCAGACATATCTGTAACTTTAGATACATCCCAATTAGAAATATCACCATTAAATGTTCCACAATTCAAAAACATATTACGCATATTTCTAACATTAGATACATTCCAATCATCAATTTTAATATTACCAATTTCTATAAATTTGCCATATTCAGATATATCAAATAATCCTTGCATATTGGTAATATCAGATACATCAATAATATTTAAATTTGCATCTGGTCCTTCATTTTTAATAATATCTTTAATTATATCCTTTAATTCTTTTAAACTTTTAGGAATATATTTATAAGTCTTTACTTGTGTTTTAGAACCAATTTTTAGCTTTTCAAGCATAAGAGAACTTTTAGTTCTATTTAGTTTTTCTTGTATGATTTCTTTTAAATTCTTCATTTGATCTTTACGTCATATTTATCTAAATAATCATGTAAATTCTTTACTAATTCTTTATCATCTTTAAAAGTATGGATTGTATCAATTACTACAGCATCTAATTCATCTTCAGTTGCATATCCATTATCAATAATTTCTTGTCTAAATATATTATAACCTTCTTCCCAATTGTTATATATTGCTTCATACCAATAACAAAATAATTGTTCCTTATATGTTATTTTATTAATTAATTCCTTTGGTGTTTGTTTTTGTGATTTAATATCATTTTCTATATCATTTAAATCTTCTGGGGTTTTACATGAGAAATTTGTCCAAAACCCTTTTGGTATATTATTTTTTGACAAATATCTAGTTTTACTGATTTTTGTTTTTGATCCAACTTTTAATTTTTCTTGTATATATTGTTGTAATTTATTCATAATTATTATTTAATATTGAAATCTTTATCAGCATCTATATAGAATAATTTAGTAGCATATTCATTTGATTTAGAAATTTTCTTCATCACTGTACTACATTCACTTGGTGTATTAGTAACATATATCATACAACCACCTAATTTTTTCAATAAATCAGTAACATCTTTTGTATCAACATTAAATTCACCATCGGTAATAAAAATATTAATCATATAATCACCAGTAAGTTCTTCAATTTTCTTAAGATATTGATGCATCGACATATTACCACCTCTTGCTTGTACTTTCTTACCCCATTTGATTTCTTCAATAGAATCATCAAAAGTAAACATCTTGAATGCTATATCACCAACTACTTTTTCTTTGGCAAATTGTTTCTTAAGACCTTCAGCAATTATATATGCGGCATCAAAAACTTGGTCAATAGTTCCACTCATAGAACCAGAACGGTCAACATAAAATGCTACACTAATAACCAATTTATCATCTTTAAGTTTCTTACCTCTTTGTAATGGTTGACCATATTCTACAAATCCAGTACCACGTTTAACTCTTTGATATGTACGTTTAAATTCTCTATGTTTTTGGAATACTTTATTCTTAACATAAGATTTAACATAACTATTAAGTTGTTGATTCCAAAGAGATATACCTTTTTGTGTTTGAACAGTTAATCCAGTTTCTTTTAATGCTGCCGATGATTGACATTGTTTAAGGAATGAACCAAGGTCACCACTAATCTTATTTTTATATTTTTCAATTAGTTTTTCAGCACGTTCTTTTAATTTAGCTAAATCAATATCAGATTCTTGGTTGCCTTCACTACCATTTCCTCCGCCACCTTTGCCACTAGGAGTTTTTTCTTCTCCATCTTCACCATTATTAGATGATTCTCCATTCCCATTATTATCTGATTTATTTTGAGAACCACCATTTGTTTTTCCTGTAGCTTCACTAGCGGCTTGTTTAGCTTTATTAGCTGCATCTTGTGCTTCCTTAGCTGCTTTTTCTTCACCTTCTTTATCTCCTTTATCTTTAGCTTCTTTTGCTTTATCAGCTGCATCTTGTGCTTCTTTAGCTGCTTCTTTTGCTTTATCCGCGGCTTTTTGCTTATCATCAGCATCTTTATCTCCATTTGCCTTAGCTTTATCAGCTGCATCTTGTGCTTCTTTAGCAGCTTTCTTTGCCTCATCTGCTGATTTTTGTGCATCTCCGGCAGTTTTATTTTCTTTTGATGAATCCCCACTAGATCCAGAACCACCTGATCCTGATTGGCTTTGTCCACCACTTTGTTGACTTGAACCTCCACCAGATTGTTGTTGTCCTTCACCTTCATTACTTTGTTGACATCTTTTATCTTTTTTTAATTTATCAACAATTTCAATTAATTTAAGATAAAGAGTATATTGTGTATCTCTTTTCCTATCATATTCAACACCATATTGTTCTTTCAAATATTCTGGTGTTATTAAATCTTTTGGCATTTCTTTTTTACGAATAAAATTAAGATAATCATTAATAACACAATCAGATGCAACATTTAATGTATAATGATCAAATTTTATTCCTGCTTTTTTAATTTTATTTTCAACACCAAATGTGTCCCAAAGTTGATGGAGACATTCATGGTCATATGTAAAATCCCATTGACGTAAATTTTCTCCAATATGTGTACCTGGGGCATTCATAAATATTAAATGTTCTGGTGTTGTATATGCTAATGCATCATCTGATGGGTCTAAGAAACGAACGAATTCAATCATATCAAAGAAAAATTCATCATCGTCATTATCAGAAATATCATTAATATATTCCAACATTTTTACTCTAAATTTTTCTTTACCATCTTTTTCTGATGCCTTAATTAAACTAGCTTTAACTAATGCAAAATCTTTATCATTAAGTAGTGAACTCTTTATTTCCATATTTAATAATTTATATTAATATTGTCATACCATCCAAAAATTTTTTCTGGATCATTTATTCCTTTATTTTTGCAAAATATATAAACTTCTTTAAATAATTTATTGAAATCATTATTATGTTTATATTGTTCTTGTATATATTCTAATACGTCTTCATAATCATTATCTTGGTCACTAAATTGTTCTTCATACCAAGAATAATCATAAGGATTAGAATGACCTATATCTTTTTTATATCCAACAGTACCAAGCCTTTCAATATAATCTACTTTAACATTATCATCTACTAACATAGAAGCTAATAAAAATACCAATTCAAATTGTGTTGCTGGTAAATCTTTTTTATACATTTCATCTAAATCAAAATATTCGGCATGTAAATATTTAGATTCTAATGTTTCTGCATCTTGTTCAGATATACGTAAATATTTTGCAATATCTTGAGTTAACGAACTAACTTTAGATTTAGAATTGATTTTTAATTTCTCATTAATAATATTCTTAAGTGTTTTCATTTATTTTCTTCTAAATATTTTATTACATTATTATACATAGTTAATTGATGTCTATCAGCTATGGATATTCTAGAAAAACTTCCCAAATGCCTGAATGATTGTCTTGCTCTTTTAAAATGCTCTGATTCATTTTCAAAATATGATTTTAAATATTCAATAAATTCAATAGGTTCCTTATCGAAAAATTCTTTAGATTTTTTATATGTATCTGGAATATTCATTCTATAGAAATCATGAACATCATTTTCATCATATTCTTTTTTATTATGACGATTTTCTTGTAATAGTTCAAGTATTTTTTGACATATTACTTCTATTTTGTTAGTATCAACATCATATTTTTGCATAAAAGGCAATTTTTCTGACTTTGAGAATGCATTTTTTACTTCATTATAGTCATTTCTTAATTCTTCATCAGTAAAAGTTTGTTTAGTATTAACTTGTGATTTAGAATTAATTTTTAGTTTTTCTTGTATGAAGTTATTTATATTAATCATAATCATCAAACCATGGATCTAAGTTTTGTATATCTTTAGATATTGTTCTATAAGATACACATCCATGCTTATAAATTTGAGAATCTTCATCTTTGATAACAAATCTCATGTTGTTATTAACTGCATTATTATATTGTGGTGTAAAATTGAAATCCGAATAATATTTTTCATTACCATCAGAATCAATATATTGTACCGGAACTAGTTCCGGTACAACACAATAGTCATAAAATTCATTATCTGAATTAAAGTAAATTATATTATCTTTTGTATTCATATTAACATTTACCAATTAAAATGTTTTTTAATCTCTTTAGCCATATCAATAATTTGTTGACGTTTAGGACCTAATTTTTTATCCATACCTGGGTTTTCTTCACATATAGCATTAATTAATAATGGCAAATAACTAGTTGATGCTTTTTTAACTATATCATGTGCTAAATTTCGTATAACTGTAATTTTTTGTTCTTTTTTTTCATTTCTTAACCATTTTTCATATTCTTTTTGCTCTTCTGGCGTTCTGTGTGGTTCTCCCCAATCAATATCTGGTTCTCTCCACCCTATATCTTCTAAGATATAATTTAAATGTTCATTTAAAGTTTTCATTTAATTAATTATAATATATTTAGTCTTTAGCTGGTGTTCTTTTTACAGGTTCTTCTTGTTCATCTGAAATTCTAGTCTTAGATGTAACAACTAAACTCCATTTATCATCCATTGGGTCTTCTAATTTAAGTTTAGCCCAATCTTGTGGTTTTTCATATTTCCAAGTTAAACCATTAGCTTCATATTTAGCAATTGTACGTTCAAGCATTTCTGCATTACATTCTTCTTCATCAATTAATTCACCAATTGTTTCTTTACATACACCAAAACGTATTTTCTTTGTTGTACCATCTGATTGAGGAATATCTACCGCAACATAACCTTTCTTCATACCAGATTCAATAAATGTTTGAATAGACTTAGGTACTTGTTGTGAATTCTTTCCACGACGACCAGATTCTTTTTCTCCTTCTTTACCAGCTATAAAATTGAACATAGCATCAGCAAGTCTTTCTAATTCCTTTTCTTGTGTACGTGTTAAATCTTCTTTAGCCAAACCTTGAAGACGTCTTAAATGTATATTTGGATTATTTATTTTTCCTCCATTAACTTTAAGACGGTGAACAACTTGGAAAATCTTCCTTTCAATTTCACGAGGATTATCAAAACACATAGCACTTTCTTCAAATGCATCTACTAATGATTTAGAGATTACCTTATCCCATTTCTTATGAAGATATTTAAATACTTGTTTCCATGCTTTTTCTGTATTAACTTCCCATGTAATAATTGGTTTAAGACGAGACTTAAGTGGACCAGAAAGTTCATTAACAGCACTATTTTCATCTTCAAAGTTACCTGCGGCACCTACGAAGAAATTATCAAATTTTACTTCACAAATTTCATGATCATTAATAATAGGCATAAGTGCATTCATTACATCAGGAGCTGCTTGGTTCATTTCATCAAAGAATAATAAGAATTCTTGATCTGGTTCATCTTGCATAATCTTCGCCCATGATGGCATAGCTTTTTCTTGAACAGCACCAGTCTTACCTTTAACTGGAACAGGTATACCACCTAAGTCAACTGCTTCAGCTTTATCAAGATAAACTGTAATTACTTTCTTATGATACTTCTTTGCTAATTGTTTAATAGTAGAAGTCTTACCCCAACCAGCACGACCTATAATAAAGAAATCATCTTCAGTATCAAATTTGACAAGTAAATCTTGCATTGAATCAGTATATTCTTCAAATCCTTCTTCGGCTTCATCATCAACTGGTTCTTCAACTGCCCATTTGATTTTGTTTTTGCTATTAGGATCAACTTGAGGTTTTTTACCTTCTACTTTATCAAGCTCTGATTGTTCTTCATTCATGAATTGATCTAAACTTTTCATTATATTTTAATATAGTTATATTTATTATTTTAATTTTTACTTAATTATGTCCATTCTAATTTATTAGGACCATCATAAAAATCCCATTCTATCATATAATCTTCTTGTTCTTGTGTTAAATAATAATCATATGCTGTCATTGATTTAAGAACATTTGCTAAGATATATTTTTTTAATAATTGTAAATTTTTTGTCCCAATATTATGGCATCTTCCTTTTGCTGCACATTTAACAACCAAATTAACTAATTCATCAGAATTTTCAACTGTAGATAATTGTAAACTATTAGGCTGAATTTTTGTTAATTTATTAACTAATGGTTCAAAATATTTCTTATAAATATCTTGGTTATTTTCAGATTCCATACAAGCATCAAACATTTTATGGGCAATATCACCTTTTGGAATTTTATATGTTATCTTATCATTAGTATCAATTTTTGTTTTAGAATTTACCTTTAACTTTTCTACTAATATATAATCTATTATATTCATATTTTAAACTTACTGATATATTCAGAAATTTGAGATATGATTTTTTCTTTATTACTATCAAAGTTAATAAACATATCTTCATTTGGTTCATAAGCAAGATAATCAGATGACTCATTTTCAGAAAAATACTTAGATATTTCTAATAATTCTTCTTTATCCAAATTACTTAATATAATACCAATTTGTTCTTTATTAATTTTTGTATCTTTAAACATTACAGAAAAAAGTCTACCAATAAGTTCTTTTTGCTTATTGGATAATGATTCATTAACAAATACGTTTAAAGATTGCATAACTATTTTTAATAACAACTATTTATATAAAAATAAAAAAAGGTTGAACAAAAGTCCAACCTTTAAAATATTAATTATTAATTGATTTAAGCCATTACCAGGTCCTCATCAGAAGGATGATTTGGTGACCATCGAGAACCATCTTCATTATATTTTACTTGTGCATCCATATAAGAAGCGGCATTAGAGTAAACCATGCAGAGGATTTTTCCACGGGTCTTGCAAATTACCTTGACCTTCTTACCAGACTTAGTTTGAACATTTGCACCTTTCAAAGCGACTTCCAAATTAAAATTCTTCTTCATAATTTAAATGTTTTATTAATTACATTAATAATATAGTAAATCATTTAAAAAATTCAATAAAATAAAGAAAAAATTACATAACTTGTTGTACTTGTCCTATACCTGAAATGTATCTATCAACTTTATTTTCCATAACAATATCATTATTCTTGTTATTACCAGCTGATATACATAATCGTTTCATATCTGTTTCTTTAATAGTATTATAATATGTTAATTCTTCACCAGTAAGAGTACGTTTAATCATATCTTCTTTACTAGTATGATTTAATAAATCCCCATAAGTTGGTTGAATACTATTTCTTATATATTGATTTAATGATGCAAAAATATTTCCCATAATTATCTTTCTCGGACTCCATCTATTCCTAATATATTTCTTGCAGTATCATTTATTATTAATGTATTATTAGTAGGGTACATTTGAAGTATTTCACTAATATTATCATTATATGAATTGAAAAGTTTTATATTTGTTATATTACCTAAGAATCCATTTAATATAACATCTACTTTATTGCTTACTGAATATTCAATATTCCATTTATCCGTTATTGTTTGTCTATTATCAATATCATAATAATAATTTCCATTTTGGAGTTTATAAATAGGAATTCCTTCAGGCCAAGTATATTCAGCAGCGGAGAATTCTACTATTTTCAAATCTTTAGACCATCTTAAGAAAACAAAATAATATTTAGTATTTTGTAAAGTTAATTTGAGTTTTGGACTTTTATTTACTTTCAAAATAGTTGATTCCATATCTTGCCTAATATCAATCTTGAATTTACCAACTTGGAGTAATGTACCATTATATAACATTGTAGCTTGTGGTTTTATAATAAATGATATTGTCCCATTAGATCCACAATATTTTTGTTGATAAACCACTTTTTTATTTGTATCTAAAGTTGTATAATAATATATTTTATCGGATATGACTGTACCTTTATAATATGTTGATTCATCTTTAATCTCTATACCTTCAACTGATACATATTTACGAGTAGCATCAGATTCATATATAGGAGTTAGATTATCTTGTTTAGCCATTAATCCTGGGTCATTAAATTCTTCTCCACTACCTCTTGTATCTTCATTCTCATCACCGAATAAATCTTCATATTTATTCTTTACAAATGAATTAACTAATGATTCAGTATCACCTAGATTAATACTACCTTTTTCTTGATATTTAACTAATGTAACTTTAAATGTAGTTGCCACCCACATAAATCCATCACGTTTCTCCTCATATGCTTCATTTACCATCCACATACGTTTCATCATAGGTATATAAATCAAATCTCCTTCAGTAGGTTGTGCAGTAGGCCCAAATGCTGTTGCAAACATTTGTTTAGATATTTCTGTTTCCCAATCACTTTGCCAATCTAAACCCCAATCATTGAATTCTGGTTTTGAAGAAGGCATTTGGCCATCTTTTACAATTAACTTTATTTGCTTAACTGCTGCTACATCCATTAAAGCATATTCTTTAAATGTAATATCTCTTGCACCAGAATTTGGAGCTAACTTAAAATAATAAATAGGTATACCAGTAATACAAGCAACGGTATTTGAAAGATTTTGATAAAGGGCAATTGCACAATCCATATTTGCATAAGGATTATACACATTACTACTTGATGAATTATTACAATAAGTAAAATTAAATGATGAATCTAATTGTGTTGAATAATCTATAAATTGCTGATTATTAATCTCTATTCTTTTAATTTCTCCTTGTACTTTAAAACGTACATAGAAATCAGAATGAAGATCAATTGTATTTAATTGCAAATCATCATAAGATATATAACAAGACCAACATATACCATCAATAGAATAAGCAAATTGTAAAGAATTCAAATTATATAATTCATTACAACTATTATAAACTTTTATATCATTTATATTATTGATAGCTAAATTAATATTAACAATTTGTATTGGTGTACAACCACATAAATCAAAACTATTTAAATTCATTTAATTTAATTATATATTTTATGATTTTCTCCAACAATGGATATATCCACCACGGGAATCAATTTTACAGAAATTACAGGGCATGCCTTGATGCCCGTTTTGTCCATCATGTATATTTCCCCACGACCAAGATTTTTTATCGCCTGCATAAATTTCTGTGTGTGTAGAAGCTCTTCCGCAAATAATATCACCGGGTTGCAGATTATCCGGAGTAAATTTACCACTATAATGTGTAAACCCAGCATTTTCCATTAATTTCATAAATTGTGATCCATCTTGCATCATAGCAGTTGTAATTACTGGACAATTAACACCAAATAATTTTAAACATGCTTGTACAAACCCAGAACAATCATCAGCTACTTTATCATTAATAAGTGGACACATAAACCATCCTTTTTGTCCCATAGCTTTACCAGTTGTACCTGTCTGATATGTATGTATATTAGATTCATACCATTTACCCATTTGTTGTATAACAGAAAGCCAGTTACCATTAATTCCACCAGCACCAAACATTGAACCATTACCCATTCCAATTATACATTCAAATAGACGTTGTTTAGTATATTGTATACCATTATTATCTTGAAATACTTGTACACCACATTGTTGTGATTCTTTGTATAATTCTTTATCTTTTTGTTCTAATTTAATTTCTGGCATAATTATTTACTAACTGCATCAAATATTTTTTGGGTATTTTTTTGACGTTCTTGTAATCCATTTGTTCCACCATTAATAAATCTAGTTAATCCAATTATATCACCAGCATTTGCACATATTACTGCTTTTTTTCCGTTACTTGATAATAAAAACCAAGCTAATGAAGCGGCACACCCAATAAATAGATTATCTTCACATAAATTTGGATTAGCCCAAATATCGGCATTAATACCCATTCTTGGAAATATATTTTGAGATATTTGTTTATAATTTTGTTCATGTGTTATTTGTATAGGACCTCTACCATAATATATTTGATTATAAGGTCCTGATGGTTTACCATAAGATTTTCCTTGACCTCTACCTAATTCATAAGAATATATGAAATTTCCACTTTCATGTGCAAATTGAGCTAATACCATTAATTTTCCTTTATCAGATAACCCAACAAGGCTTCCATATTTATCTAAAGCAGCTAAAGCGGCACCGGCATATTCTCTCTTTGCATTTGGATAAATCTTCATTAATTGATCTAATGATATTACTCCACCAGCATAATTTTCATATGAACCAGAATCTAAACCAAATGAATTACCAAATAATTCAGGATCATTTATTAGATAATTCTTATAATCACAAACATTATTAGTAGACCCAAACCCAAAACCTAATGATTCATAAATTTCTTTAATTAAATCTAATTTAATTTTTGGTATCAATTCAATAATATTATCATGCTCTTGTAATCCATAATCACTTTCATATTGTGTTTGAGGCATAATAAATTATTATATATTTCTTAATACTTTTGCAAGTACACTATCTGTCATTTTAATTTCTTTTGATTCTATTTTAGTAGATTTTTTCCCTGTATTTGTGTCGGTTTTAGTATCTAACCATTCAGTTTTAAATCCAAAATTAGTTTTAAGATTAGTAATATTCATAACATCACCAAATGCATTAGGATTATTTCTATATTGATTTAATCTCATCATATTCATTGGTTTATAAATAGATGATCTACCACGAGTATACATTTTTTGAATTTCAACAGAATCTCTTGGTCTACCATGTTTAAGTGTAATTGTTACTTTAATTTCGGATGGGAAATCATCAATACCTAATGGGCCACTTTGTTGAATTTCAGAATTTTCAAGTATCATATTACCCATTGACATAATTGGATTACGTGGATTACCTATAGTTAAATGCCAAGGTCCAACAGGTTCTCCACTTAACAAAGAATTAGCGGCATACATAGCTGGACGTCCTAATTGATTTTTAAGCATACCTTTCAAAGCATCGGTCCACCCATATTTTTTATTTTCTTTTTCAAGTTTATCCATAGCTTTTTGAGTATCTTCTTTAGCACCTTGGGCAATTTCTTCTTTACTTCCATTATTTTTCATTGCCAATGCAGTTTTTGAATTTTCTGTGGCTTTATTTAAAACTGCATTTGCAGCATTACTAATCCAACCTTGTAAAGATTGTAGATTAAATTGACCTGTTTTTATCATTGTCCATGCACCACCAAGTTGATCCCATGTCTTATCAATAAATGCATTAGCGGTTTTATATACCGAATTATTTCCTTGTGGACCTATTATTTTAGTTTCACCACCCCAGAAACTACCTCTACGATAAGTTACTGTTAAGATATTTGCTAATAAATCAAGAAATGCAGATTTAGGATTAATATTAGAATAACTACGAAGTACATATCTAAATGTTAATGTTATTTCTTGGTTAAATTCTAATTTACCTTCATATTTATGAGTGTCCCAAATAGTATCATTTGGTTCATAAATTCTATGTTGGTCATAATTTCCTAATAAATCCCAATTATATCTTGCATCATTCATATTATCAGAACCTAAAATAGGAATATTTATAGCATTTGATGCCCATCTTAATAATCCTGTATTAGAAGAAAATCCACCAGCAATTAATTTATTATTTTGTGGACTAAATGTATTTGCTAATTGATCTATTATACCTGTATCTTTTTGTTCTGACATTATTGGTTGAATTTCTGCTTTTAATTCTTTCCAAGTTGCTTTGTAATTAAATTTACAAATATCTTCTAATTTATTATCTTCATTACCAAACCAAGTAACTAATCTACCTATATCAGGATATCCCATAAATATATTATCTCCATCACCAGGAAATGCTTCTTGAAATATATTATCACCAATAGGTCCTGGGAATTTACGTAATGTAATTAAATGATTATTAGATATTTTCCCTAAATCTTTACAGAACATAAAATCGGCATAACGATAAGTAGCTAAACCTAATTGACCACCTTTAGGTTTATTAGATATTTCTACAAGTTTTTTAATAGTACAATCATATATATCGGCATCTTTACTATTAATAGAACTTTTTAAATCTACAAAAATTTTTTCAGTTTCTTTAATTCCTCCTTTTCCTTCTTTTTCTTTTAATCCACTTGTTCTTTTTTGTTTATCATAAAAACCATTTTCAAAATTACTATCAATCGTATTTAAATCATTATTTCCACTAATAATTAATGGAACATGTTCAGTAATACCTATAACAGATACACCAGCCCACGGATTGAATAATGAAGGGGATACAGCATCATGTACAGTAACCATATTATAATCAGCATTATCTTTAAGTGATATTGGTTTAGGGTGTTCTAATATGGATGGTACTGTTGATTTTAATATATATTTATAGTTATTGATTACACTAAATATAGAAGATGAAAATAAAAATGGATCTTCAAAATATACATTATCAATTATATTTCCATTCCAAATATTAGCATTAAAACTAACAGTATCATTATGCCTATACATAATAGAATCTACATCTTGACTATTTGCTTGTTGTAATATAGGTTTATGAAATTTATTAATATTTAAAGTATCTATTTCGTGATCTATATCTAATGTTTCATATCCTGTATTGAATTTTGAATTCAAATTGTCAATAGATAAATCTTCATTAAGGCTATCTTTACTAAAAATATTCTTTAATACTTTTGATCCAATATTTTTCAAAGTACTATTTATATTTTCACCCAAGCCTTGTTTTGTATTTTTTTGTTTAATAAGAGATGATGGAAAATTTTTCATTTAATACCATGAAATATATTTGAATCTTTTAAGTCTATCTACATACTTAAGCATCATAATAATTCTTAAGTCAATTAATTGTAAAAATGTAACAAAAATGGAATTACCTTTAAACATAATTTTTGGGAGGCACTTTCTTAAAATACCTTCTTCTCCATAATTATATTTATTATCACCAATAGTATTATATTTTCCTAAATTCTCATAGGTGTCATATCTATATGATAAACTTTGTTTAATATCCATTATTTTCTCATTTTTGGTTTATTTAGTATTTCTTTAATCTTATTCTTTCTTTCTATTTCTTCTTTTCTACGTTTTTCTGCTAATTGCTCTTGATAAGCTTTTTCTTGTTCTTCCATTTCTCGTTGTATTTTCTTTCTAAATATATATCTATAAATTCTATTATGCAATTGTTTTATACTTATAAAAATATAAGAACAATATTTTTTAATTAAATTAAATAATCTTTGATATATATTTAGATTATCTTGAACAATTAATGGTGTTATAATTATTGTTGAATCATTATCTTTTACTTTAGATTCTAACTTATTAACTTTATTTTTTAAATCTTTAATTGTATTATCTAATTTAACTATACAATTCTCCAAATCTTCTATAGAATTATTTGTATTATTAAAATCTACTTTAGTAACATAATTTTGATTTATATAATTAATATCTTTTATTAACTTAACTTGTCCATTATGAAGATATGAAAATAATTTTACTGTGTTTTGTTCATGTATAACTAATGATTTATTTAATACATCTAATGATTTTACAATATAAGTATATAATTCTTTATTTTCCATAATAAATGCCTCTATATATCTTATATAAAAATAATTTTATCTATTAATATTTTGTCTATTAATAATTGAATTTTTCTATATTATTACTATATATAAAATACATTAATTAAATAATTAAATCTATATGGAGAAGATAGGAATAAAGAAAGCAATTCAAGAAATAGCAGATGGTAATGTTGTTAAAATGGAATCGAATGATTTCAAGACTCATTTGTTCTATAAATCAAAGTCAGGATATGGTAAACCAATAATTCATGCAATTAGAAAATCCGTCGGAAAACCAGTAGATCTACATTTGACTTATGATGAAATGAAAGAGAAGTTTGGAGAATATAAGTTTTATATTTATGAAGATTTAGTATGAATGCACCAAAGATAATTATAGTAAACAATAAGAGATTCTATAAGAAAATAATCCCTTATAAATATGCGACTCGCCCATTCTATGGGTATAAAGGAAGTTATATATCTTATGATAGTGGCAAAAAAGAATTTTTAGTAGAAGTAGTAGAGTTATCCAATTGGTTAGTTGAAAAATCATTATATATGTTTTTAAAATGTAGAGGATATATATAATTATGAAAGAAGACAAAGGTGCATTAATAATGGTTATTATAATTATACTTATAATAGTTATTGGTTTTAGTGGAATAATTGTTAAGCATAAGGATATTTTAATTAAAGAAGATACAGAATATCTATATTATAAAGAATATGAATGGTTTAATTTAGATTCAGCTATTTATAAATATCATAAACCAATAGAATATGAAGGTGTAGTTATAAACAAACGAAAAAGCTCACATTTTGTCGGTGTTGTTGGAAAGGGTGGACATAGGGTTACGGATTATTATATAACTTTTCAATTTAATAACAAAACTATTGAAGAACATGATTCGCAGTTATATGATAGATTTGAATTACATGAAAATATAAAAGTAGTTGAAAAATTTTATCCATATTATAATGTAAAATATTTAAAGAAATAATTATTATGGCAAAAGTAATTGGATTTGAAAATAAATTAGAACATCGTCAGTATTGTAATAAATGTAAAGCTATAGTTGCTTTTGATAATTCAGATATTATAAGAGATGATATGGGTTGTGAGATTATTTGTCCTAATTGTGGTAATTCAATAAAATTTTAATTATGAAGAATTATAAAGAGGAATTTGAATTTGCTAATGGAATTGGAATTTTAAAGTATAAGAAATATTGGTGGTCTAGGTGGAAATATTGTTTTGATTTTGAAACACAAGGATTATGATAGTAAAGTATAAAGTAGAAGGAGAGATTGAAATAGATCTTGATAAATGGGATATAAAGGATTTAGAATCTCATAAATCTGAAACAACGAAGAAAGCTTTTCTTAAAGAACTTTTTTATAAGAAATTAAATTGTTGCTTATTTGCTGGTTATCAGGAATGTGATGTAGAAGTTAATTGTGAAAATCTTTTCATTGTAAAAGATTGGGATAAATATGCTGGGAATATGAGAGCAAAAAATGAACAACATGGTAGTCCATTAGCTATTACATTAGATAATTTTCCTACAACTAAAGAAGAAGAGATAAATATGATGCAATTGATATAGAGCCAGATTCTATATGTATTTGTCATAAATATATTACATCAGAACCAATATCTTACCCATGTATTTTTACTTGGACTTGTATTGATAGTGATAATCCAGAATATAGAGGTGAATTTATATACCCACAAGATTTTGAATATATGAAAAGATATGGAAACGAATAGAACAATAGAAATATTAAAAACATATAATTTTGCTCAAAAGAATCATTGGCAACTTATGTGTGATTTATCAAATAATGATTATGATATTCATTATTTTGATGGTAGACAGACTGCTAATATAACTTTAGAAGATTTTTTACAAGATCAAGAAGATTTTAATATTAATAGGATAATAGAATTTCTTATTGATAAATTTGAAGAATATGTAGAAGAACAAATTAAATTTTATAGAGAAAACAAATGTTATAATGAATTTTATCGAGGATTAGTATCAGAATTTGATTTATTAATAAAAATTGCAAAACAAAATTATAATTAATTATGGGTGATTATGCGGATTTTGTTAATGATGGATTAATAGATAATTATTTTAATGATATAGATAATCCAGATTTTGATGATAATTTGATAGATGGACAAACTATTTATGTAAAAAGAAAACCATCAGAATTTCCATTAGAGCAAAATTTTGACTATATCAAATTCCCAATTGACCAATTAAAAGTTGGTGATGAATGGTTAATGAGAAAAGATATAGAATTAAGAGATAAAATGAATGAAACTGTATTAATTAGAAAAATAACAGATAAAGCAGTTTTATTTGAGTTTAATGAAGAATGGAGAAATATATATAATTGGCAAATGAAAGGAAAACAATTTTGGTTACCAATATCTATTCTTTATAAACATAAGAAACATATTAAAGTAATATATATACCTAAATGGGCAACTATTAAAGTTATTAATAAAGGTCCTGAAGAAAAATATGAAAGAATATGGAGAAATGGTGTAAAATTAGAAGATTATAAAAATGAGTAGAAAAGAAAAATTAACAGTATTATATAGTAGAAATGGAATCCGAATTGATAAAATTGAATTCATTGATATGACTAAATTAATAAATCAAAAGGATTTAGGTATTTTAGTCAAAACCACTGTTAACTTAAATTTGAAAAGGAAAAATAGTAATAAAATTGAAGTAATTCCAGCAAAGAAAGCATGGACAGAAACTATTAGAAGAGAATCTAAACTTGGATTCTATTATTATCAAAATATAGAACATAATGAAGAGCCACAAAAAATAATTAATCATGATAAATATGATGGGGCCACATATAAAAAATTAGTATTTAAGTTTAATGATAAAAGATATGAAATGATATATCCTATTAAATGTGGAGATATATCAATAAATAGAGAAACTAGACCATGGGATTTGTTACCTGGAACTACCGGAATTGAAGATCATTTTGTTACTGATTTATATAGAGAAGTTATAAGATTTTTTGATATATGTGAAGATGAAAAAATCAAATATCGATATCAACCAGTAAGATATGCATTTAATGGATTTAGAGAATATCAATATTCTAATGATATGAGTTGGGTTAATGATATTCGTAAAGAAGTATTAAGAGATTTGTTTGGTGATGAAAATGGTCCAACAATTAACTATAATGATATAAAGATACTTTCACATGGATTTGATTTAAAACAATCATTTAGAAAAAGAAAAGAAGAATGAGTTCTTGTACACAAAAAGGATATAAGAAATATACACCAGGTTTGTGGCCGGTAGATATTGGGTTTTACTCTCAAAAAATAATTGGGTGGTATGCTAAACGTGATTGGAATAGATGGGATGATAGCAGACCAATTGGTGACAAATGCAATTGGAAAATATTTATAGATAAAGATTGGAAATATTTTGAACATTGTTTAACAAAAAATGTATTTTATTTTCCTAAGAATAATATTTGGATTGAAAATTCAAAATTAGTAGAATATGTAGATGATCCAGAAAAATCAGCACATGAATTTATGGGGTGGAATATTAATAAAGATAAATGATATGATAACAGCAGAAAAAGCAAAAACTATTTCAGAATCAAATAGATTTCCTTATATAGAAGAACAAATTATAGAAGCGGCAAATAAAGGATTACGTTCTATATCTTTAAAAGGAGATTTGTTTCTTAAAGATGATGAAAAACAGAAATTAACAGAATTAGGATATAAAATATCATTTGGTCAAGGTGGTAAATGTGGACCATTTGATATAATACATTGGTAATTATGGAAGAAAGAAAATTAAATAGTTGGGAAGAACGTGGTCATCAGACATTTTGGTGGTCACTTAAAAGAATATATAATATAGATAGACCAACAAAATATTGTGTAGTATTCAATACATATACAGATAAACCAGGATCATTTTCTGTTACTCCTTTTGATACATTAGAGGAAGCAATGGAAGAATCTAAACTTATTAATATAATGTATTCTAATACTCCTAAACCTAATAGAAATTATAATAAAAAAGGAAAATATACTGACGGTAAGTGGGGAGATAAATATGACTTAGATTTTTCTAATGGTGCATATTATTGGGGCTATATGGTACTTGATATGATTAACAATAAAGTTATAAAAATTGTTAATACTATTAAGCATTGTAGTTTCATATTTGATAATAAAATTACATTAGATAAATTAGATGTTTTATTTAGAGGTGAAAATGAAATTCCTGAAGATTATATTTGGGATAAAAGAGGTGAATATGATGGATGGCTTGAATTTAGATGGGGTGATAAAAAGAATGCATTAGATTATGTTGAACCACCTAAAGAAGAACGCCCAGGTATAGATGAATATTTTAATGTATGGGATGAAGCTAAAGAAACATATATTAGAAAGAAATTAAGAGTTGTTTATGTTGATTGGGATGAAAAATTACCAAAACCACAAAAAGGAATAACATATCTTAGACCAAATAAAGAACCTGTTATATTCCCTGGAGAATTTGGATATAAAAGTGATTATTCATTACAAGAATGGTCATTACATGAAGAAATTACTGGTGATGAATACATTGATAATGGTAATACATTAGATAAAAAAGAATCAACATCATCAATTGCAGATATACTTGGTGATAATAATCCTTTATTAAAACTTAAGAAACAATTAGAAAATAAATAAAATGAAAGAACTTAAAGCAAGAAAAGAGAAATAACTATGGCAACAATTACAGAAGATTACGTTAGTTTTGAAATAGCTAAAATATTGAAAGAGAAAGGGTTTGATTCTGTTTGTGAGAACCAGTACATAAATTGCTCAAGTGGTCATCCATTTTTAACAAGCATTTGTGATGATGCCGGGTGTTATTATAAAAATTCAGAAATTGACAATGATGAATATTCTGCTCCAACTCTTCAAATGGCAATGAAGTGGTTGAGAGAAGTGCATAATATTCATATAGTCCTTTCTCCAAATAAGAAAATGAATAACAAATATTGTAGCATCATATTTGTAGATAAAGAAGGAGAGTTGCATCCACAACCAACAGATTTCTTTCATGGTTCTTATGAAGAAGCAGCAGAAATTGCTATTAAATATTGTCTTGAAAATTTAATTTGATATAAAAAAATGTATTTAATATTTAGTTTAATATGATATTTGAATTTCCTGAAAATTGGTCAGAATTGGACCCAATTACTAAAAGTGTTATTTTAGAAGAATATGAAGATTGTTTAAGAGAAGATGGTTGCTCTGAAGATGAAATTAAAATACAATTAGAAATGATTAAATATGAATTAGAATGAATAAGAAAGATTTACCAAAAGTAGGAGAATTCTATCATTTTTTTGATGATGGTAAAACAAGTTTAGGTCGTCATTATATTTGTAAAGTAGAAAGAATTATACCATTTAATGAAGCAAAAAATGTAATTTTAACTACTCCACGTGGTGAAAATTTTAAAGATGGCAAAATTGAAAATTTCAATATTGATATGTCTTTAGAAGATATTTGGAAAGATGAAGTACAACAATGTAATTGGTTATTTGCTATAGAAACTGATTATTTTGTAGAAGCTTCATGCCCAGTTTATGATGATAATAATCTATGGTTTGCAAGAACTAAAAATGGTGGTTGGTTTAGTATGGATATTCAATCATGGTGGCAAAGTGGAGAGTTAGATGTAGATGAAAGAAAATTTAATGAAATTATTAATTTTTGGAAAAATGATAAATATATTTCAGAAGAATCTAAAAAGAATATAGTTGAATCTTATTATAATCAAAAATATGAAAAATGAAACATAGATATATATTTTGTGGTGTTGTTTGGGAAAATCCAGAAATTTGTAATTATAGACTTATTTCAAAACCAACATATTCTCGTGGATCATTTGTAAGAGTAAATATTCCTGATGATTTAGAATTAAGTCATTATAGTGGTGATGGATATTCCACAACTTATGATAAACGAACAATTCATGAATTAGGTTGTGATTGTTATATTCTTTATAAAGGAAGATGGAGAAAATTCAATTGGCTTAAAAAAATTGAACCACATCAATGGTTTAGAGTATTAGAACATATATTTGGTTTGCATGATTGTCATGATACAATTGGATGGACTGATGATATTGAATATTATAAAAAATGGTGGTGGGATAAAAGAATTCCTGAATTTCCTGGTGGTGGAAGAAAATACCCAACATTCAAAGAAGATAAAAAGGGTCTTAGATTAAAAGTCGATTTAGATAAAAGTGAACAAACAATTGATTTTTTAAGAAATGGTTCTGGTGAAGATGAATGGTTGAAATTCTATGATGAATTTAAAAAGGAATTGGAAGAGAATCCTGATAAAGAAATTTGGTGTGAATAAATTATGAGTGTATTTACAAAACGTCGTAAAATAGTTCGGCAAAAACAAGAAGAAGATAGAAAACGTTGGGAAGAAAATTCTAAACGATTTAATAAAAGTTGTCAAGATGTTATTGATACATGTAAATATCTTAAAGAACACCACCTAGAATTTGATTCTTTAAATGGTGATGAGAGAGTTAAACTTTTTGCAAAAATATTAAATAATATTAGCAATGGATGAATATTATGACCCACAGAAAGAATATATTAAGAAGCTTGAGATTTTAGCTTCTTATGACGGTGATGGTAGAGAACATGCTGCCGCTAGAGAATGGATTAAAGATTATAAAGAAAGAGAATCATGGAATAATATGGGAGGATCATAATTATGAAATATGATTTTTGGAGAAATGTAAAAGAGGGTGATATATTATTTTATTATGATACTGATAATTGGAAACCTGGAATATTTGAAGTATTAAAAATAAAAGATAAATCAGATTATAGTGGTTCATTTATTTTAGAAACTACATGTAAAGAACACTATAATATATATGTTAATATAGCAAGTTTTTTAATGGATGGGTTAGTTAATACATGGGATCATTCAACTTGTAAACAAGTCTTTATAAGTAATAATAGATATGAATTGATTGACGACCTTAAATATAATTTACAGAAAAAAGTAAATGAATTAAAAAATAGAGTAGAATATTATCAAGATTTATTAAATAAAGTATGATATTAAGTATAGACTTCAGAACAGATATTCCTGCATTTTACAGTAAATGGATTGTAAATAGATTTAATGAAGGATTTTTATATTTTAGAAATCCTGCATATCCACAAACAATACATAAGATAATTTTAGATAAGCGGCATATAGAAGGTATTATATGGTGTTCAAAAGATTATCTCCCTATTCTTCATGATCTAAAAAATATTACGGATAAATTTCCAAGTATATTTCATTATACAATAACAGGATATGGAAAAGATATTGAACCAAATGTTCCAAGTTTGGAGCAATCTATTTATACCTTCAAAGAACTTTCTCAAAGATATGGGAAAGATAAAGTAATATGGAGATATGATCCAATATTATTAACAGATAATTATGGAATTATAAGACATATTAATCAATTTACAGATATATGTAAAGAATTATATAATTATACAGATAGAGTTGTTATAAACTTTGTATCGTTATATGAGAAAGTAAAAAGACATATGCCTGGTTTGCAAGAATTAACATATGATGAAAAACTTTTGATAATTAAAAAATTTTTAGAAATTACTAAAAGATATGGATTGAAACTTCAAACTTGTGGTAATGGACTTCAATTTAAAGATTTAGAAGGAGTTGAAGTTACTGGGTGTCTTGATGAACATGCTTTGAATCTTATGGATATATATCCAAAACAATCTAAAGGAAATGTTGTTCCTTGGGGATGTTTATGTTATCCTAATACTTGTATCGGAGAATATAATACTTGTCTACATAAATGCAAATATTGTTATGCTTCATCTGATTTTGATAAATGTGATGAGAATTTCAAAAAACACGATCCTAAATCCCCATTATTGATAGGTTGGCCAAGAGGTGATGAAAAAATAATAGAAATGAAACCTAAGTTATTAAATACAAATCAATTAAAATTAGATTTTTAAACTCTAGAAATTGAATTTTCTAGAGTTTTTTCTATTTTAATAATGTAATTAAAATGGAATATTATGGCAAAATACAAAGAAAGAACTAAAGCAATGCAGAAACTTGTTGATGATGCTAATGAGTATTTTCGTCGAACCGAAATGAAAGACGAATTTAAATCTGATTTGTTTTGGTTTGTTTGTGAGAAACTTTCAAAGAAAAAGATGTATCGTGGTTATAATTTCCATGTAAGAGCTTATAAAGAAGATGGAACCGAGTGGTACCCTCTTGCAGGTACTTCAGATAAGAATAAATATGATTTTGTTCAGATTTGGTAATTATTATGATGTTAAAAATTTCAGAAGGTTCAAAAAAAAGATGCCGTTCACAGTTTCCAATAAAGAAAATTGGTAAGGTTATTAATAGCGCGGTTCTTCTTTTAGATTTGGTTCCAGTAGAAACTGTTATTTCAGAATGTATTTATGATACAGATAATCCGAATTTTTATAATGTACTTCTTTATTTGATTAGAGAAAATTGTAAAGATGAAAAAATAATTAATGAACTTAAATCATTTAATTATAAATAATTATGCAATATATTTCACAATATGGTAATTATATGACTATTGAAGATAGTTATGTTAAACGAATAATTACTTCACCGTTTCATCAATTTATTTTGATTTTACAGGACGGAAATAGAATTTATACAAATAAAATTAAAGCTTAAATAATATGTCACGTACTTATAAAAAGAATATTCGTTGCTTCTGTTGTTACGGAGATAATCGAAAATTTTACGAATTAAGACGTCGTCAGCGTCGTCATCGTATCAATCATGAAGTACGAAACTTACTTTCAAACTATGGTCCTGAAGGTCTTGACGAAATGTGGAAGGGTGCAGATATGACAATAGAAGCACAATGGATGGAACCTACTGATGGTCATTATGCAATTAATAAAAGATATCTAAAGACAACTGACCGTATTCATGGTTACCATAATTGGTCACACGAGCATTTTGATAGATATTTCAAGCCAAAGAATCGTAAACATTATAGAATTGTTTAATTATGATAGATAAATATAAAGATATAGTTGAACGTTATTCATGGGATCACAGAAGTCCGTATGTAAAAGCAACATATGCATTTGATGATGCAATATATGTATTAGATAGGTTAACTACCGGTACTCTTGCTCATAATCTACCAAATGTAAAAACTAAGTTGGAACGTTTATTAGCAGCATATTTAGAGGAAAGTGAAAATCTAAGAATCGCAAATAGAGAAATACGAAAACTTAAAAAGGAATTAAATAAATGAAACAGACAGCATTTGGATTTGTAAATGAGGGTGATTGTGAAGAGGGACGTCGTGAAAGTAGTAGAGTATTTTCAATGACAACTTGTAGTAATCCTGCAAAGTATAAGATAACTTTTGATAATGGGAGCACAATAAATGTTTGCGGCACTCATCATCGTCAGTATTACAAACGTAATTTTGCTACTGATAAACCTATTAAAGGTCTTTATGTTAAACAGGTAACTAAAGTTGAAGAGATTAAAACTGGTAAAGTAATATATGAAAAGCGATAGAGAATTATATAGTGAAGAATATTAAAATTTTATTAAAATGAGTGTTTTAAAATTTGATATAGAAGATGCAAAAGAATATTTATATGATGAATTGAATTTTGCAAGTAATCGTCAATCTAAATATTATCCAAGAAAGAATGTAAATAAAGCATCTGATGTTTTTAATATTCTTAATGATTATTATATGATTGCGAAAGACGAAGATTTTTATTTAGACTTAATACAATATTTAAGAGATAATAAAAAATTGAAATAGCTAATATGATAGAATTAATTGGAAAATATACAAAGGCAATTATATATGCTGAGACAATTGAAGAGGGTGTCTACGGACAGGTATATGATATAATTAATTGTCCGGCATTTGAAGGACAGAAGGTTGTATGTATGCCTGATGTTCATGTTGGAAAGTCAGGTCCTTGTGGACTTGTTGCAACAATCGGAGACTATGTTTGTCCTGAGCATATTGGAGTTGATATTGGTTGTACAGTATCAATGATGATATTGGATAAGAAGGTTCCAGTTGAAAAGTACGCTGAGTTTGAGCGTCGTATTAAGAATAAGATTCCTTTTGGATTCAATATTAATGGTAAGACAATTATTGATGAAAAGGATTTTAGAAAGTTCTTGACAAAAGGATTTAATCGTTATGCTCAGAAGTGGCCTGAGATGTTGTCTGATTTGCCTAACCAAGTAACTGAGAAGTGGATTACAGAACAACTTAAGAGACTTAATGTTGATGAGGGTGTTTTCTATAAGTCACTTGGGTCAGTTGGTGGAGGTAACCATTTTATCGAATATAATGAGCAAGCAGATGGTGATCTTGCTGGTTTGACTTGTCATTTCGGTTCAAGAAACTTTGGAACAAAGGTTTGTAGTTATTGGATGAAGAAGACAGTTCAGCCAATGTCAAAGAATGAAATGAAGGAAAAGACAGAGCAGTTTAAGAAGGACTATCAGAAGGCTGGAAAGTCAATGAAGGAATATAAGAAGGCTCTTGATGAGTTCATTGAAAATATCCGTCGTAATCATATTAATGGTTATCTTACTGGAGAGTATATGAGAGAGTATTTGATGGATATGTGTTTCTGTCAATTGTATGCTCAGTACAATCATATTACTGTTCAGAATGTTATTAAGGATTTACTTCAGAAGTATGGAATTAAGGAGGTAAGAACCATTACTTCAACTCATAACTTTATTGATCTTGAAGATCATTGCTTGAGAAAGTCAGCAATTCGTTCTTATGAGGGAGAAGAGATTCTTGTTCCATTCAATATGAGAGATGGAGTTGCAATTTGCGAGGGACTTTCAAATTCAGATTGGTTAAATTCTTGTGCACACGGAGCTGGCCGAAAGATGTCACGTTCTAAGGCAAAGCAGAATATTTCCATGAAGGATTTTGAAAAGACTATGGAGGGTATTTATTCAACTACAGTTTGTAAGGCAACACTTGATGAGTCACCAATGGCTTACAAGGACACAACTGAGATTAAGGACTTGATTACTGAAACATGTAAGATTAAGTTCATGATGATACCTAAGATTAACATTAAGGCAGCAGATGGTGGAGATTAGTAAAGGAAGAAAAGAAAAGGCTCAACACAGCTTTCGTGGTCAACCTGTATAGCAGCACATAAGATTGTTCGTGAACGCCTTTACTTTTCTCCACTTTATATTTATTGTGATTAAATTATTAAATAATGAGTAAGGAATTAAAACGAACTTTATCTATAAGTCTTATATTTTTTATATTGATTTTATTTGCGTTTCCTTCATTATCATTAATACAATCAATAGCGTTATCTTTGATACTTGGAATATTTGGAGAGACTTTAGATTCTATTGAACGATACT
>Ga0326511_10000728_pt1 | contig 28793 bp, 16 predicted proteins | sample 0_2496_0518_D_FD_203701 | JGI IMG/M metagenome (GOLD analysis project Ga0326511, IMG submission 203701) | Bovine rumen microbial communities from UC Davis, California, United States - 0_2496_0518 | ecosystem: Host-associated > Mammals > Digestive system > Stomach > Rumen | place: USA...
TGGCACGTCTGGTTTCTCCCGTAAGCAGGCCTATTAGTTTAATCCACTCAGCTTGTCCTAGGGGATTAATCTCTTTGTATCCATGATGTGAGATTAGTGGAACACCAATTTCTTTCAAGACTTCGAAACCTCCATGTTTGCTGGCCGATACGAAAATGTAATCCGGTTTTACCGCAATGACGGTTTCCAGGTCAAAGTTTCCTTCTTTACCGATTTTGACTGTAGTGCCATCGGCCATTTGCTGTTTCATTTTCGGGCTGAATAGATTTTTTAAGGAATTCATTCCTACGATGCGATCTTCTAGTCCAAGCACTTCAAAATTACCTAGCTGAAGGGCAGTGGTACAAATGAAACGTTTTGCAGGCTTTGTAATGACAAATTCTTCTGTGGTAGTTCTTTCCAATGATGGGTCAGGGTTACAGATGTAAACATGGATGCCATCGGGTTGGTAATCTACTTTCAAGCCTTTGGCATAACGGATGACGACAGAATCTGAGTATTCTTGGGTATGAGCCAGAATAGAGTCGTGAAGTTGAAAAAGTTCATCAGCCTTAAAATTTTGTGCGGACTGCTGATTTTTGTTGCATGATGTAAAACAACATACAACAGCCAAAGATAGAACTAAAAAGAAACACCTCATCTTCTTTTCAATTTACAACAAACATTTAAGTTTACTAAAAGCACGAACAAAAAGAACCCCATTCTCCTGGGATGGTTCCCTCGTTAACCGGTTTTTGGCAGGTTTTCTGGCTTGTCCTTAAACCTAACGGTCTTCCCGCTTCTATAGCAGTGACCTGGGATTTGTCAGGTTTGTTTGAATAGGATATACAGCTGCAGGAACAGCTCAGGCTTAGACCTGATTCCCTTACACAGATGGCAGTATGTCATCTGTTTCCAAAACCAGTTGCAAAGTTAACCTTTTAGGAAAAATAAGCAAAACTTTTTGTTGGAAAGCATCAGGATAATGCTGAATACACTCTTTGATAATGTAGTAAGTATAGTAGGATATAAACAGAAAGATTATATCACGATGAGTAGAGCTTATATAAACATGTAGGTTCTTGACTCGGGTCAAGAGCGTTTTCTACTATTGTCAATGACATCCTTCACTTCAGTTAAATGCCTTCTTGATACTTGTCAAACGGTTTTTGGAATGCTTATGTATACTAAATGGCAGATAGAATGGTATATTATCCGATTTTTTCTCTATATTTGCACTGCTTAATTAGTATTGAATCTATGAAATATGATTTATACCAATCTCCTCATTCTATAGGCACAGATAACCCTGAGTATCATGCCCGTCCTGTCAATGAGAATCCGGTAAATTTTGAAAAATTGGTTGGTTTCATAACGGACCGATGCAATCTTTCTCAGGGTGAAGTATTGAACATGTTTGCTACATTGGAAGATGTTATGGTGGAGCAGCTCAGTAGTGGAAGTAGTGTACAGATTAAAGGCTTAGGAACCTTTCAAGTTTCTCTTTCCACTCCCAAACTGACTAAGAGAAGAGCACCTGGGCATGGTATTGAAGTAAAGAAGGTAAATTTCCGGACAGAAGAAAATCTGAAGAAACGCATTAATAAGAAGGCCTTTTTTAAAAGAGATACAAGTGTGCTTCATTCTAGAAAGGTAACAGTGGAAGATTTGGCAACTAAAATTCTTCCTCTTTATTATCAGAAAGAAAGATTCTTGACCAGAAAGAAATTGCAAGAGTTTGCCCAGTTGAATGAAAGTACAGCCAGTGCCCGTATCAGAGAATTAATAAAACGTAGAATGATTGAGAATGTATCGGGTAATAGTCGGTCTCCCCTTTATGTTCTTTGTGAAAATAAGAGATAGAAAATCCGCAGACTTTTCAATCTGCGGATTTTCTATGGTTTGATTTTGTTATTCGGTTAAAAAGACTGTAAGTCCTCGTGCAGCTTGAGCACCATAAACTAATGATTGCTCAATATCAGCAGTTTTTGAAGGTCCACTGATAAATGTGCCGAAATTATATTTCTCATTAAATTGAATATGCTCATAGGCTTCATGCATATTACTTACAATGTTCTTCTTAGATACAATGACTATCAGACATTCAGAAATAAAGCAGATAGCCTTTTCCTTCATGGTCTGCTCTATCCATATACATCCATTTTCAGCACATGCCACACCGCCCATTATGACGCCCACATCCGTGCCATCTAGATCTTGTGCCTCAGCTACGGTATCAGGATTACGGTCAGCCTTTATGCCCGGTACATTACTGCTGATGATTTTGGCATCAGGATATGCCTCATGAATCTTTTCATTGATGTCATCATTTGGCTTAATCTCCATCAGCTTAGCGCCAGCCGTGGTAGTAGTAGTCTCAATAAAAGCCTTAACAGGGTCTTCAAATATACGTTTCTTAAAGCCTAAGTCTGGCATATCATATGTTTCACGCACGTTCTTGCGTAAATTGTCAAGTATTTCGTCTCTTGTGCTCATAGTCTTATGCTTTTACTTTACCTTTCTTCCATAGTTCGTGGAAGGACTGTTTTGCAAATACGGGCATCTCACGACCTTGTGCCCATCCATTTAGTTTTATTTCTGTAATGAATTTAGGAAGATGATTTGCAATGGGAGCAAATTTCAAGGCAGTGGTATATAAACCTGGACTCTCGAACAAAACTTGCATTCCCTTAGACATGAATTTCTTCATTGGATCTGCATGTCCCATACCATCTAATCCTTGACGCCAGCGGTAGATTTGTGATGAAAGATCTACTTTTGCAGGGCAAACATTGTCACAAGAACAGCATAGAGAACAAGCGGGCAGGTTGTGGTAGTTTTCATCAGGGTCTTTTAGCATGCCTAAGTTTATTCCAATAGGACCTGGAATGAAATAGGTGTAAGAGTAGCCACCTGTTCTGCGATATACAGGGCAAGTATTCATGCAAGCTCCGCAGCGCATACATTTCAGGGTTTGCCAATGCTCTTCATTGCCGAGTATCTTGCTACGTCCATTGTCCACTAGAATGATATGCATTTCACCTCCTGGGCGTGGCCCACGGAAATGGCTGGTATAGACAGTGGTGGATTGGCCTGTTCCACAGCGTGCCAATAATCGGTGGAATACACCCATAGCTTTGTAGTCGGGAATAAGTTTTTCCAGTCCCATGGATACGATGTGTAATTTTGGAATAGATGTACTCATGTCGGCATTCCCTTCATTGGTACATACCACAATATCACCTGTTTCAGCAATTCCGAAATTACCACCCGTCATGCCACAATCAGCTGTCATGAAATTGTCTCTCAAATGGTAGCGAGCGCAGCGGGTTAAATAGGTTGGATCATAGTTCCCAACTTCGGGACTGATTTTGTAATCCTCGAAACAACGACCTACTTGTTCACGTGTAATATGGATAGCTGGCATGACAATGTGGCTAGGTGCCAAGTGCATCATTTGAAGGATACGCTCTCCTAGGTCTGTTTCAACTACATCAATCCCATGCTTAATTAAGTGATCATTCAAGTGGCACTCCTCAGTCAGCATGGACTTACTTTTCACCACTTTCTTGACTTGATGCTTATGCAGAATGTCCATGACAATCTCATTATATTCATCCGCATCTTTTGCCCAATGAACAATAGCACCGTTTTTAGTGGCATTTTTTTCGAACTTTTCCAGGTATTCGGCCAGATGAGTTATCGTGTGCTTTTTAATCTGGCTGGCTGCTTCGCGTAGTTCTTCCCATTCAGGCAGTTCTTGTGATTGTGCATCACGCTTAACACGAACACTCCAGAAAGTTTGGTCATGGCGAGTTACCTTCTCGCTGTTCTGCAGAAACTTTTCCGCAGCTATTGTATGTTTAGTACTCATAATCCTGCAGCTAAAATTTCTACAACATGAATAAACTGGATAGGATAGTTCTGATGCTTCGCAATAGCCTGCATATGCATCAAGCAAGAAGAGTCGGGCCCAGTGATGTATTCAGCTCCTGTAGCCAGATGACGGTTTAGTTTGTCTGTCCCCATTCGTACTGATACTGCCGGTTCCTCTATAGAGAACATACCACCGAAGCCGCAGCATTCATCCACTCTTTCCGGTTCTAGGATGGTAATACCTTCAACTAGTTGGAGTAGGTCTTTTATTTTGGAAAAGCGAGGAATATTTAGTTCACTGGGAGAAGAAAGATGCAGTTCTCGCACACCATGGCAACTGTTATGGATGCTTACCTTATGAGGAAATTTGCTGGGCAAACTCTTAATCTGGAGCACATCATGGAGGAATTCTACTACATCCATGGTTTTTTGAGCTGCCTTACATTCGTGATTAACAATGTTAGGGTGGAAAAGTTTTACATAGGCAGCGCAACTTGCAGAAGGAGCAACTACATAATCAAAGTCTTTAAACAGTTTGTCATAGTTCTCAACCAGTTCATCGGCCATGTTTTGGAAACCAGCATTGCCCATTGGCTGTCCGCAGCAGGTCTGTTTTTCTGGATAATCTACATCCAGTCCCAAGCTTTTAAGCAGTTTGTAGGTAGCCACACCGACCTGAGGGTATAGCGCATCTACATAGCAAGGGATAAATAAGCCAATTTTCATATTTTTCTTTGTATAAAATCCCATAGTGATGTAAATCTACTCTCTGTGGAATTTACGTATTAGATATTTTAAAGTTATTAGTTATTAAGTTACGTTCCAAAGATAGGCAATTTAAATGAAAAATCCTACAATTCCCACTTTTTTGTGTGTGTGAAAATTGTAGGATTATAGAATGTGTTAATACTTATCTTGTCTGTAAGTATGTTACATGGGTTGAAAGATATTCATCTACACCATGTTTACCGTCTGCACCTCCAATACCGCTCTTCTTGACACCTGCATGGAAGCCTTGTATAGCTTCAAAATGGAATCGATTCACATATGTCTCTCCAAATTCCAATTCACGGCAGCAGCGTGCAGCAATATTTATATCATTCGTGAAGACGGAAGAAGCCAGACCATATTCACTATCATTAGCCCATTTAAGAGCCTGGTCTATAGTCTCAAATTCTACTATTGGCAGTACAGGACCGAATGTTTCTTCATGAATGATATCCATATCTTGAGAACAATTGTCCAGTAAGGTAGCTGCGTAGAAATAACCCTTATCTCCCACACGATGGCCACCACAAAGAACCTTTGCTCCTTGCTTGATTGCATTCTCAACTTTAGCCTCTACACTATCCAAGGCTCTCTTTTCAACCAATGGGCCCATATCTACTTCACCAGAGAACGGATCACCTACCTTAACAGCCTGGAATTTCTCCAATAGCATGGCAGTTAGTTTTTCCTTTACGTCCTTATGGACATACAGACGCTCTGCATTATTGCAAATCTGACCGTTATTACCTATACGGCTTTCTAAGATAGCCTGTGCAGTGAGTTCCAAATCAGCATCTGGGAAAACGATTACAGGGGCCTTGCCACCCAATTCCAAAGAAACTTTGGTGATATTACTAGCTGCAGCCTTCATGATGCTTTCACCTGCACCTACTGAACCTGTTACGCTAACAATATCGATTTTAGGGCTGCTTGCCATAGCGTGGCCTATTACACTACCTTTACCAGTAACAACATTGAACAAACCTGCAGGCAGACCAGATTCATGGACGATCTTAGCAAATTCAGTACAGTTCTCTGGGGTAAGTTGTGATGGCTTGATGACAATAGAACATCCGGCAATGAGAGCTGCACCAGCCTTACGAGCAATCAGGAAGAATGGGAAGTTCCATGGAAGAATACCTGCAACGACACCAATAGGCTTTTTACTTAGGTAAATAGTTTCACCACGATTGTCACTTTGGATAATTTCACCTTCAATGTGACGGGCGAAAGAAGCCATATAGTCAAAATACTCAGCAGTGCATACAACCTCGGTTGTAGCCCAACTGCGAGTCTTTCCTTGTTCACGCATGATAATTTCTATGAATTCATCTTGACGTGCACGAATACCTGCTGCAATTTTTTTCAGGTAAGCAGCACGTTCACACGCTGGAACGTTAGCCCATCTTTTCTGTGCGGATTTAGCAGCATCAAGGGCCTCTTCTACATCTTCTATAGTTCCTTCTGGCTGACGAGAGATTACTTCCTCTGTACTAGGATTTAAAACATCTATCCATTTTCCTGAACGGCTTTCAACGAATTGGCCGTTGATGTACATCTTTAAATCTTTCATAATTTTATATTTTAAGGTTTAAAACGAAATAGTGTTCCAAAGTTAAGAATTTAAAATCAAAAATCCTACAATTTCCTTAAAAAAACGAAGGGATATTGTAGGATTTTATTAATAATTATTTAGTGTAGATTAATGCTTTAGTTTCAGGATCACGCGAGTAATGTTTGAAGAAATCCCACATGAGTTTGGCGGTAGGTTTAAAGTTCCAGTGGCAATAATGATTGATTGCAATCATTCGAATTATAGGTATTTCACCTTTATAGAGCTGGCCAAACTCCATGGAAATTCCATTCTTGTTTGTAATGATTTGCTTTCGGTCTCGTAAAGTGATGCCAAAAGTAGCATCCTTACTGAAATCCAACTCAGGTGTGACCTCTATTCCATTCATTGTTTGGTATATGTTCCACGCATTTAAGATGGAATTATTTTTCCAATCGTTTGCATTCAAGAAACGGACTACCTCATCATCTGTACCTATTACAGAACAATATGGCATTTCAATGTGACCACGTTTCTGTTTAGCCTCGTTCATGATAGGTTCACTACCATATCCATAATAACCTAAACCGCGGCCAGAGAACAAACCACCTGAATGTCCACCCACTGCTGCAAAGACATGTGATTTCTTTACACCTAATGTGGAAGATGTCATAGAACCTGCAGATAGTCCTTCAGAATATATTCGGCTTGGATCCAAGAAAGGATATTTATCCAAGATCTCGTAAACTACACCTTCAATGCCGTCTAATCCCATAGGGCTATAGTTGGCATTTCCTTGCCATTCCAATTCGGCCACAGCAAAACCCTCTTCTGCGGCTAATTCAATAAATCCACTAGTTTCACTCTGAGTTCGTGGGTCATTGGCATTTCCATGCAGTAAAAGAACTAATGGGACAGACGATTTTGGAGCATTTAGTAACCGTTTAGGTATATATTCATACCAAAGATATTTCTGATTATTGGCTGGATTAGGGCCGGAAATGGCGTATTCTACTACATTTCGTTGAATATCCAATTGGTCAAACATTACGTAAGGCTCCAATTCAAATTCTTCTACTCCATTTTTATTGTCGATTCCACGTGCAGTGTAGAATGTTTGATAAAGATTGTTATAACGATAGTTTCTGCTTAGAAGCAAAGTCCATGCCTCAGCAATCAAATCCTTTTGTGTAGTCTTTTTATTAGAGTTTACTACTACACGAAGTAAAGGTTCGTCTGCATTTTGATAAATGGTAATGCCTTCGAGTTGCTCTTTTTTGACTGCTACATTTTGAGCAATATATGCTTTAGCAACTTTTGTAGCATTGGAACCTCCTACGTATACTGGTACTTTTAAAGATCCAGCTTTACCCGAATTTCCATTGATGCTTACTATGCCAGCTATAACACCAGCTAGCTTGCTAGTTGCCAAATGTTGATTCACAAAAGTAGCTCCATTTCCCAATCCTATGACCTTAACGTTTGTAGCTCCACCCTGTAGATTCAGAAGTTCATGAAAAGCCTCAACATCTTCTTTTTGGTAGGTTTTAGCCATAGGGTTGACAACTACAAGGGAACCAGAAAAATCTTTTGCCAACTGAGGTAACTGTAACTCATTAACTAGAGTAAGAGCTTGATCAGCATCCAAGGGCTGGTCAGGAAATACATAGAATGCAGGGCCAAAACCTGCTCGTGCATGAATATCTTGTATTCTTGGGACATTATATCTGAATGCTGAAGTTTTTTTCAGCCCTTCAATTTTAGAAAAAGTATCATCAGGACCAGGATTCTGCATCATAGGTTGTCCCAGTGCTGCTAAAGAAAATAAATAGGCAATAGCCAAGAATAAGTATTTTTTCATAATATTCACTTTGTTTCTATAACATTTTTACCACCTTTAAGATCATAGCTCTTTCCATTCCATATAAAAGAACCAGAAACCTGTGTAGGAAGTTCAATTTCAGCTTTTAGAGTAGAATTCTTTTTCTTGTATTGAACTTTAATTTCACCTTGTGGATGCGGCATTTTACCACCAATCTGCATGATATTGCCTAGATGAGGCTCTATTTTCACTTTTGTAAAAGCTGGGGCTGCACTATCTATTCCTAGAAGTGTGCGGAAAAACTCGATATTAGGACTGGCTCCCCATGCATGGCAATCAGAGCGAGTGGCATTAATGTCGGAAGTCTCTCCCCATGTGGTTAATCCCATAGCGATGTTTTCGCGCCAAATGTCCAACCATTCTAAGTAATGGTCACCTAGACCGGCCTTTATCAATGCTTCATGCAGATAGAATTTGTAATAGACAGAGCATGGAGATAGGGTGGAATCGGTTAGTAGTTTTTGGGCAATTTGTCTTGCCAAGTCTCCTTCTACCATTCCAGTGATAATGGCCATAGCATTAGCATGTTGTGAAAAGATTTCTTTTTCCGATGTTTGGGCATATAATCCTTTTTCTTCACTCCAATATGTATTTTGGATAGAGTTTTTGAGTTGTGTGGCTTTTTGTGCATATTTGTCGGATAAGAAAGTATTACCCTGAAGATTCTCCATTTCACTCATCATTTGATAAGCTAATAAGAGTTGCATGTCCATCAATATCCCATATCCATCTTTGACTGGTTGAGCTACACCCATTTGCCAGCCTGGAGTATAAACCCAGTCGGAAAAGTTCCAGCCAGGGAGTCCTTTGATAAGGCCGTTTTTATCTTGATATTTGCTGAAATAGTGAAGAATTTGTTCTGCACCTGGTATTAAATCCCAAATAAACTCTTGGTCCTTGCCATACCGCATGTAGTCATGAATGGTGTAGATGTAATCCAATGCGTAAGGTGTAATGTATTGTGCCAACTCTGATGGTGCACGTCCCATGGTGACACCTTCGGCATTACGGCTCATGTCGGCTTGACGCATATAGTTTTTCATCAGACGGTCATCACCACTATTAAAAAGAGAAACTAGTGCCTGGATTCTAGTGTCACCAAGATACTGCAGCTGCTCATAATAAGGGCAGTCTGTATAAGTTTCTATGGCACATAGTCTAGCAGTACGCCATCCTATTTCCATCATCTTCAATAGCTCTTGATTATCAGTGTCAAGACTTGCATTTAGCTGGAAAGGATAACCTACGAATGTACTTCCTAAATCATTGATCTCAAGAGCTTCATCTTTTGTTTCAATATGCAAGTTGACATATCGGAATGTGCGCCAGTCCAATGTGGTGAATTGCTGATTATCTTTACCATTTGAAACCAACTTATCATAACGTCCTTGGAAAATTTTTCCTTCTACGTCATTACGATTGCCTTTGGCTGGTTCTCGTCTATTGTTTGGTTCATTACTTGGAACGTAAAGAGCTTCGGCATACTGAATTGTAATTTCGGCTTGAGCACCCTTACTGAAGTTCAGTTTGAAATAACCATTTGTCAATTCTTCTTGGTCTAGTAAGATGTCGATAGTCTTACTTGCAGGAATAGAAACCTTCGCTTTCTGAGCAGGCCATCCCTTAGGTAGTTTTAATCCTCCATCACGGCGAACGGTATTTAGCCTCTTTTCAAATCGTTCTACCTGTGGTAGGGTATTTGGAACTAACATGTGCCCTGTATAAACACCTGTACCACTGTTTGTATCGTGCGGAGTTCCTAATTCATATGGAGCTGCATCTTTCCAACTACTTAAATCGGCATTAGGATCATTCCAGTTAGAAATGTGCTTATACATATCTATATTTTCACCAGCTCCCAACGCATAATAACCAGGAACCTGTTGGCGAAGTGGCTCATAAGACAAATCTTGAATACATTTCCATGTATTGTTTGTATTGATGATTTTGGCATCCCCTTCTCCCATCATTAGAAAACCTGTACGTATAGTAGCATTAGGTACAGGAGTGAAATTACCCTCGTTCCAAACTTGAGCAGCAAAGACATTTTTTCCTTCTTTAAGATAAGGTGCTAAATCTACCGTCTCATAATTCCAGTGTTTTGAATCGTTGCGGGCAGGACCTAAAGAAGCCAAAGTACCATTTACATAAAGTTTATATCTAGTATCTCCTGTGACATAGACAACGAATTGTCCGGGTTGTTTATCCAGGTTAATATCTTTACGGAAATAGTAGATACCGTAATCTTTCTGGGAGGCTTCAGGAACTGCAATCCATAGAGCATTCCATGATTCCTTCATCATGTCGAAAGAAGAACGGTTTTCTATTTGTCGCAACATCATTTCTATTGGGAATTGAGCACGTAATTCCGTAGCATATATGAATGCCATAGAAAGTATTGTCAGCAATGATATTGTTTTTTTCATTGTTCTTTAAATTTTATTGTTATTTCAAAGGGGTTAGGTTATTTCTGCGCCAATTGAAATAGCTTTCCCAAAGCTCAAGTTGTGGTTTATTAGGAAGTGCAGTTACATGAGCTCCGTCACGGAAATACATCACGCTTTCAGTATCCTTTTGGTAAGTTGGCCAGTAAGGTAATAATTCACCATTAGGATTTCCTGTTTTAATAAAGTTAATCCAATATTGGTGTATGATTTTAGTCTCAGCCTCAGAACTTGGGTCTTTAGGACCACCCCAACCAGAAGAATTAAATGTATAGCTGAGTTCAACCGCATGCATAGAAAGGAACTTTCGGTCGGTTTGCTGTCCACGACGGAACATATTGAACTTTTCTTGGTCAAAGAAGTACATATATACATTACCCTTACCTTTTTTGTCCAAAGTTCGTTGACTCTGTAGGTTACCCCATGCATAAGTGGGCCATGCAAATGCAGCATCGCGGAAAATGTCAGAGTGTGCATCGAAGGCTTCTTGGTTATTAGACCCAGGGTACATGGATCTAAATTTAGATTGCCATTCTTTATCAGGGAAACTGGTTTTCATCTCATATTCATATTGAGCTGGGGTATAGCCACCTAAAAATCCTGTGAACATGGAACCTTCATCAGAGTTCGTACCTATCAGCACATTAACATCATTGTAATTCCCATTTTGATATTGTTTGTAAGCATCGCTAGAAAGTACATAGTCATCATAAGTTGGCCATAGTGCACCTCCCGCACTGAATGCTGCGGAATCGGCCATGAATACTTCAGCATCCATCTTTCGTAAATCCTTTAGCTTCTTCTTGCCTAGCCCTAATCTATTTATCATGGCTTGGCCATATGCTTCGCTTCCAGCGACGTTGCGCATACTGTTGTTGTCTATTCTAACATTATCTACAGGAACCATGTTACCACCACTTTCAGAGATGGCTCCGCGGAAAAGTCCTTTAGCTAACGGACTCTGACAAAGCATAGCCACAGAGATACCTCCAGCACTTTCACCCATGATAGTCACCTTTTCAGGATCACCGCCAAAAGCAGAAATATTGTCGTGTATCCATTGTAAAGCCATAATTTGGTCCATCAAGCCATAATTACCGCTAATAGCGCGACCTGTTTCTTTTTCACTTTCTTGGGTCAAAGCAGGCAAAGAAAGAAAACCAAATACATTTGTTCTATAGGTAATGGCTGCATAGACAATTCCATTCTTGGCAAAACTTGTACCATCTTGACTCCATGATTCACCAGTAGAGAAACCGCCACCATGAATCCATACCAGTACAGGTAATTTCTCGTCTTTATTTTTAGCTGGTGTCAGGATGTTTAGATATAGGCAATCTTCACTAATGCCAGGCTGTCCAGGCCGAGAAGGTCCTTGTGCCCGTTGATAAGGCTTAGCTTTAAACTCTTTAGCCTGATAAACACCTTCCCATGGAGAAGCAGGGACAGGTGCTTTCCAGCGTAAGTTGCCTACTGGTGGCTGAGCGAATGGAATTCCTTTAAAGTGACCCATACCCTGTTCTGCGATACCTTCCACTTCACCCTGGGCAACAGTAGTGCGTGTCATTTGTGCTGAAGCTTGTAAAGCCAGCATACTGCTTAATGCTAATGCATAGATTTTTTTCATCTTTTTCTCTTTTTTATTCTGTTTTAAATTATGTTGCAAAATTACATATCTAATAAATTATATACAAGGTATAGTAATCCCATAATATTTAAGTTAGTAAGTAAATTATACCACAAATAGCTGAAAAGCAGCAACATATATCGGCTATATAGTAAACAGAATTGGTGGGTTCCACCATTACTGAAAACATGAAAAAAGGCCACCTTTACGGCAGCCTCTTTTCTCTATTTCTTAAGGTTTTACTTCTGAATCGCTAAATGGAACCAGGATCCCATATCTCCTAAGAGAAGACGTGTATCCACCTTGTTATAGACAATAATGTTTCGCTCTCGATAACAAAAAAACTAATAGTAATCCAATTGGATAGCTAAAAAAATATAAACACCTCCTTCTCTATAAAAACTGTATTGAGAAGGAGGTGTTTTGTCTGTTAAACTTACTTATTTCCAACCCGGATTCTGCTCAATAGTAGCACCCGTGTTCAGATTAATCACAGTCGTAGGAATTGGGAACAAGGTCCAAGCAGGGGTACCAGCACTCTTAACACCCAAATCATTAGCTAGCATAGTATAGTTAGTCAATTGATATTTCATATCTTCATTGGTCCCCTTAGAGCTATCCCAACGAAGCAAAGTAGGCCAACGATGCTCTTCCCATGCCAACTCACGAGCACGCTCATCCAAAATATCACGTAAGGTCAAAGTAGAATACAGATAAGATGCCTTAGCACGCTTACGCAAAACATTTATAGTTTCAACGGCATTGTCCATATCACCATTACGCAGGTAGGCTTCTGCCAGCAACAAGTAAGTTTCACCGGTACGAGCCATATACCAACCACGTCCATACTGGTTAACATAAGGACCTCCAAATGATGTATGATGAGAATCCCAGCCCCAGCCATCGGCCATACTAATCTTAGCACAAGTACGCATACAAGCTGCTGGGTCTTGCAACATATCAGGAGTTACGATTTGTCCCTTCATTGGGCTATTAGGATCAGTAACAACCAAGTGAGTACGATTCAATTCAGAGTTACGGATATCATCAGCAAACTTTCCTTCCCATACTACTTCATCAGAGTAATCAGTTGAGCCTACAATACCCCAGGTATTACCACCTAAATAGGCGCATTTGTTACCTCCATGCATCTCGCTGTCAAACCAAGGGCCCTGTGAATTAGGGTTCTTTGAACGATAAGCCTCTGACCAGTATTGGCTTCCAAAACCAGCATAGCAAGTAATACCCAAAGGATAAACTAAACCACCATTTATGGAATAGTTATCATAGGTAGGAGTTTGTGCCACTAATAACGCCTCGGTATTTCCTTGGCTGCGATTATAGTTTCCAATCTGGAACAGGTCATAGAATACATCGCCATCTGGTTTATAATTAGCTACCTTCTGACTGTAATCAAATGGGTTGAAACCAGAACCATTTTCAGGTTTATTGTCTGCTGGATTAGCACGAACACCGAAACGTTCTGTCATCAAAGGATGCATCTGGATGGTTTGTTTGGCTGCATCGATAGCTTTCTGGAAATAGGATTTATCGCCAATTTCTGTACCCAAAGCTATATAAGCTTCAGCCAGATAATGATTCACTGCACCTTTAGCAACGCGGCCATCCTGCTGTGGATATTCTGGAAGACCGTTCAATGCTGTTTCCAAATTCTCAATAGCAAAGCGATAGGTCTCTTCACGGGTAGAACGTGTATAGTCGAATTTCAGTTCCTCTGAATACTCTGGGACGATAGGTACACCACCATAGCACTCACCTAGACGTAAGTATGCCCAACCCAGGAAGAAGTTGGCCTGAGCCAGAATGGTATTCTTCTCTGTCTCTGAGCTCCAGTTCACCTGAGCAGCGCCATAGCGTGCCATATTGGCCTGCGCTGCCAACTCATACAAATCGTTCCACAAGTCATTAAAATCTGCATAATCTGGATTCAAAGCCTGGAAGTCGCTCAAACCACCTAATACATGGTCAAGTCTACCATCACCACCCATGGTGTCTGCACCCTGACCGCCCAGAACATTACAACGGCGGTAACCGTAAGTAGGGTCAAATATATCCAGGAAGAAGTTATCCCAACCGTGCAACTTACTGAACGTATAATATGCACGGGAAATAGTAGCATCTACCTGACTACTCTTCTCAAAAGCGTTATCTACCGTGTAGATGGTCTTTGGATCCTCTTTCAAGAATTCATCATCATTACAGCCAACCAGTGTTGAAGCTGCAACTAAACTCATTAATAGATATTTATAATTTTTCATAATGTATTTCATTAAGCTTACAACAAATGATTAGAAACGGACATTTACGCCAAATGTATAAGTGCGAGCCAACTGCTGAGCACGGCTACTGCGTACTTCCGGGTCGGAGAAGTCCCAACCTGGAGCAAAGAAGAACAAGTTTGAACCAGATACATAAACCTGAAGGCCTGCAATACCTACCTTCTTCATCCAAGACTGCTTAAAGTTGTAAGATAAGTTCACATCCTGCAAACGTACAAATCCGTAATTCTGAAGAGCAATAAAGTCACTGTTAGTTACGTCATAACCTGGGCGCAGGTAGGTATTTGACTGGTTCTCTGGAGTCCAATAAGGGTGATCATTGGTGTTCAAATAGTCCATACTGCCATCTTGAGAACCAAAAGCAAAGTTGTTTTGAGCCTTACCGTACATACCACCACTAAATACACCGTTCAACATGAAATACAATGACCAGTTCTTATATATCAGAGTATTTGACAAACTCATGCGGAAAGATTCCTTAGCATAACCCAAGATAGTCTTATCTGCAGGGCTGATTTTGCCATCCTCGCTACCGTCTAAGTTGGCATACATAGGATCACCAGGACGTGCACCATTAGCCTGCATGTAGTTAGTGTCAGATTCCTGTACTACGCCAATCCACTTGTAGCCATAAATGGCACCCAGAGACTTGTTCAAGAACAACTGATTCTGGATATCATCCTTGCCGTCGCCATATAGTTCCTTCAGTTTGTTTCGGTTGATGGTGAATTGCAAGCCAGAAGTCCACATGAAATCCTTAGTTTTGATGTTAGTTGTGTTTACACTCGCTTCGATACCCCAGTTGTCTACACGGCCCATGGTTGAGGACTGGTTACGGATACCAGTACCCATAGGCAAAATTGTACGGTTAAAGATTTGATCTGTAGTACTTGCGTTATAAGCATCAACTTCAAAATGAATACGATTCTTTAACAAGTCTGTTTCCAGACCATAGTTCCATGATGTGGTAGTTTCCCAACCCAGCATTGGATTACCCAAGGTACTGAGTGACTGTGAGAAATATGCGATGTTGTCAAAGTAATAGACATAACCACCGGCCTTACCTACATTCATTCTGGACAGAGTACCATAAGGTTGTATAGACTGGTTACCATTCTTACCCCAAGACAGCTTAAGTTTAGTATTTGTAGCCCAAGGCACTGCTTTCTTGAAGAATTCCTCATTAGAAATAACCCAAGCCACACCTACAGCAGGAAAGACACCCCATTTCTTGTCACTACCGAATACAGAGCTACCATCACGACGAACAGAAGCATTGAAATGGTAAGTATCACGATAGGAATAGTTGATACGACCTAAGTAACCTACATTATTATGCAACGTATAGTTTATGGTTGTAATTTCCTGAGTCTTTGCATTATTCAGACCATAGAAACCTAATGTAGTATTACCCAGTCCGGCGAAGTCCAAACCAGTCATGGTTGTTCCCTCCTGCTTGTCAGAGTCGCGGGTATAAACTAAAGTAGCGCTGACAAAATGAGGACCAAACTCACGGGTGTAAGTTAAGATATTATCTAAAACGTATGAGGTATTACTGGTATCTGTTATATAGCCATTTGCCTGAGACAGGTAACGGTCAGTAACTGTAGAAGAATAATCCTCACCGTCGGTAGCCTGAATCAAATTCAATTCATGCTGGAAATAACGTAATTTAGAATTTCTTATGGTATAGCTACCAGTCATTTTATAGCTCAAGCCTTCAATCCAAGGCAGCTTGATTTCAATTTCGCCTCCCATGGTGATAGCATGGTTACGATTCTCGCGGTCAACACCATTTTCAGAGCTCCACAGTGGGTTTGTCTGGTTGGTATCTGTTCCACCAATCAAATACTTACGCATAGTCTTGCCATCAGACAAATAAGGCTCACCCCATGGAGAGTACATACGGCCAACAGAAGGGGTTACGCCATCGTTCTTGTAAGTAGAGAAGTTGAAGTTCAATCCTGCTTTGATATACTTATTGATCTTGGAATTAACACGAGCATTCACGGTTTCGCGTATATAATCGTTATGCTTGATGAAATTCTTATTGTCCAGGTGGGAAACACCTACTAGATAGTCCATGTTCTCTGTTGCACCAGAGATATTTAAGGAATAATTCTGGCGAAGACCTGTACGAGTAGCATAATCAAACCAATCTGTCCATTCACCCTTATCGTAGTTGGCACGTTCCAAGTTGCTCATCCAAGATACGTCATTTGCTTCACGACCCTGCTGTGCATTGTAACGTTCTATGTACTCATAGCCATCGCGCAAGTCAGGCTTATAGTTAGGAGTAAGAACTGCCAGTGAGCCCTTAAAGCTAATGATAGGTTTGCCCAATGTACCTTTCTTGGTAGTAATCATGATGACACCATTTGCAGCTTGTGAACCATAGGCAGCTAAAGAAGTAGCATCCTTCAAAACACTCATTGACTCTACATTGGCAGGATCAATATCATTAATTGAACCCTTAAAAATGACGCCATCCACCACCAACAATGGCTGGCTGCTACCACTGATGGACTTCTGTCCACGAATTTGGATGGTTGGCTCTTGACCGACAAAACCTGTCTGGCTCATCTGCAAACCTGGAGAGACACCGCGCAACATATCCAATGCATTGTTTGGAGCAGTCATAGAGATACCACCTTCAGAGACCTTTACGGTAGCAACAGAACCTGTAAAGTTCTTACGCTTGGTTACACCATAACCTACTACCACAACTTCTTCCAAAGTTTCATTATCTTCTTGAAGAGTGATTTTCATGTCTCTAGTAGCTTTTAGAACTTGAGTTACATAACCGATGTAAGAGAAATTCAATTCTGCTCCCAGCTGTTTTACTGAGAGTGTGAAATTTCCGTCAAAATCAGTTACGGTACCATTGGTGGTCCCGACTTCAAGAATATTAGCACCGATGATAGGTTCACCGGAAGGATCAACTACTACGCCCTTAACAGTTACCTGTCCCCAGAGAGTAGCAGAAGAACCAAGCAACATCATACAAACCAGTATGATATGCTTTAGAAATAGATTCCGTTTGTTCATAATATATGTTTTAAGTTAGTCAATTATTTATTCGATATTCATACAGAAAGAATTCAAAGATAGAGGCGCAACTTGTATAATACGTTCTACATTGTTTACAGCTATTTTAGCGGTGCTTACCTTGTTGTACGGATTCCATATTACAAATAGTATTTTTTCATTTTCAATTTGAAAGGCCAGGATATTATTACTTGTTTCTGTTTTCAGATAGTTTGAGGTGTGTCCTTCTAAAGGCTGTAAATGTTTAAGTAATTGTTTTTTCCACTGGAAGGTTTCTGGACTATCGGTACGAGTTAGGAACGTTCCTACATGTGGAAATCCTTTATCTAAAGCTCTTTTTAAAGTCTGCCAAGTATCTTCCATTGGGTGCTTTTTTGAAACATTTCTGTCAATATATAGTTCCTCTTTGCGTATGGTGCTTATTCCGCGTTCTTTCATCGCTTCCATGATTTTGCCCTCAGCAGAGTTTCCCCATTTGCATGAATTGGGTAGCAATAAAGTGTTAATAGGAATTAAATTCTTATGGTAATTGTCAATGAACTTGGTTAAATATAAAGTAAAAGCATTTTGGAATAGTTCTTCCTTGTTTTGGTTTAAATCTAACCATGATGGGCCAGATGATGCCAGGACACAGACTTCGATGTTTGGAAAAGCATTAAGAAGATCTGTAATATAAGGTATTAATGTCTGTTTGTCTGGAGCTATGGTGAAATAGCGCATATCAAAATCGCCATCGACCTCGTCATAACGTCCGTTATTCATGTCCAGCAGTACACTCACACCAGAGAACTGCTGTGCAAGTTGTGCCTGCTGAACAGAAAACGAATCCAAACCAAAATCTAAATCTATTATAACCTTATCAGAACTGTGTTCATGAAACTCTGCAAAGTCAACCTCTTCCCAAAGGATATCTGATGTGGTGCGATATCCTTTTATTGTATTATTTGATGTACATGCTGTGAGGCAAGCAATCAAAAAGGTGAAAAGAGGTTTAATTTGCCGCATATTTTAATTTCTTAACGATGGCAAAATTATACATAAAAAAATCCCCTTTACCATACAGGTAAAAGGGATAAAAGGATTAATAGTAAGGTTTTAAATTGCAAAGTTTATGATATTCAGCTTTTTAAATAGATTATACAGTAAGGAAGTTATGATTCTTTATCTTCCTCGCTATAATCGTCTTTAGTAGGATTTTTGCCTTTTAATTGGCGAACCCTTATAGGGAACTCTATGTCACTCTCGGTAGCACGGCTACGCATTTTCATTCTGGCATTATAAACCGTTTGAGTAGATATTCCAAGAATTTTCCCAATTTTTACACTGTTATTTATACCTAAGCGGACCAAAGCATAAATTCGCAAATCAGTGTTTAATTTTTCGCCAGAACGTAGCATAATGCGTTCTTCCGGTCTTAGCAATCCATTAAATTGTTCTACAAAATCAGGGAATAAGTTTAGGAATACCTCATCAAAACGTTCCCATAATTCGTGGAGTTCTTCATTTTCCCGTACATCTTTACTATCAGTTAATCTAATAGCATCATCTATTTGGTTAGCTTTTAATTTCCTGTTTATAGTGAGTTTTAGCTTTTCCATTTTCCCCAAGTAGTCAGAACATGTGGCAAATAATTGACCAATATATTCTTCCTTTAGGAAATTTGCTTCGGTCAATAACGTGTTAATTGAACTTAGCTCTTTGTCTTTATTTGTTAGTTCTAAATTGGAAATCCGGAGATGTTCTTCACTTGCAGCTAGTTCTTTATTGTTTCTTTCTAATTGTTTTTGAAGGGCAACTCTTTTTTTAAGATCATAAATGGTGGATAAGAATAAAATGGCAGAAATGATGATAAATGTCAAAAGCCCATAGTTCAACCATTTATTTCTATTGTTTTCTTTTGCTAATTGTTCTGATACTATATTATGGAAATCCATAATAGAATTACTAAAATCAGCCCTTCCATTATATGCATATTCGGGATGGTCAGATTGTATCTGTATAGCGGAGTTATAGAACCTTGATGCATATTTATATTCACCTAGTCCTTTTGCAAGTGAGCCAATAGTAACTAGTTGAGGAAGGTGTCTGCTTAATTTATTGAATTTAGCAGCAGTGCTTATTGTCCAATACTTGATTTCATTATGTATATCATTATTTGCATATGCCATGGTTCCTGCACATTCGTTCATTCTAGCATACCAAATGTTTTCTGGATCCATTTGATCTGCATAGTGCATGAGTTCATTCTGTACTTTTCTCTTTTCCTTATTATCCGTTGTGTACCATACCCTAGCATATAGATGATAAGGTGATTCAGAATCCGGTTCTAATCTTATTATAGAGTCAGCATAAGCCGTAGCTTTAGGATAAGGACTTTCTAGCTTAAATTTTATGGCATAATTGTGCCAATAGTCTAATTCCTCTATGTAATAATTTAGTTTGGTTTCTTTTTGCATTAAGAATTTTTTGGCCGCGTCCAGTTCTTTCCTTGTATCATCAAGTAGGCCAACAGAAGTATAAGTTTGAGCCTTATAAATATAGCATTCAGTTTCCCAGTCTTGTCTATTCTGGTTTTTTGCTAAGTCCAGGTTCTTTTGAATAAAATATAATGCTGAATCAGGCTCAAATTCTATATATGCTTCCGTCAACATTTTTTGGTAAAAATAAATAGCATCGAGGCTTTGGGCTGATTTACATTTTTGCTTTAGTTCAGCTACTCTTGTATCAAAAATCTTTCGGTTATAATCCTTTTGATTTAAAGTAGAATCAAGAAGAGCAAAATAGTATAAATCTTCATCGCTTGCAGTACTTGGATTCTGTTGGCAAGAATAAAAGGAAGAAATAATTATTCCTAAGACAGAAAGAAATAGAACTTTACTATAATTATATAAGGTTAGGTCTTTGTTCTTCATAATATGAATTTAGGTTGTTACTGCAAATTTAAAATTTTATTTATTAATATCAAAACAAATGGAGAAAGATATTAAAGAATAAACGAATTAATGAAGCCGGTAATCCTTACTATTTGTAGCTTTTATATTATTGAAAACCAGTGTAATATATTTTATCAAAATTACTTTAGCATTTACCTGTTATTGCTGGGGAACTATTATTATTTTAACTTTACATTCTGGAATCGTATAATAATCATATAAGGAATGAAAAACAAAATTTCAAAATTATTATTGGGTAGTCTGCTTATAGCTATTCCAATGTTCGTCCAAGCTCAGTCGACGACAGAACTTAAGGAAGGTTTCAATAATCCTCCACAATCAGCACGTACACGTGTATGGTGGCATTGGATGAATGGTAATATTACAAAGGATGGTATAAAAAAGGATTTGCTTTGGATGCATCGGATAGGGCTGGGAGGCTTTCAAAACTTTGATGCAGGCATAGATACTCCACCTATAGTAGAGAAACGGTTGGTATATATGGATGAAGGCTGGAAGGATGCCTTTGCCTATGCCACATTTTTAGCCGATTCACTGAATTTAGAAATGGCAATTGCTAGTGCTCCCGGTTGGAGTGCTACAGGAGGCCCTTGGGTAGCTCCAAAAGATGCCATGAAGAAATTGGTTTGGAGAACCATGGATGTAAAAGGTGGTAAAAAGGTAAAAGTTAAACTTCCTGAGGGAGATAAGACGACAGGAGCTTTTCAAGATTTGTCTGCTGCAGGTCGTGGTACAGCTTCTGTAGCTGAGTATTATGAGGATATTTGTTTCATGGCTGTTAAACTTAGTCCAAGTGAATTGAGTATGGAAGACATGGGGGCTAATGTTTCAGCTTCTGGTGGAACTTTTTCTTTAGACCAACTCACTGATGGTGTGTTAAAAGAAACGGTGTTGCTACCTAAAAATGAGAAGGGTGATTATGCTTGGATTCAATACTCATTTCCAAAAGCACAGACCATTCGAAGTATGACAATCGATGCATCTGGGAATGCAATGGAACTGGAAAGTAGTATGGATGGGCGTAATTTTGTTAAGGTTTGTCCTGTTGCTGGTGGCCGTGGTTCTCTTGAACATGTTACGCTGGATATACCTGAAACTACAGCTCGCTATTTTCGGCTGAAAATACAGAATCCTCGTGCTATGCCTGGTATGTTTGGCCCTTCAACTCCAGCAGCCCCCGGAACCTTGATAGGTGAATGGGTCCTTCATTCGGCTACTCGTGTAAATCGTGCAGAGGATAAAGCTGCATTTACTGCTGCTTCTAATCTAGCAATGAGTCCAACCCTTTCTTCTATAGGAGAGATTTTTGCTTCAACAAGTGATGTAATAGATGTAACTCAATATGTAGATAATGCCGGTAATCTTAATTGGAAAGCACCTAAAGGTAATTGGCGTATTTTTCGTTTTGGTTTTAGTTTGACTGGTAAACAGAATCATCCTGCTCCTCCCGAGGCAACTGGACTGGAAGTAGATAAGTTGGATCCAATAGCTTGGACTCATTACTTCCGTACCTATTTTAATATGTATAAAGAGGCAGCAAATGGGAAAATAGGTCAGCATGGTATTCAATATGTATTAACAGATAGTTATGAGGCAGAGCAGGAAACTTGGACACCAGCAATGTTCCAAGAGTTCAAAAATCGACGTGGATATGACCTTCATCCTTGGTTGCCAGTCTTGACTGGAATGGTTATAGAAAGTCCTGCTAAAAGTGATGCTTTTTTAAGAGATTGGCGTCAAACTATAGGGGAACTGATTACTGCAAACTATGATTTGTTATCTCAGATAGCAAAAAATGAATATGGTATGAAAGGTCGTTATACTGAAAGCCATGAAGGAGGGCGTGCTTATGTGGTAGATGGTATGGATGTGAAGCGTACAGCTGAGGTTCCAATGTCTGCTATGTGGGTGACAGCTCCTTGGCTTCCTATGAATTCCGATGGGAAGCCAAATAGGACTGTGTATCAAATGGATGACCATGAGTCCGCTTCAGTGGCTCATATCTATGGCCAAAATATAGCTGCTGCTGAATCAATGACAGCTCCAGGACAAGGAGGATATGCCTACAAATATCATCCTGGCAATCTTAAAGAAACAGCTGATCTAGAACTTTCTCAAGGAATAAATCGTTTTGTAATTCATGAAAGTGCTCACCAACCTGTTGACGATAAAGTACCAGGATTGGGTTTGATGGGCATTGGTCAGTGGTTTAATCGACATGATACTTGGGCAGAGCAGGCTAAAGCATGGGTGGATTATATGTCCAGGAGTTGCTATATGCTACAGCAAGGTAAAAATGTAGCTGATATATTGTTGTATTATGGTGAAGATGCAAATATCACTTCAATTTACAATGGTCGAACTCTTCCTGCTGTGCCTTTAGGTTTTCAGTACGATTTTTGTAGTCCTCATGCATTGACTCAAGTCTTAGAGGCAAAAGATGGGTTGATTCTTTCTAATTTGAGTGGGACTAGTTATAAATTACTGTGGTTAGATAAGAATGTAGAGTACATGTCACTCCCAGTTCTGCGTAAAATAGCCAAACTGGCAAAATCAGGGGTTTTGATTGGTGGTGAAAAGCCTCAATTTCCATCAGGTTTAATGGATTCTCAAGATGAATTTGATGCATTGGTGAAGGACGTTTGGGAGAGTGGTAGAAAGAATGTTACTACAGGTGTTCCCATGGAGAAAGTGCTGAAGGAAAATGGCATTGAACCTGATTTAGTAGCTCCTGAAGGAATAAAGTTTCTACATCGTACATTAGATGCGGGTGAAATTTATTGGATTAACAAACCTTCTGTGGATTATTCAAATGTAGAAGTTAGTCTTCGTGTAAAAGGTTACAAGCCAATGTTATGGCATCCAGAAACAGGTAAGATGGAAGAGGTTTCTTATCGTATAGAAGATGAACGCACTCTAGTAAATATTCCTATGGTACCTGAAGATGCTGTATTCCTGGTGTTGACAGATAAGACCTCAGAATTATCTTATAGAGTTCCAGAATTTGCAGAACGATCAATTCTTACGATAGAAACTCCATGGAATGTTAAATTCCAGCAGGGTAGAGGAGCTCCTGATAATGTGGTGTTTAATCAACTGAGGGACTTTACTGAAAATGAAAATGATGGGATTAAGTATTTTTCTGGGACAGCCACTTATTCTAATACAATTAGGATAAATAAGATAGAAGGGAAACAACAGGTTCTAAAACTGGGTACGGTTAAAAATATTGCAGAAGTTTTCATGAATGGCCAACCATTAGGAATTGTATGGAAAGAACCATTTGAAGTGGATGTCACCTCTGCATTGAAAGTTGGTGAAAATGTTTTAGAGATTCGTGTAACTAATCTTTGGGTTAACAGATTAATTGGCGATATGCAGCCTGGAGCTCAAAAATATACTTATGCAGATATGCAATTTTATCAGAAAGATTCTCCATTAGAACCTTCTGGATTGATAGGCCCTGTACAATTAGTAGTTAAGGAATAAGTTTTTAAGAGAAAGTTAAGCCACCTTCTTGATTCTTATCAAAAGGTGGCTTTTCTAATACTATTTTTGCATTTTTTTCTTTTCCATTTTCTGAAACAAAAGTATGATTATGATGTATTGCATGATTCTATTATCTTTGTAAATGAAAATCAATAGAGATGAAATCATGAATAATTGGAGAAAGGCCTGTTTTGCACTGCTGGCCACAGTGGTAATACCTATTTGGGCACAACCTGTGCATATTTCAACAAATAAAACGTCATTAGTATTAGATGCTACCGAAGGTGAAACATTGACATTTGCCTATTATGGTGATAAGATTAATGATTCTGAAATTGATAATATGCTTGCAGCCGGAACTCCTAAAAAGGATGCATACCCTGCTTATGGAATGCAATGCATTGCCGAAACTGCATTAAGTGCTGTTCATGTGGATGGAAACATGACATTACAACTGGTAGTGAATGGGGTAAAAAGGTCAACCGAATCAAATGGAGCTAAAGTGACGACTATTACTTTGAAGGATTTGTCATATCCTTTTGTTGTTAATGTTCATTATCGTACATATCCAAATAAGGAGATTATTGAAACATGGACTGACATGTCTCATCAAGAGAAAGGTGTGGTTAAACTCACTCAATTTGCTTCCGGTTATCTCCCTATCCGAGTGGGAAATGTTTGGGTAAGTCATCTGTATGGTTCATGGGCCAATGAGGCAAGAGTAGATGAGGAGCCTCTTCAGCATGGGATGCTTGTCATTAAGAACAAAGATGGTGCTCGTAACACACATACGTCTCATCCTGAGGTAATGATATCTTTAGATGGCAAACCTCAGGAAAACACAGGTAGAGTTATAGGTGCTGCACTTTGTTATAGTGGAAATTATAAACTCCGTTTTGATACGGGTGACGAAGATTACCATTGGTTCTTTGCGGGAATTAATGAGGAAAATTCAGAATATCATTTGCAAAAAGGTGAAACATTCGTTACACCTGTATTAGCACTGACATATAGCAAGGAAGGATTGGGTGGAGTTAGCCGTAATTTTCATCGTTGGGCACGTGAATATAAATTGGCACATGGCAACAAACTACGCAAGATATTGTTAAATAGTTGGGAAGGAGTTTATTTTAACATCAATGAGGCTGGCATGGATCAAATGATGGCTGATATTGCTTCAATGGGAGGAGAACTCTTCGTGATGGATGATGGATGGTTTGGAGATAAATATCCGCGTAAGAATGATTCTTCTTCTTTAGGTGATTGGGTTGTAGATACTAATAAATTACCTAATGGTATTAATGGTTTACTCCAAAATGCCAAGAAGCATGGAATACGATTTGGCATTTGGATAGAGCCGGAAATGACCAATACAGTAAGTGAGTTATATGAGAAACATCCAGAGTATATAATTAAACCTTCGAACCGAGAACCTAATTTAGGAAGGGGAGGAACTCAAGTTGTTTTAGACCTCTCCAACCCGAAAGTTCAAGATTTAGTGTTTCAGGTGGTTGATACACTAATGACGAATTATCCTGAGATTGATTATATAAAATGGGATGCTAATGCTCCTATTATGAATCATGGTTCCCAATATCTTACTAAAGACAACCAAAGTCATTTGTACATAGAGTATCATCGCGGGCTGGAAAAAGTATTGAAACGCATTCGAGCTAAGTATCCAGATGTAACTATTCAGGATTGTGCTAGTGGTGGAGGACGTGCTAATTATGGATTGCTTCCTTATTTTGATGAGTTTTGGGTTAGTGATGATACTGATGCTTTGCAGCGAATCTATATGCAATGGGGAACAAGTTATTTCTTTCCTGCAATAGCAATGGCTAGTCATATTAGTGCGGCTCCCAACCATCAAACGTTCCGTTCTATTCCTATTAAATATCGTGTTGATGTGGCAATGAGTGGTAGATTGGGCATTGAGATTCAACCTAAAAATATGACAGAGGATGAAAAGGCACTGGTTAAAAATGCAGTGGCAGAATATAAGCAGATTCGTGACATTGTGCAGTTTGGCGACCAATATCGTCTTCTTAATCCAAATGAAAAGAAAGGTGCAGCCAGTATGATGTTTGTTTCTGAGGATAAAACACGCTCAGTTTTTTACTGGTGGAAAACAGAAACTTTTTGTGATCAGCATTTGCCTCGTGTAACTATGAATGGCTTGGATTCACAAAAGCAATATAAGGTCCATGAATTAAATAGAATTGATAATAAACCTCTGGCATTTGAAGGGAGAATATTCAGTGGTGATTTTCTCATGAACAATGGTTTAGAAATGCCTTTAAGCCACGATGTGGATTATAACAAGAGAAACGATTATGCCAGTCGTGTACTTTATCTAGAAGAAGTAAAGTGAAGCATTATTGAATTAATTATTTAAGTTCGAAAGAATGCATGAACATACAATCTTTCGAGCTTTTTTCTATGCTAGATGCTTTGCAATGAAGCTAACCCTTTTCGCATTTCCTCCATTACAAAATCTTTTAGTTCTTGATTTTCTAAAATCTGAATATGATTTGAAAGGCCCATGATGAATCGACCAATTCCTCTAACATCACAGATTTGTGTACTATATATCCAATGATCCTCTCCATCGGTTGTTAACTCGCCTTCGTGCACTATTATTTCTTCTCTAAGTAAATTGACAGCTTTTGTATCCAACCTTAATTTTGCAGGAATTAATTCCTCTCCTGTAAAATGGAAGGCATCAGTATAGGCTTTTTTATGGAAATGAAAGAAATCCCAATTCGTTGGTAGGATAACAACTTCACCAATACGAGCGATTTTGTAGGTTTTATTTTGTTTAGTGTAAACTTCGAATGCGCGAACTTCGGTATTACCTGCCATGAAGGCAAAAGGCTCTACCAATCTGTCAGAAGTTGTATAGCTATTTGATGAAATGTAGTTTTTGAAACAACACTGTCTTCCTTCCTTAACAGCTTGATATAGTATTTGCTGATTTTTGGCAAATTTTTCATCCGAAGCAATATTATCCATCAGGTTTAGATCGTATAAACGAGAAAGCTTATTTAATAAATGTTTAATGGCTGTAGTTTTATTGGGTATACCTTCAAGGACTTTTTTCAAAGTGATGGCTTCATCTTCAGTGAAATGTATTAACTCGGTAATTTCTTTAAAATAGGCTGATTCTTTATCTAATCGATAAATACCAGCTTTGTTCTTTTCTACTTTGAAACCATACTCCTTGAAGAAATCTAGATATCGATAAGTACTTCTTGGCGATAGATCTAGTTTTTCGGCAATTTCTTCAATGGTAAATCTCTTGTTTTGTGTTAAGAGTAGCATGAGCTGCAATTGTCTTTCGAATTTATTTAGTGCCATATCCTTTATTATTTAATGCAAATTTAATATTTTTTTAGGAATTGCGGAATCGAATTGTCATAAATTGGCAAAATAATATCTTTTCTTTGCAATGTCTAACGATAAAGGATTAAAATTATAGAACTATGAAGAAGGAATTATCACTAACATTAAATTTCGTAACCAAAACTAGAATGTTTATACAGAGTGTGGGTGAGAACTTGGCCAAAGTATATTCCTCCCTTTTGGAAGAGCCAATAAGTGTGAAAAAGGCATGGAAAATTTTTCATGCAAGTGTGGCATTTTGTTTTGCAGCATTTACATCCTGTTCTGTTTTTATTCATTTTATACTGGTAACTTGGTTCCTTTTTACCGTTTGGGACTGTAACCGTGCCGGCATTAAGTAAAAAGTCTGTATCTATGATGTTTTTAAGTTTAAAAATCAATAAGATTTGCTGAAAAATATGTACCTTTGCGACGCAAATTTAAAAATGAATAAGTTTAAAAACAGAATATTATGGCAAAGAAAGCTCTTTTAATGATCTTGGATGGTTGGGGAATCGGTGATCGCAGTAAAGGTGATGTAATTTATAATACTCCGACTCCTTATATGGACTATTTAAATGCAGAGTATCCTCACTCTCAGTTGCTTGCTTGTGGTGAAAGTGTGGGATTGCCTGATGGTCAGATGGGAAACTCTGAGGTTGGTCATTTGAATATAGGTGGTGGCCGAGTTGTATATCAAGATTTAGTAAAGATTAATAGAGCTTGTTCTAGCAATAGCATACTTCAGAACAAAGAGATTGTTTCTGCCTATAGTTATGCAAAGGAAACAGGCAAGAAGCTTCATCTTATGGGCTTGACTTCTACAGGCGGAGTACATAGTTCTTTGACCCACTTATATAAGTTGATTGATATTGCTAAAGAGTATAATCTAGAAGGAAGGACTTTTGTTCATTGTTTCATGGATGGACGAGATACAGATCCAAAGAGTGGGAAGGGTTTCATAGGTGATGTAGAAAAGCATATTAATGAGGTTGGTTGTGGTGTTGTTGCATCAATTATCGGTCGTTTTTATGCAATGGACCGTGATAAGCGCTGGGAACGTATTAAGGTAGCTTATGATCAGTTGGTATACGGAAAAGGAAAGTTGTCCGACAATATGACTGATGCCATGCAAGAAAGTTATGACGAAGGTGTTACTGATGAGTTTATTAAGCCAATAGTAAACAGTACTGTTGATGGAACAATTCAAGAAGGTGATGTTGTCATCTTTTTTAATTATAGAAATGACCGCGCAAAGGAAATTACTTCCGTATTGACCCAGCAGGATCTTCCTGAACAGGGAATGCAAACAATCTCAGGTCTGCAGTACTATTGTATGACTCCATATGATGCGTCTTTTAAAGGTGTTCATATTCTTTTCCCTAAGGAGAATGTAACTAATACTTTAGGTGAGTATCTATCATCAAAAGGGTTGAAACAACTTCACATAGCAGAAACAGAGAAGTATGCTCATGTCACTTTCTTCTTTA
>Ga0326511_10000729_pt1 | contig 28781 bp, 65 predicted proteins | sample 0_2496_0518_D_FD_203701 | JGI IMG/M metagenome (GOLD analysis project Ga0326511, IMG submission 203701) | Bovine rumen microbial communities from UC Davis, California, United States - 0_2496_0518 | ecosystem: Host-associated > Mammals > Digestive system > Stomach > Rumen | place: USA...
AAATCTGTTGCAACTTCAGGTTCAACTGCAGTTGTTTCAAGGTCTTTTACTGAATCTTCAGTTACTTTCACCATAGTATTGCCTCCTTCTAAAGCATACTTTAATTCTTCCATCATAGTGAACAGAGTATGCTTAAAATCATCATCTAGAGAAAAAGTCTTGCTAATTTCTGGAGCAGTTATTCCGCTACCCTAGAAACAAGGTTCAACCTAATCTCCTAAAATACAGAGTTTCTAAAATATTGCGTCATTAATAATAAAAAATTCCATATTACTATTGGGGTTTGTTGCCCAATGTCCTTGTAAAGTTTTATTATTTAATTCCATTGAATGAGGTTTTCCATCATCCTAGAAAATTTTATTTGCCTATTCAAATTGTCCTGTCCATAAATATCCAGTAGTCATTAAATAAGTTCTAGTAACAGAATTCCCAAAATCATCTTCCTCTTCAAACTCTTTAAACCACACTTTCGCATCTGGAGCTACAAAACCATATGGTTTAGTATTATTTTTAAAATGTACTCCATCTCCGTCGATAGTTATTTCTTCTCCATGGTCTAAAAAATCTTCCTTATCTGTCTTGTAATAACCAACAATAGGCGCACCTCTAAGAGTCTTTGCCATTTCAGTAGCAACTTCCTTAGAAATATAACTTTTATTGCGGTTCTCTCCAAGATAAAAAATTTTAATTTCACAAGCGGACATCAAAGGATTAATATCAAGAGGAGTAAGATTAATAAATTCAGGACTTTTTATCGTTGCCACACTTTTATGCGCTAAACTCATCTTTTATCCTCCTTACATACTTTCTTTATTTTGTAATGTTTTTTCACTTTTTTGATTATCTTCTTTCTATGGGCGGCCGGCCCCTTCTCCAGATTGACCTGGAGTATTTCCCGTTTGACCCGAGCCTCCGCGTGAAGCTGCAGACCGCGCTTGTAACGCTTCCGCATTCATTGTATTAGAAGTAAGCGGAGGAACAAAGACACGAACAAGATCTAAAATATCATTTTCAAAGTATGCATTCGCTAATATAGAACTTTGAGTTTGTCCAAGTGCCACTTGCGGTAACATTTTATTATATCCCATTTGTGCTTGCTATTTATACAGTTTTGCTAAATCTTTATAATTATAAATAGTTGTTGTTAAAAACTGCGCTTGATAATAGCATTTTTTAGGGGATTTATTAAAAGGCTCAAGCATTAAATTTAAAAATGATTCAAACTGTACTAATAAATTATACATAGATGCTTCATCGTTAAGAATAGAATTATTTAAAGCAGTGTTATTATCACTGTTAAATTGTTGTTGAGAAGTACCAGCTTCATTAAATACAGCTCTTTCAACTTTCATCAGTTCATCTACGGTAGTAGTTGTTCCACGGTCTGACATATCTGCTACATCAACGTCCGCAAAAGTAGTTAAAACATCTACTCCTATTGCTCTTGTTAGCATCTTAACTGCATTATTATGAAGTTCTCCAACTTCATCTAAATCAAATATTAAATCTCCATTTTTATCTAATGGCATCTTTTGAACAATAATTTTCATTAATTTCTGTGCCATCTTTCTTCTGTCTAAGTCTTTAGCATTGTCTAAATCAATAATAGCAGGAATAACAGCAATAAAAGCTGGATAATCCTAACCATTAAGATTGAATTTTACCGTACTTTTTGGATCTAATAAATACCATCCTGGAGTATCTCCTGGGAAAGTTGGTATTAATTTTCCTTTTCGATATAAATTATAACCCTTTTTAAATTCCGGCGGAAATAGTTTTAAAATTGCTTGCCGCTGTCTTTCATCACGAAAATGGTCATCAAAATAACGCATATTAAACTAAACAACCGGTCTATTCTCTGAATTATAAATAGTACGGCAATATTTAATTGGCAACTCTTGGATAGTCATTTTATTGGGTCTTGGAATTAAATAACCATAATAGCATCCATTTTTAATAACTTTTAAAGCAACTTCTCCACAAAATTTTTTTACCTAAAAAGCTTCAAAATATCTTAATACTTTAAAAAAGTTTGCGAATTGTTTTTTTCTAGCTTTATTATCTGCCTAAGTTTCACTAGTTCCGACATCATTAAGACCACTATTTTGGTCAAGCAAACCCTAACAATTTTCAATATAAGGAGTAATAAACCAATCATACTTATATAAGTAAGCCATATACCTACATAACCTAGCATAAATTCCACTAGTCTTATAAAAGAAATTAGAAATCTGTCTCATTCTTTCTATATCTCCAGTATTAATAGCTCGTAATACCTCTTTCTTATCTCCAAGTGTAGGATTGATTCGTTTATACTCTCCAATGTCTAAAACTGCATCTTCAAGAGTTTTTGTACCAACTCTTATCTTTGAATACTCTAACCTTTTATCCCCGGTGTCTTCCGCCATCAAACTTTGTCTTCTTATTTGTTCAGCTCTATTTATCAAAGAAGTCACCTAACCTTTCATTAAAAAATATCGGCTTTATTCATAATGTAATCATAAGTAATTAAATTTTCATCCCAATAAGGAATTAAAACCAATTTAATACCATGTTTCTTACAATACTCACGTTTCTGCATATCATAATATTGCTGTTTATTCAACCCAGAAACTCCGCCAAAGATACTTTTTGCCTTATAATGTTGGATTCCTTGATACTAAATCAAAAATTCCAATTCATCATCATCATCAAAGACAGCGAAGTCAAACCTTAAGGCATGACCCCCCTGTCCTATTAAGTCAGGAAAACTATACTCTTCTTTAAAGTTAAGACCTGCATTTGATAAAATTTCTTCTATTTTTATTTCTGCCCGTGAACTTCTCATAAAAATATATTTCTCCTTTCTATTTATACATTTATATTTAAAAATATATATTTTTTTCTTTTTAAAAAATGTCCTCAAGAAAATAAAAGAAGTTTACTAATATCTCTTCCCTTTCTCTTTTTTCTTCTATCTTCCTCTTGTTTAATATAATATAATCCATAAACAAAAGCAGAGAATTTATCCTTTTTGATACCCCTATTTTCTTGTTTTAAAATAATATTAACACCTTCATTATCTTCAACAAGATTTAACATTTGCTATCTTAAAATGGTAGTAAGAACAAAAGGTTTCAAATACTCATTTCTTCTCTCGGGTGTCATATTTTGACCTTGTTTTGTTTCCATTAACTTAGCTTTTGCTTCAGCCTCATCTATTAAAAATTTAATTTTTCCACTTGACATTTGAGTTTGAGCAAATGAATATGCCTATGTATTAATAGGGGCATTAGCTTTAATTTGGAAAATAGCATCTTTCTAAACATCACTTACACCTTTAAAATATTTTTTATAAACACCCTAGTCATCATTCTAAATTCCAAAAGGCGGAAGATACTAACCATCTGGTGTTTCTTGCGCTTTTACCATAAAGTCTAAAAGACCAATACCAAGTCCATTAGTATCTAATGCAATTGATCTAGCTTTATACTTATAATATAATTGTTTTATATTAATAGCTTGCTATTCAAAATGCTCTGCTTCATAGGTATAAATATTAACAAGAGACTTCAATGCAACTCCTTGAGGTTGCGGCGTCACCTTAAAAATATTAGCCTAGGTTGTACATCCAATACGACCTACGTCAACTCCAATGACATAGTAAGCATTTTTACTCGTACGACCGCTATATTCGTACTATGGCTGCCTAAGTGTTCGATATTTATCAAATTTCTAAGCAGAAAAGAATGCGTTTTCCGCATCTCCCGACCACACGCTCCTATACTATCTATCAAAGGAATCTTCATTAAAAGTTCCTGCTAATTTTAATTGCTATACAAAGTCTTCATCAAGTAATCCTTCTGTAATAGGAGTTTCATAAGTTCCTCCCATTATCATAACCTCGTCTGGCTATATCAAGCTACGAATTAAAAGCTCAATTAATTTATCATAAGCAAACGAGTTTTTCCAGCCCGCAGTAGTGATATATATTTGACTTTTGTTAATTACTTCTTCGCTATGACGTGTTCCATCTGGAAGTAATCTATTAACGTTAGTAGTAGGAATAATAATTTCGTTTAATGCTGTTTGATCAATTAATACACATTCCTACATTAAACCGCCCGTTCTTCTTTGTCCTCTACTACTCTCCTTAGCTGCTAAGATATTTATAACAGAACCGTTTTTAAATACATAATTAACATCATCTTTAGATTTTTTAGACACACCACGATTCCAGTTAATCTAATTACTTAAAGCTGGTATTAACTTACATATCTATTCTATTTTTGCTACAGTAATACTAGCAGCTTGCTATTTACCACCTGTGGTAACAAATAACTGCGCTCCAGGATATAATATACATCTTAACATTAATGCCATCATTGATAAAAAGGACTTTGAATACGCACGAGGGAACGTTGCATAAACATACCGATGCCGCATAACTATTCTAAGGAACACTCTTTGATAAAAATAAAATTGAAAAGTACTATCAGGACCCTTCATATAATCTATCAAAAGATCAGGATATTTTCTAAAAAAGCTAATCATATATCTTAAATTATCTAATTGACTTAAAAGTCTTTCCTCAGATAAGCCTTGTTTTTTAGTATCATGCTAGATATATTGATCTAAAATGTTACTTAGACTCATTACTATCCTCTCCCTTCATTTCTATTTCAGTCTTTTCTTTTTCTGTACGAAGAAAGTCTTTATAATCTAAAATATCTTGATCTGTTACTGTATAATAATCCTACCCCTTTGCCTTAGCAGCATCTCGGTCTTTCTTTTTTTCAGCAGCCGCCCGCGCTTCTTTTATATAATCCTCAATTTGTCTAGCAAGAGCCTTGTCTTCATAAATTAATGTTCTATTATAACCCTTCATATCATCTATAACTTTATCAACAATATCACGAGGGGCTTTTATCTAAAACTCTGGAATATAATGACCATATTTCTAACAAAAGGCAACCATCTAGCCAACTGAATCAATGAATTGATTATTTTCTTCTTTCTTCTGCGCGGCCGTTACTTTCATAGACTTGCGCAGTTGATCATAGACACGGGACAGTTTTTGGTAACTTTCAACGTCTCCTATATCAATTGCTTCGTCCATTTTTAAATACGTTTTACAAATGAACATTAATGTATTCTTACTGTCTGCATCTTGAATATCAAACGAGCGCATCATTTCTTCGTATTTTGTCTATAGTAAAAGCCATTGACTGGGTTTGTAATTTCTTCCCCATTTTAAAGCCAAATATTGTTTATCTTCTTTCGTTAAGTCAGCCGCGGGATCGGGTAAATCCTATTCCGATAAAAAATACTATTCTCTAAAGGCATTATCCTTGCCTATAGGGTCCTATTCTGAATCATCCGGCCGCATCATATACTAATGCTACTTTTGAAAAGCTGAAGATACTAAAGTTCGATACTGAGACTAGGAGATTTCGCCTTTCTCAAAATCTTCCTTTAACTTTTCCTACATTTGCTTTTGTTGTTCTTCTTTAAACTGTTTATTATTCTCTACTTCCTACTGAGCTTCCGCACTGGTTGCCCAATTATATTTTTTAAATTGATTTAATCGCATTTTAGAGAAATATTTTCCAATAACGCTAGTACCGTTCATCTTACGACCCTTTTTCGCATATTCTTTTTCTCTAATTGCGTTCCATTCACTTGGAACCCATGGAAGATCAGCCTCCTAAATTATCCATAAAAAAGTATCTTCGTTATAATTATCTACGTGCATTGTCAAACACTATTTGCACATATCAAATTTCTACCCATTTTTTTTAGAATAAAATTTTAAATCCTCCATAACTCGTTCACATTTGCTACATTTCTTTTTTGCCATTTCCTTCCTCCTTTTTTAATATTATTCTTTTTACTATTTTAGGAGTAGTTAATTTAGCAGAAGAATTTTTCTTTTTATTTCTACATTCTTTACAAATAGAATAAAATCCATCTTTACTAGAATTATTTTTAGAAAAATATTTATTATGAGCTAGCTTTACTTCATGGCATCTTGAACATCTTTTCCATTTACCCTTTTCCTTCTCCGTAAAATACCAATATAAAAAATCTGTTTCTGCTTGCTCTGCAATTAATTTGGGGATTTTATTTCGCCAAAGAGAAGATATATATTCTATAGAATGTTTAATGCCATACTCTTTATTTAATAGTTCTTGAATCTATAAATTTGTTTTCCCATCAATTTTATATATCAACAAACTATAATAATAAGGGTACTTATCTTTCAAAGCTTCGTCCACAATTTTTTCTAGGCTTTCAATCATATAATACCCATCAGTATAGAATTTTCCATAACAATCTTCTTTTAATTTGGAATAATTTCTTAAGAGTGCTGAAATATGAACGGGATTCATAAAAGAGATTAAACTTTGATCTAAAATTTTCCCTTCTGAATTGACAGAGATTTTATCATCGAAACGCATTGAACCAAAATTCTTTATTGCATTTAAACAATAGATAGGTTGTTTATACGAAGTTTTTATAACGTATTGGTCCTGCCGCATTTGAATAATTTGTTTTTTAAGTAGATATTTGCGGCGGCCGCGCGCAGTTTTAGCTACCTTCTCCACTTCTTCAATGGCGTCCCGCAGTTGTCTTAAAGCGGGAATTTCTTCTAAGTCTTCTTCTGTAATCGAAATTTTTGGGGTGAAAATAATATTCTTATCTTCTGTAATTAAATTATAAATACCATCTTCTCCATTTTCAAACTTACCTACTAGCCCCTAAAAAGAAATTTCTCGCTTATTTATAGTTACCATTCTATTGTCTGTGTTTATTTTCTTTGTTTTTTTCTATTCTTTCGTCATTGCAAAAATAAGATAATCTGCTAATATTTCTAAATACCTGTTTGTTAATTTCTAGGGAGGCAAGGATTCTACAATCTTTTTCACTAATTCATTTCGCTACTCAGGAGACTCTATTGTATAATCTAATTTTAACTAAGTATCCTCTTGTGGGATATTACCATCGTCTTCTTCTATAACTAATTTATCATCTATTTCTTGCATTATAGATAACTCCTTTCTCATCCTTATAAGATATTATAACAAAAAAATTTTGATTTGTCAATCTCGTCCAAACTGCAAATTGTTTGATTTTTTAAAAAAATAATGGTATTATATTTATAGAAATTAAAAAGAAAGGAGAAAAAATACATTGAATACCATAACCCAAATTAATCAAGATATAAAAGATGGTAAATGGATTTTAAAGAGTGAAGGCGATATTAATGGTAGTATAAAAGCTCAAACTGTAATTGTTTACGGCAACGTAAATGGAGGAATAAAAGCTGAAGAGGTTGTTGTTATTAACGGGAAAATTGATGGACCTGTTAAAGCTGATAAGGTAGTAGGTTTAAAATCAGAAGAAGAACAAAAAGGTAAAGAAGTAGAAAAAATTTGTAAAAATTGTAAATTTTATAAACCAAATTCTAATTATATTGTTTTTGATGGAGATTGTTTATCACAATCAGAGATTCTTCCCCGAGCAACAATGAAAAATGAGACATGCCGCAATTTTATCTTGAATATTAAATTATAACGATAAAAAGAGGTGATAAAATGAAAAAAATATTAATTGTACTTATGCTTTTGTTAATGCTTATAGGATGTGGTGAATCACCAGGAAAGTCTAACATTAGTAATAAAACAACTGATGAAAGATTGGTTATTGTTGAAAGTACATCAGACTATGCTATTGTAGTAGATAAAAAGACAAAAGTCATGTATATCCATTTTTATCGAGGAGGAGTTACGATTATGATTGATGAAAATGGAAAACCACTGCGATGGAAGGGGAAATTAAAATGAATGTATTAATGATTAGTTTAATAGCATTATCAATAGTCATATCAATGACCTTTAAGGGTAACTGAGATAGAAAGGAACAAAAGGTAATGCATACATGATTAAAACACTAATAATAGCAATGATGATACTATTATTCGCGGCGGCTACTATCATATCCCTTAGATTTGTAATGTGGTTTTGTTGGTATTGTGAGAAAAATAAGATTTGTCCGCATGTTTCGTATAAGAGTTTTAGAGAATTTTATGCCGTTGCACCGAATAAATGGAAGATAAGAAATAATTATCTTGAATATGAAAATGGAGTAGTAGAACTTGAAACGTACAGTGATCTTCTTAAATGCAGACGTTTTAAAAGGCAATTGAAAAAACGCGGCAGTGAGTTGGAGAGAAGTGCGCAGCAGGCCGCTTTCCTGGGAGAGGTCCAGAAAGATATTGATAGGTATCGCGATCAAGCCGTGAAAGAAGCGGCGGCCGCATTAAATGGAAAGGTTGATTGAAATGAAACTTATGGATAGAAGAGTTGAACATATTATAATTGAAGTTACACCAGAAATGATGCAAAGAGTTCAGGAATTAAACCAAGCAGCTATAAAGGACATGAAAAAAATAAGTGATATTGCAAAACAATCTATGGAGATGCAGAACGCAAGCATGTTGGCAGCAAAAGACCTGAGTTTTTAAGAAACGAAAAGGAGTAAAAATGAATCTTAAACTTACAAAAGAAATGGCATTAGAGCTTCATAGGAAAATGTGGTCAGATATGAAGGATAAATTGGGCGACACTCCTTCTCCAAGAGACAGAGTCATTTTTAAATATAATTGGTGTAGAGAACATTTTCCTAATGATAATGATATTGAAAATTGTTGTTTTCTATGTGAATATATAGGACAACAGAATGAAGATTGTAGTAAAGGATGCCTTATAAAATGGGATGAGTGTGCTGAAAGAGGATGTATTTCAGGAAAAATTAGTCATGAATATTCTCCAATTTCTGCAATCTTAGCACTGCCAGCAAGAGAGGAATAAGAAATGGAACTTTATAATACGATAGTTTTATTTTTAAGTAATATTATAAATATATTATTTGGGATATTTGAGATTGTTCTTATTATTCTTCTTATCGCTATATTTTGTTATTTAATTATAACTCTTATTATTGCAATTTGTAAAAAGATTAAAGGAGTAATTACATGGTTCTTTCTATTAAAAGGAGGTAATTAATAATATGAAATGGTAGTTTATGTTTTGGTTAATTCTAATAAATGTTATTTTGGCTGTCTGGAGTACTCTTTCAATTCTTGATAATATAGAAAGAGCACGAAGAGATATAAGAGAATATATAGACTATGCATTAACAAATCAAAAGGCAGATTTCGAAAGAGATTTAATGGATAGAATAAGAGATCTTCATGACCTTTTACATAGTAAATTAAATCATTTTGAAGAAGATAGAGAAGATGATTCCCAAGAAATTTTTGAACAATTGGCTCGTTTAACTGCAAATAGCAATGATATTAGAGAAGCCGTTAAAGCAGACGAGAAAAAAGAATTAATTGAAGAAAACCAAAGATTAAGAAGAAAATTTCTTCGTTTAAATAGACTTATTAAAAATCAAGAGGATAAGTAATATGAGTAAGAGAACATATATTACATTATCACATATATTCGCTTGCATGGCGGGAGTATCTTATTTATTTGGAAATATGGAAGGTGTGCAATATTGTTTTTTAGGTGCAATTTGGTTTGCAACTATAGCTAATAATGAAGAAATAAGGTAAGAAGAATGACTAATAAAGAAGCGCAAATTATTCTTGCAAATCTCAAACAATATATAAGTGGCGGAGGAGTGGTTGATAGAGGTACAAATCAAGCAATTGATATGGCGATTAAGGCGTTAGAAAAGGGGGGACAACATGAGATATTGTAGAATTAAAGGTAAATTATGTGCATTTGCTACGGAATACGGTTATTGTAGTTTTACAGCGTGTAGAGAGGTGATAACATGAGAGCATGGTGCGGATTTGCAACGCTATGCGCCATAGGGCTTCTTGGTGGTGACGCTATTGTAGGTGCATCAATCGGCAAGGTTGCGTTTCACGTTGCGCTATTGATTGTAAATCTTGTGTGCTATTTGAGAGAGAAGTGACGGAATGAGATTAATAATTGACATATCAGAATATAATGCCGAATATATCAAAAACGCATATGGAATCCCACAGGACATTAACATGATAATTGCAGAGTCAATCATAAACGGAAAACAGGTCCCCACACCGCACGGCAGATTGATTGATGCGGATGAACTGTCAAAACAGAAATACGAAAACATATGGACAAACCGTTTGGTTATAAATGCCGATAATTTAGATGATGCACCCACAGTAATCAAAGCGGAGGATTAAAATGAGTATTTATATTAGTGGCTTAGAAATACCTCAAGAGGGGAGAATTACATTACAAATTGATTCTGGCGGCGGGGTCTATGTAGTTAATAAGTTCAAGATTATCTCTGAAAAATATGAAGAGTCTATGATTGGCTACAGAGATTTAGAAGGAGCCCTTTGGTAAATAGGAAGTTAAAAATGAATTTACATGAAGCAATTAAACAATTTGAAGAATTAAATACAAGAGCTGAAGAAGACTTGACACCAGTGCAGTACGGTATTTTTTTAGGTACTGTTCTTAAAAAAATTGATGCTGAAATATTTGATGAAGAAGAGAAAGAGGGATAAAATATGGAAGATTCTTTTAAGATTAATAAATATTATCAAATAGGATTTGAAGAAGGTAAGAGAATAGGTGAACAGGAAGGCCTAGATAAAGCATGGGCGGCCGCCCGCAGAGTTTTGAAAGAATGGCAACCAAGTGGCGCAATTGGTGGTACATATAGGCAGTCAGAATGTTTGGATGGTATTACCGCACAACAAGCAATTGATGCTTTTAAGGAAGCGGACTCTGTTGTTGTCGAGGGGGATGAGGTAAAAGTTCGTTTGACGGGGAGTCCATATTTAGTAACGAGTGCTGATTCAGCTCTTGGATATGGCGGGATTAATACTGCGGGAAGAGTTTTCCTTCAGCCAAGAAAAGATATTGTTAAAACTGGTAGACATTTTGATAGTGTTGATGCTTATTTGAAAGGGTGAATAAAAATGATTATTTATACAAAGGGATGGAAATTGGTGGGAGTTGTGTGGAAATGTAGAGTTATAACTAAGAGCGTTTTTTGGGATTAGGACCGAAGAAAGTTATTCGTTTTTTAATTTTAGAAAATTTGGGGTCGAAGAGTTGTGCAGGACAAACCAATTTGTGAAATTTTTCACAGATTTTCCCGAAATATCACCCCCCCAAAAAGTTTTAAGGTACGTTGCGTAGAGAAGCCAAAAAATCTACAGGAACGCTGCGTAGATACCTCCCAACAAAATAGCCTCTTTTCATTTTGTACTCCCATGTATTTGCTCGTGGCGCGCGCGGGCGATGCGCCACGATTTGAGCATCATAACACACAATGGCACTTTTGTCAAGCAAAAAATATATAAATTTTGCACAAATTTTTCACCCAAAATTTGTGCATTTTTTTATTGTTAATTATTTAACACACTTCATCACGCTGAAGCATTAATGCTTTAGTACAATAAAGCAACACAGTGGTGCAGTGTGTTAAACAATTAACAATGTTCTTATTTCGATGAAACACAATCTTGCCATGTTAAACTTTTAACAATGTTTTATTATTGCTAGTAAAATGGCAAAAGGACTGCACACTTTCACACACTAAAGTGTTAACGCGTTAGTGTGACAGAGGCCGCACTTTGTTGTTAAATTATCAACAATCTTGTTAAGGATTTAACACACTTTAGTACAGCACAGCGCCACAGTGTGTTAAAGGTTTAACACACTTCAACACATCAAAGCATCGATGTGTTAATACATTAACACATCAACACACTAAAGTGTTAATACATTAATGTGTTAATACATTAATACTTTAACACACTAAAGTTTGTTTGTTATTTAACAAACAAAGTAAGACAAAAGAAAAGGAAGTTTTAAAACTTCCTTTTCATCATCTCATCGTGTCTCTTTTCCATTTCCTTAAGTTCTTCTCTTACCTTTGCTTCGAACTGATCGAACTCTTTTGCCATTTCTTCTAATTCGTTGAAATCTGTAAACATCTTGTTTTCTCCTTTCGTGAGGTGCTTTCTTGTTTCTTGTTAATTATATTATAGCAGATTGTTTTCAAATTGCAAGGGGTTTTTGCAAAAAAGATAATTTTTTTTATTTTCAGACAATTCAAATTATTATCTGATCATTTAGCGGCAGCCACTTCCGGCGCTGCAGGCCGAAAAATTATACCACAGCGTGAGTCAACTTGTCAATAGCAAAAATGCACAAATTATAACAGTTTACTTTTGCCTAATTTGTGCAATATCTTTTCAAAAAAAGGCTTGCAATTTATTTGGTTGTAGCTTATAATGTATACATAAGGTAAAGGAAATAAACAAACACACAAAAGGAGGAACACAAAATGACTAAAAAGGCTATGATTGATGAACTGATAAAATATGGAGTTATCGAAGAGGAAGCAAGATCGACGTACATGAAAAAGAGCAAAGACCATATCGAAATTCTCATCAAAACGGCATTGCCTATTAGAAAAGAGTTTTTGAGATTAGGTCGTTATCTTACACCTAACGAAGTTATGAATATTTTAAACAAGGCTTGACAAAAGCCAAGCCTTGTTATATAATATAATCAACAAAGGAAAGGAAGGAACGCAAAATGATTAACATTAGAACGATCAAGAAACTTGTAAATAACGAAGGACTTACACTTAAGAATGGAAAGCTGATCGAATATAAAACTGGATGGCAAGTAGCTGTATACGGTGTAGAAGTCCAGACCGCCAGAGAAGCAATCAATGCGGTTAAGGCATACGGTGGAAACTGCGGAGTTTGGTTCGCCGATGGTATTTACTACATTGACAAAAGCTTCAGAGTAGATACAAAAAGAGAAGCCTTGAGGATTGGCAGAGAACACAATCAAATCTCTATCTTCGGGTGGAGTAGAAAAAACCTCGCTTATTGCTAAAAAATATAGAACAAAGGGGTTGACAAAATAACCCCTTTGTGATATATTTAAATCATCAAAAGAGAGGAGAACAAAAACATGAAATTCTATCAAATCTTTAATAAAAAACATGAACTCATCTTACAGACCACAGACAAGGCAGAAGCTGAATCCAAATTAGAAAAGGGTCTCAAAAAAGGATGGAAATGGACTCTTGAATCTTTCACAGTTAAATCTACTGAACCCGAATGGTGGGAAATGGCGGGATACAAACAAGACCCGACCAAAGTTGATTATGGTTGTTCTTTACTGGAGCATTTTGGATAAATGCTCCAGTTTAAAAAAAGTATTGACAGATTTCAGCTTTTGTGCTATACTTAAATCATCAAAAGAAAGGAGATACAAAACAATGACAGAGAAAAGAGAAGAACTTTTAACTCGTATGATTAGAATCTACGGTATGGAGCACGAAATTGTGATCATGTTTGCTGGATATGTAGAAAATCCAAAGTTTGATGAGGAATTGCTTGAGGCTGTGGTAAAATGCCATGAAGAAAATCCTTGTTGGGGAGAAGAAGAGGACTGAGAGGTCCTCTTTTTGTGCGGTGCGCGGGCGGCCACTCCATTCCGCCGCGCACCGAGAATCAACATTATATCACAGGTCGCCATTTTTGTCAAGCTAAATCTGCACAAAAACTTGCACAAAAAGATCCCGAAATTTTTGTGCATTTTGCCTATTGCAATCTGGGCTGGGTATGCTATACTAGACTTAACAAAAGGAAAGGAGATACCAAGATGAACAGCAAGCACTACACCAAAGACAGACAGCAGAGAGAAGCAATCATCGCTCAGATCGGCACAGGCAATGTTATAAAGGAAGTAGTTGTAGACCGTGGTCATAGGAATGGACCTGAGGTCCATAAAATTACAGATACCGCTCTCATTCTCGTATATAATCAGAGAACTGGTATCCTCGTAACTAAACTCATCGCAAGACCCGCACAGATTCTTAGATACTATAGGGAAGATGAGCCGAAACCGACAAAGGTTGTAGAACTTGCAAGAGTACATGCTAGAATGAAATATAATGAAATGTAAGAGAGGGGTTGACAAACCTCAACCCCTATGCTACAATAGAGTCAGAAAGTGAGGAAAGAGAAATGAATGATTATGAAAAAATCCATAGACTGATGGAAATCATGTACGAAGAGGATGAAGAAAGATATAATAACAATAAAGAACTGCTTTATCACACAAAAGAAGAGTTTGAAGAAGAGTATCAAGAAAAAAATAAAAAAAAAGGTTGACAAACCTCAATCCCTTTGATATAATAAAGATACAAACAAGAGAGGAGACAAGAAAATGACTATTAGAGATTTATATAATTGGGCAGTAGCAAATGGAGTTGAAGATTTTGAAATTCAGATTCAATATAGAGATGGTGGTGGTTATTATAACGGAACGGACTCTTGTGAACAAAGCAATATTGAAATTGACACAACCTACAAAGAAGTTATTTTATAAAAGGAGAAAATAAAATGTTAGCAGAAAAGAACCCCAATAAAAAAGCAAAAAAAGAATACAACAAACAGGATAGAGTCCTTGTTCCATTCAATACTGGCACTCGATCCCATAAGAACAAAAAGAAATACAATAGGAATGATGCCAAGAAAGCCCTTAGAGATTCATTCTAAGGGCAAAAAATTTCCTATTGACAAAAAAAATTTTTTATGATATAATAAATTATAAAATAAAAAAGGGGAACGGAAATGAATAAATTGTATACAATGATAGGTCTTCCTGGAAGTGGAAAAAGCACAATAGCAAATCAGATTCCCAATGCAGTTGTTATTTCTTCTGATGCTATCCGCAAAGAATTATATGGAGCGGAAGAGATACAGGGAAATGGTAAACAGGTGTTCGATCTTGTCTATAAAAGAATTGGGGAAGAATTAGCAAAAGGAAATGATGTAGTATTTGATGCTACTAACTTAACTCCTAGAGCTAGAAAGGCGGTCTTCCGTTTCTCCGCAGAACACATCGCACTCTTTATTGATACGCTTCTGGATAAGTGTCTGAAAAGGAACGCCGCCCGCGAAAGAAAAGTTCCCGAAGAAGTTATTTACAGAATGCACCATAATCTTGTTTATCCTAGCAAAGAAGAGGGTTTTTCAAAAATAATTAAGATTACTACTTGACATTCTTTTGAGAATAATATATAATTAAATCATCAAAAGAAAGGAAGTAAAACAAATGAAAAATATCAAGAATACTACACAGGAAGAAAGAAATGCTCGTTTCGAAGAACTTAAAAAGCAGAGACGTAATATTGTTGCTGAGTACATCAAAATCAAGCGTCAGCTTCTTGAGATTGACATGGAACTGAATCAGATTGAGAACGCTAATAACGGTCATTTCATTGAGATGACTTTGTAAGGGGGATTAAAAATGGGACAGACAAGGGAAGAAATTCTGGATACTTTTATCAGACAGATTATGAGAAATAGCTACCGTTGTAATCACTGTATGAACTGCCATAATCCTGGCTCAGACGAAAACTTCTGTTTTGTGGCTTATGCTTGTTTAACAGAAGATTTTAGTCATTTTAATGATGGAGATGATTGAAATCTCCCCCATTTTTCGGACGGCGCGCGGGCGGCGGTCCCACTCGCCCCGCGCCGAAATTCCATTATACCATACGAGCTGGGGTTTTGTCAAGCAAAATCTGCAAAAAATTTGCACAAAAATTTTTCCCAAATTTTGTGCAAAAAGTTGTTGACTCTAGAGCTAGGGTGTGGTAATATTATACTTGTCAAGGGGAGAAAGAAAACAACCTCTCTCGGGCGCATAACCCGATGTAAGTAAAATAAAAACTCTTCACAAAAAACAACCAGAAAACCCCTTGACAGATCACTCAACGAGTGCTATAATAAAAGAGTCGAGGGGATGAGGTATCCGCCACCTACATGAACCAGTGGTATCCCCACTATAGAGTTTGGTATCCGCCACCTACATGAACCAGTGGTACTCTATAGGCTTCTATCAATCAAATCGAGAGGAGAAAAACTATGACTAAAGCGCATCTTGAAATGATTCTGAATCGTAGAGGACTTTCCCCCGAAACCGTGACCTATAAGGTCATTGCTTCCAGAGCTGAGTTGCCGGCCTCATCCTTTATCGGTTTCCTTAATGGATTCGAACTCTGGTTGGCTTTCCGCTCCAATGTTATCTATAAAATTCTGTAGGGGAGAACAAAATCATGATGGAATGGATTTATATCATTTTCGTAGTTTTTATGGGTAGTATCACTATCCGCAGCGGAGTAGAAGAAAGATTCTTTGACTTTATGATGGAATCAATGTTAATGTTGATACTCTTTGCAATGGGAGCTATGATGTTCCCCCAACTTTTCTCAAGTATTTGAAAAAAGTTGTTGACAAACAAGAGTAAATCACTTATAATGTTATACATAAGGTAAAGAAAACAAACACAAGAGGAGAAAAGATTATGAGAAAACTGGTTGTTAAAGAGTGGAACGAATTTGGTGATGCGGTAGTTGAACTGGTTAAGATTACACCGCCCGATGAAGTTGAAGCTAAGGCTAAATGGGATGCGGATAGAACAAACCGTAAAGCAAGAAGAGAAAAAATCATTGCGGAAAGGGGTTGACAAACCCCAATCCCCTTGATATAACGATAGGTTCCACTGGATGCAAGTTGATGTACCTGTAAAACAGAGCGTTATCAACGAAGATGATTAAAGGTTAGATAAAAACAGAGAACGCATCCTAACCGCCTGTATATTAAATTAAAATGAGGTGATAAAAATGGATAACAAATTCAATCTGAAAGTAGTTCGCACACTTACTGTTCCGCTCAGTGTTCAGGAAACTCTGATGAAGCTTTATGATATGGCGGAAAGCGAATGGGGTATTGACAATTCTTGGGATAGCTTCCTGGAAATGGCTCAGACCATTATCAGACAGGAAACAAGAAATTCCTATCTTGAACTGGACGTCCATTATGTAGATGATGGAGATGAGGGGGAGTAAAATCCCCCTAATTTTGACTGCGCCGCGGCCCTCGGGCCGCGGCGAAAAATCCATTATACCACACCCGAGCAGTTTTGTCAATAGGAAATTTGTACAAAATTTTTTTCTAGCAGATCCCATAATTTGTGCAATTTTCCGGTATTGATTTTTTGACTTCTATCCATTATACTATAGTTACAAGGTAAGGAAAGGAGAACAAATATGAACAAAGTTTTAGTATTCGACATGGATGGTACTATTGTAGACCTTTATGGTGTAGAGGGATGGCTGGATGACCTTTTAGCTGGAAATGCTCGCCCTTATGTGGAAGCCCGCCCGCTTGTGGATATGGAAAAACTGAACGACATTTTGAATCAGCTTAAAGAGTTCGGATGGTATATCGTCATTACCTCGTGGCTTGCAAAGGACTCCACAAAAGCCTACGATACAGCCGTCCGCAAAGCAAAAAGAGAATGGCTTGAAGCTTTCGGTTTCCCTTATGATGAGATTCATCTCGTCAAGTATGGCACAACAAAAGCAGATTGTACTAGAAAGTATAGCGGTCGTCAGGTCTTGTTTGATGATAATGCTAAAGTGCGCAAGGGATGGCACTTGGGCGAAGCGATTGACGCAACCGACATGATGGAATATTTGGCAACTCTTTTGTAAAAAAGGGTTGACAAATTCCTTCGCCCCCATTATAATTATACTTGTAAGATGAAACAAGCAAAAAAGGAGAAAACAACATTGGATAGAAGAATTAATTATCTCATGGGTCTGGATACTGAAACTTGCAATGGTTTGGAGATTGATGGCAAGGTTGATTTGAGTCAGTCAATCGTGTATGATATTGGTTGGGTTATCACTGACAAACGTGGTAACATTTATAAAACACGTTCTTTTCTGATTTATGAAGTTTTTGTAGCAATGAAAGATGTTATGAGTTCCGCTTACTACGCTGATAAGATTCCGATGTATTGGGAACAAGTAAAGAACGGTCAGCGGAAACTTGTAAAGTTTGAAACAATGTATAGCATCTTTTGGAACGATATTAAAGAGTTCGGTGTAAAAAATGTATTCGCTCATAATGCTAGGTTTGATGTAAACGCACTGAATAATACAATCCGTTTCATTACAAAATCAAAAAAGCGGTACTTCTTCCCTTATAAAATTGAAATTTGGGATACGCTTCGAATGGCAAGACAGACAATTGGAAAGCAGAAAAGTTACAGAAGATATTGTGAAATTAACAATTTTGTAACAAAGCATAGAGTTCCCCAACCTCGTCTGACCGCCGAAATTCTTTACAGATATATTACAGGCGATGTAACATTTGAAGAAAGTCACACAGGGCTTGAAGATGTACTAATTGAAACTAGAATCATGGTTCACTGTTTTAGACAGCACAAGAAAATGGAAAAGCGACTTTTTGTAAAAGTCGCTTGACATTTTCTCATTTATCCCTTATAATTAGTTTATCAACAAAAGAGAGGTGATAAACATGAAATACAATTTTAACGGAAAAGAAATTAATATTCCCGATGCGGAAATTGAAAAGAACATGAAAGTCTTGGATATTTCCAAAGATGAAGCCATTGAAATGTGGTTAGATGATAATGACTATACCGCAAATGAAGTCGTGGAAGAGCTGACCAAAAAGGCAAAAGAGGTTAAGCGGTATGAGAAAGCCGACAAGCCTAGGAAAGAAAGAAAAGTCGAACGTAAGGTCGATGAAGAAAAGAAAACTCTTCTCAACCTTTGCCGTATCCCTATTGAAGGAGCAGGCGGAATTGTTACAAATGTTAAAAATGAGGCCGAATTTTCGTTTACATTTGGTAACAATTGTTACACCGTCAAGCTTGTCAAGCACCGTCCCCTCAAAAAATGAAAATCAGCGGATTGCACAAAAGCAATCCGCTATTTTTGTATATTTTTACCTCTTGACAAAATGGGCGGCAGGTGGTATAATGGCGGGCGGCGCACGGTCGCTTCCAGCTGTGCGCCGCCGAAAATTCAATTATACCACACGCCAGCCATTTTGTCAAGCATTTTTTCATTGTCATTTTGCACAAAGATCTTCCCAAAATTTGTACTTTACAAACAAAAAAATATTTGCTATAATTATAATTGTCAAGGGGGAAAGAAATAAGCAAGTGAGCGCTCCTTGGTTTGAAATTTCTCCCGTCATGGAAGGCGAAAAGTAAAAGAAAAAATTTCAAAAACCCCTTGACAAATAAAAAAACATCTGTTATAATAAGTACATAAGATAAAGAAAGAAGTACGGAACATACAGCTGATACATAGTCTACAGTTGAGAGTTCTCGAAAAAAATCCAAAATCTTATAAAAAACCTATTGACAACTTAAAAATCTTATGATATAATGTATACATAAGATAAAGAAAGGGTGTGAAAATTATGAGAGACCCACCGATGTAGCACGGACAGGCCGCAACTCATAAATCTAATTTAAAAGTTCCTAACGAGGTTAGTTTTCAATTATGATTAGAGCATCTCCGAATTAAATAACTTTAAAATTAAATAAATTTTTAACGACAGTTCCTTGGTCAGTAATCCATTGTACTCGCCACAAAAAAGGAATAATAGAGTCGGGAAAGGAGTCAATGAAAATGCATTGGCATCAAAATGAAGCGCCGCCGGTGGCTAGGGCGCTAGGACATAAATACTAGTATCCATGCGGTATAAGGCGCCAAATCCGCGAAAATAATCATAAAAAAAAATAAAATTTCATATTGACAAACTTAAAAAAATAAGATATAATAAATACACAAGATAAAGAAAAACATTTTTAAAGAAAGAGGTGTTAATTATGGCAGACAGAAAGATGACTTATGCAGTAGCAATTGATAATGCAATCAATGGCAACATCAATGAGGAAGTCGTTGAAAGACTGAATGACCTCAAGGCTCAGCTTGCAAAGCGTGGTTCGGGTCACAAGGGTCTGACTAAGACTCAGAAGGAAAATGAGGAACTCAAGAACGTGATTCTTGAGAATCTCAGAGCCGAGGTTGATGGCATGACTGCCACTGAGGTGGGTAACTCCATCGCAGTCACTTGCCAGAAGGCCTCCGCTATCCTTCGCCAGATGGTCGAGGGTGGCACTGTCCGCAAGGACAAGGTAGGGAAGGTCGTCCGCTTCTATGCGGTCGACTGACCCTCGCAAGGGTTTGCGGTTATCCTTTAAAACCGCACTCAATAGAGGTTTAGTGTAAACTGGTGGCACAGATTTTGCGGTGTTCGCACGTAAGCAAAACAAGGGTAGGTTCGATCCCTACAACCTCTAATCAATTTTCAATATTTGGTTTCCTCCTTTCTTGTGTAGGCACCCCTTCGGGGGTGCTTTTTATTTGTGGCGCGGGGACACCGCCCCGCGCCAAGTTTTGTCAATACCGGAATGTTGTATAAATTTTTGATGCGATTTTTGTTTATTTTGCCTATTGTATTATTCCTATAATCAGGTATAATTATATTATCAACAAGAGAGGAGAAGGAAAAGTAATGTGGAATTGGAATAAAGAAATGGTTTTAGTAGAACATTATGTTGCAGAATTTACTACTATTGATGGAAAAAAACATTATGATGCTCATTTTCCTTTTGTAGCACCAGATTTTGTTCGCTACTCAGTACCAAAATATTTAATGATTGGGGTAAAATATTTACAGGAAGATGATAATACTTTTTTCCCTATTGAAAATATTATTTCTATTAAATGGAATAAAGATGCTACAATGAATGTTGCAAAAAAAGATTTGAGTTTAGCTTATTATTATGGTTGACAAATAAAAATAATGCGGCGTTGTTATCTTGACTGCGCCGCGAGCTCTGTCTCGCGGCGAAATTCACTATTATACCACACGCCGCACTTTTTGTCAACGGTAATTTTGCACAAAAATAATTAAATTTTCTCCCATTTTTTATACTTTACAAATAAAAAACATTTTGCTATAATAATAATTGTCAAGAGGAAAGAAATAAGAAGTGCCGGTTAAAAGATACTGCTTAAAAAAATAAAAAAAACTCTTGACAAATAAAAAATCTTATAGTATAATAAATACATAAGATAAAGACAAGGAAAAGTCATTAAAACCCCTCCTATCCATTCCTGCTAAGAGAAGAAGAGGTAAAAGGAGTGAGCAAGTAGGCGCAGGTTAAGGGTAATACTATCAAAGTCCTAGTTTAGCGAGATAAACTTAAAACTTGCGATAGTCGGTCTTGTGAGGGTAAGGCTTCCTTGTTTCGACGAGACTAGAAACTAAAGCTAGGTTGGCCAACCGAAAAAAATAAAAATTTCATATTGACAAATTAAAAATCTTATAGTATAATAAATACATAAGATAAAGGAAAACAAACAAATCATTCAAAAGAAAGAGGTGTTAAGTATGAAGATGACTTACGCAGTAGCTATTGACAACGCACTCAACGGCAATCTCACCGATGAGGTTAAGGAGAGACTCAATGACCTCAAGGTTCAGCTTGCGAAGCGCAATTCCGGCTCTGGTGAGCGCAAGCCCACTAAGACTCAGCGTGAAAATGAGGAGTTCAAGGGCAAGATTCTCGAAATGCTGGGCGAGGAAGTCGAGGGTATGACCGCAACAGAAATCGGTTCCGCTCTCGCTGTCACTTGCCAGAAGGCTTCTTCTCTGCTCTCCCAGATGGGTACTGAGAAGGGTGATGGTCGTGTCCGTAAGGTGAAGGAAGGCAAGGTTACAAGGTTCGTCCTTGCCTAATCCTCACAGCCGAAGGGGTAGGTATGAAGACCTGCCCCTTTTTGTTTTCGGCGCGCTCCTGGCGGACTGCGCCGAAAATTTAATCATAACACGGGTCAACACTTTTTGTCAAGAGCATTTTTATACAAAAATTTAATTATTTTATCCCATTTTTTGTACTTTACAAATGAAATACTCTCTGATATAATAAATTTACAAGGTAAGGAAAGAAAATAATTAAAAAAGGAGATAAAAATGAAGATTGATTTTGAGATTATCAGGGAATATGTAGGAGAAAGACTGGAAGTTGCTGATATTTTCGCAAATACTCGCGAAGAAGTGATGAATTGCAGAGCAATGGCTTTTGGTGCAATTATGTTTTGTCAGAGAGAAGGCTTCTGCTCCTATGAGGATGTTAAAGAGTATTGGGATAATTACGCTTGGAACAGATTTGAAGAAATTGCAAAAGAAAAGGGTAAGGGACCGAAAGTAGAGGTGATTTAAATGGATTTTACAGATATTCTTGAAAATTTATCCACATTAACAGATGCTCAAATGAAAGTAATCTCTGACCACATGGAAGAGATTCGGGTACAAAGAGAAACAGAAAAGAGAAAAGACCTTATCAATAATTTTAAGGAAGCTTTCCTTGCATTGCGAGAAGCAAATATCAACATTAGCTATTTCGCCGACGATGATTGTGAAGTTGATTTATATGATTATGATGGATTCTGCTATTATTAAGAGGTGATTTAAATGACAAATATTGAACTCTACAACACCATTGAAGAAGCACAGCGGACTTTGGTTGAAAATTGGGGAGACCAGGGTAAAGAAGTTATTGCCCTCGCTTTTAAAGCAAGAAAATTTGATGGCGACATGAAAGCATGGCTGAGTTTTTGTACTGCATGCGGTGGTAACTGGGGTGGTATGCTTCTCAGCGGTGTCCGCGACCTTTATCCCGAAATTTGGGAAGCAATTCCCGAGGACATGGGCGTTTTCGCTTTTGCTTCCATTTGCAGTGTTCTGGTTCTGCTTGGAGTCAGAACATGGGAATAAGAATTTGGTGGCGCGTGGCCGCCCTCCACGCGCCACTTCAGATGTCAATATGTATGTTGCATAAAAATTAAATCCATTTTTTGTTTATTCTGACTATTGTTATTTTCCCATAATTTGATATAATAACATTATCAACAAGGAAGGAGATAAAAAATGCTTTACAGAATTGATAGAGAATTTGATGAATATCAAGGTGCTGGAGAATATGAAACAAAGCCATATTATCAGTATAGATTTGGTTTACGCAATGTTGCTAAAGCTTGTTTAGATGTAGAGCCTAATGATAGAATTATTCGTATTGTAAAATTAAATTTTTCCTTGAAAGGTTTAATTGTCTGTTTGAAAAAGACTTGCTCAAGTTATTATAATCAAACAACCACAGCAACAAATACAGAAGAATTTATAAAAAAGTATTGACAAATAAATAGACTTTTGATATAATAAAATCATCAAAAGAAAGGAAGTGAATCAAATGAAAAAAATCTATTGCCCTGTGAATGGTTGGGATTGCCCCTATTGGAGAAAAGATGGTACTTGTTCCATGGAAAAAGAAGAGGGGGTACATCCTAAAGACGAATGTGATGATTATGCACTTTTTGATGAAATGTTTAAGGAGTATGATGATGAAGAAGAATGAAGCAAAAGAGCAGATGGAAAAGGCAATGAAAGCTATGGGGGAAGCCTGTTTGACAGTAATGAAAGCTGACTTGTGTTCAGATGACTGCCCTTTCCGCCTTTACTGTTGCAAAAGAATTGATGAAGAACCCCACCTTTGGCAGACATGGGAAGAGTTTAAAGAAGAAGAAGCTAAATATGATGATTAAATAGGAGTAAAAAAATGAGATGGGAAATAAATTTCATAGTTACCTATGAAGTAGAAGCTTCTTCTAAATGGGAAGCAATAGAAAAAGCACAAGCAATTTTAAATTCTGAAAGAGCAGGCGATATTGATTATGATATTGATGTAGAGATATTACATTATGAGGAGGAATAAATGCTAGTAGAAATTGATTACACTACAAGATTTAGAGCAACCTATGATATTCCCGATAACATTGCCAATTTAAAAGATTTTAAAACATGGTTTTTTGAAAACTATGATTCTGATTTTGTTCACGATTGGATAAAAGAGATTTACGACAACGATTTTGAATATAATTATATTGAAAAATATACTTGACAGGCGGCCGCCGGTTGTGGTATAATAAAGAGTTAGGCATCTGCGGCGTGCGGTCGCAGACCCACGCCGATTTTACCACAAATCCGCACCATTGTCAAATTTTTTTTTCAAAAAATTCTGCACAAAAATTTCCCAAGTTTTCCCGAAATTTTGTGCATTTTGACGAACGCCCCTCGCCCGCAGACTTTAGCGCGTTGAAGTGCAGAAGTTTAATGCGTTGAAGCGTGACGCTTTAACGTGGTGAAGTGGCAACAGGCACCTAGCGCCGCTGCCCCTATAGGGACCCTCGGGCCAGACCGAGGGTCATATGCAACCCGCTGCCGCACCGTCATTTTCTTCGTTATATATGGCAGCGGGTTTAAAATCGGCAGCGGGCACTTGACATTTATAAAAAAATATGATATAATATAAAAAAAAGGATTTTTGGAACGGCACCGAAAAAAAATAAGCAAGTTTTTACTTGCTTATTCTAAAGTGAGTGTGAAGGTGAAGCCAGGTGGGGCTGCGCCCACCGCACCTCCCCAATTTCTTACAATTTCTATAAAATTCTACAATTTTCTCTCAATCTTTATAAAATTTCTTAAAAACCCTAACCCTTCTCCTTGATATTTTCATCTACTTTACCAAATTTTTGCTTCAAATCATTTTTGCTTTTAAATAAACGCGCTCAATTTTAATGTCTATTCTATCGAATATATAGATTCATATTATAGTTAAATCAAACATTAAAAAAGAGCGCAAAATTGCTTAAAAAGCACTCTTCTATTCAATTCTATTCACAATAGTTCCTTTTATAATCTTACATCCTAACACCCGCTGCAACTCTTTCAAAAATGTATAAAAACCAGTCTTATTCATATTAGTCATCTTAGTCAAAACATCCCAAGCTTCTTCCTTAGTAATTTCTCCAGCTTCTACCATTCCTTGCACCAATATCTGCTTCTCAGTCGCATCTCCATAATATTTCTTAATCAACTTATCTTTAATATCTTGTTCTTCTGGAGTCAACTCTCTTAAACTTCCATCATCCTATTCTTTAACCCAAGAATATCTACAACTACCAAGAGTGCCACCAACCCCATCAAAAGGTTTACCATATAAAATATTCCTACTCTTCAATGTATAATTATAAACCGTACTATCTTTCACAGCTAAAGCATAATTATTTTTTTCTATAATTTTTTCTGACACTCTCCTACATGTATCCAAACCACTTGCATCCCAAACTTCATCTACCTAGTCTTTTATCTTATTAAAAGTAACGTTTGCCTGCTTACTGTAAACTGGCTCATAAATATAAGTTATCTTTATCTTCTTTTGTTTATTCCCAACCTATTCAAAGTCAGCAAATGTTCTAAGTTCTTCTAATTTCTTTTGTTTCTGGTTACTAAAAGAATTTGCAGTAATTCCAAACCACTCTGCTAATTCCTTATTACTATAAACTTTTAATTCTAATTTTTTGGACATATAAAATCCTCCTTTATATAAATATTATTTTCTATTAATACTTCAATATTCATTTATATAAATATTACCTTTTTGTCCAACTTTAATACTCATTTTATATAAATATTATAAACCTTCATCTTTCTTAATCTTTTATTATCAAATAAAGTATCACATTTTTTTTCACTTGGTATATTTTATAAGCAGTGAAAAAAAATATGATACTTTATCTACTTAATGAAAGTATTCTTAAATAAAACATCATCCCAAAAATAGGGTCTTATATATATTATACCCCATTTTTCAGGTGATGAAAATTACTTTTTAATAAAATTCCAGCCAAAAAATGCAAAAAGGTTCCCCTATGCGGGAGTCCGATTCAACAGCACATCAACTCTACCCCCCATAAAAAATATCAACCAGCTCCCGCACAAAAGTCAAAATCAAAATGACCTTACCCCCTCATTTTTTCTCTATCTTTCTTTTCCCTATCTCTTCTTTCTCTCTCTTGTCTTTCTTCTTCTTCTCTTTGCCTTCTCATTATATTATTTTGATTTGCGATCACTACAGCCACAATTGCTCCGATAGGTATCATTTTATCTCCTAGCCCCCCATAAAATAAATCCAACACAACAAATAACAAAAATCAAAGCTAAAATATCAAATAAATTAACTGTAATAATCATATCTTCTCCTCAGGATTCCCGCCAAAATATACAATCTGTTTACCTTTTTCTCTGGCATACTTAATTGTTTGCCAAGTACCCCCATTTTCTTTACCATCCCAGACCGCAAGTAACACATCACAATCATCTACAATGCGGCGGTCCCGCTTAATGTAACATTCAGGCGAGTACTCTGCCTGTTCATACATAACTTTGTCTGCTTTTGATTCTAGGTAATCCTCGACTTCATGCAACTTCCGCCTATATGGATAATAACACCATATCCTGCCCCCGAATAAAAGAGCTTCATGTGCGGCAATCTGGTCTGTTCCTTGCGCCATTCCAGTTATCAATATAAAATCTTCATCTGCATCCATATGTTCATAAAATTGTGAATCTAACCAATCTGTTAGTTTACTTACTGTTGTTAATTTTTTTAATCTTTGCGGGCGATGCCCTGTTATTCCTATCTTTACCATTCTATCTACCTTCTTTCTTTTTAAAGAGAAATTGGACTAGAGGAAAAGCAAGCCCCGAAGGGGCGAAGCTTTTACTCTCGGCAACCGATGAGCCAGCTCCCGAAGGGAGCGCAGCGAAGAGGGCGGCAGCAGGGGTGCAGGGGCGAAGCCCCTGAATCAATGTTCTCTATATATATAAAATCTAGATTATAATTATCATCAAAGCGACTGCCGCATCCATTTACTTACCTTCCTTTTGTTTTGCAATTAATGAAAATATTCCAGTTAATTTTTCTAATTCTTCATTTCTCTTTAATTCCATATAACTTGGAACATATTTATCATAATAAACAGGGTCTTCTATTACAGGTTTTCTTGCATAAGAACAACCCCCATTTACAATTGAAACAACTCTTCTTCTACAGAATCCATTTCCAGAAAGATACTGGCAATTTCCATTATTACATACTACCACCATACTCTCTTGCTCCATTCTTATATTTCTTATATATATTATATCAAAAAACTTTATTAATGTCAATTTGATTTTTTAAAAAATTTTTACTATAATATTATTAAAAGAATAAAGGAGAAAAAAGAAATGAACGATAAAACTTTACACAATTGTTTTTGTGGTTGTAGAATGTTTACATATAAGCATGGAGTTGGTCCACATGTAAATGTTATACCTGACACTCATACTTTTGTAAAATACGGAATATACGGAAATCATGCTAAAGACTGTATCTTTGCCGGTTCAGAATTGAAAAATACATTTGATTCTGAAGAAGAAGCTATTAAAGCATGGAATAAACTTTTTGAATAAAAGCGCGAACACGCTTTGAAAACACGCTTTTTGAAAAGTCTTTTCTAAAATCTACTATTTTTTTATTTTAAAAGGAATTTTATTAAATATGAACAACACTAATAATAAAACAAAATTTGATTGGAAAATATTTTTTTCAATTATTTTGATATTTATGAACCAGCTTTTTGCCTTTATTGGCGGAACTGTACTCATTAAAACACTTTTTCACGTGCCGACTGGTATTGGAATTGGTTTTATGGCAATATTTTATATGATTATAATTTTTATGGTATATCATGTTTAAGAAAGGAGGCGGCGGTCGATATGTTTGAAAAAGTAATCTTTTTAGACATAGACGGAGTTTTAAACGGAGAAAACTCAAAATCTTGTTATATAACGGAAGACGGCCGCGCTTGTTCTGGAATTGATAAAGATAAAGTTCAACGATTAGCCACAATAGTAGAAACAACAGGAGCGGACCTAGTATTATCATCCTCTTGGAAAGAAGGTTGGTTTCAACACTGCGGATTTCTATTCAAAGAAGCTGGTCTTTCTAAACATGCTAAATATTTAACAAGGCATCTTTATAAAAAGGGAAAGCTGATTTTACGTGATAGAACCCCCACTTCTTTTAGAGGAAGAGGGTACGAAATTAAATTCTGGCTAAAAACACACCCCCAAACAAAAGCATGGGTAATACTAGACGATGAGGTATGGCCAGATTTTTATAAGTATGACGAAATATGGCGGCATTGGGTTAAAACAGATGATAAAGCTGGACTTACCGAGGAAGATGCCATTGCCGCAATTCAAATATTAAAGGGTCAGCTTTTTGGTCCTATTGAAAAAGAACAGGAAGCTGAATGTTATTAAGGAGAAGATATGAAACTTTTATTTGTAATTGATATGCAGAATGACTTTATTAATGGAGTGCTTGGTTCTCCAGAAGCTCAGGCTATTGTATCTAAAGTAGTTGAAAAAATTAAAAATGAAGATAAATATACTATCATAACAACTACTTTTGATACCCATTGGATTACTTATTTAAAAACAGAAGAAGGTAAACATTTGCCTATTCCTCATTGTTTGTACCAAACTGAGGGCTGGAAACTAAATAAAGATATTGAAAAAGCATTGGCAGAAAAAGACCATATAAAGCAATACAAATCTTCTTTTGGTTATCCGTGGGACCCTAAACAATTTTTAGATTATATTACAGAAATCGAAATTATCGGACTTGATACTGATTTCTGTGTATTGGCAAATGCCATGACGCTTAAAGCAGCATATCCAAATGTTCCTATTACTATTGATGCGGCCTGCTGTGCTGGGTCTACTCCAGAGTGGCATGAGAAAGCCCTAGATATGTTGGAACACTGTCATTTTAATGTAATTAATAGAAAAAAGGAGTGATAAAAAATGAATCCAGTGTTTATTTTACTGGTAATATTAAGTGGAGTATTGCTATGGTTTAGCATTAATTCACTATTTCCTGTAATTGGTGATTTTATTTGCG